>Ga0209023_10003085_pt1 | contig 20139 bp, 16 predicted proteins | sample LakOneMetagenome_FD_187468 | JGI IMG/M metagenome (GOLD analysis project Ga0209023, IMG submission 187468) | Freshwater and sediment microbial communities from Lake Erie, Canada (SPAdes) (version 2) | ecosystem: Environmental > Aquatic > Freshwater > Lentic | place: Lake Erie, Canada...
GCCTTGAGGGCTTCGTTGTATGTCTTCCAGTTCGTGGTGCGGTACTTCTGAGGAGCCGGTTTCATGCGCGCAGACTACCAGACCTGCAGGCTCAGCGCTGGTCAGACCTGATTTACGCAACAAAGCCCAGGATCCGCCGTTTCGTCGCCGCGCTCGCTGCCGACATGCCGCATCTTGCCTTGGACAGCATTCACTGCACACGCGAAAACACAGCTGGCGCCTTGCTCACCTGCGACCTGGTTTTCTCTGCATTCTTCCGCTTGGATAGCAATGGATAGAGCGGCAAAGATGCGCTGGAGTGTGCTCGGCACTGCATTGGCAGTGACGATCGCCGCGATTTTCTTTCCAGTGGAAGAAGAAGCCAGGGTGACGACGTCGCCGGAACCGCTTGCCGTATCTGTCAAACCGGTCGTGGCAACAGCTCCGGTAGCAGAGATCCGACGACCGGTCCCATGGATCACCACGGACACCGACCCATTTGCACCACGCGGCTGGGTTGCGCCGCCTGCTCCTGCGCCGGCTCCGACGGCAGTAGCCGTGGCAGCTACCGCCGATGCCGCCGACGCCCCTCCCGCGCCGCCGCCACCGCTGCCTTATAAATTCGTCGGCCAGATGCGCGACGGCAGCGACGCGGTCGTCTATCTCAGCTTGGGCGACCAGATGGTGCTGGCGCGCACCGGCGAATCCCTGGATGGTGGCTACAAAGTGGCGGCCATCACGGCCAGCCAGATCGAATTCGAATCGGTTGCGCAGGGCGTTCGCCAGACGCTGCCGATCCCAACCCAGGACTAAGTGACGATGCAAGCACCATGGATTCGACGTTCCGGCAGCGTGCTGCTCGCTGCCTTGCTGTGCGGCTGCGCTGCGCAGGTGCACCACAGTAAGGGAATGGATGCGTTCGAAGAAAAGAACTACCCGCTGGCCGTGAAGGAATTGGCACAGGCCACCCAGCTCTCCCCAGGCGACCTGGCATACCGCCGCGATTGGCTGCGGGTGCGTGAGACGGCGACCAACAAGCTGCTCGACGATGCCGCCGCAGCGCTGGCTACGGGCAGCCGCGATAAGGCCGCATCTGCCTATACCGCGGTGCTGGCCTACGACCCGGAAAATGCGCGCGCACTGTCCGGCCGCAACCGGCTGGTGGAGTGGGACCGGGCCGACGAGGAAGTGGCGGCTGCCCGCAGCGCCCTGAAAGAGGGTGCGCTGGGCAAGGCGGGCCAGTTGCTGGCCACTGCCCAGAAGCGGGTGCCGGCGCATCCCGACGCATTGGTTCTGCAGCGCGAACTGAACCTCAAGCTGTCGCCGGCGCCAGTTTCATCGCCCACCTTGAGCAACAGCTACCGCAAGCCGATCAACCTCGAATTCCGTGACGCCAGCATCAAGATGGTGTTCGATGCGCTGTCGCGCACTACCGGCATCAACTTCATCTTCGACAAGGATGTGCGGCCCGAGCAACGCACCACCGTCTTCCTGAAGCAGACCGCGCTGGACGACGCCATTGACGTCATCCTGTCGACCAGTCAACTGGAAAAGAAGGTGCTGAACCCGACAAGCGTCCTGATCTACCCGAGCACGGCGGCCAAGCTGCGCGAATACCAGGACCTGGTGGTGCGCGCCTTTTACTTGTCCAACGTGGAAGCCAAGCAAGCCGCCAGCATGCTCAAGACGGTGCTCAAGCTGAAGGACATCTACGTCGACGACAAGTACAACCTGATGGTGCTGCGCGAAAGCCCGGAGACGATTGCGCTGGCGGAGCGTCTGGTCAAGCTGCAGGACCTGGCAGAGCCCGAAGTGATGCTCGAAGTCGAAGTCCTCGAGATCAACCGCTCGCGCCTCCTCAATGCCGGCATCCAGTGGAACAGCCAGTTGACCGTGACCCCGCTGGGGACCACCAGCTCGATCCCGGTGAATGGCCAGAATGCCTCGGCCATGAAACTGAGCGACCTGCGCAACCTGAACTCGGGGAATATCGGCATCACTGTGCCGAGCGCAACGATCAACCTGCAGAAGACCGATGGTGACGCCAACCTGCTGGCCAATCCGCGCATCCGTGTGCGTGATCGCGAGAAGGCCAAGATCATGATCGGCGACAAGGTGCCGGTCGTGACCACCACCAGCACCAACACCTTCGTCACCGAGAACATTCAGTACCTGGACGTGGGCCTGAAGCTCGAAGTAGAACCTGACATCCACCTGCGCGACGAGATCGGCCTGAAGCTGAACATGGAAGTGAGTTCGCTCGTTTCCGCGGTCAAGACCAACAACGGCTCGCAGGCCTACCAGATCGGCACCCGCAACGTCACCAGCGCGTTGCGCCTCAAGGACGGTGAAACCCAGATCCTCGCGGGTCTGATCAGTGACGAAGACCGCAGCTCAGGCAACCGCGTGCCGCTGCTGGGCGAGTTTCCGATCCTGGGGCGCCTGTTCGGCAGCCAGAGCGACACGCGTAACAAGACCGAGATCGTGCTGTCGATTACTCCTCGCCTGATCCGCAACATCGAGCGTAGCAGCCCGTCCGACGAAGCGTTCTGGTCCGGCACCGACGCAGTGCTGCGTGACCGTCCGCTGCAGCTGCGCAGCATGGATGCCGAGACAGGGACGCCAGCTGGGGCGCCTACCGGGGCGGCACCGCCGAATGCCCCTGTCGTCGTGCCTGCCAGCGCGCCGGATGCGCCCAAGCTCGGCTGGTCGGGGCCGGCCAGCGTCAAGGTGAACGAGACCTTCAAGCTGGAGTTGCGGATGGACAGCAGCGAAGCGCTGCGGGCAGCCTCGCTCCAGATCGCGGCCAGCACCGCCGAATTCGAGCTCTTGTCGATCGACGAGGGCAACTACTTCAACAAGGACGGCAAAGGTGCCTTCAGCAAATCCTTCGACCAGGCCAGCGGGCGTGCCTCCGTCGGCATGAAAGCCGGCGACGGCGCCGAAGCCAGTGGCGGGGGACCGGTCTTGAGCGTCACGCTGAAGGCGAAACGCCCGCCCTCCATGCCGCATCCGACGACCGTCGGCATCATCGCCGCCACCCCGATCGGCAGCCGCAAGGCGGTCGGGGTACCGGCCCTGCCGGTCCTGCATGCGATAACGATCACTGAATGAGACCGACAGCGATGCGCCGCCATGCCGGTTTCAGCCTGATCGAGCTGCTCGCCGCGGCCGCCATTCTCGGCGTGCTGGCGACGGTGGCGATGCCGGTGATGGAAACCACCATGCGGCGCCAGAAGGAACAGGCGCTGCGCATCGCGCTGCGCGACATCCGCCAGGCGATCGACGCGTACAAGCTCGCCGCGGACGGCGGGCGCATCGTCATCGACAGCGACGATTCCGGCTATCCCAAGTCGCTGAGCGACCTGACCGCTGGCATCGCTGACCAGAAAACCCCTGGCGGCCCGAAGCTGTATTTCCTGCGCCGCATACCGCGCGATCCTTTCGCCGACCCGGCCAAGACTGCCATCGACAGCTGGGCCAAGCGCCGTTTTGACTCGCCGGCCGATGCGCCGGTGGAGGGCGAAGACGTGTTCGACGTGTATTCGCGCTCGCCGCAGACCGGATTGAATGGGGTGCCTTATGCACAGTGGTAAGCGTCGCGGCTTCACGATGATCGAGCTGCTGGTGGCGCTGGCGATCGTCGGCCTGATCACGGCCATCGCGGCGCCGCGCTATTTCAGCAATCTGGACCGCGCCAAGGAAGACGTGCTGAAAGAAGACCTGTATGTGCTTCGCGATGCGATTGCAAAGTTCTACGCTGACCGCAACCGCTATCCGGACACTCTGCACGAGCTGGTAGAAGAAAAGTACCTGCGCAAGCTGCCCGCCGATCCGTTCACGCAGAGCCCCAACAGCTGGGTGGTGGTGCCAACGGAAGACTCGAGCATGGGCGTCGTCGCCGACGTGCGCAGCGGCGCGCCGAACAGGGGCCGCGACGGCACCTGGTTGAAGGACTGGTGATGCGCGCACAGGGCGGGTTCAGCTATGTCGTTGTCATGTTCCTGGTAGCGATCAGCGCCGTGGTCGCAGTGCGAGCATTGGAGAACACGCTGGTAACCGAACAGCGAAACAAGGAAGACGAACTGCTGTGGCGCGGAATGGCCTACCTTAAGGCCATCTCGCAGTATTACCAGAATTCGCCCGGTGCGGCCAAGGGATACCCGGTCGAACTGAAGGACCTGCTGCACGACACGCGTCTTGTGCGCCCCACGCGTCCGCTGCGCAAGCTGTATCGGGACCCAATGACCGAAGCTGAATGGGCCGTCCTGCGCGATGAGGGCGGCGCAGTGATCGGCGTGTATTCGACGTCGCAGACGCGGCCGATCAAGCGGGCTGGTTTTCCACCGGAATTGCAGCACTTCATGAATGCCCAGCATTACAGTGACTGGAAATTTGTCTTTAAACCTAAGTAATCAACAGCACAGGAGCAAACACATGTGGTCAGCAAAGCGAAAAAAGGGACAGGGCTTCACGCTGCTCGAGCTCCTGGTGGTAATCGTCATCATCGGCCTGTTGGCCGCCTTTGTCGCACCCAAGTATTTCGGCCAGATCGGACGTTCGAAGACCCAGGTCACCCGCGCCCAGATCGAGAGTTTTGAAAAAGCGCTGGACCAGTACCGCATCGACGTCGGGCAATACCCGACCACCGAACAGGGACTGGTGGCCTTGTTCGCCGCGCCGGCAAGCGTCGCCAATTGGCACGGTCCTTACCTGAAAAAAGGCATCCCGATCGATCCCTGGAACAAGGCTTACGTCTATCAGTCGCCAGGCAAGGACAAGCGCGATTACGATATCGTCTCCTACGGCGCCAATGGGGTAGAAGGCGGCACTGAAGAGGATGCCGACATCGTCAGCTGGAACTGAAGCGATATGCAATACCGGGTCAAGTTGCTGACGCCAGCCCTGGGGGTGGAAGAGCGGGTGCTCGAAGCCGCCAGCGAGGCCGAGGCGCGCCAGATGCTCGCCAGCAGCGGCGCGCGCGTGCTGGAGTTGCGTGCCGTGCGCGGCGGCATGCTGCGTCCTGCGCGGCGTGGCAACTTCGACCTGGCGGTATTCAACCAGCAGCTGTACTCGCTGATTGACGCCGGCCAGACGCTGGTGGATGCCATCGACGTTCTGGGCCGGAACGACACCCGTGGCCGCAGCAGCGATGTGTACGCGGTGCTCCTGCGTGAACTGCGCCAGGGGAATCCGCTGTCGGTCGCCATGGCCGGCCTGCCTTCGGTATTCCCGCAGCTGTATGTCGCCATGGTACGTTCGAGCGAAACTACCGGGACGCTGCGCGCCGCGGTACAGCGCTACATGCACTACCAGCGCCAGGTGGACGAGATTCGTGGCAAGGTGCGCGCGGCGGCGACCTACCCGGCGATCCTGCTGGGCGTCGGTTTCATGGTCATCGCTTTCCTGATGCTGTATGTGCTGCCGCGCTTCAGTGCCGTCTATGAAGACGCCGGCACCATGGGCAACGGCGAGGTCGGATTCGTGCAATGGTGGGGCGCCTTCGTGCGTTCCAACGAGCTGCTCGCCTGGGGCGGCTTCGGCCTGCTCGTGGGAGCGATCGCGCTGCTGGTCCTGCACCCGGCCGTGCGAAGCGCCGCCTACGGTTGGCTGATGGGCAGCGCATGGCTTGGCCGGCGCCTGCAGGTGCTGCAGCTTGCGCGCCTCTACCGCACACTTGGCATGCTTCTGCACAGCGGTGTGAGCGTGCTGGCCGCCATGCGCATGACGAAGGCGTCGCTGCCGCTCGCCTTGCACGGCAACCTGGAACGGGCGCTGCAACTGGTCAACGAAGGCCATGCGATGTCGTCGGCCTTGCGCGAATGCGACCTCAGCACGGAGGTCGCGGTGCGCCTGCTAGTGGCGGGTGAATCGTCCGGCAACCTCGACGAGATGATGGGGCGGGTCGCGGATTTCTACGACCAGGAGACCGCGATCTGGATCGATACGGCAGGGCGCCTGATCGAACCGGCCCTGATGCTGGGCATCGGCCTGGTCGTCGGCGCCATCGTGCTGATGCTGTACAGCCCTATTTTTGACTTGGCAAACATCGTATGACGAACACGAACCTGGCTGCGGCCCTGGGCGATGGGCGCGAGCCACGCTGGCTGGATACCTGGAGCGCGCAGAGCAGCCTGGACCGCGCGGCGGCGCTGCGCGATGCGGCCGAACGGTTGGCCTATCCGGTAATGGAAGAGGACGCATTGGGCGACCTGGCTCCGGCCTTTGCGCATGCCGACTACGCCGAGATGCAACAACGCCTGATCCTCGTGGCGGAAGACGCGGAAGGTCCCTTGGCCGTACTCGGCCTGCCTCTGCTTCCAGGGCTGGGCGCATGGCTTGGCGCGCGTAAGCTCCGGCGCCTGTGGCTTGCCGACCCCGCGCTGGTCCAATCCCAGCTGGAAGCGCACGAGAGCACCTTCAGCGCCGTGGCGGACGCCGTGGGAGAAGAGGTGCTGGTCGAGTCGGTGCGCGACGTGAGTGGCGAGCTGACCTTGACCGCGATCCAGGGCGAGGCCAGCCCGGCGGTGCGCCTGATCAATTCGACGGTGTTCGACGCCTTGCGGCTCGAGGCCAGCGACATCCACCTGGAAACATTACCGCAGGGGTTGCTGATCAAGTTCCGTATTGACGGCGTGTTGAACCGCATTGCCATGGTCAGCAATCCACAGCTGGCCGAGCAGGCGATTGCGCGGGTCAAGGTGCTGGCCGAGCTCGATATTGGCGAGAAGCGCATCCCGCAGGACGGCCGCTTCCGCGTCGGTTCCAAAGGCCGCGACATCGATATCCGCGTCTCCATCATGCCCAGCATCTCTGGCGAGGATGCGGTGCTGCGTGTCCTGGACAAGAAAGCCGTGATGGACAGTGTGCAGCGCCTCACGCTCGACTCGCTCGGCTTCGACGGACAGACCATCGGCCTGCTGCGGCGGCTGGCCTCGGAACCCTACGGGATGATGCTGGTGACAGGACCGACCGGCAGTGGAAAGACCACCACCCTGTATGCGGCGCTCACCGAAATCAATCACGGCGAGGACAAGGTCATCACCATCGAAGACCCGGTAGAGTACCAGTTGCCCGGCGTACTGCAGATCCCGGTCAACGAGAAAAAAGGGCTCACCTTTGCCGTCGGCCTGCGCTCGATCTTGCGGCATGACCCCGACAAGATTCTTGTCGGCGAAATCCGCGATCCGGAAACCGCGCAGATTGCCGTGCAATCTGCGCTGACCGGTCACATGGTATTCACCTCGGTGCACGCGAATAACACGTTCGACGTGATTGGCCGCTTCATGCACATGGGCGTCGATCCTTACAATTTCGTGTCATCGCTGACCGGTGTCGTGGCGCAGCGCCTCCTGCGTCAGAACTGCAGCCACTGCACGGAAGCAGTGACGCCTGATGAGGCGCTGCTGGCGGAATCCGGTATCGATGACATCGCGGCGTTCCGCTTCATGGCGGGCCGAGGCTGCACGCACTGCCGAGGTACCGGTTACAAGGGACGGCGCGCTATTGCAGAAGTCTTGCGGCTGACAGACGAAATACGCGAGATGATCGTGGCCCGCGCGCCGATCCGTGCACTGAAAGAACAGGCCCGGCAGCAGGGCACGCGCTTCCTGCGCGACGTCGCACTCGACCTTGTCCGGGAGGGACATACCACATTGCAGGAGGTGAACCGTGTTACGTTTGTGGCCTGAGCAAATTACGGTCGGGCTGTTTGCGGGCCAATGCTGGCTGCGTCGTCGTGGCAAGTCCAGCACGCTGCCAAATTCCGGGCAAGGCGATATCGGCGCGCTGGTTCAAGCCTTCGATCTCTTGCTGGAGCAGGCGGCGCCCCTGCGCGGGGCTCGTCTGGACCTGATCGTCAGCGACTGCGTCGCCCGCATCAGTGCCTTACCTTGGCAAGCGCGGCTGCGCACCAAGGCCGAGTGGCAGGCGTACGCCCGGGCCGCCTTCGACGCAAACGGCATGCCGTTGGATGAGGGGCAGGTGTGCGCCCCTGCCGTGCGCCGCTATGGCGAGCAGGGTTTGGCGCTTTCACTGCCTGTCGCGTGGCTGGCGGGTCTGGATGAAGCGGCGCGCCGCCATGGCGCGCGGTTGCGGACGGTCATGCCGCTATCGGCTGCGGCGTATTGGTCGCCGCGCCGCTGGATGCCTGACAAGGGAGCAGCCTGGATTTTGTTGGAGGACGAAGGGAGCGCTTCGCTGCTGTGCTTCGATGGACGGCGCAGTGTTGCCCACGACACGCAACCAGCATTGGATGAGCGGGGTTTACGGCAATTGTTGCAGCGCCATTTATTAATACGGGCACCCTCACAGGTCGCCGTCTGGGGTGCAGGAAAAGCGTCAAGCACTGCGATTCAGGAGGTTTTCGGGCCTGATGTGTCTATCCGTAACCTGTCACATGATTATTGGGATCGCCATGCGTGATCCCCAACGATATCTCGAGCCTCGGCCGCGCTGGCGCGCTGCGGTGTGGGGCGCCGCGTTTGTACTGCTGGCGCTCGCAGGCTTGCTGACGCACGGTGCGCGGGAGAACTACCAGATGGCTCTCTTGCACGAGGAGGCCGCGACGCGTGCGCGGGTGGCGTCGCAGCCTAAACCAAAACCCAAGCCCAGCCGAAGCGAAATGGAACTGCAGAAGCGCTGGGCCAGCCTGGAAAGCGAGCTTGCGTTCGCCTGGTACCCTATTTTTCTCGCTCTCGAATCTGCCAGCAATGAAGAAATCGAGCTACTCGAATTCGCGCCGGACAAAGCGGCGCGCCGCGTTGTCTTGCGGGGAGAAGCACGCGATTTGAACGCGTTATTCGCTTACGTACAAGCAGTATCTGAGCAGCCTGCGTTCCGCCAGGTGTATTTGGCGCAGCAGAAGAACAAGACTAATGGGGCATTAACGACTATTGAATTTGAGTTGCGCGCGCAGATCAGGTGAGCCAGGCCGGACCCGGAACATAGGCACTTGGGCAGCACCAAGTGAATTCGTTGGCAAGCCATTCATTTATCCTGTAAATGGCTGGTAGTCGACCCCGTTCGCAATCAGTTCCGCCAGCGCCTCGCGGTTTTCAAGGCTTTCGCTGAACGCCGCCAGCACCGTGCCCAGGTCGGCCCGCTTGTCGTCCAGCACCGCCAGCCAGAAGTCGTAGCCGCCCTGTTCGGGCTCGCGGTCGAGGATGTTGCGGTACAGGCGCGTGACGATGTCGGCGTTGCTCGGATTGGCGCCGTACAGCCTCGCGAATTCCTCGCCCCGGGTGAACCCGTCCGCCACCACCTGCAGCGTGACGCCGCGGTCGAGCATCTCGATCCAGAAGCCGAGGCCGGCCTGGTCGGGTTCGCGGTCGAAGGCGGCGCGGTAGATGCGGTAGGCCTGGCCGGCATGGCCGTCCGGTCCGGTGTCGAGGGCGAGGGCGCCGTTGCCGAACACCAGGCGCTCGATGCCGGACAAGCGGTCCGCGCCGTCACCGGCGCTGTCGCGCAGGCCGCTGACGAGCATTTCCTGGCCCTGTGGCTGCACCAGGTAATCGGCCCGGGCGCCGAGGAAGACCGCGGTGTCGATGCCGCTGCCGCCATCGAGCCGGTCGGCGCCGCCGTGGCCGGACAGCATGTCGTCCCCGTCTCCGCCCTCGAGGAGGTCGTCGCCGTCGCCGCCGAGCAGAATGTCGTCGCCGCCGTCGCCATGGAGGCGGTCGGCACCCGCGTTCCCGCGCAGGGTATCGGCGCCTTCGCCGCCGCGCAGGGTGTCGTCGAGGGCGCCGCCGTCGATCGTGTCGGCAGCGCCGCTCCCGACGAGCACCAGGCCGCCGGTGCCGCCGTCGGGACGGATTCCGCCGGGGAAGTTCGCGCCCGTGAAGTCCGCCACGCGGGTGTTTTCGAGCACGGCCCGGGTGGCCCAGCCCTGCGAGCCGGCGCTGCCGTCCGGATCGACCTGGAACAGGACGCGGCTGCCTTCCTGCACCAGGCGCGCGTAGCCGGCCGGGCCGAAGGGATTGGCGCCGGCGTCGCCGAGGATGAAGGAGCGCACGTCCAGCACATCGCCACCGGCGCCGGTCTGGAAGTCGGTGATCGTCAGCAGCGGGATCTTGCTGGCGCTGCTGTTGAGCAGGCCATAGGTGTCGACACCGGCGCCGCCGCTCACCCGCAGCGGGCGCGCCTCGTCCACGGTATATGCGAACAGCAGGCGGTCGTTGCCGTCGCCCATGTCGACCAGCAGCGGCGCCAGGCTGGCGGCCTTGCCATCGGCATCGACCATCACTTCGTCGTCCCCGGCGCCGCCCAGCACCAGCTTGACTGCGCTGGTCGGATACAGGCGGTCGTTGCCGTCGCCGCCGTCGAGGGTGGTGCCGGCCGGGCGGTCCTGCCGGACCCGGTAGCCCGCCAGCACGTCGTCGCCGGCGCCGCCGCTCAGGTAATCGTCGCCAGGCGAGCCGTCCAGGGTGTCGTTGCCGTCACCGCCTTCGAGCCGGTCGTTGCCAAGCCCGCCGTTCAGGCGGTCATCGCCGCCGTCGCCGTACAGCAGGTCGTCGCCTTCGCCGCCGTCGAGCCGGTCGTCGCCGGCGCCGCCGTGCAGCTGATCGTTGCCGGCTCCACCGCGGATGTCGTCGCCGGTCCCGGCCATGCTTTCGTCGCCGCCGAGCAGGCGGTCGTTACCGGCGCCGCCGTCGATGATGTCGGCGCCGTCGCCGCCGTCGATGGTGTCGTCGAGCGCGGCGCCGAGCAGGGTATCGGCGCCCGGGGTGCCGCGCAGGTCGAGGCCCCGGGTCGCGCCGCTCGGGTCGTAGCCACCGGCAAACATGGCGCTCGACAGCGCGGACAGCTGGGTGTTGTCGAGCTTGAGCACGAGTTCGGAACCATTGGCGCCGGCGGCGCCGTCGCTGTCGAGATGGATCCAGACCTGGCTGCCTTCCTGCACCGCCTTCAGGTAGCCGAGCGCGCCGAAGGGATTGCCGGTGATGGTGCCGCGCACGCGCAGCGCCAGCAGTTCGCGCAGGTCCAGCTGGTCTTCCCGGGAGAAGTCCAGGATGGTCAGGCCGGTGATCGCGCGCACGATGAAGGTGTCGGCACCCGCGCCCCCGGAAGCCAGCACCGTGGCAGGGGCGGACGCCGAGCGGATGCGGATGATGTCGTCGCCGGCGTCGCCCGCGAGGTGGACGGTATGCCCGCCGTGTCCGACGGGGCCCGGATCGATCAGTACCAGCTCGTCGTTGCCGTCACCGCCGGACAGGCGGTCGTTGCCGTAGGCGCTCATCAGGTAGTCGTCGCCCGCGCCGCCTTCGATGAGATTGCTGCCGTCGTGGCTGGCCCCGATGACGTCGTCGCCATCGCCGCCGCGCAAGGTGTTGTTGCCGGCGCCGCCGGCGATCTGGTCGTCGCCGTCCCCGCCGTCGAGCAGGTCGTCGCCGGCGTAGCCGTTGAGGATGTCGTTGCCCGCGAGGCCGGACAGCAGGTCCGCACCCGGCCCGCCGTCCATGACGTCCTTGCCTGCGCCGCCGCTGAAGCTCAGCCCCAGCACGCCGCTCTTCGGATCCATGCCGCCGGTGAAGTTGGCCGCGGTAAGCTGTTCCGGACGCACGCCCTTCAGCGTCAGGCCCGTGATATAGATCGAGTTCGTGCGATCGCCCGGGTCGCGCAGCTGCAGCACGGTGTCCTCACCAGACGCCTTCAGCCGCACCATGCCGTTGACGAAAGCGTTGCCTCCGCCCCGGACGTAGGTCAGGGCCAGCAGGTCGATCATGTCGCCCCCCGCGCCGGCCTTGAAGTCGGTCACGGTGAAGTTGTTCGCCCCCTCCGCAACGCTGGACAGGCCGTAAAGGTGGTAGGTGTCGACGCCTTCCCCGCCCGACACAGTGGCGGCCGCCTGCGACACGTAATGGACCCTGAGCGTGATGGAATCATTGCCGCTGCCGCCGCTTACCATGGCGGGACCCGAATGCGCGTTCATGAAGTTGATGACGATCTCGTCGTCGCCATCGCCGCCGGCGTAGTTGGTGCCCTCGAAGCCGCGCAGCACGTCGTTCCCGGCGCCGCCGTCGAGCGTGCCGCCGCTGCCCTGTTCCGCGTCGAGGGTGTCGTCGCCGTCACCCCCGAACAGCTCGTTGCGGCCGGCGCCGCCGTCCAGCACGTCGTTGCCGGCGCCGCCGTCGAGGTGGTCGTCGCCCGCGCCGCCGTAGAGCCGGTCGTCGTCGTCGCCGCCGAACAGGCGGTCGTTGCCGTCATCTCCATGCAACTGGTCTTCGCCGGTGCCGCCGTACACCGTGTCGTTGCCGGCGCCGCCCTTGATCGTGTCGCCGAAGGTCCAGAGGGTAGCGGCCCTGTCTTCGTCGCCGCCGCGCAGGATGTCGTCGCCGCCGTAGCCGAAGATGGTGTCGCCTTCGGCCAGGCCGTCGATGGTGTCGGCCAGGTCGCTGCCGTGCAGGGTGTCTGCACCGGCAGTGCCGCTCAGGTTCAGCGCCACCAGGCTGAGCCCGGACGTGAACCCGACGTTCAGGGCGCTGCCGCCGTAGAAGGCGTTGCCGGCGAGGTCGGTGATCGCACCGGCACTGATCGTGACCGAATACCACTCGACGGGTGCCAGCTGCAGGGGCGGGGTGAAGGTGATGGTATTGCCGGAGACGGCCAGCCAGGGGTTGTCCGCCAGCGGGGCGCTGTAGACCAGGCCCACGCGCATGTCGAACAGCGAAATCGTCCCAGGGCCCAGCTTGACCGCTTCGCTGAAGGTGAAGACGATGGGGGCGTCGATGCGCTGGCCATGCGGCGGCTCGCTCGTCAGGACCGGTCCGACCGTGTCGGTCGCGTTTGCCGGGCCGGGATTGCTGCCGTCGCGGAACGGCGTGGTGCGCTGGATGGGCATGGTGGATCGGTCGAAGGTGGGGAGAATGTTCGACTATCCCTGACTCATCCGTTCCTGTCCATCAGGCTTGGCCATTCCATGCCTACCGGGTAGGGCGCCACTGGATCATCCAACGTAGGGTTGGTAGTAGACGGCATTTCCGACCAGCATCCATACCGCGTCCTGGTTCTCCTGGCTTTCGCTGAATGCAGCCAGCACGGTGCCAAGGTCGGCCTTCTTGTCGTCGAGGATCGACAGCCAGAAATCGTAGCCGCCTTGCTCGGGTTCGCGGTGAAGGACATTGTGATAGAGGCGGGTGACGATCTCGGCGTTGCTCGGATTGGCGCCGTACAGTTCGGCGAACTCCGGCGTGCGGGTGAAGCCGTCCGCCACGGCGTGCAGCGACACGCCGCGGTCGAGCATTTCGATCCAGAAGCCCAGGCCGCCCAGGTCGGGTTCGCGGTCGAAGGCGGCGCGGTAAAGGCGGTAGGCTTCGAAGGCGGAACCGCCGTTCTCGCCGATCCCGATGGCGACCGCCTGGTCGTCGAAGTACAGGCGCTCAATGCTCACCAGCCGGTCCTTGCCGTCCGTTGCGCCGCCGCGCCGGTCGGAAACGACGAAGTCCTGGGGATTGGTCAGGATCACCGAGTATTGGCTGAGCTTGCCGCGGAACACGGCGGTGTCGATGCCATTGCCGCCATTTAGGTAGTCGTTGCCGGCGTAGCCGGCCAGCATGTCGTTGCCGTCACCGCCGTACAGCATGTTGGCGTGCGTGTCGCCTTCCAGCCGGTCGCGCCCCTCGGTGCCGCGCTGCTCCGGCGCAAGGACGACGGGCGTGCCGTCGGGTGCATAACCGTAGCGCATGTTATCGACCGTGAGCGTTTCCTTCACGATGTTCTTGAGAATGACCACGTCGATGACCGGGCCCAGGAAATCCGGACCGCTGTCGTCGTAGCGCACGACGGTGTCGGCGCCGCGCTGTTCCAGCAAGAAGTAGCCATTGGCAAAGGGCGACTGTCGTGAGAAGCCCATCAGCTCGAACATGTCGAGAAGGTCTCCGCCGGGGCCGGCCTGGAAGTCGGTGATGATCCTGATGGCGTTCTGTCCGCGCGGACTCAAGGACAGTTCGAAGGTGTCGCTGCCGGCGCCGCCGGTCATCGAGACCGTGACGGTGGACCGGACGCCTGACGAGACCGTCAAGCGGTCGTTGCCCTCGCCACCGTCGAGCGTGACCTGGTAGGTCGATGCAGGAAGGGAAGAGGAGGCCGCGCTGAGGGTCAGGACGTCGTCGCCGGCGCCGCCCAGCAAGGTGTCGGCGCCCCAGGAGGACGTCAGCCGGTCCTTCCCTGCACCCCCGTCGAGCAGGTCGTTGCCGCCCGGTAGGTTGATCTGTGGATCCTCACCGTCGGTATTCTCCCCGAAGTCCGCGCTATCGCCAGCGAGCTGATCGTCGCCATCGCCGCCATACAGGCGGTCATTGCCTTTGGAGCCAGCCAGCTTGTCGTTGCCGGCACCGCCATCGATGACGTCGTCGATCAAGCCGCCGAGCAGGACGTCGGCGCCAGGGGTGCCGCGCAGGTCCAGGCCGCGCTCCGATCCCGACAGGTCGAAACCGCCGACGAAGGAGGTGGCCGACAAGCCGGCAAGCGTCGTGTTGTCGAGCGTGACGGCGAGTTTGAAATCGCTACCCTTACCTGCGGCGCCATCGCTGTCGACGAAGATCCGGACCTGCGTTCCCTCCTGGACCGCCTTCAGGTAGCCCAGGGCGCCAAATGGATTGCCACTGGTCTTCTGGCCGACGAGCAGGGGACGCAGGTCGAGTCTGTCGCCCGCTGAAAAATCCGTGATCGTCAGGTCGGCGAGGGCGCCTATGCGGAAGGTATCGGCCCCCTCGCCGCCGCTGGCAAACACTTTCACCGTACCGAACACATGCGAGACATGGAGGAGATCGTCGCCCTCGTCGCCGGCCATGAAGACGGTGTGCGCCTTGTCGCTTGTCGATACCAGCATCAGTCGGTCGTTGCCGAGGCCGCCCGCCATCCGGTCGTTGCCTTGGCCAGCGCTCAAATTGTCATCGCCCGCGCCGCCTTCCAGCAGGTTGTTGCCACTCGAACCGGCGGACAGCGCGTCGTTGCCCTCGCCACCGCGCAAGATATTGTTGCCTGTCCCGTTGTACTGGTCACCGTACAGCGTGTCGTTGCCGGCCCCGCCGTCGAGGACATCATCTCCGGCCGCACCGTCGAGCATGTCGTCACCGGCGCCGCCGTCGAGCTGGTCGTTTCCGGCTCCGCCCCATAACTCGTCGTTGCCGTCGCCGCCGAAAAGCCGGTCATTGCCGTCGCCGCCGAACAGCTTGTCGATGCCGGCGCCCCGGAAAGGAGATCGTTGCCGGCATAGCCTTCGAGGGTGTCGTCTCCTTCCAGCCCATCCATGGTGTCCGCCAGGTCGCTGCCATGGAGGATGTCGGCGCCGGGCGTGCCGAATGCGTTCACGGCTGCCGGGCCTGGCCCGGCAGTGGCGCTGGTGGATGCGGCTTGCCCGGACATGCTGCTTTGAGCGCTGAGAAGGTCGTGACGGTCGAACATGGGAATTGGGAGGAAGTCGGGAAACAACGACTATCTCCGACTCCTCGGTTTCTGTCCATGCGCCGAGGATAGGCGAACGTCGGATCCACGCACTTTCACCGATATGAGACCCGGACGACGCGCCCGGACCGGCCCCAGCCGCCGCCGGTTTGCTATGCTAACGACTTTACGCGCGCCGGCGCCGTGCCGGCCGCCCTCGAAGGAGCAGAACAATGGTCTCGCTGCAGGAGCAGTTGCTGAAAGCCGGCCTGGTGGACAAGAAGAAAGTCCAGAAGGTCAACCAGGACATGAGCAAGCAGAAGAAGATCGAGCGCCGCACTGGCGCCGAGTCGGTCAACGAGTCGCGCGAGGCCGCGCTCGAGATGCAGCGCCAGAACGCCGAGCGGGCGCGCGAGCTGAACGCCCAGCGCGACGCGCAGGCGGCGCAGAAGGCGGTGCGGGCGCAGATCGCCCAGCTGGTACAGGTGAACCGGCAGCCGCGCGCGGGGGCCGGCAAAGGCGGCAAGGGAGACATCGCCTACAACTTCACCCACGGCAGCAAGATCGAACGCATCTACGTGTCTGAGCAGGTGCGGCAGCACCTGGTCGCGGGCCGCCTGGTGATCGTGTTCCTGAATGGGAACTACGAGCTGGTGCCCAAGGTGATCGGCGAGAAGATCGCCGAGCGCGACCCGGCCAGCGTGATCCAGGTGAAGAAGACCGAGGCTGCTGCGCAGACCGGGGAAGAAGATCCCTACGCCGACTTCAAGATCCCGGACGATTTCACCTGGTAAGCGCAGCGCATGCCGGGCCCGACGCCACCTCGACGGTGGCGTTTTGTTTTCGACCATCTGAAACGAATCGTTGTTGAGCTGACATTCTTCCTGCGCTACACTGGCCCTGTCTCGTTTTTGTAGCGGGACTTGCATAGACATTTGGTTCAAGGGCGGGTCGTATGAGCACGAGAAAAGATGGACAAGGGGACGGGCAGGGCGCCGCCAGCCGACAGGTGACTTACCGCAGCGGCGTGGCTGCGCGGCTGGCGGGCCTGCCGGTGGAAACGCTGCGGGTATGGGAGCGGCGCTATGCGCTGTCGGAGACCCAGCGCTCGGCGCACGGGCAGCGGCTGTACACGGCGGAGCAGGTGCGCCGGCTGGGCCTGCTCAAGCAGCTGGTCGACCTCGGCCACCCGATCGGCGTGCTGACCGGCCTGCCGGTGGAGCGGCTGGAAGAAATGATCGCGCCGGATCCGACGCGCGCGCTCGAGGTCAGTGGGCCGATGCGCGCACTGGTGGTGGGTGACAGCCTGGCGCGCCGCATTGCCGCCAGCGGACGCGACGGACGCGCGCTGCAGGTGCAGCGCCACCATGCGCGGCTCGACCAGGTGGTGGCGAGCGGGGACGGCGTCACGATCGACGTGCTGCTGATCGAAGCGTCCGAGCTCGACGAAGCCCCGCTGGACAAGGTGCTGGCCGCGCGCGACGCCGTGCATCCGGCGGCGACCGTGGTGCTGTACCGCTTCGGCGGCAGCGCCACCATCCGCGCCCTGCGCGCAGAGGGCTGCCTGGTGGCGCGCGTGCCGGCCGAGGTCGGCGAACTGGTGCTGCTATGCCGCTCGGCGCTGGCGGGCCAGGGCCTGCCGGCGGCCGAACCCGAGGACGGGCAGGTTGCCCCGCGCCGGCTCGACGACGCCGCGCTGGCGGCGATCACGGCCGCCGGCAACCGCCTCAGTTGCGAGTGCCCGCGCCACCTGTCGGAGATCCTCATGATGGTCGGCAGCTTCGAGCGCTACAGCGCCCAGTGCGCCTCGCGCAACCAGGAGGATGCGCGCCTGCACCGCGAACTCGAACTGGCCACTGGCCGGGCGCGCGTGGTGCTGGAAGAGGCGATGGTCCGCCTGGCGCTGGCGGAGGGGCTGCCGCTGCCTGGCAAGGACGGCTAGCGGTCCGCTGCAAGGGGCCGATGGGAAGCGAGCCTGGCTGTGCGCCAGGCTTTTTTTCGGCCATGGACAGCGTATCAAAGCGAAATTGCTGCATGTAAATCGCAGAGTGTTTTTGGCGCTTGTACAAGAACACGTTTGATCGACATCATCCCGGCGCGCGATGCTGGCTTAGGTCGAACCGTGCGCGCCGCGTCCGCTCCATGATGACCCCTGGCCGCCCGGATTGTCCGGTGAGGCGGCACGGTGTTCACCTGGGAGAGACATATGCGGCGCATTCACGGATACGGCAGGTCGAAGACGGGCGTGGCGTGGTGGCTGTCCTGCCTGCTCGCGCTGGCAGCAGGCGGCGCGGCGCTGGCGCAGCAAACCCCGGCCCCGGCCCTGGAGGACGGCAAAAGCGGCGCTGCGCGCGTCAGCTACCGGGTCACCAACCTCGGCTCCGGCGAGCTCAGCACGCTGCCGAAGATCAACGCCAAGGGACAGGTGGTGTTCTCGCTGTTCGACGGTCCGGCCTCGCGCGGCTACTTCTACGACGGCAGAACGGTGCGCGACATCGGCACGCTGGGCGGCAGCGACACGGTGGCGCTGGGCCTGAACAATGCGGGGCAGCTGACCGGCGGCTCCATCACCGCCACGGGAAACGAGCATGCCTTCGTCTGGAGCGCCGGCGGCGGCATGCTCGACCTCGGGGTGCTGCCGTTCACCGGCAATTCGCGGGCGCAGGCAATCAACGGGAAGGGCGTCGTCACCGGCTTTTCCGAAGGCGTCCCGAGCACGCCGCCGCTGGCCTTCCGCTGGCGCCTGGGCGATGGCATGACGGCCCTGGGCGCACTCGCGCCCGGGATCGACGGCGCGTCCGCGGGCGCCGCGCTGAATGACGGCGGCCTCATCGCGGGCGCCGCGAACACCGCCAGCCTGGACACCCATGCATTCGCCTGGACGCCTTCAAGGGGCCTGGTCGACATCGACACGCTCGGCAGCATCTACTCGGAAAGCATCGCCGTCAGCGCCAGGGGCGAGATCGCCGGCAGCCGGGTGCCGACGGTCGACGAGCTGCTCTATCGCGCCTTCCTGTGGACGCCGGGCGGCGGCATGCGCGACCTCGGCACCGCGGGCGGCACCGAATCCTTCGTCCTTGCCATGACGCCCGGCGCGCGGATCGCCGGCCTCGTCAACCTGGCGAGTGGCGACCAGCGCGCCATGACCTGGACGCGCACGGAGGGCATGCGGCTGCTGGGTACCCTCGGGGGCGCCAACTCCCGCGCCCAGCAGGCCAACGACCGCGGCCAGGTGGTCGGCTACGCCAACGACCGGGTTCAGGCCTTCCGCGCATTCGCCTGGTCCGCCAGGGGCGGCATGGTCGACCTGAACACCCGCCTGCGCCAGGCGCCGGCGGGGCTGGTGCTCGACGATGCGCTTGCCATCAACGACGACGGCGCCATCGTGGCCAGCTCCAATGCCGGCCTGGTGCTGCTCAGTCCCAAGGGAGGGAGCGGGGATGGATGCGTGCTCGGGCCCGTGGCTGCGCCGGACGTGGTTCGGGCTGGCGCGGCATTCGCCGCCACGGTGGCATGGACGGATCCGGGCAGGGTGGGCACGCGCAGCGTCAGCTGGTCCTGGGGCGACGGCAGCGGCGCCCAGGCCGGCAAGGTACGCGAAGCGGGCGGCGCGGGCAGCGCCGGCGCCAGCCATCATTTCGCCTTGCCTGGCGTGTACCGGGTCACGGCATTGGTGACCGACCGCAAGGGCCGCAGCACGGCCGTCAGCCGCACCGTCGTCGCCGCCGCCTCCGCCGCCGGCACCGTCGCCGCCCGTGGCAGCGTGCTGTCGCCGCGCGGCGCCTACCGGAAGGCGCCGTCCTGGGTCGGCAAGGCGGCGTTCAGCCTGGTGGCGCCGGTCGCGCCGACGGGGCAGGCGGCCGGCATCCCGGCGCAGATGCAGTTCGACCTGCCGGGGCTGCGCTTTCACAGCGCCAGCCTGCGCTTCCTCGGCCGCCAGGGGGCGCAGCACGTGTTCGACGGCGAGGGCGCGGTCAATGGCGCGGGCAAGGTCCGCTTCCGGCTCGCCACCACGGTCGGCCTGGCCGGCGTCCCGGGGCGCTTCGCACTGAAGATCTGGCAGCCGGATCCCGTTACGGGCAAGGAGGTGGTCCACTACGACAATAGCAGCGTGCCCTCCGGAGAGGCGGCGGCGCCGCTGGTGGAGGCAAGCATCGTGACGCAATAGTCAAGCGTGGGTGGCCCGCGCCCGGGTGGGCCCGCATGGCGTGCAGGCAGCGATGGCGATCTGTGCTTCAATGGCGATCGCGGTTCGCGAATGTCCCAGTACGGTTCAATACCGGGGCGTTGCGGCCGTCCTTTCGACCATTTCCGAGGAGGCCATCATGGCAGACGCATTCAAGGCGGGCGACAAGGTGCAATGGCAATCGTCCCACGGCACGGTGCACGGGACTATCAAGAAGAAGCTGACATCTCCCACCGAGATCAAGGGGCATCACGTGGCCGCCTCGAAGGAGCACCCCGAGTATCTGGTGGTCAGTGACAAGACCGGGGCGGAGGCGGCGCACAAGGCGGACGCGCTCAAGAAGGCCTGAGCGTGCCCCTGCAGGCCCGGCGCGGGTGGGCGCCAGGCCGGTGCGGGGCATCCCGGCATCAGGGCGCCGCGGGCTTCCCTTCATGCGCGCCGCCGTGGGCGGCTGCATGCTGCTCCCCATGGGCCGCGTGGGTATTTTCCCAGCCGCCACCGAGCGCCAGGAAGAGCTGCGCCTGGTCCTCCGCCAATGTTGCGCTGGACGCCGCGAGCATGGATTCAAGACTGGCGAGCGTGCGGTCGGCATC
>Ga0209023_10003086_pt1 | contig 20128 bp, 14 predicted proteins | sample LakOneMetagenome_FD_187468 | JGI IMG/M metagenome (GOLD analysis project Ga0209023, IMG submission 187468) | Freshwater and sediment microbial communities from Lake Erie, Canada (SPAdes) (version 2) | ecosystem: Environmental > Aquatic > Freshwater > Lentic | place: Lake Erie, Canada...
TTTCGCTGCTGGCTTGGCTGCGGCTTTTTTGGCTGCTGGCTTGGCTGCTGCTTTTTTCGCTACGGCCTTTTTGGCTGCTGGCTTCGCTGCGGCTTTTTTCGCTGCTGGCTTGGCTGCTGCTTTTTTGGCTGCTGGCTTCTTGGCAACTGCTTTTTTAGCTGCTGGCTTGGCTGCGGCTTTTTTCGCTGCTGGCTTGGCTGCGGCTTTTTTCGCTGCTGGCTTCGCTGCTGCTTTTTTCGCTACAGGCTTGGCTGCTGCTTTTTTAGCTGCTGGCTTGGCTGCTGCTTTTTTAGCTGCTGGCTTGGCTGCTGCTTTCTTCGCTGCTGGCTTAGCTGCTGCTTTTTTGGCGGCTGGCTTCGCTGCTGGCTTGGCGGCGGCTTTCGCTGCTGGCTTAGCGGCGACTTTCTTAGCTGGTTTGTCGGCAGCGGCTTTCGCGGCTGGCTTTTTTGCTGCTGGTTTCTTAGCGGCTGTTGCCATTTGGGTTCTCCTTCATCTGCGATGGGAAAAAATCACGCTACAAGATTTAAAACCCGCCGACCTGTAACAAAGTCAGGCGAATTATTCATCGGCACAAACGTGTTCCCTGTTTATGCTAATGAATTCGGCACCAGCTGAACTGCTGCAACTCCTCACTTTTGCAGCACTTCAGCCTTCTCTAGTCGGCTGTTCACATCACCAGTCTGCACATCGCAGAAAAGAAAAAGCCGCCATGCCTGAACAGGATCAGGCAGTGCGGCTATTTTTTTTCGTCGAGTTTAAGTGCATATCTGTTTGAATCAGCTTCCTATTTTGATCGTTCGATTTGCCGGCGCGCGCGGTAAAAATAGTCGCATTCACGTTTTGACAAATTCAATCACGTAAAGTACACGAAAACCTTGTCAGTGCGCAACTGGCGCGCGCTGATTCGTTTACTTTTTTTCGCGCCGAACGCGCCCAACGCACATAAGACGTTTTGATTTTCGTGTTTTCGACGCGCGCCGCGCCGCGTTTTTCGCGCCGCCGCGCGCGCCGCGCGGCGCGCTGCACCGCACTTTTTTTCGGACCGCGGCGGCGCATGCGCGGCGCGTCATGCGCGCCGTTTTCCGCGCCGCGCGCGCGCGGAAAATCGGGCGCCGCGAGGCACGCGCGCGGACCGGATGCGGACCGCAAAACAGCGGCCGGCGCGCACACGCGCGGCGCGCTGCCGGTGTCGGTACAGCGCCGCGCCGGACACGCCGCCGGTGCGTGCGCCACATGCGCCGCGACGTGCCGCGCGCGCGCCGCGCACACGTGCCAAAACCATGGGCCAATATGTGCAATGCATTGATTCGTCTGAATATTTTTTTTCGCGCGCGCCGTTTGCGACAGCCAATCGCGGTGTCCGCAGCGGCGTGTGCAGCGCCTCGGAACGCATGCCGCGCGCCCCATCGCGCTGCCGCGCGCGCGCCGATTCGCACCGCGTGGCGCGCCTGCGGACCAGATCGCGGGACCATTTCGGGCACATCGTGCGCGAACAAACCGGCGTCGCGGCCGGTCCAAAACGGACCGCGCGCGGGGTCCTCGGGGACCGCCACGCGCGCTCAAAAGAGGCGGCATGCGGAGCGCACCGGACACATCAAATCAGGCGCGCGCGCGTCCGTTCGGCACATCGACGCGGCGGCCGGAGCGGCGCATCGCGCCGTACTTTGGGCGCGCGCAGCGACGCATGCGCCGCGCCGAAAATAATTTTCGCGCGAGCGCGCGCGCATGCATGCAAAGCGTTGGGATTTTTCCACAATTTGAACAAGCGACGCGCGCGACCATCAACATGCCGACCGCCGACAGATGCGCGACGCCGTCCACCAGTGCGCGTGCGAAGACGCTGCCGTCGACACGGCTCACGCCGGCGGACCACAGTGCATGCGCAGTCACCCGCGGCGCCACGACCTTGGCCTGCGCGCCGACATCGATCGCCAGCGTGGTGCGTCCTTGCGCCGCCAGACTGGCCGGCCATGCGCGTGCGCCGCGCGCGGCTCTCTTCCGTATCGGCTGCGCCAAATAAAAACCCCGCCTCGAGGGCGGGGTTGGATCGTACTAAAAGTGGCTTATTCCCAGTTCAGCGCGCCGCCGGTCTGGTACTCGGTCACGCGCGTTTCGAAGAAGTTGCGCTCTTTCTTCAGGTCGATCATCTCGCTCATCCACGGGAAGGGATTCTCTTCCTGGGCGAACAGCGCCTCCAGGCCGATCTGCTGAGCACGCCGGTTGGCGATGAAGCGCAGGTAACCCTTGAACATGGTCGCGTTCAGACCAAGCACGCCGCGCGGCATGGTGTCTTCGGCGTAGGCATACTCCAGATCGACGGCCTTGAGGAACAGGGCCTTGATCTCTTCCTTGAAGGCCGGGGTCCACAGCAGCGGGTTTTCCATCTTGATCGTGTTGATCAGGTCGATGCCGAAGTTGCAATGCATCGATTCGTCGCGCAGGATGTACTGGTACTGCTCGGCGGCGCCCATCATCTTGTTCTGGCGGCCCAGCGCCAGGATCTGGGTGAAGCCCACGTAGAAGAACAAGCCTTCCATCAGGCAGGCGAACACGATCAGCGACTTGAGCAGCTTCTGGTCGTTTTCGATGGTGCCGGTGGTGAAGGCCGGGTCGGTCAGGGTGTTGATGAACGGGATCAGGAACTCGTCCTTGTCACGGATCGACTTCACCTCGTTGTAGGCGTTGAAGATCTCCGCCTCGTCCAGGCCCAGCGACTCGACGATGTACTGGTAGGCGTGGGTGTGGATCGCCTCTTCGAAGGCTTGCCGCAGCAGGTACTGGCGGCATTCCGGCGCCGTGATGTGGCGGTAGGTGCCCAGCACGATGTTGTTGGCGGCCAGCGAGTCGGCGGTGACGAAGAAGCCCAGGTTGCGCTTGACCAGGCGGCGCTCGTCCTCGGTCAGGCCGTTCGGGTTTTTCCACAGCTCAATATCGCGCTGCATGTTCACTTCCTGCGGCATCCAGTGGTTGGCGCAGCCGGCCAGGTACTTGTCCCAGGCCCATTTGTACTTGAACGGGACCAGCTGGTTGACGTCGGTCTTGCCGTTGATGATGCGCTTGTCGTCGGCATGCACGCGCTTGGCCACGGCCTCTTGCGGCGCGCTGTCGGCGGCGTTCTCTGGCATTGGTGGGCGCGCGGCTGGCGCGCTTGCTGCTTCATCGTCCCAGGACAACATAGTGGTATTCCTCTTGTCTATTCAATTTGTGTCGGTGGCGCAAGAAGGGCCTCCCTTCTTGCGCATGCTGCTAGTTTACTCTTACTGGCAGGCTTCGCATTCCTCGAAGCCATCGTCGCCCGGACGCAGGTAGCAAGCCGCGCCCTCTTCCACCGCCGGCGCTGCCGCTGCCGCCGTGGCCGCCGCCGCGCTCAGGGCCGAGGCCGACATGCCGCCGTCGACCGCCACCGCGTTCAGCGCGCCGGTCTTGGAGGTCGATTTCTCCATGTGGGTGGCGGCGATGGTGCGCAGGTAGTAAGTGGTCTTCAGACCGCGCAGCCAGGCCAGCTTGTAGGTTTCGTCGAGCTTCTTGCCCGAGGCGCCGGCCATGTAGATGTTCAGCGACTGGGCCTGGTCGATCCACTTCTGGCGGCGCGATGCCGCTTCCACCAGCCAGCTTGGCGAGACTTCGAACGCCGTGGCGTAGATGTCGCGCAGGTCTTGCGGAATGCGGTCGATCTTGGCCAGCGAACCGTCGAAGTACTTCAGGTCGGCGATCATCACTTCATCCCACAGGTCGCGCGCCTTGAGGTCGCGTACCAGGTACGAGTTGATTTCGGTAAATTCGCCGGACAGGTTCGACTTCACATACAGGTTCTGGAAGGTCGGTTCGATACAGGCCGACACGCCGATGATGTTCGAAATGGTCGCGGTCGGGGCGATCGCCACGCAGTTCGAGTTGCGCATGCCGAACTGCTTGATGCGCTCGCGCACCACGGACCAGTTCATCGATTCGGACATGTCCTGTTCCAGGTAGCCGCCGCGCTCTTCCATCAGCAGCTTGATCGAATCCTGCGGCAGGATGCCGCGGCTCCACAGGGAACCCTCGTAGGACTCGTAGCGGCCGCGCTCTTCGGCCAGCTCGGTCGAGGCCAGGTAGGCGTAGTAGCACACCGCTTCCATCGAACGGTCGGCAAATTCCACCGCCTGCTGCGACGAGTACGGCACGCGCATCATGTGCAGGCAATCCTGGAAGCCCATGATGCCCAGGCCGACCGGACGGTGGCGCAGGTTCGAATTACGGGCCTTGTCGACGGCGTAATAGTTAATATCAATCACGTTGTCGAGCATGCGCATCGCGGTGCGCACGGTCTTTTGCAGCTTGATGGCGTCCAGCTTGCCTTCTTTCATGTGGGCCGGCATGTTCACCGAACCGAGGTTGCAGACGGCGATTTCGTCGGGACCGGTGTTCAGGGTGATCTCGGTGCACAGGTTCGAGCTGTGCACGACGCCGGTGTGCTGCTGCGGCGAACGGATGTTGCACGGATCCTTGAAGGTGATCCATGGGTGGCCGGTTTCGAACAGCATCGACAGCATCTTGCGCCACAGGTCGAGGGCGGCCACTTTCTTGAACACGCGGATCTCGCCGGCGGCGGCCTTGGCTTCATAGCCCAGGTAGGCCGTCTCGAAGGCTTTGCCGACCTTGTCGTGCAGGTCCGGGCAGTCCGATGGCGAGAACAGGGTCCAGTCGCCCTTTTCCATCACGCGCTTCATGAACATGTCCGGGATCCAGTTGGCGGTGTTCATGTCGTGGGTGCGGCGGCGGTCGTCGCCGGTGTTCTTGCGCAGGTCGAGGAATTCCTCGATGTCCATGTGCCAGGTTTCCAGGTAGGCGCAGACCGCGCCCTTGCGCTTGCCGCCCTGGTTGACCGCCACGGCGGTGTCGTTGACCACTTTCAGGAACGGGACCACGCCTTGCGACTTGCCGTTGGTGCCCTTGATGTGGGCGCCGAGCGCGCGCACCGGGGTCCAGTCGTTGCCCAGGCCGCCGGCGAACTTGGCCAGCAGCGCGTTTTCCTTGATCGCGTCGTAAATGCCTTCCAGATCGTCCGAGACGGTGGTCAGGTAGCACGACGACAGCTGCGAACGCAGGGTGCCCGAGTTGAACAGGGTCGGGGTCGAGCTCATGAAGTCAAACGACGACAGCAGGTTGTAGAACTCGATCGCGCGCGCTTCGCGGTTTGCCTCGCGCAGCGACAGGCCCATGGCCACGCGCATGTAGAACGCCTGCGGCATTTCGATGCGGATGTCGCGCACGTGCAGGAAGTAGCGGTCGTACAGGGTTTGCAGGCCGATGTAGCCGAACTGCAGGTCGCGGTCGGCAACGAGCGCCTTGGCCAGCTTGGCCAGGTCGAAGGTGGCCAGGGCCGGGTCCAGCAATTCGTTGGCGATGCCCTTGGCGATGTATTGCGGGAAGTACTCTATATAGTGTGCTGCCGCTTTTGCCTGCGGCACTTCCTGGCCGAACACTTCCTTGCGGATCGTGTGCAGCAGGATGCGGGCCGTCACTTGCGAGTAGGCCGGGTCTTTTTCCATCAGGGCGCGGGCGGCCAGGATGGCCGACTTGTGCAGCTCTTCGACCGGCACGCCGTCGTACAGGTTCTTGATGGTTTCAGCGAGGATGGCGTCGGCGTCGACGTGCTTTTCCAGGCCGACGCAGGCGGCGTTGATCAGGTCGCGCACTTGCTGCATGTCGAGCGGGCGGCGCACGCCGGCGTCGAGCACATGGATCTGGGGCGCGGCCACGGTGGCCGACACGCCTTGCGCTTCCTTCTGCAGGCGGCGCTCTTCCATGTGCTTGGCGCGGTACAGCACGTAGGCGCGGGCCACGTCATGTTCGCCCGAACGCATCAGCGACAGTTCGACCTGGTCTTGCACATCTTCGATGTGGAAGGTGCCGCCCGATGGCTGGCGGCGCACCAGCGCGGCCACCACGTTGCTGGTCAGTTGCTCGACCAGTTCGCGCACGCGCGCCGAGGCGGCGCCCTGGCCGCCGTTCACGGCCAAAAAGGCCTTGGTCACGGCGACGGCGATCTTCGATGGCTCGAAGGCGACCACGGCGCCGTTGCGGCGGATGATGCGGTAATCGCCGCTGGCGGCAATCGCCGCCGGCGTCGTGTCGGCGGCGGCGCCGGCGGTTCCAGGTGTGACCTGCATGGGATTGATCGAAGTATCTTGGGTTGTCTGCATGGGACCTCCTGGAACGGCTTGCAGTCGTGCTGCGCCGATTGTTATATCAAGTGGGCCGCCCGTGTGGGCCTGCCCGTCTACACACTATGAAAAAGCAAAAACAATTGCATCCCACCAAGAAAACCTGGCAGGAAAATTCATTATCTTGGGGTAAAAGCCGCTATCTTATGTGCAATTTCTTCAAAGGCAGCAAGGATATGCATGTTGGCTGAAGTTCTCTGAGCACCTACTACATCTAGTGCGTTGATCAAATAAGAGAACTAATTGTAGTGGCTACACTTTAGCGGCGCAATAGCTATCTGGAATCAATAACCTAAATTTTTTGACATTTATTCGCGCGCGCGGCCTTGACTTTTGGAAGCGCCCTCAACAGGGCCATCGCGGGGTTAGCGCGCGCTCACCGGGGCGTGGAGATGTGTGCATTTTGGGCGTCTTGACGCGCGGGGGCGCAGTATACATGAAGCGCGAAAAACGCACATCGTCCTCGCGAAGGCGGCGCTGCGACGCCTCGCGACCCATAGCACGTCCCCGAAGTCGTTCAGCGTGCTATCGGTCCGCGCCGAGGGGCCACCGAGGCCGAGGACGACGTCGCTACTCCGGCGCGTGGATGTCGAGCTTTTGCATCTGGTAGCGCAGCTGGCGGAAGCTGATGCCGAGCAGCTGGGCCGCCTGGGTGCGGTTGAACTGGGTCTGGGCCAGGGCCCGGATGATGATGTCGCGCTCGATCTGGTTCAGGTACTCCGGCAAGCTGGGCGGCAACGGTTCGGCCGCGACCGCACTGACCGGCGCCGGCGCTGGCGCAGCGGCGGGCGCCGCCGGCTCGGCCGGCACGGCCGCCGGGCTCTCGCCCACGCGCGCGCCCTTGAGCGACAAATCGCCGATCTGGATCACCCCGTCATTGGCAAACGCCAGCGCACGCTCGAGCACGTTTTCGAGTTCGCGCACATTGCCGGGGAAAGAATAGGCGCGCAGGGTGTCGAGCACCCCGGGCCCGAGCGCGGCGCGCTGCCCCGGTCCGGCCAGGCGCACCAGGATCGCGGACGTGAGCACGGCCAGATCGTCGAGCCGCTCGCGCAGGGGCGGCACCGACAGTTCGATCACATTCAGACGGTAGAACAAATCCTGGCGGAACTTGCCGGTCTCGACGCAGTGGGCCAGGTTCTGGTGGGTGGCGCTGATCAGGCGCACGTCGACCGGCTCTTCGGCGGTGGCGCCGATCTTGCGCACGCGCCGCTCCTGGATCGCGCGCAGCAGCTTGACCTGCATGGCCAGCGGCAGATCGGCCACCTCGTCGAGCATCAGGGTGCCGCCATTGGCGGCCTGGAAAAAGCCGTCGCGGTCGTCGGCGGCGCCCGTGAAACTGCCCTTGCGGTAGCCGAAGAACTCGGCTTCCATCAGCGCTTCGGGAATCGCGCCGCAGTTGACGGCGATGAAAGGCTTGTTGGCGCGCGTGCTCTGGGCGTGGATCTCGCGCGCGGCCAATTCCTTGCCGCTGCCCGATTCGCCGGTGATGGCGATCGGCGCCATCGAGCGCGCCAGGCGCGCGATCTGGGCCCGCAGCGCCTGCACCACAGGCGAGTCGCCGATCAGGCGCCGTTCGGCGCCCCCTGCGCTGGCCGCGTCATGCGCGGGCGCCGACAGGCGCAGCGCCGACTGCACCATGATGCGCAGCTCGTCGAGCACCACCGGCTTGGACACGTAGTCGAAGGCGCCGGCCTTGAGCGCGATGACCGCATTGTCGGCGCTGCCGTAGGCGGTCACGACCGCGATCGGGGTATTCTTGTTCGACGACGTCACTTCGCGCACCAGCTCCAGGCCCAGCCCGTCGGGCAGACGCATGTCGGTCAGCACCAGCGCGTACTCGTTTTGCGACAGGAAGGCGCGCGCTTCGCGCAGCGTGGCCGCGCTGTCGACGTCCAGCCCCATGCGCACGAGCGTGATTTCGAGCAGCTCGCGCAGATCGGCTTCGTCGTCGACGACCAGGACTCGGGGTGAACTCATTGCTCGCCTTTCAATTGCGATTGCGGGTATTCCACGGCCGGCGGCTGGGCAAAGGTAATCACAAAGCGCCCGCTCGCCTTGTAGGCGCCGGACAGCGAAGCGTCGAAACGGTATTCGTAGTCCAGGGTCGCCCCGTTATTCAAGCACAGCTCGCGTGCCAGATACAGCCCGAGCCCGGTTCCCTTGTTCGAGGTTGTATAAAAGGGCTCGAACAGGTGGGAGCGCACATCGGGCGTGATCCCGGGGCCGTCGTCCTGCACGTGCAGCTCCATGCGGCCGGCCGCATCGGTGAGCACGTACAGGCGGATGCTGGCCGGCCCGTTGCTGGCATAGCGCACCGCATTGGTGAGCAGGTTGACCAGCACTTCGCGCAGATGCAGCGCGTCGAAGCGCACCAGCGAGGCTCCCGTGTTTCCCAGCCACACTATATCATCGTCCAATCCGTGGGTCTCGACAAATTCGGCCTTCAGCTCGCGCAGGAAGTCGCCCAGGTCGAACGGTTCGGCATTGGACTGGACCTTGCGCGAGAGCTGCAGGATGTCCTCGACCATGCGGTTGACGCGGGCCACATTGTCGCCCACGATCTTGAGCAGGCGCGCCTGCGTGGGCGACTGCGCCTCTTCGGCCATCAGGGCGGTGGCGTGGCTGATGGCCGACAGCGGGTTGCGCACTTCGTGGGCGATGCTGGCCGTCAGGCGCCCCATCGACGCCAGTTTCAGCTGCTGAGCCTGGTTTTCGATGGCCGACACGTCCTGCATGAAGATCAGGCAGCGCTCGTCGGCTTCATCGGGGGTGTCGACCCGGGCGAAGCGCAGCTTGAGGTGGGCCGCGACGTCGCGCCGCCCGCTCCAGGCGCTGGGCTGGCCGTCGCCGCTGTGGCCGTGATACGGCTTGACCGTGACGAAGGCGGGCCGCAGCGCGGCCGCGCCGCTGGTGCCGCTGGCCGCCAGCCACGCCGAAAACGCGTGCGCCACCGGTTCCAGCACATCCATTTCACCGAGGCGGAACAGGCGCTCTTCGCTGATCAGTCCCAGCATGAACAGGGCCGCCGGGTTGGCCGCGAACACGCGCCCGTCGCGCCCGACCACGAGAATGCCATCTTCGACGTCGGCCATGGCGATCTGGTTGATCGCCTGCTGGATCTTGAGGTCGATCCCGCGCCGCGAGGCCAGTTCTTCCTGGCCGATCAGCTTGGTGGCCAGGCGGCTGACCACCAGCACGATCGAGAAATACACGATGCCGTACAGCCCGGCCTGGGTCAGCGGCGCGCTGCGGTCGCCCAGCAGCACCTGGTACACCGTCTCGCCGAGCAGGAACAAGGCCACCAGCGAAGCCGAAAACAGGGCCAGCGTCAGCGGCGCCAGCACCGCCGCCCCGGCCAGCGGGAACAGGTACAGGATCACCAGCCCGCTGCGCGCCCCGCCGGCGTTCAGGTACAGAACGGAAATGACGGCAATGTCGAGCACGACCTGCAGCGCGACCTGCTGCAAAAAGCGGCGCCGCACATAATAGGTGACGATGGCCAACAGGATGCCCAGCAGCAAGTAGGCGGTGCAGGTCTGGGCGTAGCGCAGGTAGTCGCTGCTGTAGTCGCGGCGGTCGAAGATCAGGTACACCAGCAGCACCAGCGCGATCACGATGCGGGTCGCGTTCATCGCCTGCAGCGAGCGCCAGAAGGTCTCGCGCGACTCGCGCGACAGCGCGTTCCAGCGTCTCATCAGCGCGCCGGCAGACGCACGTGGGCCGGACTGCAGTAGTCGAGCCCGTCGGCGCGCACTGCTTCGGAGGCAGGGAAATAGATGTGGCAGTGGGCGCAGCAAGCCATCGCTTCGCCTTCACGCGTGGGCGGGCCGGGCGGCAGTGGCGCGCCCTGCTCGGGCGGGCGCACCATGGCGCGCAGCTTGCTGCGGATGGCAAAGGTGACCAGGATGCCGAGCGCGATCCAGAACAGCAGGCGCATCATCATGACAAGCCCCGGTGCAGGATGGCTTCGAGCACGAAGCGGCTGCCGACATAGGCCAGCACCAGGGTGGCGAAGCCGGCCAGGGTGAAGCGCAGCGCGGTCTTGCCGCGCCAGCCGCGCCAGCGCCGTCCGGCCAGCAGCGACGCGAACAGGATCCAGGACAGCAGGGTGAACACGGTTTTATGGTCCCACTTGAGGACGATGCCGAACAGCTGTTCGGTAAACACGATCCCCGACAGCACCGTGAGCGTGAGCAGGATGAAGCCGATCCAGATCAGGCGGAACAGCAGTTTTTCCATGGTCAGCAGGGCCGGCAGCTGCTCGAGCGCGCCCGCCAGCCACGGCGCGCGGGCGGCGCGCGCGTGCAGGCTCGATTCCTGCAGCGCCATCAGCACCGCGTGGAAGGCGGCGATCGTCAGGGTGCTGTAGGCGAGAATCGAAATGGCCACGTGCCAGCCCAGCGCCGGCGCCATGCCGTGCAAGCTGGTGACGCTGCCGGGAAAGGCCAGCGGCAGCAGGGCCACCGCCGCCGCGCATGGCATGACCAGGCGGCGCAGGCCGTCGAGCGCGAAATTGCGGTTTTCGATCCAGTAGGCCAGCACCGACAGCCACAGCGCCGCCGACAGCATTTGCGCGAAGCCGAAGCGCACCGTGGCGTTGGCGAACACGTCGGTCCACAGGGCGGCCGCGTGCACCAGCCAGGCGAGCGCGGTGATGGCCGAAATCAGCCCGCCGCGGCGGGACGGGAGGAAAGCGCACACGGCGTACAGCAGCGCCGCGGCAAGATAGAGGTTGGTCTGCATGCGTGGAGTTTACACTATTGGCGAGCGGCGGCGCAGCCTCAGTCGACGGCCGCGGCCCGGGTTTCGGCCTGGTGGTGGCGCGCCTGCTCTTCCATGACCAGCTGCCCCAGTTCGCGCTTCAAGCGGTTGAATTCGGGGGCGGCCGGATCGCGCAGGCGCGGCAGCTCGACCAGCAGGTCGCGCTTGATGGTGCCGGGGCGGTAGGTCATGACCACGATGCGGTCGGCCAGGTAGATCGCTTCCTCGATACTGTGGGTCACGAAAATAATGGTTTTTTTGACCTCGGCCCAGATGCGCAGCAATTCATCCTGCAGATTGCGGCGCGTTAGGGCGTCGAGCGCGCCGAACGGTTCGTCCATCAGCAGGATGGGCGAGTCGAGCGCCAGCACGCGCGCGATCGCCACCCGCTGGCGCATCCCGCCCGACAAATCCTTGGGAAAGCGCTGGCGGAAATCGGTCAGCGACAGCATGGCCAGCAAGGTGCCCACGCGTGCGGCGATGGCGCCCTTGTCCATCCCCTTGATTTCCAGGCCGAAGGCGACGTTCTGCTCGACCGTCATCCAGGGAAACAGCGCGTACTCCTGGAACACCATGCCCCGTTCCGGTCCCGGCCCGGTGACCGGCTTGCCGTCGGCGATGATGGTGCCGCTGGTGGGCAGGGCGAAGCCGGCCACCGCGTTGAGCAGGGTCGACTTGCCGCAGCCGGAAGGCCCCAGCAGGCAGACGAACTGGCCGCGCGGGATCTCCAGATCGATGTCCTTGAGCGCGACCAGCTCCCGGCCCTCGGTCTGGAACACCTTGTTGACGCCGCTGACGACGATGTGGGCTGCGCGCATTTAATGCTCCAGGCCGCGGTGCCAGCGCAGCAGGTAATTGTTGAGCCGGCTCACGCCGGTATCGATGGCCAGGCCCAGCATGCCGATGGTGATCATGCCGGCCATGATCTTGTCGGTCCAAAAGTATTCCTTCGCTTCCAGCATGCGAAAGCCCAGGCCGTTGTTCACGGCCAGCATCTCGGCCACGATCACCACGATGAAGGCGGTGCCGATGCCGATCCGCACGCCCGACAGGATGTAGGGCACGGCGGCCGGCAGGATCACGCGCCGGAACATGGTGGGGCCGCTCGCGCCCAGATTGCGCGCCGCGCGCAAATAAATGCCGTCGACCTGGCGCACGCCGGCGATGGTGTTGATCAGGACCGGAAAAAAGGCGCCCAGGGAAATGAGGAACAGGGCCGGCGGATTGCCCAGGCCGAACCACAGCATGGCCAGCGGGATGTAGGCGATCGGCGGAATCGGGCGCAGCAGCTGCATGGACAGGTTGAACCAGGTATAGACGCGCTCGCTCGCACCCATGGCCAGGCCCAGCGGCAGCGCCAGCCCGGCTCCGATCAGAAAGCCGAGCACCACGCGGTACATGCTGGTGACCGAGTCGAGCAGCATTTCGCCCGACACCGCCCAGGCCAGCCAGCTGCCGCCCGTGTGCGGCTGCAGCGGCAGCAGGTAGGCCAGCCACTTCTCGGCCACGGCCAGCGGCGAGGGCAGCATCTGCGGATCGATTTTCCCGAACACGCAGGCCGCTTGCCAGACGACGATGGCAATGGCCGGCACCACCAGGCCGATACCGGTCTGGCGCAACTGTTTCTTGTTCATGCGCGCTCCGGCTTTACTTCACACCCAGGCTTTTCTTGGCCGCCTCGAGCAGGTCGGTCTTCACCCAGTCGGTGGCCACCGGCGGCTTGGCCATGCGGCCTACACCGGTCTTGACCATCAGGTCGGTGGTGATCTGGATGTGTTCGGGCGTGATGTCGTAGGAGTAAGGCGAATTGCTGATCGCGTCGTCGAAGTCATCCTTGGTGATCTGGCCCTTGAACACGGTTTCGCGCACGTACTTTTCGGCCACGGCCTTGTTGTCGATGAAGGTCTTGGTCGCTTCCACGAAGCAGCGCATGAATTTCTCGGCCAGCGGACGCTTCTCCTTGTAGAATTTTTCCGTCATGACCATGGTGCGCACGGGCTCGCCGATGGCGGTGTCGTAGGGCTTGATCACCTCGACCCCGAAGCCCTTGTTGATCGCTTGCGAAGACTGCGGCTCGGACTGCATCATGGCGTCGATATTTTTGCCCAGCAGGGCCTGGTTCAAGTCCGAGAACGCCAGGTAGAACAGCTGCACGTCCTTGCCGGGCGCCGTGTCGGCGCTCAGGCCGGCCTTGAGCAGCTCGGCCATCAAGAGCACTTCCTGGATCCCGCCGCGGGTCACGCCCACTTTTTTGCCCTTGAGGTCCTTGACGGTCTTGATCGGCTGGTCGGCGCGGGCCACCAGGCGCGCGCCGCCCTTGGCGAAGCCGGCCACCACCACGATCGGGGCGCCGCTGGCGCGGCCCGAAATGGCGGCCTCGGAGGCGGTGGTGCCGACGTCGAGCTCGCCGGCGATGATGGCTTGCATCACGTCCAGCCCCTTGGCGAAGACTTTCTCTTCCACCTTGATGCCGCACTTGGGCGCAATTTCCTTGATATACGAGACGGCGCCGTAGTGCGCGAATTTGAGGTTGCCGAGGCGGACCACTTCCTGGGCCTGGGCGGTGCCGGCCAGCAGCATGGCGGCGAGGGCAATTGCGTTGGTGATCAAGCGTGACGTCATGTGCTTCTCCGAGAAAAAATCATGTCGATAATGGCTGCCGCTGCAATTATGCATTTAAAACCGCCCACTTGATATGACGGCAATGCCGATGTTTCCGCAGGGAAAGATACTATTCCATTCCGTCCATGTCAAACGAACTCCGCAAGCTTTGCGCTTCTCACACGGCCGGGTCACTGATCCCGTCGCGCCCCGTTTCCACGCGTCCGGCGAAGCGCCGCACAAAGCCGGGCAGTTCGCGCACGCGCACGGAAAAATCGTACCAGTGGCCCGAGCGGTGCAGATTCCACATATGGACGTTCGTGGCGAACGGCGCCACGGTGACCTCGACCGGGGCGTCGTCGAAGTAGGCATTGACGCTGACGCTGAAAGTGAGCGGCATCATGGCTGGATTGAACAGTTCGCAATCGATGCTGCCTTCGGCCGGGTCGTACAGCACCCGCACTTCCGGTTCTTCGACACTGGCCGGCAGCAGCGCGCCCGCGTTGCCGGCGAAATGGCGGTGCAAGCCGCCCGGACCCAGCACCCACAGGTCGTACACCCCGCCCTGCCCCGCCAGCGGCCAGTAGCCATCGAGCTGGGTACCGGCCGTCACCGTGTAGCGGCGCGGCGGCGCGGCTGGCATCATGCGGTCGTAGACATGGAACACGGCGCCGGCCGCGCCGGCGCTGGCGAAGGTGAGCGTGATTCCCATCTCGCCCGGCGCAACCCGGTCGGTCACGTGCAGCACGTACGGCAGTGCGCGCGAGCGGCGCACGCCGCGCGCCTGCTGCGGCAACGCGGACGCCATCGGCAAGGCCGGCGCCATGGCGGCCAGGGCCCGCGCCCGCTGCGCCGGCGCCGTGGTGGCGGGCAGCAGGTCCAGAAAGGGCGCCGTATCGGGCCGGGTGAAGTCGAAGGCGCCGGTCAGATCGCCGCACACGGCGCGCCGCCACGGCGTGATGTTCGGTTCCATGACGCCGAAGCGGCGCTCCATGAATCGGATCACGGAGGTGTGGTCGAACACCTCGGAATGGACCCAGCCGCCGCGGCTCCAGGGCGAAATGACCAGCATCGGCACGCGCGCGCCCAGGCCGTAGGGACGGTGCATCAGCGCGGGCGACTCGGTCGCTTCGCCAGTTGCGACCGTGTGGTAGTCGGCGGCCGTATCGACATTGGACGCGCCCGCGAACAGCGGCTGTCCGTCCTGCCAGCCGGTCACCGATGGCGGCGCCGGCGGCGGCACATGGTCGAAGAAGCCGTCGTTCTCGTCGTACATCAGGAACAGCACGGTCTTGCGCCACACGTCGGGGTTGGCGCACAGCGCCTCGAGCACCGCCGCCGTATAGGCCGCGCCCTGGGCCGGACTCGACGGCACCGGATGCTCGGAGCCTTCGGCGGTGGCCACGATCCACGACACCTGCGGCAAGGCGCCGGCCACCACGTCTTCGCGCAGCTGCGCCAGCGTGCGCGTGGACAGGCCGCGCTGGCGCAGGGGCGAACTTCGGCCAGCCGCGCGGAACGCGCGAAAGCCCGCCAGCGGATTGTCGGCATAGTTGTCGGCCATGTCCTGGTACACCTGCCAGCGCACGCCCGCTTCCTGCAGGCGTTCGGCGTAGGTGGGCCAGGCATAGCCGCCGGCCGCGTCGAACGCGAGGTTGTCGTAGCTGTTGCCGATCACCGGCCCGTGCGCCGCCCCGGTGGGGTCATTGCCCCCGCTCCAGGCGAACACGCGGTTCGGATTGGTGCCGCCAATGAAGGAGGCGTGGTAGGCGTCGCACACGGTGAAGGCGTTGGCCAGGGCGAACTGGAAGGGAAGGTCGGCGCCGGTAAAGTAGCCCATCGAACGGGGCTCCTTGTAGCGCGGCCACTCGTCCATGATGCCGTGGTTCCAGGCCAGCTGGGCGTCGGGCCAGGTGTGCGGCGTGCTGGCCACGCGCATGGTCTCGAACTGCTGCTGCGTATCGAGATGGAAGGGCGTGACGAGCGCGCCGGCGCCCTGCTGGTACCAGACGCTGGCCTGACCGGGTACGGGAATCGGAAAACGGTCGCCGAAACCGCGCACGCCCTTGAGGGTGCCGAAGTAATGGTCGAAAGAGCGGTTTTCCTGCATCAGGATCACGACGTGCGCGACATCCATGATGGTGCCGGTAGCTGCAGTGTCATCCTGTTTGCTCGTCATCACCGGATCGCTTTCTGCTTGAAGTCTTGTCAAACCTATTATAAAGGCAAGCCGCCCCGCACCGGCTTTCGCCCCCTCGGACATAGGGTAAAATGGCGCACCGCCGGCCCCGCGCCAGCTTGCCTCTATCTATAAGTCAGGTCCGTCATGCTCGATAACTTAACCCAACGCCTTGCCAAGGTCGTCAAGACCATGCGCGGTGAGGCGCGTCTGACCGAAACCAACACCGCCGAGATGCTGCGCGAAGTGCGCCTGGCCCTGCTCGAAGCCGACGTGGCCCTGCCCGCCGTGCGCGAGTTCATCGGCCGCGTCAAGGAAAAAGCCCTGGGCGAAGAAGTCATCGCCTCGCTCAGCCCCGGCCAGGCCTTGGTCGGCGTGGTCCAGCGCGAGCTGGCCACCCTGATGGGCGCCGACCTCGGACCCGAAGCGTCGCAGCTGTCGTTCGCCCAGCAGCCGCCCGCGATCATCCTGATGGCCGGCTTGCAGGGTGTGGGTAAGACCACCACCGTCGGTAAACTCGCCAAATATCTCAAGGAAGAGAAAAAGAAGAAGGTGCTGACCGTCTCGGCCGACGTCTACCGTCCGGCCGCGATCGCCCAGCTCGAATCGGTGACCAAGCAGGTCGGCGCCGACTTCTTCCCCACCACCTCTTCCGACAAGCCGGTCGACATCGCCCTGGCCGCGCTGGACTGGGCCAAGAAGCACTATCACGATGTGCTGATCATCGACACCGCCGGCCGTCTCGGCATCGACGAAGCGATGATGCAGGAAATCTCGGCCGTCCATAAGGCGGTCAATCCGATCGAAACCCTGTTCGTGGTCGACGCCATGCTGGGCCAGGACGCGATCAATACCGCCAAGGCCTTCAGCGATGCGCTGCCATTGACCGGCATCGTGCTGACCAAGCTCGACGGCGATTCGCGCGGCGGCGCGGCGCTGTCGGTGCGCCACATCACCGGCAAGCCGATCAAGTTCGCCGGCGTGTCCGAAAAGCTCGACGGCCTCGAAGCGTTCGACGCCCAGCGCATGGCCAACCGCATCCTGGGCATGGGCGACATCCTGGCGCTGGTCGAAGAAGCGCGCAAGGGCGTCGACAGCAAGGCCGCGGCCGACCTGGCCAACAAGATCAAGGTGGGCGGCCGTTTCGACATGAACGACTTCAAGGCGCAGCTGGGCCAGATGAAGAAAATGGGCGGCATGGCCAGCCTGATCGACAAGCTGCCGGCCCAGTTCCAGCAAGCGGCCGGCGGCGCCAACATGGACCAGGCCGACAAGCAGGTGCGGCGCATGGTCGGCATCATCGACTCGATGACGCCGCAGGAACGGGCCAAGCCGGAACTGATCAAGGCCACCCGCAAACGCCGCATCGCGGCCGGCGCCGGGGTCCAGGTGCAGGAAGTGAACCGCATGCTGGCGCAGTACGATCAGATGCAAACCATGATGAAAAAGCTCAAGGGCGGCGGCATGATGAAGATGATGCGCGGGATGAAGGGCATGCTCCCGGGCGGGATGCGCTAAGCACTTCTGTATGCACGGCGATGGGGAAAAACCGGGGAAACGTCGTTTTCCCGGGCATGCGCGGAGCTTCTCCCTATGAAAAAGGGCTTATTTTCTCGAAAAACACTTGCGCAGAGTGTAAAACCCCACCAATATAAGCCGTGCGATCAATTGCGCAATTTCCCATGTGTTCGTTAAGGAGGCTCGAAGATGGCAACAGCCAAAAAAACCCCAGCAGCAGCGCCAGCAAAAAAAGCAGCAGCCAAGCCAGCGGCAAAGCCAGCAGCAAAAAAAGCAGCTCCTGCTAAGGCAGCACCAAAAGCAGCAGCGAAGAAACCAGCAGCAGCCCCACGCAAGCCGAACGCCGCTTTCATGAAAGCGATGACTCCTTCCGCGACCCTGGCCGCAGTCGTCGGCGCGACCCCGCTGCCACGCACCGAAGTGACCAAGAAAGTCTGGGATTACATCAAGAAGCTGAACCTGCAAGACGCAGCGAACCGCCGCATGATCAACGCAGACGACAAGCTCAAAGCTGTCTTCGGCGGCAAAGCTCAGGTGTCGATGTTCGAAATGACCAAACTTATTTCGGACCACCTGAAATAATAAATTTAGCTGTCCAAGCCGAATTCGCAAAAGGCCCCGTTCGCAAGAACGGGGCCTTTGTGTTTGGGGCCGGTCAGTGATACTCCCACTTCTTCCAGGCAGCCAGCACCGCATTCGGATACTGCGGCTGCCCGCGACTGCCGTTGTAGCGGCCCAGCGCCAGATACAGATTGCCGCCTTCCATATCGATATACATGCGCAAGATCGCGCAGCCATAGCGCAGGTTGGTCTGCATGTGGAACAGCTTGCTGCGGTCGCTGTCGCCGACGACGCCCGTCCAGAACGGCATCACCTGCATGTACCCGCGCGCGCCGGCAATCGATACCGCGTACTTGCGGTACGCCGACTCGACCTGGATCAGGCCGAGCACCATGCCCGGATCGAGCCCCGCGCGGCTGGCCTCATACCACGCCACTTCCAGAAATTCCAGGCGCGACTGATCATCCGGCACCTTGCGCTTGAGCCGCTCGGACATGGTCGCCAGCCAGGCCTGATAGCGCACGCGCGCCGCCTCGTCCTTGAAGAAGGGCTTGGGCGGCCGGGCATCCTTGATCGCGTTCGACAGCGCCAGGCGCACCGAATCGGCAATCGCCTCTTCCTTCTGGTTGCCCGCGGCGGCAGGCCCGGCGCAGGCCAGGCTGGCGAGCACCAGCGCCAGCAGCGCCTTCAGCTTGTGGATCGCGCCCTTCACTGCGCCAGTTTGCCTTTGATGAAGTCGACCATGCCGGCCAGCGGCACGGCAGTCGCCTCGGTATCGCGGCGGCCCTGGTATTCGAGGTTGCCTTCCTTGAGGCCACGCTCGCCAATCACCACGCGGTGCGGCACGCCGATCAGTTCCCAGTCGGCGAACATGGCGCCCGGACGCAGGCCGCGGTCGTCGACGATCACGTCCACGCCGGCCGCCTGCAGCGCGGCGTACAGGTTCTCCACCTCGGTCTTGACCATCTCGCTGCGGTCCATGCCCATCGGGCACAGCACCACTTCGAACGGCGCAATGGCGGCCGGCCAGATGATTCCCTTGTCGTCGTAATTCTGTTCGATCGCCGCGCCCAGGATGCGCGTCACGCCGATGCCGTAGCAGCCCATCTGCAGGGTGGCCGGCTTGCCGTTCTCGTCGAGGAAGGTGGCTTTCATGCTTTCGGAGTACGAGGTACCCAGCTGGAACACGTGGCCCACTTCGATGCCGCGCTCGATGGCCAGCACGCCCTTGCCATCGGGCGAAGCATCGCCTTCGACGACATTGCGCAGATCGGCCACCAGCGGCTCGGCGCCATCGCGGCCCCAGTTCACGCCGGTATAGTGGAAGCCTTCTTCGTTGGCGCCACAGACAAAGTCCGCCATGTTGGCCACCGTGCGGTCCGCCACCACGGTGACGGGCAGCTTGGTGCCGACCGGGCCGAGGTAGCCGGGGATGGTGCCGTAGACTTCCAGGATTTCCGCTTCGGTCGAGAAGCGATGCGCCGCCAGGCCAGGCACCTTGCCGACCTTGACCTCGTTCAGCTCATGGTCGCCGCGCACCAGAAGCATGAAGTACTGCTTGACCTGTTTGCCGTCGACGTCCTTCTCCACTGTCAGGGCAATGGTCTTGACGGTCTGCGCCAGGGGCAGCTTGAGCAGCTCGGCCACGGTCTCGCACTTGGTCGTGCCGGGCGTGGCGGTCTTGGTCAGCGCGGCGCCGGGGGCGGGACGTGCGGTCGCCAGCGGCAAGGCTTCGGCCGCTTCCATGTTGGCGGCGTAGTCGGAGGTCGGGCAGTAGACGATCGCGTCTTCGCCGGTGCTGGCGATGACGTGGAATTCATGCGAGCCGGAGCCGCCGATGGCGCCATTGTCGGCCGCCACCGCGCGGAATTTCAGGCCGAAGCGGTTGAAGATGGCGACGTAGGCATCGAACATGATCTTGTACGACGCTTTCAGACCTGCTTCGTCGCGGTCGAAGGAATACGCATCCTTCATGGTGAATTCGCGGCCGCGCATCAGGCCGAAGCGTGGGCGGCGCTCGTCGCGGAACTTGGTCTGGATATGGTAGAAGTTGAGCGGCAGCTGGCGGTAGGACTTGATTTCCGAGCGCACGACATCGGTGATGACTTCTTCCGAGGTCGGCTGAATCGCGTATTCGCGGCCGTGACGGTCTTTCACCCGCATCAGTTCCGGACCCATTTTGTCCCAGCGGCCCGTTTCCTGCCACAGTTCGGCCGGCTGCACCAACGGCATCAGCATTTCGATGCCGCCCGCCTTGTTCATTTCGTCACGGATAATCGCTTCGACTTTAAGATCGGAA
>Ga0209023_10003087_pt1 | contig 20127 bp, 22 predicted proteins | sample LakOneMetagenome_FD_187468 | JGI IMG/M metagenome (GOLD analysis project Ga0209023, IMG submission 187468) | Freshwater and sediment microbial communities from Lake Erie, Canada (SPAdes) (version 2) | ecosystem: Environmental > Aquatic > Freshwater > Lentic | place: Lake Erie, Canada...
CCCTTTTCCGCAAAAAAGAAAAAACAAGACATCCTGTTTCGCTTGGGGCGCTAAGACCCCGACCAAATCGGTGCGCCGGCACCAGAGCGAATGGGCCCAGGGGGAATGCGATGGCGCTTGCGACAGAAGCTCCGAAAGATGGCTTTCGGCTGAGTATGCTCATCTACGATACGCGGTTCCGCTCGATGACCATTCAGATCATCGTGCTGATCCTGGTCATGCTCGGCGTATCGTGGCTGATCCACAATCTGATCATCAACCTGGCCGCCAAGGGCAAGGATCTGAGCTTCGGGTTCCTGTTCAATCGCGCCGGTTATGACATTGACCAGCAACTTATCCCCTATACCAACGACAGCACGCACGGACGCGCCGCCATCGTCGGGCTGCTGAACACACTGCTGGTCGCCGGGCTGGCGTGTTTTTTCGCCACGATCCTCGGGGTTGTCGTCGGGGTTCTGCGCCTGTCGAAAAACTGGCTCGTCGCACGGCTGATGACGGTTTACATCGAGGTTTTCCGCAATGTGCCGCTGCTCTTGTGGATCATCCTGACCTATGTGGTCCTTTCCGAGGTCATGCCAGAGCCGCGCGACTTCAAGATTACCGACGAAATGATCGCGGCCGGGCAGGCGCCCAAGGCGTCGATGCTGATCGACAGTTCCATCGCGGTGACCAACCGCGGCACCAACATTCCCTCGATCCTGTTGTCGCGGCCGCTTGGCGGCGTCGATATCGGCCCGCTGTCGCTGAATTTCAGCTTCCTTGCGGCCGCCGTAGTCATCATTGCCAGCCTGTTGGCAAACCGGGCGCTGCTGCGCAACGCCAAGCGGGTGCAGGAGGCCACCGGTAACCGGCCGACGACTTGGTGGAAAAGCATCCTGATCCTGTTTGCCCCGATCATTCTTCTGTTCTGGGCAATGGGCTTTCATCTGGAATACCCGGTCTTCCGCACCTTCAACTTCCAGGGCGGCCTCAATGTGTCGCATGCGTTGACATCGCTTCTGATCGCGCTGACGATCTATTCGGCGACCTACATCGCCGAGGCCGTCCGAGCCGGCATCCTGGCGATTTCGCGAGGCCAGTCCGAGGCGGCGTTCGCGCTTGGCATGCGGCCCGGTCGTACGATGAGCCTGATCATCCTGCCCCAGGCGTTGCGGGTGATCATTCCGCCCCTGATCAGCCAGTATCTGAACATCACCAAGAACACGTCCCTTGGCATCGCGGTCGGCTATCTCGACCTGCGCGGAACACTGGGCGGGATCACCCTGAACCAGACCGGGCGCGAGCTGGAATGCATGCTCCTGATGATGCTGATCTATCTGATCCTCAGCCTCATCATCTCGTCAGTGATGAATGTCTTCAACAATGCCGTCAAGCTGAAGGAGCGTTGAGATGGATGTGAGCTATGTCCGCGCCCAGATGCTGCCGCAGCAGGAACCGCCGTTGGGCCAGAAAGGCGCGGTCAAGTGGCTGCGTGAAAACCTGTTCTCGGGCTGGCTGAACTCGATCCTGACGGTTCTTGGGATTCTCGCCGTCTTCTTTCTGATCAAGGGCGCGTTGCCTTGGCTTCTGCACGGCGTCTGGAATGCCCATTCGCTGACCGAATGCCGCCAGGTCATCGCCGCCAACTGGGGCGATCAGGCTACCGGCGCCTGCTGGGCGTTGATCCACGAACGCTGGAACCAGTTCATCTTCGGCTTCTATCCGCAGGATATCTACTGGCGCCCGACCCTGACCTTCATCCTTCTCTTCGTCGCCATCGCGCCGGTGCTATTCGCCCAGATCCCACGGATCCTGCTGATCGTCACTGTGGCGTTTCCGGCGCTTGGCTTCTGGCTTTTGTGGGGCGGCTCGATCTGGGGGCCGGCCATGGCCATGGTCGGATTCCTTCTGATCTATCTTGCCTACAGGCTTCTGTCGGAAAGGGTCGGGGCGGTCGTGTCCTTCGGAATCGGGTTTGTCGCAGCCTGCGTCTGGTGGCTGGTGCTCCAGACCCATGTGTCGACCGCGGTCGACAATCTCGTGCCGATCGGCCTGAAGCCGGTTGAGAGTGACCAGTTCGGCGGCTTCCTGCTGGCCTTCGCCATCGGGGTAACCGCCATTGTCGCCTCTCTGCCGCTTGGCATCATTCTGGCGCTCGGGCGAAAATCGGACATGCCACTGGTCCGGATGCTCTGCGTCGGCTTCATCGAATTCGTGCGCGGTGTGCCCCTTATCACCATGCTCTTCACCGCGTCGCTTCTGTTGCAATATTTCCTGCCGCGCGGCACCCAGTTCGACCTGATCCTGCGCGTCGATATCCTGGTCACGCTTTTCTCGGCCGCCTATATCGCCGAGGTGATCCGGGGCGGTCTTGCCGCCCTGCCACGCGGCCAGTACGAGGCGGCTGATGCGCTCGGGCTCGATTACTGGCAGGCGCAGCGGCTTATCATCATGCCGCAGGCGCTGAAAATCTCGATCCCCGGTATCGTGTCGAGCTTCATCGGCCTGTTCAAGGACACCACGCTTGTTACCTTCGTTGGCCTGATGGACCCTTTGAAGGGGATCACCCAGGTCGTGCGGGCCGACATCAACTGGAAGGGCGTCTATTGGGAGCCCTACATCTTTGTCGGTCTCATCTTCTTCATCTTCTGCTTTGGCATGTCGCGGTACTCGATGTATCTCGAACGCAAGCTGAAGCGCGATCATCGCTAGGAGCATGCCCATGTCCGAACCTGCAACCGCCCGCGCCGTCGATACCAGCCGCATGAAGGTCAGCGACGAGGTGGCGATCCAGATCACCTCCATGAACAAATGGTATGGCGCCTTCCATGTTCTGCGCGACATTGACCTGACCGTGCACCGGGGCGAGCGTATCGTCATCGCCGGCCCGTCGGGGTCGGGCAAGTCGACGCTGATCCGCTGCATCAACCGGCTCGAGGAACATCAGTCGGGACGGATCATCGTCGACGGCACCGAACTGACCAATGATCTCAAGAATATCGACAAGGTCCGGTCCGAGGTAGGCATGGTGTTTCAGCACTTCAACCTCTTCCCGCATCTGACGATCCTCGAGAATCTGACCCTGGCCCCGATCTGGGTTCGCAAGGTGCCGAAGAGAGAGGCCGAAGAGACTGCGATGCATTACCTCGGCAAGGTGAAAATCCCCGAGCAGGCGCATAAATACCCCGGCCAGCTTTCCGGCGGCCAGCAACAGCGTGTGGCCATCGCCCGGTCGCTGTGCATGAAGCCGCGCATCATGCTGTTCGACGAGCCGACGTCGGCGCTTGACCCCGAGATGATCAAGGAAGTGCTCGATACGATGATCGAACTTGCGCAGGAAGGCATGACCATGCTCTGCGTGACCCACGAGATGGGCTTTGCCCAAGCCGTGGCGAACCGGGTGATCTTCATGGATCAGGGCCAGATCGTTGAACAGAATGAGCCTTATGAATTCTTCAACAACCCGCAGTCGGAACGCACCAAGCTGTTCCTGAGCCAGATCCTCGGGCACTGACACTGTCTTTGTCGGCCCCGCGGCCCACAGGGGCGCCGGGGCCGACCGGCGCGTCAGTCACGCCCGGACGGCACGAAAAAATCCAGCGCCGATCCGGTTCCGGGCATGATCTTGTCCCAGCTTTCCACCTGAAAATCGACCACCAGAGTCGCCGCCGTCGGATAGCGGCTGAAGTCGGGGTGGTTGGGGGCACGCGCCACCAGCCGGCGGGCAAATTCGCCGATGCCGGGGTTGTGGCCCAGCATCATCACCGTGTCGCCCGCAGCTTGGCGCAGGATCCTGAGCATGACATCGGGCGCAGCATGGTAGAGCCCGTCGAGAAACGTCACCTCTGGCGTCACCTCAAGCGGCGCGATGGCGACGGTCGCCCAGGTTTCGCGGGTTCTGACTGCGGTCGAACACAGAACCTGATCGGGCTCATAGCCGCGTGATCCGAGCCATTCGCCGAGTTCAAGTGCCGCCTTGCGGCCGCGCGCGTTCAGGGGGCGGGCCCGGTCCTCCATCATCGGGTCGTCCCAGGACGATTTCGCGTGGCGGGTCAGGATCAGGCGGCGGTGGCCGGCGGGGGTCATGGATGGAAAAGCCTCATATGATAGGCGGATTGCTCCGCCAACCTGCCATAGGCTTGCGACAGGGGGCAAGCGCGACGAACGGCGCAGCCGAAAGAAAGGCAATCGCCACCAGCGGGCTGATCCAGAAAGGCATGGCAGGCCGCAACATCGTAGCCCTTGGCGGTAAGCGCCGCGGGCGGGCAGGCGGCAAGGCAGGGACGGCCTGCGCAACCGTCACAGGGGCTGGCGGCAGGTGCCGGCGGCACGTCGATCAATTCCGGCAGGCCGATGGCGCCCCGGTAAGACACCATCAGGCCCGCCCTTTCGTGCACGAGCAAGGTCACGGGCGAAGCCCAGGCCCGGCCGCTGCGCAGCGCCCATTGGTAGAACGGATAATAAGGGGCGCCGCCGAAGGGAAAGAAAGGTTTGCCGCCGAAGATTTCGGCAAGCCCGCCTATCACCCGGGCCGACCAACGGTCGACCGGGTCGGGCGCCCCGTCGCGCCATTCGGCGCTGGCGGTCAGACAGGCCCAAAAGCCCGGCTCATCAGGGCCGAGAAGAACCAGCGTCTTGATCCCCTCGGGCAGCCCGTCGCCTTGGCAGGTGTGAAAGGCCCCGATCGGGGCCAGATGATCGGCCGCAGCCCGCGCGGCGATAGCGGCAAGCGTGGTCACGGGCGGCGCGGTTTAACCCGCGGCTCGGTCGAGCGGATCTGGCTGCCGGCGCCATGTTCGGTGAAAAGTTCCAGCAGGCAGGCATTGGCGATCCGTCCATCCATGATCGTCACCGCCCGTACCCCCTGGTCCAGCGCCAGAAGCGCGGTCTCGGTCTTCGGGATCATGCCGCCGGCAATCACTCCATCCTTGGTCATCTTGCGGATTTCGTCGGGCGTGATCTGGGTCATGACTTCGCCCGATGCGTTCTTGACACCTGAAACGTCGGTCAGCAACAACAGCCGGTCGGCCTTCAAGGCCCCGGCGATGGCGCCGGCGGCCGTATCGCCGTTGACGTTGAACGTCTCGTTGTCGGCCACACCGGTTGCGACCGGCGCCACCACGGGAATGATCCCGGCATTGTAAAGATCGCGCAGCACCTGCACGTTCATCTCGACCGGTTTGCCGACAAAGCCCAGTTCCGGATCGTCGGCAACGCAGACCATCAGATCGTCGTCCTTGCCGGAAATTCCGACCGCCCGCCCGCCCTGATCGTTGATCGCCTGCACGATGCGCTTGTTGACCAGCCCCGACAGAATCATTTCGACCACTTCAACCGTGGCCTTGTCGGTGACCCGTTTGCCCCGCACGAATTCCGACTTGATGCCAAGCTTGGCCAACATCTCGTTGATCATCGGGCCGCCACCATGGACGACCACCGGGTTAACGCCGACCTGTCGCATCAGAACCACATCGCGGGCAAAGTCGGCCATCGCATCTTCGTCGCCCATGGCATTGCCGCCGAACTTCACGACGACAACTGCGCCCGAATAGCGTTGCAGATAGGGAAGCGCCTCGGACAGGGTCCGGGCGGTGGCGATCCAGTCACGGTCCATCTTCTGCTTTCTCATACGACGCCTCGCTTTGGCGTTGTGTTAAACCCTGTCGCCCCCGGTGCCAAGGCCGTTATCCGTTGCAAGCGGCGCGATAACCACTAGGCTTCCGGACGGTTTTTGGGAGAGATGGCAATGGCCGAGGGCGAACAGAAGACGCTCCTTCTGACCGGGGCATCGCGAGGGATCGGGCACGCCACTGTCAAGCGGTTCGGGCGGGAAGGTTGGAGGGTTCTGACCTGTTCGCGCCAGCCGTTCGACCCGCGCTGCCCCTGGCCGGGGGGCGAGGAGAACCATATCCAGATCGATCTTGCGGACCCGAACAAGACCATCGACGTGATCGAACGGGTGCGCGAGAAGCTTGGCGGCAAGCTTAATGCACTGGTCAACAATGCCGGTATTTCACCCAAAGGGCCGGGGGGCGCGCGGCTTGGCACGCTCGACACCGATCTGCGGGCCTGGGGTCAGGTGTTCCATGTCAATTTCTTTGCCAGCGTCATACTGGCACGCGGACTGAAAGACGAACTGGCGGCGGCGCAGGGGGCGGTCGTCAACGTCACCTCGATTGCGGGAAGCCGGGTGCATCCGTTCGCCGGCGCGGCCTATGCTACCTCGAAAGCCGCACTCAAGGCGCTGACGCGCGAGATGGCCCATGATTTCGGCCCGCTTGGCGTGCGGGTGAACGCGATCGCACCGGGCGAGGTGGAAACCACCATCCTGTCGTCAGGCACCGACCGGATCGTCGCCGGGCTGCCCATGCGGCGGCTGGGGCAGCCGGCGGAAGTGGCGGATGCGATCTGGTTTCTGTGTTCGGACCAGTCGTCCTACGTCACCGGAACCGAGATCGAGGTGAATGGCGGCCAGCATGTTTGAGTTTGCCGCCTGCTCCGGGGGATATCGTCGAAAGAGACAGGTGGTCAGACGAGCGTGGCGATGAGGGCGCGCAGGGTTTCGATTCCGTCGCCTTTTTCCGACGAGGTGAGCAAAATCTCGGGGAAGGCCGCCGGGTGCTTTTGCAGGGCGTCGCGCACCTGGGCAAAGATTGCCTCGCGGTCGGATGCCTTGACCTTGTCGGCCTTGGTCAGGACCACCTGGAAGGTGACGGCCGACCGGTCCAGAAGCGTCAGAATCTGTTCGTCGACCTCCTTGATGCCATGACGGGTATCGATGAGGACAAAGGCGCGACGGAGCGTTGGGCGGCCGGCAAGATAGGCCTTGAGCAGCCGTTGCCATTTTTCGACCACGGGCTTGGGTGCCTCGGCGAAGCCATAGCCGGGCAGATCGACCAGATAGCGGCTTTCACCGGCGGTGAAATAGTTGATTTCCTGGGTGCGTCCCGGGGTGTTGGAGGCGCGCGCGAGGTTCTTGCGGCCGGTCAGGGCGTTGATGAGGCTCGACTTTCCGACGTTGGATCGCCCGGCAAAGCAGACCTCGAGCCGGTCGGCGGGCGGAAGGCCCTCCATGGCGACCGCACCCTTGAGAAAGTCTATCGGGCCGGCGAACAAAAGCCGGCCGGCCTCTCGCACCTGCGTGTCTGGTTCGGGGGTGAAGGGAAAGGCGCGGGCGGTCATGGCAAGACCGCAAGGCTGTCGCCGCAACGCACCAACCCGCCTTCGATAACGCGGGCATATAGGCCAAAGCACTGATCGCCGAAAAGGGCCCGCAGGGCACCAAGCGTATCGGCGTCACGCATGCCGGTTTCGGGGTTGGCTGTGGTGGCAAGGCAGCGCTCGATCGGCTCGGCCACCTCGAGAAGCGCGGAGCCGAGTTGCAGGCGACGACCGGCCAGATCGCGCTCGGCAAAGGGGGGCAGTCCCTCGATCCAGAAATTCGCCCGCCAGCGCAGCGGCGACAGCTTCATCCCGAGATGTTCCCCGAGCGCACGATTCGACGCGAGATTGAGGAGCGACACCGAAGGATAGTCCGTGTCGGTCAGACCCCGGCCGGATACGGAAAATATCCGCGTCGGCCTGGCACGGTCGGCCGGGCAAAGCGGCGCGACCCAGGCAAGAAAGCGCGCGTGGTCATCCGGCTCGTCGGGGCGAAAGGCCAGGTCCGGGCGGGCCGGATGGCGCAGCGTCAGAACGCCCCGCGCTTCGTCGAAGCTGGCCGCGATCGCCATTAGGTCTGGCGCCTTGGCCCCGCGCGAAAAATTGGCGCAGGGTGCCCAATGACCTTCGTCAAGGTGTGCGGCTTCGTGCGCCACGGCCCAGGCCCGGTCCCAGGGCAGGCCGCCAGCCGCGCTCAGTCGCACGGCAGCCAGAGCTTCGCGCCCATGAGATTTCAGCGGGTGGCGCTGGATGCTGGCCAGAACCGCCGTCATTTCGCCGCCGGCTTGTCGCGCTTGAATCCCTTTCGGATATTGCCGAAAATGTCCGGGCGTTTGCCGTGCATCGACATGATCGTATACTGCTGAAGGAAGGTGATCGTGTTGTTGGTGATCCAGTACAGCACCAGCCCCGACGCGAAACTGCCCAGCATGAACATGAAGACCCAGGGCATCCAGGCGAATATCTGCGCCTGGGCCGCATCGGCGGGGGCCGGGTTCAGCTTTTGCTGGAACCACATGGAAATCCCCAGAAGGATCGGCAGCACCCCGAGCGAAAGGGTGAAAAGCATCGACGTGTGGTCCGGTGGCGCCCAGGGCAGAAGGCCGAAAAGGTTCAGGATCGACGAAGGATCGGGCGCCGAGAGGTCACGGATCCAGCCGATGAAGGGGGCATGGTAAAGTTCGATCGTGTTGTAGATCACCTTGTAGAGCGAGAAGAAGATCGGGATCTGCAAGAGAACCGGCAGGCAGCCCGAGGCCGGGTTGACCTTTTCCTTCTTGTAAAGCGCCATCATCCCTTGCTGAAGCTTGGTCCGGTCGTCTCCGGCCACTTCCTTCAGCTTTTCGATTTCCGGCTGCAATTCCTTCATCTTGGCCATCGAAACATAGGATTTGCGCGCAAGTGGGAAGACCAGCGCCTTGATGGTGAAGGTGAGCGCGATGATGGCCCATCCCATGTTGCCGATGGTGCCGTGAAGCCAGTGCAGGACGCGGAACATCGGCTTGGTCAGGAAGAAATACCAGCCCCAGTCGATCGAATCCTCGAACCGGGCGACGCCGAGCTTTTGCTGGTAGCCCCGGATCGCCTCCCATTCCTTGGCGCCGGCGAAAAGCATGGTCGACACGGTCGAGGTTGCTCCGGGGGCCACTTCGGTTTCGGGCAGGCGCACGGATGTTTCGAAAATATCGCGGTCGGCCAGATATTTGACGACCGAACGATAGGGCTGGCCCGGCGTCGGGATCAGCACCGCCATCCAGTATTTGTCGGCGAAGCCAACCCAGCCGCCCTTCGCCACATCAAGGAGTTCCGAAGGTCCTTCCGCCGGGTCGGCATCGAGGCTGGGCACCTTCTTGTAGGTCACTTCCAAAAGCTTGCCATCCGCCATGCGCACCACGCCTTCATGCGACAGATAGGTCGCACGGCTGGCAGGGCTGCCCTGCCGCAGCACGAGGCCGTAGGGGGTCAGCTTCACCGGTGCGGTCGAGTGGTTTTCGACCGACTGGGTCATGGTGAACATGTAATCATCATCGACCGCAATCGTGCGGTGGAAGATCAGTCCCGCGCCATTGTCCCATTTGATCGTGACCGGCGTCGTGGGGGTGACCTTGCTGCCGCTTTCAACCGTCCAAAGGGTATTCGAACCGGGCACCATTTTTGGGTCGAGCCCTGCGCCCGCCATCCAGCCGTAATTGGCGAGGTAGGGTTTGACAGGTGAGCCGTCGGTGCTGTGGGCGAGAAGCCGGACCTTGGGCGAGTCTGGTGCAAGTGTTTCATTGTAGGCTTCAAGCGACAGGTCGTCGAGCATGCCGCCAAGGAGCGAGAACGACCCGGCCAGGCGTGGCGTTTCGATCGGGATGCGCGGGGCGTTGGCTTGCAGGGCTGCGGCTGCGGCATCGGCAGGCGCGACCGCAGGCATTGTCTGCGCCGGTGCCGGCGAGGGGGCCGCCGCCTGGCTGCTCGCGGCGGTCGTCAGCGGCTGGGTCGCCGGAGGCGGGGCCGGCATGAAATACGTCCATACCGCGATCACCAGCACGGACAGGACCGCGGCGAGAATGAGATTCTTGTTCTGATCGTCCATAAGGGACATTCCACCCGTCTGAGCCAAGGTCAGGGTGGTTCAACAGAAGGGCCAGCCAAAGGTCAAGCGCTTTTGGCGCGAGGGCCAGCGGAAGGGCCGGATTCCGCGATGTGGCGATCGGGCGGCGGGGGCGTCGCCAATCGTTGCCGATTAGCCGATCCGGCGCCCCAGGCTCGGGGTCGCATCAAGTTTGCCGCGGTGGCGCTCTTGCCAGGCGATCGTTTCGGCAAAGGGCATGGGGCGCGCGATGGAATAGCCCTGCACGTGGCTGCACCCCAATTGTGCCAGCATCGCATGTTCGGCGATGGTCTCGACCCCCTCGGCGACGGTTTCGAGACCGAGCCTTTCGGCCATCGACAGGATCGCGGCGATCATCTTCTGCTGGGCTGGGTCGCAATCGACCTTCGTCACAAAGGACCGGTCGATCTTGATGCGCTTGATTGCGAAGCGGCGAACCGAGGTGATCGAGGCATGGCCGGTGCCAAAATCGTCAAGGTCGATCCCGCAGCCCATGCCGGCGAGGGCCGCGATATTATGGACGACCGTATCATTTTCGGTCTCGGCCACGACGGATTCCAGAATTTCGACTGTCAGCCGTGACGGGGCGAGATCGAACCGGTCAAGTTCCCACCGCAGCTTTTCGACCAGCTTGGGATTGCGCAGCTCGTCCTTGCAGAAATTGACGGCGACAGCCGGCACGCGCAGCCCGGCACGGTCCCACGTCCGCAGGGCCGTCAGCGCGTGAAAAAGGATGATCTCGCCCAGCCGGCCGGAAAGGCCGGCCGATTGAACGATCGGCAGAAACTCAGCCGGCGGCAAGAGCCCGCGCAAGGGATGCTGCCATCGCGCCAGAGCCTCGAAGCCCGACAGCGCACCGGTGTCGGTTGAGATCTGGGGCTGGAAGAAGGCGACAATTTCGCCATTCTCGAGCGCGGCTTCGATGCAGTCGCGCAGGCTCTCGCGGTCCTGCGCGGCGGTGGCCACCTCGTGCGAGTAGGCACGGATCGCACCTGGGCCATTCCGGCGCGCATCTTCCATTGCGGTTTCGGCCGCGGAAAGAAGTGCTGCCCCGGTTGTGGCCTGTGCGCGGGACGGCAGGCAGAAGCCGATCGAGACGCTGACATAGGTGGTCATCGCATTGATCGACAGAGGTTCGTGCAGCGCAGCCTGAATGCGGCTGGCGATCTGGATGACGGTTTCAAGGTCGGCTCGCCTGACCGGTCCGAGCGCCACGGCAAACCTGTCCCCTTCCAGGCGGACCGCGCAATCATGTTCGCGCAGTGTCGCGGTCAGCCTTTCGGCAAGCCGGCGTAATATGCGGTCATGGGTGGCCTGCCCGAACCGTTCGACAAGGCCCTGCGGGTCGTCCAGCCCCAGAACGAGCGCTGCCGTGGCCTTGCCGTGGGTCGAGCGGCTTTGCAGGATCGCATCCAATGTCGCAAGGGCCGCTGCGCGCAAGGGGAGGCCGCTGACCGCATCGCGCCAGTCCGCGCGCAACGGGGTTGCATCGGTCTGCGAACCGGTTGTCCGCCAGCTCAGGCGCACCGCCATCGGCAGGGCGGCAATGGCGATGATCGCAGCACCCTTCGGACCGAACCAGAAACCGGCGAGCGCCATCGCCGGAACGATGCCGACAAGTTCGGCCCGCAAGAGGGATCTGCCTATCCCGCTGATGGACCGCAAAGGAAGAGACAGAATGTTGCGCAGCATCGGCGGGCCCTCGGTTCGCGGGGCACGAGGCGGCCCCGCCCCAACCTAGGCAGGTCGAGGTGACCAGAGCGTTAATCGTGATGGCCAAGATCCGGCGGATTGTCGAAAATTCCGCCCGAACCAGCCACGCCCGTCTGCAAGGCGGCGAAATTGAAGAGCGCCGGGTCGAGCAGGTGCGACGGGCGGGCGTTCATCAGCGCCCGGAACATGATCTGGCGCCGGCCGGGGCTGCGCGTCTCCCAGCCATCCAGCAATTGCTTGACCTGCTGGCGCTGCAACCCTTCCTGGCTGCCGCACAGATCGCAAGGAATGATCGGATAGTTCATCGCGCGCGCGAACTTTTCGCAGTCGGCCTCGGCGACGAAAGCCAGTGGGCGATACAGGAACAGGTCGCCCTCCTCGTTCACCAGTTTCGGGGGCATCGTCGCCAGACGCCCGCCGTGAAAGAGGTTCATGAAAAATGTTTCCAGAATGTCGTCGCGGTGGTGGCCCAGAACCACCGCCGAACAGCCCTCTTCACGCGCGATGCGATAAAGGTTGCCGCGCCGGAGCCGGGAACAAAGCGAACACATCGTGCCGCCGGGCGCGATCTTCGAAGTGACCAGGGAGTAGGTATCGGCATATTCGATCCGATGCGGCACGCCCATACGGGTGAGAAATTCCGGCAGAACGGTCGCCGGAAAGCCGGGCTGGCCCTGGTCGAGGTTGCAGGCCAGAAGATCGACCGGCAGTAGCCCGCGCCACTTCATCTCGTGCAGCACCGCGAGCAGCGTGTAGCTGTCCTTGCCGCCCGACAGGCAGACGAGCCAGCGCGTGTCGGGCTGGATCATCCTGTAGGTTTCGATCGCGTCGCGCACCTCGCGCAGGATGCGTTTGCGCAGCTTCTTGAATTCGGTCGACGTGGGCGCGCCGTGAAAAAGCGGGTGGATGTCATCCTGATCGTCAAGCATGGGCGGCCCTTTCCGATTGCGACCTTGAATGCCAGAGCAGGCGCGGGGATGCAAAGCCTTTGGGGCCTAGCGCCCGTTGGCTCCTGATCGGGGATCTGGCACCGGGTCGTACCCTGAACCACCCCACGGGTGGCAGCGGCAGACCCGGCGAACGGCAAGCCAGCCGCCCTTGGCCGCACCGTGCTTTTCCAGCGCCTCGAGCGCATAGACCGAACAGGTTGGCTGAAAGCGGCACCCCTGACCGACCCACGGCGACAGCACCAGACGGTAGGCTCGGACGGGCAAGGCAACGATGTGGGCCAAGGGGGTCATGGCTTGCCGTGGATCTTCAGCAGCGCCTCGCGCATGTCGGCCAGCATAATGGCAAAATCGCGGGTGGCGGTGGCGCCGGGGCGGCCGACCAGCACGTAATCCCAGCCGGGGCGGCCGTTGGCGGCCAAGGTTGCGCGGGCGATCTCGCGCAGGCGGCGCTTGGCGCGGTTGCGGGCGACCGCGTTGCCGAGTTTCTTGGAGCACGTGTACCCGACGCGGATCAGGTCCGTGTCAGCTTCGTCCGCGCGACGCTCGCGGGCTTGCAGCAGAAAACCCCCGGTGCCCTGCCGCCGGGCCTGGGCGGCACGCAGGAAATCGGCGCGCTTGGCCAGAACTTCGAGATGAACGGAAACCGCCGGAGGCATCTCCGCGCCCTGGCCCATTTGGCCTTGCACGGGTGCTTCCGGCGGTGTCATGCCGTTTAACGGACTGTCCGGCCTTACGCCGACAGAACCTTGCGACCGCGCGCCCGGCGGGCTGCCAGCACCTTGCGACCGCCCTTGGTGGCCATGCGCGCGCGAAAGCCGTGGCGGCGGGCGCGAACCAGGTTCGACGGTTGGAAGGTGCGCTTCATCGCAAAAACTCCGGTAGTGTGCCCAAACCCCCGGAACAGGGATTCGAAGGCCAATGTCATTCGAAGCCCGGCTATTAGACGGCTCAGAGGGCCAAGTCAACACGACAGCTTTGATATTGCGGGTACGGCAGGCAGCAACGGGGGGTTTGCGCATCGCGCCGGCGCCCACTATCTTTGCCGCACATCCCGCGCGTGCGGATATTGCCCATCGGGCCGGTGAAAGGCCACCAATGTTTCGCAACACGCTTTCTGGGCGGTTCCTGCTTCTGACGATGATTTTCGTCATGCTGGCCGAAGTGCTGATCTTCGTGCCGTCTGTGGCGCGCTTTCGGGAAGATTACATCCGCTCGCGCCTCGAGCGGGCCCAGATCGCCTCGCTGTCATTGCTGGCAGCAGGCGACATGATCGACGCATCGGTGGAAAAAGAGCTCCTGGCCAATGCCGAGGTCTATAATGTCGTGCTCAGGCGCAACGAATCCCGGCAACTGGTTCTGTCGTCGCCGGTGCCGGCCGAGATCGAGGCGACCTACGACATGCGCGATCCGCCGGCCTGGGTGCTGATCCGCGACGCGGTTCATTGCCTGCTCGAGGCGCAAAGCAGCATCATCCGGGTGATTGGCGATCCGGTGAAACAGGCCGGAATGCTGATCGAGGTGACGATGGATACTGGCCCCATGCGGCAGGCCATGATCGACTATGGCCTGCGCATTCTGGGTCTGTCGGCAGTGATATCGGTTCTGACGGCAGGGCTCTTGTTCTTCGCGGTTGGCCGGGTGCTGGTGGCGCCGATCCGGCGGGTGGTCAGTTCCATGTCCTCGTATGCCGAGGCGCCCGAGGACGCCCGCCGCTTCATCGAGCCGCAGTCGAGCGTGATCGAGTTGCGCGAAGCCGAGGTGGCACTTCAGAGGATGCAGAAACAGCTCACAGGTGCCTTGAAGCAGAAGGACCGGTTGGCCCAGCTTGGCGGCGCCGTGGCGCGAATCAGCCACGATCTGCGCAATATTCTGACGACCGCGCAGCTTCTGGCCGACCGGATGGAGGCGAGCAAGGACCCGGCCGTTGTCCGTGCCGCGCCAAAGCTGGTCGCATCGATCAGCCGGGCGGTGTCGTTGTGCGAATCGACCTTGACCTTCGGTCGCGCCGAAGAGCCGGCGCCGACACTGGCGCGGTTCATGCTGGCCGGGCTGGTTGGCGAGGTTGTCGATGGCGAAAAGCTGGCCACCGTCGGGGGGCTGGTCGATTTTGTTGTCGATGTGGCGCCGAGCCTGACCATCCGGGCCGACCACGAGCAGTTGTACCGGGTGCTGAATAATCTTGTCCGCAATGCCCGCCAGGCGATCGAGGCGGCCGGAAATCCTGGCACAATCGAGATTGCGGCCGGCGAAAACGATACGGGCTGGTGGATTCGCGTCGGGGATACCGGGCCGGGGTTGCCGCAAAGGGCACGCGAACATCTATTCCAGCCGTTTCAGGGCGGAACGCGCAAGGGCGGCACCGGTTTGGGGCTGGCAATCGCGGCCGAACTGGTCCGTGGGCATGGTGGCACGCTGGAACTTGTGCGGTCGGATTCTTCGGGGTCCGAATTCATGCTTGATCTTCCGCGGGGTTTTGCCGCGAACGGTCAGGCCGGCTGAGGCACTGGCGGCGTTACCGCCCGACGTTCAGTGTTTCTTCTTCTTTTTCTTGGCCGGTTCGGCGGGGTCTGCCATGGCCTCGATGCGGCGGGCAAAGGCGCCGGCTTCCGCCTGGGTCAGGGCGCTTGCGGCCTGCGCCGTTCGGGTAAGGACCGCGTGAAGGGCAGCGATGCGTGCATCCTCGACGCGGGCTTCGGCGGCCAGAAGCCGGTCAAGGAGCGGCGCAATCACCTGACGCTGTCGGGCGGCGATGATCAGGCGCATCACCTCCCAGGGATCGGTGGGGGCGGTAAAATACTCCTTGCGGTCGCCCGGCGCCCGCGCGACCGTCACCAGCCCCCAGGCGCGCAATTCCTTGAGCGCGGTCGAAATGTTCGATCGCGACAATCCCAGGCCCGCCACCAGATCGTCGGCGCACGGCGCCTGCGTCACGCGCCAGATCGCCGAAAAGCACTGACCGGCCGGCCGCGACAGGCCAAGTTCGGCCGCAAGATCGGCGAAAATGTCGGCGAGGGGCGGCGGGGTATTCATCGTGCTGGGCTTTCTGAAAATTCCGTCTGGCAGCTACGAGTCGACGGCCTTCCGCCGCTTACGTCAACCGAATTTGTGCCATCCGCCGAAAATGGCAGATCAACGCGGTTCACAGAATCACCCGGTGCTCGGCCTGCCCGTAATTTTCAGTTTCGGCGGCGAAGACACAGCCGTTCAGTGGCTCGGTTGCCAGAACGTCGGGCGCGAGGCCTTGCCGGGCGGTGGTGACGAAAAGGGTGGACAGATCGGGGCCGCCAAATGCCGGGCAGGACGAATGCCGGCCGCCCACCGCGACGTCGCGCAGGAATTGCCCGTCGGGCCCGTAGCAGGCCACCCGCGACGATCCCCATTCGGCAATCCAGAGGTTTCCCACGGTGTCGCAGACCGCGCCATCCGGTTCGCGCCCGAGGGGCCCGAGGTCGAGGAAAAGCTCGGTGTCGCCCTTGGGCCAGCCATTGCTACCGTCGAGCGCGACCCGCCAGACCCGGCCCAGATGCGTGTCAGCGAAATAGGCATGGCGCCCGTCTGGCGGAAAGCTGATCGCGTTCGGAATCGTGATGCCAGGGAAAAGCGGCCGCAATTCGCCCCGATAATAGCGCCAGATCGTTCCGAGGCCGGGCTCGGCCTTCTTGCCCATGGTCCCGATCCAGAACCCGCCGAACGGATCGGCCCGCCCGTCATTGCTGCGGGTGAGCGGATTTTCCGCCTCGAGCCCTGTGACGCGGTCACGGGCGCCGCTGGCAAGATCCATGACCCAGAGTGCGCTTTCAGAGGCGACCAGCAAGTGATCACTGTCGAGCCAGCCTGCGGCCGAGGCCATGTCGTCGAACGACCATTCCATCGGCCTGCCGCCGTCGCGCGACAAAAGCTTGCGTCCGAGAATGTCGAACCAGAACAACTGTCGCCGCTCGGGGTGCCACAGCGGCCCTTCGCCCAGTTCGCAGATGCGGTCGTCGAAGACATGGCTCATCTGTCACCCCCCTCGGGTGATTGTTGCGCCGCGCCGGGCGGAAGTCCAGCGCGCGGCGCAGGTCTCAGGGCGCCATCTGGCAGGCGGCGATCGCGCGGCCGAGCTGGCGCATCAGCGTGGCATAAAGATCAGGCCCCGGCGCGATGGTCCGGCCTTCGGGGTCAAGAGGATCGCCGAGGCGGGTGGTCGTGCCGTCGATCAGGGCGGCCGCGCGTTTGGGGTCGTGCCCGGCCTCGGGGAACAGGCATTTCACACGGTTGGCCTTCAGCATTGCTGCGATCTGGCTCAGCTTCGCTGCGCCCGGTTCGCTCGCGTCGCCGGCTTCGACCGTGGCGGCGATGGTCAGTTGAAACCGGTCGGCGAAATAGCCGTAGGCATCGTGGCCGACGACGATTGGCGATTGGCCGGCCGGGGCAAGCGATGTGCCGACCTCGGCGGTCAGATTTTCGAGCGCTGCTTTGGCGGCTGCGTAGTTGCGCGCGTAGTCGGCCGCGTGATCCGCGTCGGCGGCCACCAGGGCATCGCGGATCGCGGCGAGCCAGGCCGCGGCATTTTCGGGGTCAAGCCAGGCGTGGGGGTCGGTGCCGGTTTCGTCGCCGCCGCCGCTGAACTGGCGCAGATGAACGCCCTTGGCCGCCAGCAGGCCAACCGCTGTCGCGCGGCTGTCTGCTGCCAGAACCCGCGTCAGCCAGGGGGTCATTTCCGGCCCCACCCAGAAGACCAGGTCGGCCCGGCCCAGCGCTGCCGCCTGCGACGGGCGCAGTTGATAGGAATGCGGCTCGGCGCCTTGTGAAACCAGCAGATCGGGCCTGCCGAGCGTGCCCATGACCTGCGCCACAAGTGACTGAACCGGCGGTATGTCGGTGACCACCAGCGGCACCCTGGCGATCGACGCGCGGGGCGCGAGGCTGACGGCGCAGGCAATGGTGGCAAGGCAGAGGACGCGAGAAAGGAACATCTGGGGGAATCCGTTGCTGAGGGTTGTGGCGCGATCTATCTTATGTAATATCATAACAGTCAAGGTGGATGTGATAATATAACATGACGGACTCGAACCCCTCGAACCCAGAGACCCGCGAACCGGCCCTGGCCTTTTTGGCCCATGACCACAGCCATTGCTGCGGTGCCGTTCTGGCGCAGGCCGAGGTGCTGACCGAGGCCAATGGTACGCGGCTGACGCCGGTGCGCCGCCGCGTGCTCGAGATCCTGTCCGAGGCCCACCGGGCGCTTGGCGCCTATGAGGTGCTCGAACGGCTGGTCGCCGACGGGTTCGGCAACCAGCCGCCAGTCGCATATCGGGCACTCGATTTTCTGGTCGAGCAGGGTTTGGCGCACCGCATCCAGCGGCTGAATGCCTTTACCGCCTGCATGCATCCCGGTCCGACCCACAACCCGGCCTTTTTCATCTGCCGCACCTGCGGCATGGTCGCCGAGGCCCCGGATGGGGCCGTGCGGGCCGCAGTTGCCGATGCGGCGGCGGGTCTTGGCTTTGCCGTCGAGCGGACGACGATCGAGGTGCTGGGTCTTTGCCCCGCTTGCCCGGGACAGCCGGCATGACCCTGATACAGGCACGGGGGCTGGCAGTCCGCCATGGCGATTTTCCGGTTCTGCAAAACATCGATCTGGCGATCGAGGCAGGGGAGATCGTGACCGTGGTCGGCCCGAACGGGTCGGGCAAATCGACGCTGGTCCGGGCACTGATCGGGCTCGAGCCGGCCGCGTCAGGCAGCGTGACCCGGCGCGCGGGGCTTACCATCGGCTATGTGCCGCAGCGGCTGAAGGTCGAGGCGGGGTTGCCGATGACCGTGCGCCGATTTCTGTCGCTGCCGCGCCGGGTGGCCGATGTCGATGCGGCCCGGGCGCTTGCCCGCGTTGGGGTTCCGGGGCTTGAAGAGCGCCAGCTCGCGCTTCTATCCGGCGGGCAGTTCCAGCGGGTGCTTTTGGCACGCGCGCTTTTGTCGCTGCCGGATATCCTGATCCTGGACGAGCCGACACAGGGACTGGACCAACCCGGTGTCGCGGCTTTCTACAGGCGTCTGGAGGAATTGCGGCGCGAAACCGGCGTGGCGGTGCTGTTGGTCAGCCATGATCTTCATGTGGTGATGAGCGCGTCCGACCGCGTGATCTGCCTCAATGGCCATATCTGCTGCGAAGGTGCGCCCGAGCATGTGTCGGCCGCCCCGGAATATCGCGCACTCTTCGGCTTCGGCACCGGCGGGGCGCTGGCGCTTTACCGCCATGTGCATGACCATGACCATGACCAGGATCATGGCCACGGCTCGGGTGCCCATGTGCATGCAGATGGCACGGTCCACATCCATTCCCACCCCCTGGCCAGGGGCGCGGCAGATGTCTGATGAATTCATGCTGCGCGCCCTGCTGGCCGGGCTGGGCCTGACTCTGGCCACCGGCCCCCTGGGCGCCTTTGTCGTCTGGCGACGGATGGCCTATTTCGGGGATGCCACATCGCATGCCGCCATTCTTGGCGTGGCGCTTTCCTTCGCCCTGCATCTGCCGTTTTACGCCGGCATTCTGGGCGTGGCAGTGGCGATGGCGCTGATCATCGCCGGCCTGAGCGGGCGCGGGCTTCAGGCCGACACGCTTTTGGGGGTCATGGCCCATGCCGCGCTCGCCATCGGTCTGGTCGCCGTCAGCTTCCTGCCGCAGGTGCGCGTCGATCTTTCGGCCTATCTCTTCGGCGATATCCTCGCTGTCGGCTGGACCGATGTGGCCTGGGTCTGGGCGGGGGCGCTTGGCGTGCTGGCGTTGCTGGTCTGGCGTTGGCAGGGCCTGGTAACCTCGACGGTCAACGAGGAACTGGCGCAGGCGTCGGGGCTGAACCCGCGGACCGAGCGGCTGGTGCTGACGCTGGCGCTCGCGGTGACGGTGGCGCTGTCGATCAAGATCGTCGGGGCGCTTCTGATCGCGGCCATGCTGATCATTCCCCCGGCTGCCGCGCGGCCCCTGTCGCGCACCCCCGAGGCGATGGCGGTTGGCGCAACCCTGGCGGGGGCGTTCGCGGTCGGGGCGGGGCTCTGGGGGTCGTATCGTTTCGACACGCCGGCTGGGCCATCGGTTGTGGTGGCGGCATTCGCGCTGTTTCTTGCAGCCCTGGCCGGCGGCTGGGCGCGGCGCTAGATTTTCGCCCGCCCGCCCGCTATGTGCAACGGCAATGGGCCAGATGGGCAGGGTGATGACCAATTCTCTCTATGATGCGCTTTTTGCACCGCATGTGGCGAATGACCGGGTATTTCTGGCCCTGCCCGATGGATCCTGCCTGAGCTTCAGCGCCTTCGTGGCGCTTGCAGATCGCTATGCGCACGCCCTGCGCGCGGCCGGGCTGCATCCTGGCGACCGGCTGGCGCTTCACCTGGAAAAAAGCCCGCATATGCTCGCGGCAATCGCGGGTGCCGTTCAGGCCGGCGTGGTGTTCCTGCCACTCAATACTGCCTATACGCCGGCCGAGGTATCCTATTTCGTGACCGATGCCGGGGCGCGGCTCGTCCTGTGCGACGGTGCGAGCGAAGCCGCTTTGGCCCCGGTCGCCACGGCGGCCGGGGCGACGATTGCCACACTCAACATCGACGGCACCGGCAGCTTTGCGGCGCCGCCCGCCGGGGCGCCGTTCCCGACCTGCCCCCGCGGCCCGCGCGATCTTGCCGCATTTCTCTATACGTCGGGAACCACCGGCCGGTCGAAGGGTGCCATGCTCAGCCACGACAACCTTT
>Ga0209023_10003088_pt1 | contig 20126 bp, 15 predicted proteins | sample LakOneMetagenome_FD_187468 | JGI IMG/M metagenome (GOLD analysis project Ga0209023, IMG submission 187468) | Freshwater and sediment microbial communities from Lake Erie, Canada (SPAdes) (version 2) | ecosystem: Environmental > Aquatic > Freshwater > Lentic | place: Lake Erie, Canada...
AACAACTGAATCAAGTTACCAACCCTGCCGACAATCCGCCCGAAGGTACGCGCCGTATCGTGGATGGACTGGAGCGCGTGTTCTACGATGGTTACTGGATCAAGACCTACAAGGTTCCCACGGATTCACTGGAAGCCAAGAAAAAGCTGATCGAGGCATTGACGCGTCGGTTGTTCAACCACACCGAGCACGGCCTGAATATTCCGGGTACTCGCCTGAACGAGGCACGCAGCAGTTACGAAAGCGAGACAGATTCCGCCCGCAAGCGTGTCAAGGGTGCCATGCTGGCCGGCGCGCTCTTCAATCGTGCTGCCGATATTTTCCGGAAACTGGTCGAGCTGCAGGCGTGTGGTATTGAAATTCTGAGCGACAGCCCACTCATGCGTGAGTGCGGCCGATGCCTGCTTGAAGCCATGGAGCTTGGCCGCTGCGTCATGCACCGCAGTGGCGAGGAAGGCATCGACGAACTTTGGGGCGAACCGTTCCGAGCCTTCTCGATTCCACTCGAAGACTTCTACGAAAGCCGTTACATCAAGATTGGTCAGGTCCTGCGCGATATTGACAAGATATCCAAGGCGATGATCGACAACTTCAGCGGTATTCCGGCTTTTTCCGGCATTGTCGGGCCAGTGCTCGACCTCGCCACCGCAGCCAAGATCAAGACCGAAACCCTGCGTACGGACGTCGACATATTCGACGTCTGGGCGCGCATGGTCACTGCCGGCGAGCGACTTGCCGATATCTCCTGGCATTCCGAGCCACTCAACAACAGCGTCCCGGTCACCTACAACATTGCCGACGGACTGCAATTGATCCGCAAGGGCCGCGACCTCATTTTCTACATTGCCCGCGCACGAACGGCCATGCCCAAGAGCACCCGCGAATATCTGGCACGTTGCCAGAATTACCGGGCCACAGGCCAAACGGAAAAAATCGACAACACCCCGCCCGCCTGAGAATTTGCCTGTCCAGTTTGGCCCGACACTGCGGCGATTGCCGGCGGCCGAGCAAATTCCACACATCACAAGACGGCGCCTGAGCGTCGGCGGACGACAGGCGAATCACCCTTGATAGCTGACCGCCTACCCAACCCATCGCCTTCTCATTGGCGACCAGCCACGCTTTTAAGGACATTGCCGATCATCGCAATCCTCGTGCACCGGACATTGTCGACCGTCGATCTGCCGTCACCGTGGCTGGCGCAACAGCGTTGATCGAGACGCCAGAAAATGACTTTGAAAAATGCCGGCTTTTTCCCCGTTGACCGCGGCAATTAGTGTTTTAGTGTCATCGCGTTGAAATATTTGCGTAACAAAATGATGGGCTTGAAGCATATACTTCAGGAATCACATGGAGCTAGCGCGATGACTCATCCCCAACAGAAACCCCGCTTTCCGACCGAGAATTATCTCAACCGCGAGTTGGGTCTTCTGGCGTTCAACCGACGCGTTCTGGCCCAGGCGGAAGACGAGCGTGTGCCCCTGCTTGAACGTCTGCGCTTCCTGTGTATCGTCTCCAGCAACCTGGATGAATTTTTCGAAATCCGCATGGCTGGTCTCAAGGAACAGGTCAAGGCGCATGCCACGGGCACGACCACCGACGGCAAAACGGCGCAGGAGGCTTATCGCCTGGTGTCTGCCGAGGCCCACGCGATCGTCACCGAGCAGTATCAACATCTCAACGACATCATCCTGCCGGCATTGGCAGCCGAAGGCATCCGCTTTCTGCGCCGCGCCACCTGGAACGAAGCGCAGCGCGAATGGATCCGGAATTATTTCATCCGTGAAATGGTGCCGGTACTGACACCGATCGGACTCGATCCATCGCATCCGTTCCCGAAAGTGCTTAACAAGAGCCTCAACTTTGCCATCGAGCTTGAAGGCAAGGATGCCTTTGGACGCAGCTCGAACGCCGCCATCGTTCAGGCACCGCGGGTGCTGCCCCGCGTCATCCAGTTGCCGGAAGAACTGGCGGGTTATGCCTACGGCTTCGTTTTCCTGTCGTCGATCCTGCACGAATTTGTCGACGAGCTATTTACCGGGATGACTGTTCTTGGCTGCTACCAGTTCCGCGCCACGCGCAATTCAGACCTCTTCGTTGACGAGGAAGAGGTCACCAATCTGCGTACCAAACTGCAAGGCGAATTGCCGCAACGCCATTTCGGCAACGCCGTTCGGCTGGAAGTGGCCGAAAACTGCTCGCCGACCATGACCGAATTCCTGCTCGCCCAATTTGGCCTGAAACCCGCCGATCTGTACCGCGTCAACGGGCCGGTCAATCTTGTTCGGCTGATGCAGGTTCCGGACTGGGTCGACCGACCGGACATGAAATTCGCGCCCTTCGTCCCCGGCCTGCCCAAGGCGGTGGGCAAGGGCGTCAATATTTTCGACAGCATTCGCAAAAACGACGTGCTGCTGCATCACCCCTACCAGTCATTCGCACCGGTCATCGAATTTCTCAGCCAGGCGGCTACCGACCCGCAGGTCGTCGCCATCAAGATGACCGTCTACCGAACCGGGACAGACTCCGTGCTGATGGAGTCGCTGATCCGCGCCGCCCAGAACGGCAAGGAAGTTACCGTCGTCGTCGAACTGATGGCGCGTTTTGACGAAGAAGCCAACATCAGCTGGGCAACCAAGCTGGAGGATGTCGGTGCCCACGTCGTATATGGCGTCGTCGGCTACAAGACGCACGCCAAGGCATTGCTCATCGTCCGCCGCGAAGAAGGCGGCCTCAAGCGCTACGCCCACCTCGGCACCGGCAACTATCACCCGCGCACCGCCCGCCTCTATTCCGACTTCGGATTAATGACGGCCAACGAGGAAATCACCCACGACGTCAGCGAAGTATTCAAGCAGCTGACCGGACTGGGCAAGGCCCGTACCTTGAAGCACCTCTGGCAAGCGCCATTTACGCTACAGCCGAATGTCGTCGCAGGCATCCAGGGCGAGATGGACATCGCCCGCGCCGGTGGCAAGGGACGCATCGTCGCCAAGATGAACTCGCTGGTCGAACCGGAAGTCATCAACGCCATGTACGAAGCGTCACAAGCCGGCGTCGAAATCGACCTGATCGTGCGTGGCGTCTGCATGCTGCGGCCGGGAGTACCAGGCCTGTCCGACAATATTCGCGTCCGCTCGATCATCGGCCGCTTCCTGGAGCACCACCGGATTTTCTACTTTCTGGCCGGCGGCCAGGATGTCGTCTATCTGTCGAGTGCCGACTGGATGGAGCGCAATTTCTTCAAGCGCATCGAACTGGCCTTCCCCATCCTCGATCCCAAACTGAAAAAGCGTGTCATCACCGAAGGGCTGAAGTTCTATCTGGCCGACAACCAGCAAGGTTGGGAAATGAACAGCCAGGGTGCATACCAGCGCCGCCGCTCGTCACGCAGCAAGCCGCACAATGCGCAGGGCGAACTGATGGCGCTGCTCGGCAATGGCTGATGCCGACTGCCATGGTCGACCGGAAAAAAGCGCCAAAAACAAAAGCACCGGTCCGTCCCAAACCCGCGGTGCGGTAAGATACCGCTCCTGAATCATCGTCTTGCCGTCCGCTCAATGCTTCAAATGCAGTACAAACCTGTTCTTGCCGGCCTGATTGCCCTCACCCTCGCGGCCTGCGCTTCGACCCCGCCAGCGGCCTATCACACGGAATCATTCGATGTGCAGACGCCATTCGAGTATCGCAGCGACTTGCCACCGCTGGTCCTCTGTGAGCATGGCAAACGCGCCCTGCTGAGCCAGGGCTACGAAGTCGACGCGTCGTCGCCCAGCAAGATACGCGGCTCCAAGTTTTTCCAGCCACAACCCGAACTTCAAATTCAGCTGCGTATCACGCTGGTCTGCCTGGAAACCGGAAAAGACTCGACCATCTATGCCAGCGCGCTGCAAACCCGCAACGAACTGAAGTCCGGTGGTAGCAGCACCGGCCTGTCCGTGGCGGGGCTGGGCTCAATCTCGGTGCCCTGGCCGACCGACAAAAATTCACTCGTCAAGGTCGGCGAAGAAACGATCACCGACCCCGACTTTTATTACCGCCTGTTCGGACTGATCGAGATGCTGAAAGAGTAATTCAGCTGATGGCCTGCCCGGCTAACCGGATTTACGCGGCGTATCGCCAGGCGTAAAGAACAGGGCAACACCAATAGCGATCAAGGCCAGCGGCCACCATTTTCGCATCAGGTTCACGAGGTCGATCTCCAGCAAGTCGAGATTCACCGCCAAGGCCAGCGCACCGATCACAAGCAGTGCTATGGCTGCAAAATTACCCTTCATGCCGACTCCTTGATTTTCAGGCACGCCGGACGCCCACAACGCCTTCAACGTCGTGGATTAGCGTCAACGTCTTCTGCATCTGCTGCAGGTTGGTGATTTCGACCGTGAAGCTCATGTGCGCCTTGCCCTGCTTGGACTGTGTATTGACGCCAATCACATTGAGTTTTTCGCGGGTGAAAATTTCAGAAATATCGCGCAGCAAACCCTGACGGTCGTGCGCGTCGACAATGATGTCGGCGGCAAAGACCCCGGTGGTCGTCAGACCCCAATCGGTTTCGATGACCCGCTCGGGGTGCAGTGCAGCCAGATTGGCGAAATTGGAACAATCCATGCGGTGAATGGAAATGCCCTTGCCACGCGTGATAAAACCCTGAATTTCATCCGGTGGAGCCGGCTTGCAGCAACGGGCGAGCTGGGTCAGCAACTTGTCGACCCCAACGATCAGGATGCCCTGGTTGCCCTCGACCGGCTTGCTCGGCTTGGTCAGCACCTCGTCCGGCAACTGGGTTTCAGACAGCAGGTCGCCGCCTTTGGCCACCGCCTGGAACTGCCGCTGGTTCAAGTCACCGCGGGCGGCAGCGATGTAGAGATCGTCGGCACGGGCAAAGCCAAGCTTGTGCGACAGTTCCTCGATATTCGCCCCGGTCTGCCCCGCACGCTGCAGTTCCTTGGAAATAATGCCGCGCCCTTCGGACAAGGTTTCTTCCAGCGCCAGGTTCGAGAACCAGCCGCGCACCTTGACCCGGGCGCTCTTGGTGTGGATGTAGCCCAAGCTGGGGTTGAGCCAGTCACGCGATGGGCCACCCACCTTGGCGGTGACGATTTCGACTTCCTGCCCGGTTTCCAGCGACGTGTTGAGCGGGACGAGATTCCCGCCCACCTTGGCACCACGACAGCGGTGGCCCAGATCGGTATGAACGCGGTAAGCAAAATCGACGGGGGTCGAGCCGGCCGGCAGGTCGACCACCTTGCCCTGTGGCGTGATGACGTAAATCGTTTCGTCGAGTGCCGCCTGTTTATAGTGCTTGACCCAGTCCGAGCTGTCGGCAACTTCGTTCTTCCAGGTCAGCAGCTGGCGCAGCCAGGCGATCTTTTCGTCATAATCGTCTTCGGCGTTACGCTTGCTGCCTTCCTTGTAGCGCCAGTGGGCCGCCACACCGAGTTCGGCGTGCTTGTGCATGTCCCAGGTACGAATCTGGATTTCCAGGCTGCGCCCGTCCGGACAACGCACGGCCGTATGCAGCGACCGGTAATAATTGCCCTTGGGATTCGAGATGTAGTCATCGAACTCCTTGGGAATCGGCGCCCACAGGTTGTGCACGATACCGAGCGCGGTATAGCACTCCTTCAAGTCCTCAACGATGATGCGCAAAGCGCGCACATCATAGACCTCGGAGAACTCGACGCCTTTCTTGCGCATCTTGTTCCAGATGCTGTAGATGTGCTTCGGCCGACCGTAAATCTCGGCGTTGCTGACCCCTGCCGCTTCCAGTTCCTCACGCACCTTGGCGACAGCATCGACGATGAATTGCTCTCGCTCGCTCCGCTTCTCGTCAAGCAGCCTGGCCAGCTTCTTGTAGATATCCGGATGGATGAAACGGAAAGACAGGTCTTCCAGTTCCCATTTCAGTTCCCAGACACCGAGGCGATTGGCCAGCGGTGAATACAGTTCCAGCGTTTCTCGCGCCACCTCGACACGCAGATCATCAGGATTGGCAGCATAAAAGCGCAAGGTCTGCGTGCGGCTGGCGAGGCGCAACAAGACGACGCGAATATCCTCGACCATGGCGAGCAGCATCTTGCGCAGTACTTCGATCTGCGCCTTCATCTCGACCGGATTGATCTCGCCCGCCTCGATGTTGGTCGCGACGAAACCCTTGGTGATCGGCCGCAGGCGATTCAGCCGCGAAATGCCATAGACCAGATGGGCTGCCGGCTTGCCGAAATGGGTTTCAATGTTGGCAACCCCGTGCTCATCCTGTGCCGGGATGGCGAAGAGCAAGGCGGCTATGCGCGATTCGACATCAAGCTTGAGTCCGGCAATGATGACGGCCATACCCAGCGCGTGGGACCAGATGCGCTCGCCACTGCCCAGCACCCGGTCACCGTAAGTCTGCCACGCATACTCGACAGCAGACTTGAGGCGATCAGATTCAGCGGGTTGCAAACCCACTGCCAGCGTGGACAGGAACTGATCGAAATCGCTCAGTGCGGCGACAGAATGGACGACGGAAACCATAGCTCGAATTATACGGCCGAACCCATCCAAGCGCGGCGTCTGAAATCGCCTTGATGCCCGGCACGACGCGCCATGCCTCGCGATCAGGCATAATCCCGCGACCATGAAAAAACTGTTCGCCAACCCTTATCTGTTGCTGATGCTGACTGTCCTGTTCTGGTCGGGAAACATGGTCGTAGGTCGCGGCGCCCGCGGCGACATTCCACCGCTGACTTTCTCATTCTGGCGATGGTTCATCGCCTTCCTGTTTATCCTGCCACTGGCCCTGCCCCATCTCAACGCGCAGTGGCCGCTCCTGAAAAAAGGCTGGCGACCACTGCTGGTCCTCGGACTGCTCGGTGTCGGCGGCTACAACACCTTTGCCTACCTGGCGCTGCAATACACGACAGCGACCAATGCGACGCTGCTGAACTCCTTCATCCCGGTCGCCACCATCGCCATTTCCTGGGCATTTCTGGGCAAACATCTGCGCCGCGCGGAAGGCATCGGCGTACTGGTCTCCCTATGCGGTGCGCTGACCATTGTCTCGCGCGGCGATCCGGCAGTCCTCGCCCATCTGAATCTCAATGTCGGCGACGTCTGGATGCTGGCTGCCGTGCTTGACTGGGCCATTTACACCATTGCGCTTGCCTGGCGACCGGCAGGTGTGCACCCCATGCTGATGCTGGGCGCCACCACCGCCATCGGCCTTTGCGCCCTGGCGCCGGCCTACGCCTGGGAATTGGCGCAGGACCGGCACATCAACCTCCACCTTGGCTCACTGACTGCGCTCGCCTATGTCGGCATATTTCCCAGTTTCATTGGGTACATTTTCTACAACAAGGGGGTGGCCGAAATCGGCGCCAACAAGGCCAGCCTGTTCATTCACCTGATGCCGGTCTTCGGCACCCTGCTCTCCTTCCTCTTCCTCGGCGAAGTGCCGTTCTGGTACCACTACTTCGGGATCGGCCTGATTTTTTCAGGCATCTGGCTGACGATGAAAAAATGACGAGCTGGATTGACCGGTTGCGCGGAAAGCGACCCGCCCGTATTCCTGAGGCGCTTTGGTGCAAGACCATCGCAGCGTACCCGTTTCTCAAGGCGCTCACGGTCAACGAGAAAAATGAGCTGAAAACAAAAGTTGAAGCCTTCCTCGCCGAGAAGGAATTCAGCACGGCTGGCAGTCTGGAATTGACTGACGACATCTGCGTTTCCATCTCCGCCCAAGGCTGCCTGCCCATCCTCAACCTCGGTCTGGGCGCCTATCGCGAGTGGATAGGCATCGTTGTCTATCCTGATGAATTCGTCGTACCGCGGCGCATCGAGGATGAATCCGGCGTGATCCATGAATACGACGATGTGCTTTCCGGCGAAGCCTGGGAAGGCGGCCCGCTGATCATTTCCTGGCACGACGTCCAAATGGCCGGCGATGGGTACAACGTGGTCATCCACGAATTTGCCCACAAGCTGGACATGCTGAACGGCGCAGCGGACGGCATGCCCGCGTTGCATTCAGGCATCACCGAAGCGGACTGGGAAGCCAAGTTTTCCGCTGCCTATGACGACTTTTCCCTGCGCGTGGACAGCGGCGAAGAGACGCCAATCGATCCTTATGCCAGCACCGACCCGGCCGAATTTTTCGCCGTCATGTCAGAGAGCTTTTTCGAAATGCCCGCGGTCATTGCCAGAGAATATCCGGCAATCTATGGTCTGCTCTGCCGCTACTACCTTCAGGACCCGCTGACGCGAATGATAAAAGCAGCTGGTGGTTAAAAGAACTGCTGAAGCTCAGCAGGAACCGCTATTGTCAATATAGGAGCCCTGTCCAATAAATTCTCAGGTAATGCTTTTGTCGGGCTTTCTTACATACCCCCGCTAAAAACTGCCATACTAATTTAAAAATGATCGTAACTACTTGAATTAATTTGACTATTTTTATTTAAAATTAACTGGCTTATAAATTGCTTATGTTAATTCATGCACCCGAAATGGGTAATTGCGAACTCTCTGGACAGGAAAATCGTGATCATGAAAGCGGCGAATCAAATGAAAAAACTACTGGTTACCGGCCTTTTTGTTGTTGCCGGTAGCTGTTTCTCAAGCGCTTACGCGGCAAATATTCTATATACACAGAATTTCGAAAATCCTAATCCCGGGACGTTCGTGAATGACGGCGGTGACGTCAATATTTTCCACCAAATCAATACCCTGTATGGTGGGCAACCAGCGGGGTTCACATTTGCTCAGGCCAATACTGTCGAAACGCTTCTGGTTGGTGGCACGCAAGCTTGGGGTACAGGCTTTCTAGATCCTCAGGCGAAGGCTGGGACGCATGTTATCAGCATGCTATCCAGCGTCCAGAATGACCTGCTAGGCCTCGCATTTAACGTAGGGGCGAATAAGTTCCTGAACTTGCAGTTGGACATCTCTTCCATAGACCTCGACAGATGGGGTGGTCCGTTTGTGCCTTCTGGGGGACTTGCTCCCGTATTTCGCTTTTCACTCTATGACAATCCGAGTGGTGCAACCGGGCTTGGTGGCGGAACACTGTTGGATTCGGTAGATGTCACGGGAACAGCCAACGCGCTAAAGAACACGTTTGACTGGACTAACCATATTGTCGGGCTGAATGCGACAGGCAATACAAATGGCAACGTGATTCTCCAGATTGACGAGCTTCAGGGTGGCTACGCTGCGCTGGACAATTTCGTCATAGCATCGTCCGATACATCAGGTGACGTCGGCGGACAGGTGCCTGAGCCGGCAACGCTAGTTTTACTCGGCCTGGCCCTGGCTGCCTTGGGTATCTCGCGTCGTCAGAATATCTAACCCTATTAGTTCACCCAAACCCAGAACGGCAGCATCAGGGCTGCCGTTCTCGTTGGTGCGTAGCGGACTCAACACACCATTTCCAAGAATGATTTATTACAAACTCGACGACAACCGGCCAACAAACTCCGCCAGGACCGCCAGCACAAACACCTCCTGATCGCGATGCGGCGAATGGCCACATTGCGGCAACTTCACCAGTTGCGTACCAGACACGTTCTCGGCAATGACCTCAATCTGGCGCATCGTTGCGTACTCATCCTGCTCCCCCTGGATGGCGAGCACCGGGCAACGGATTTTCGGCAGATATGCCTCGATATTCCAGTCGCGATAGGCGGGTGACAGCCAGGTGTCGTTCCAGTCGCTGAAGACGCGTTCGGTCTGCGCGTGGTGATAGCGTGCCAGCTTTTTCGGCAAGTCAGTCGTTACCCAGGCCACCCTGGCTTCACGAATTCCGGCCAAAGTGACCGCCTCGACGAACTCGTGTGGTGCCATCACGGCAACGCCAACCGGCACATCGGGATAGGCCCCGGCAAAAATCAGTGCAATGCTGCCGCCATCGCTGTGTCCAATCAGCAGTGGCCGATCAATGCCCAGCGCGGCAATCAGCGCCGGCAACATTTCTTCTGCCTCGCGATGCATGTAGCGTGGCGTACGTGGCGCAACGTAGGCTTCCGAGCCGCCATAGCCGGCCCGTGACCAGACAATGAGCCGGCACCCGGTCGCCGCCGCCAGCTTTTCCGGAAAATGCCGCCACATGGTGACGCAGCCCAAGCCCTCATGCAGCAGCATCAGGGTCGGACGCCCTTCACGGGTGGCAGGATAATCGCGATATTCGAGCTTCAGCCCGCTAACGACAATATGCTTCATGCGCTCAACAGGAAATCTCGGACGATGGCAATCTGATCGGCCGACTGGAACATCGGCGCATGCCCGACCTTTTCAATTTCGGCCAATTTTGCCAGTGGACCGCAGGAACCCATCTTTTGCCAGGTATCGCGTGTCAGCAAGTCCGAGAGCGCACCGCGTATGGCCAATGTCGAACATTTGATCTGCTCGTACAGCGGCCAGAGGTCGACATCCTTGTCGGCAAATGCAGCCTTGAACGGCGCAGTGATCAGCGGATCGTAGCGAAACACCCAGCGACCGTCCGATCGCTGCATCACGCTGGTTTCGGTCAGGTGATGCCACTGAGCCTCGGTCAACTCTCCGAACGGTTCACTAACAAATTTGACGAAGGCCAGCGCCTCGTCGAAAGTCGCCCAATCGGGGTTGGTGCCCACATAGGTACCGATACGCTGGAGCGATTCGGCCGTGATAACCGGGCCGACATCGTTGAGCACCAGCTTTCGAATCGGCGTACCCTCCAGGGCCGCCAAGGCCATGCCAATCAGTCCGCCCATCGATGTGCCGACCCAATGGACTGACTCGACATTCAGGCGGGCGATCAGCGTCACCATGTCGGCAACATATTGCGGGATGCCGTAAGCAGAAGGGTCACGCAGGTGGCTGCTCTGCCCCCGACCGACGACGTCCGGACAGATGACCCGGTAATGCGCCGACATCGCGTCGGCCAGCGCATCGAAATCCCGACCATTGCGAGTCAGGCCATGAACGCACACCAGCACGCGAGGATTGTCGCGGGCACCCCACTCCGTATAAGCCATACGGTGCAGGCCCGATGGCGCGAGACATTGAACGACCTGTTGTTTGAATTTCATGTCTTTCTTTCCTCCACTGCCACTGTATCACCGCTCGAACCAATAACGACGACGTTCATGCCGCCATCCTGAGATGGCTGCCCCCTTGTCCGATAACCTGACGCTGACTGCACCATCAAGATCCGTGCGCCAGACTGCCGTCCCCATCGCCTCATAGCGGGCCAGCACCTCTGCCTTCGGGTGTCCGAAGCGACTGCGATAGCCCACAGGGATGACCGCCACTGGTGCATCGACTGCTTGAAGAAACGGGGGCGTCGAGGAAGTCTTGGACCCATGATGCGGCATCAGCAGCACATCCGCCGTCAACCCCTCCGGATAACGCTGGAGCATGGCCGCCTCGTCGGGCGCCTCGATGTCCGAGGTCAACATCATGCGACGACCGCCAGCGTCAATCATCAAAACGCAGGACACGTGATTGGGCTTTCCGTCCACAGCATAGCCCTCCGCTGACGGGTGCATCACTTCAAAAGCAACACCATCCCACACCCAGCGCTGACCGGCCAGGCAGCGCTGTCCCGACAATCCGGCAACCGACGAACGGATTTCATCAACTGCCAGCGCTGCCGAGACGGAGGACGTGCCCCCGGAATGGTCAGTATCGCGGTGAGTCACCATCAACATATCGATATGACCAAGGCCCAAGGCTCGCAGATACGGAACCACCACCCGCTGGCCGGCATCGGACTCGGCACTGTACAGCGGTCCCGGATCATAGATCATCGTATGTTCACGAGTCCGCACCACGCTGGCCAGTCCTTGGCCGACATCCAGAATGTCAACCCACGCCTCGCCCAAGGCCGGCTTTTGTACTGGCCAGAACAGCGCGGGCACAAGCAGCACAACCCCCAGCCCACGGCCCGGTGCACCGCGTGGCAACAGACAAACAGCCACACCAATACCCGCCACCAGACCAGCCCATACGGGCGGCGCCGGCCCCAGCCAGACTGGCCACGTCGCACACCAGTCCAGAAACACCATCAACCATGCCATGACCCGATGCGCCAAGGCCAGGATAGGCCACCACGGCACCACCGCCCCCAATAAAGCAAGTGGTGTCACGATGAAGCTGATGACCGGTATGGCTACCGCATTGGCCAATGGCGAGACTAATGAAAGCTGCTGGAAGACAAGCAACAAGATCGGCAACGACGCCAGTGTCGCAGCCCACTGGACCATCCCCCATGCCCGTAGCCGTCCCGCCCAACCGAGCAGCTCTCCCACCGAAGCAGCACTGATATACAACAAGGCAGCAACTGCCCCGAATGAGAGCCAGAACCCAGCCGCCAGTACCGCCCACGGATCAATCAACAGCACCACCAGCAACGCAAGTGCCAACACCCTGCTGGGCGCAACGATGCGCCCGGAAAGCATGGCTGTCGCAGCCACCAGCAACATGTAAAGCGTACGCTGGGCCGGCACGGCAAAGCCCGCCAGCAACGTATAGCCCAGTGCCCCGAAACATGCCGCCAGCAATCCTGCCTTTTGCGCCGGCAAGCGAAGCGCCAGAGCCGGCATCCGACGCCAGCCGAAGGACACCAACCAGCCGAACAGCGTGGCCACCATCGTCACATGGAGCCCGGAAATCGACATCAGATGGGTTGTCCCTGTCCGGTTGAACGTCGTCCACAATTCCCCTTGAATCGCCTTCTGGTCACCAATCGTGAGTGCCACCAGCACACCTGCCCAGGGATAGTTTTCTTCCGGCAGGATTCGCGCAAACGAGGCGCGGATGGCGAAGCGTAAGCGCTCGATGGCGTAATCCGGCCGCCAGACCATGTCGACGATGCGCTGTGGCGGATTCTGCCGGATATAGCCGGTGGCCCGGATATCGCGCTCGAGCAACCAGGCTTCGTAATCGAAACCGCCAGGGTTGGCATTGCCATGCGGGCGCTTCAGGCGGACCGTAAAGCGCCACATCTCACCGGGGCGAACCGGCAGACGCTCGAATTGCTCGTCATCACGCCTCCCCTGATACCAGGAAAGCATGATGTGATCGGGAATGTGCACTGCTGCGGTCAACCGGGTTTTTACGTCAAATTCGAAACGTGTGCCGTGGCTGAAATCCTGCGGCAATCCTGCTATGACGCCCACTACTTCGACATCGCGCCCTTCCCAGTCGGCAGCGAGCTGGTCGGCCAGCCGAATCTCCGCCCGCCAGCTTGCCCAGGCAACCCCCAGAACCAGGCAGCCAAGCGCTACCATGACCCGCGCTATGCCGTTCGACCAGCGCAGTCGCGGCAAGCACAAAAGCAGTCCGCCAACAGCCAGCGGCACCCAAGCTGGCAGCGCCGGCTGCATCTGCAAACCCAGCACACCGGCAGCGAAGGCGAGAATATTCAGGCGCATGCTGCAATAATACGAGGATGCGCCGGCACCTGAAAAAATTCCTGCCTGATCACGAAACGATACGCAACAACCCTTGGTTGAAGCCGTTCGAATCGTCGTTGCTGCACCCCAGACTATGGCATCTGAATCGCCACTCTGCCGCCGGTGCGGTTGCCGCCGGCCTCTTCTGCGGGCTGATTCCCGGGCCGCTGCAAATGATGGGTGCAGCCATCTGCGCACTGCTGTTCAGGGTCAATTTGCCATTGGCTGTTTTTGTGACGCTTTACACCAATCCGTTCACCATCGTGCCGCTCTACATTGTGGCGTACGAAATTGGCCGCTTCACCCTCGGGGAAAGCAATGGCTTTGTCGCCCCGCCCGATTTCAACGCCAGCGATCTGGCAGGCTGGACGATTGCCATGCAGAGCTGGATGCTCGCAGCAGCCAAGCCATTGGGCATTGGGCTGGTACTGCTCGCCAGCGGTTTGGCAATAGCAGGTTACATCGCCACGCGTGCGGCGTGGCGTGCGTATTTGATCGCCGCCTGGCGGCGGCGAAAATCGTTCAGGTCCGGAAGCGTGCAATAGCGCTATTGAGCGCCTGCGCCAATGTTCGCAATGTCTCCGACGTGGCGGCATTGCCAGTGGCAGCTGCATTATTTTCTTCAGCCATCTGGGCGATGCGCTCAACGTTCTGTGCAATTTCCGTACTGGCCGCTGCCTGCTCACGCAAGGAAACGGTAATTTCAGACACTGCATCAAGCACCTGACGCGATTGCGATTGCACCTTGGCAATGGCCTCACCCGCCAGCTGCGCCTGTTCGACACCGGCAGACACCCGCTCGACGCCTTGCTTCATACTGGATACTGCCGTCGCCGTGCCGGTCTGGACCGCCAGAATCATTTCTGAAATTTCGTGGGTGGACTTCGCTGTCCGCTCGGCCAGTTTTCTGACCTCATCGGCCACGACGGCAAAACCGCGGCCCGATTCACCGGCTCGTGCGGCCTCGATCGCGGCGTTCAGTGCCAACAGGTTGGTTTGGTCGGCGATATCCTTGATGGTACCGACGATGGCCGAAATCTGCTCGGACTGTTTGCCCAGTGCCTCGACCGCAACCGCTGACTGGTGAACGGTATCAGCAATGCCCTGAATCTCGTTGACCACTGCTTGAACGATACGGCCTCCCTGCGCAGCAACCTCGTCGGATTCACGCGAATAATTCTGTGCATCCTGCGCATTGCGCGAGATATGGTCAACACCGACCGTCATCTGCTCGACCGCGGCGGCCATGCTCGACGCCGAATCGCTTTGCGTCGCCGTGCTGACCGAAATCTGCTGACTCGATGCGGCCAATTGCTCGGCCGCCATATTCAGTTGTCGAACGTCGCCCTGAATGCCGCCGAGCAATTTTCGAAAAGCGAGGGCCATGCCATTGAAATCCTTGCCTGCCGCATGCAGCTCATCCGCACCATGTGTGTCAAATTCCGCCGTCAGATCACCATCGGCCAGTCGACGAGCACCCGACGAAAAATCATCGACGCTATTCATGACCGAGTAGTAGGTGCCCAAGCCAAGATAGGCGACGAGAACAGCAATCAGGATCGCCAAACCGATTTCTAGCATCAGTACCTTGCGCGCCTTGTCCACACGCCCTTGCAATTGCTGCTCGAATTGTGGAATCAGGGTATCAAACATGACCTTGTAGCCAAGATCGATCTCTTGGGTAGTTATCGCAAAATAGTCCTGCGGATTCGTCACGAATTTTTCACCGAGAATATCGTCTCGCACCAAGGCAAAAATCTTCTCGGCACTATCGGAAAACGCCTTGGTTGGTGCCGACAATGCTCCTTGAAGATAAGGAGCAAATCGAATCACTTTTTCCAGATTGATATTCTGGGCTTTCAGCGTCCCATCCATCTGCGCAATGGTGGAAGAAATTTCGATCCGTTGCGCCTGTGAAATTTCTTTTCGGGTCAGTAGCGCCGTACCCCGGGCGCGCGTGATACCCATCTGTTCCAGCATGGCCGGCATCTTGGTCACAATCGTGTCCATGAAGTAATAGGTATCCATCACAGGATCGAGGGTCAACTCGGTGTCGTCCGCCACATCAACCATGAACTGCAGCACCTTGGTAAGCATAGCCGTGTGCCGCTTGACATTGTCCGGTTGGGACCATGTCAGGCCCTGCGTCTGAATGGTCGTCCAATCCTGCCGAATACTCTTCCAGGCGGGTGTTTCGCGTAGCTTTGCCGAGAGGGCTGCATCCGCAGCGACGATCGCGTCGCTGACCTCTTTTTCCTTGGCTGCTCGCTGGTCCTTCATCGCTTCGTTGCCGCTCAGCACACCGGCCGACAATCCCCGGTGCTGCTGCATGACGCGGGCGACCTGATTGATCGGTTTGAGCATCCGTAATCCGCTCTGCTCATCCACTGCCGACTCGATATCCCGATTCAACGAGGTGTACACCGAGGAGAGCAGGACCAGAATCACCAGCGTCACCGCGCCCCCTATCAACAGGAATTTCGTGTTGTAGCGGATGCGGTTCATCAGCGCAACGGCTGGTGAAAACAGTGCTTGCATTATTAGACCCCTCAGCGATTATTGCCCGAAAGCAGACTATCAATAACGTTAGTTTTGTCTAATCTATCACTTATTGGCTTATTTCAAAAGCCGCCGTCATTCAAATTGAGTACCCGATCTGCTTTGGCAGCTAATCGCTGATCATGGGTGACCACGATAAGACTGGCTTGCTGCAAGCGAACCCGTTCGATCAGCAAGCCAAACACCACTGATGCCGTGTGGCTATCGAGATTGCCAGTAGGCTCATCTGCCAGCAAACAGGATGGTTCGCTGACCAGCGCCCGGGCAATTGCCGCCCGCTGGCGCTCACCGCCGGACAACTCACCGGGACGATGTTCCAGACGATGACCGAGCCCAACCGCCGTCAGTATCTCGGTCGCTTTGTCGAATGCTTGCTGTCGATCCGTGCGGCGAATCAACAAGGGCATGGCGACATTTTCCAAGGCCGAAAACTCGGCCAGCAGGTGATGGAATTGATAGACGAATCCGAGATGGCGGTTTCGCCAGTCGCCCCGTTCAACCTCGCCCATTGACGAGAAATTTCTGCCCATCAGCGTTACGTCACCCGACGTAGGCGTATCGAGTCCGCCAAGCAGATGTAGCAAGGTACTTTTGCCAGAACCTGAAGCACCGACAATGGCGACCGTCTCCCCGGGCTGCACAGTCAGATCGATGCCTGACAACACCGGCACTTCCAGGCCGCCTCCGCGAAAGACCTTTGAAACCCCGCGTGCCACCAGAATGGTTTCACTCATAGCGCAAGGCCTCCGCCGGATTGACCCGTGACGCCCGCCAGCTTGGGTAGAGCGTTGCCAATAGCGCAAGCACAAACGCAATCAGCGTCACGCCCCAGACGTCACCCCACTGCAATTCGGAGGGCAGATCCGAAATGTAATAAACCTCTTTCGACAGGAAATGCACGCCGAGCATATGTTCGATGAAAGGCACCACAACATCGATGTTGAGTGCCAGCAGTACGCCACCGACGATACCCAACCCAAGTCCGATGAAGCCAACCAGCGCACCCTGTACGACAAAGATTGCCATGATCGACAAGGGCCGCGCACCCAATGTGCGCAGAATGGCGATGTCGGCCTGCTTGTCGGTCACAGCCATGACCAGCGTGGATACCAGGTTGAAAGCTGCCACGGCAACGATCAAGGACAGGATGATGAACATCATGTTTTTCTCAATCTGCACGGCGCGAAAAAAATTGGCATGACTCTTTGTCCAGTCGCTCAGATAAGCATCGGCATCGACGTAACGAACCAGTTCGCGTGCGATACGCGGTGCCTGAAAAAGATCATCCACTTTCAGCCGTACACCGGTCACCCGATCATCCATCTGGTAGAGCTTCTGCGCGTCTTCGAGATTGATCAGGGCCAGCCCGGAATCGTATTCGTACATGCCGACTTCGAAGATTCCGACCACCTTGAAGGACTTCAATCGCGGCACGACGCCAGCTGGCGTTACGGTTCCTTGTGGCGCTATCAAGGTCACCTTGTCGCCGGTAAAAACACGGAGCGAACGGGCCAGATCAGCCCCAAGCACGATTCCGTACTCACCCGGCCGAAGATCATCCAGACTGCCGCTTTGGATGGTCTTGCGAAAATCTGCGACACGATCCTCCTGATCCGGCAGGATGCCGCGAATGATCGCTCCCTTGACCACGCCATCGACGGTAAACATTCCCTGCGACTGGACGAAAGGGGCGCTGGCCTTGACTTCCGGGTGCTTCATCGCCTGCTCGGCAACCAGCCTCCAGTTGGGCAATTCGCCATTGATGCCGGTGATCTGGATATGCGAGGCAACGCCAAGAATGCGCGTTCGCAACTCCTTCTGAAAACCGTTCATCACCGACAACACGACAATGAGCGCGGCAACACCGAGACCAATGCCCAGCATCGATATCAGCGATATGAATGAAATGAAGTGGTTACGTTTCTTGGCGCGCGTGTAACGCAGGCCAATCAACAGTTCGTAGGGCAATGCCATGCGGATAACACCGGGCGTGGAAAGACGCTATGGTACACTTTTCCATCACAACTCCCCTGCCTGCCGCCCGTGCGCCTCACCCTGCTTGTCCCTGAACTGATCTGGCCCGAACCAAACGACCACTTTACGCTCGGGAAACTTTCCGAACCGGGCTTCGAATGGCTGGCCGCCCACGGTAGCTTTGAACGCCTGCCGCGGTGCCCCTTTGAAAGTGCACTGGCCCAGCAATTCGGTCTCGTCGACGCCCCTTTCGGTCCCTTGCGTCTGCTTGGCGAAGCAACCGCGCAACTCCCCGGCAATGGACATTGGCTCTGCGCCGACCCGGTACACCTGCGCTTTCACCACGAACGAATCATCCTCGCCGATGCCGGCGCCTTCGATCTCGAGATCGACGAGGCTCGGGCAATCACCACCTCACTCAACCAGGAATTCGCCGATATTGGTCAATTTCACGTTGCCACGGCCCGTCGCTGGTATTTGAAACTGAATGCCGCGGTCAACCATCATGCCGACCCCATGTCGAAAGTTGCCGGCCGTCGCATTGATGGCGAGCTGACCGACAAAAATGGCCCACTGACCCGCTGGCTTAACGAAGTTCAAATGGTCCTGCACGGCCACCCTGTCAACGAGCAGCGCCAGTCTGTAGGCAAACCCGCCATTAACAGCATCTGGCTATGGGGTGGAGGCGTCATGCCGGTACTGGGTAACCCGGCGTACGCGTCGGTTTGGACCAACAACCCGCTGGCAACCGGCCTTGCCATGGCCAGCGACACCCCAACCCAGCCTTGCCCGAACAATCTTGCCGAGCTGCTCGAACAGACGACGGGCCACGGCCACGACCTCGTCATTCTCGACGACCTGCTCCCACCGGTACTTTATGAAGATGGCCCTGGCTGGCGCGCTGCCGCACAAGCACTGGACAACAACTGGTTCATACCACTGCGGACTGCGTTGGGCGGCAGCGTTGACACCTTGCGTATCGTCGCTCCAACCATTTACGGCCAGCTCATCTGGACGCTGCAAGGCAAAGATCGCTGGAAATTCTGGCGCAAGCCACGCTCGCTTCCCGCGCTTGCCAAATTCCTGGCTGAAGGAACGCCTTCGTGACCACCAACATCACCACCCGCAGCAGCCCGCCCCGTGTCGTCTGGCAACTTGAACAACAGGGTCTGCACCCGCTGCTCGCCCGGCTCTACGCCGCACGCGGCATCAAGGACAAGTCCGAGCTCGACTACGAACTGAAGTCGCTGCTCCCGCCAACAGCCCTGACCAACGCTACCGAAGCCGCCCACCTGCTGGCCGACGCCATCGAGGCCGAGGCAAAGATGCTGATCATCGGCGACTATGACTGCGACGGTGCCACCGCCACCGCCGTCGGCATGCGCGCCCTGAAGGCGCTTGGTGCCAATGTCGATTTCCTGCTCCCGGATCGTTTCAAACTAGGTTACGGCCTTTCGCCGGAAATCGTTGATGTTGCTGCCCAGCAATCCCCGGACCTGATCATCACCGTCGACAATGGCATCGCCAGCCTCGAAGGCGTCGCCCGCGCCCAGCAGCACGGCATCGCCACGTTGATCACCGACCACCATTTGCCGGCAGAAACGCTGCCGGCGGCCGACTGCATCGTCAATCCAAACCAGCCAGGCTGCGATTTCCCGTCAAAGTGCATCGCCGGCGTCGGCGTCATGTTCTACGTCATGCTCGCCCTGCGCGCCGAACTGCGCGAGCGCGGATGGTTTAACGAGCGCCCGGAACCCAATTTTGCCAGCCTGCTCGACCTCGTCGCGCTCGGCACTGTCGCCGACGTGGTCAAACTCGACCGCAATAACCGCATCCTGGTCAGCCAGGGCCTCAAGCGCATGCGTGCCGGTCAGATGCAGGCCGGCATCGCCGCCCTGTTCAAGGCCGCCGGGCGCGACCCCAAAAAAGCGACGGCCATGGATCTCGGCTTCATCGTCGGCCCGCGCCTCAACGCCGCCGGTCGCCTGGCCGACATGCGCCTGGGTGTCGAATGCCTGCTCACTGACGATGCCAGCCGCGCCCTGCAAATTGCCCAGGAACTCGACACCCTGAACCGCGAACGTCGCGAAATCGAGTCCGGCATGCAGGAGCAGGCGCTAGCCCTGCTTGAATCGCTCGACGCCAACGAAGCATCGCCCGGCATCGCGCTTTTCGACGAAA
>Ga0209023_10003089_pt1 | contig 20126 bp, 17 predicted proteins | sample LakOneMetagenome_FD_187468 | JGI IMG/M metagenome (GOLD analysis project Ga0209023, IMG submission 187468) | Freshwater and sediment microbial communities from Lake Erie, Canada (SPAdes) (version 2) | ecosystem: Environmental > Aquatic > Freshwater > Lentic | place: Lake Erie, Canada...
CGAGCAGCACGGACAGTCTCTGCCCCGCGCCCGGCCGGCCCTGGAGCGGCTGGCAGGGCGGGGTACGGGCCATCCAGCGCGCAATGCAAGCGGCGATCACGAGCAATCCGAGGGCACTGCTCAGGTGCTGCAGCAATTTATGGAGAGGGAAGACATGGCCGCCCAGCGCCAGCGACACGACGATCGAGAGCGCGCCACCCGCATCGCGCGGCAGCCAGTGCGGCGCGGGGGCCATGCGCGCCGCGATGCCGGTGGGCGCCCAGGCGATGAAGGCGTCGCGCAGCAGCAGGTGATAGACGAGGTAGGCGACCAGGCCGGCGGGAAGGCAGTACAGGAAGATGCCGGCGGCGCTGTGGGTGAAGGCGCCGCTGATGCCGAGCGACAGGAAGTAGACGAAATCGGGCGCCATGCTGCCGATCACCAGCGCCGCCAGCTGCGTGCGCCGCCGCGCGGCCGCATGTAGCGGCAGCACGGCGGCGGCATGGGACAGGGTGAAGGGCACGTCGACCGGTTCTCAGGAAGCCCCGGCCAGGCCGGCGGGCGGCATGCGCGGGACCTCCATGGTCAGATTGCGGCCAGCGCCCGGCGCAGGTCTTCGCGCTGGTCTTCCAGGTGCTCGATGCCGACCGACAGGCGGATCAGGCCATCGCCGATGCCGAGCTGGGCGCGCTGCTCGGCCGGGATGCTGGCATGGGTCATCAGGGCCGGGTGCTCGATCAGGCTCTCGACGCCGCCCAGGCTCTCGGCCAGGGTGAACACTTCGCAGGCTTCGAGGAAACGCCTGCTTCCGTCGAGGTCGGTGGCCAGGTCGATCGAGACGATGCCCCCGAAGCCGTTCATCTGGCGCCGCGCCAGCGCATGCTGGGGGTGCGACTCCAGGCCCGGGTAGAAGACCTTGCGGACCTTGGGTTCGCGTTCCAGCCACTGGGCCAGGGCCAGCGCGTTGGCGCTGCTGCGCTCCACGCGCAGGGCCAGCGTCTTGATCCCGCGCAGCACCAGGAAGCTGTCGAACGGGCCCTGGATGGCGCCGACGGCGTTCTGGATGAAGCCGAGGCGCTCGCCGAGTTCCCGGTGGCGTTCTTCCATGCCGACCACGGCCACGCCGCCGATCACGTCCGAGTGCCCGTTCATGTACTTGGTGGTCGAGTGCACGACGATGTCGAAGCCGCACTCCAGTGGACGCTGCACGATCGGACTGGCGAAGGTGTTGTCGCAGACCGCGATGACGCCGCGCGCGCGGCATTGGGCAGCGATGCTCGCGAGGTCGGCGAGTTTGAGCATCGGGTTGGTGGGCGTCTCTACCCAGACCAGCCTGGTTTCCGGCCGCAGGGCTGCGCCCAGCGCGTCAGGGTCGGTCAGGTCGACGTAGCTGAAGGTATGGCCGGCGCTCGCCTTGCGCACGCGCTCGAACAGGCGGAAGGTGCCGCCGTACATGTCGTCGCCGGCCACGATGTGCGAGCCGGCCGGCAGCAGTTCCAGCACCGCCGCGATGGCCGCCAGGCCCGAGGCGAAGGCGAAGGCGGCGCTGCCGCTCTCGATGTCGGCCACGCAGCGCTCCAGCGCCCAGCGGGTCGGGTTGTGCGAGCGGCCGTAATCGAGGCCCTTGTGCACGCCGGGGCTCTCCTGGCGGAAGGTCGAGGTGGCGAAGATCGGCGGCATCACGGCGCCGGTCGCCGGCTCGGGCGACTGGCCGCCGTGGATCACGCGGGTGGCAAGGTGCTTTTTTTGCTCGGTCATGAAAGGGTCCTTCTCAGGTGGTTCAGCAGGTCGTAGCGGGTGATCAGGCCATAGAAGCGCTCGCCGTCGTGGATCACGGCCGTCAGGCCGCGGTCGAGGATCTCGCGCAGGTGGCCCATGCTGCTTGTGGGCAGTAGGGTCTGGAGCGAGGAGGTCATGGTGGAGGAGACCGGCGCGCTGAAATGCGTGGGTTCGGCCGACACGTGCAGGAGCAGGTCGGACTCGTCGATCAGGCCGACCAGGCGGCCTTCCTTGTCGATGACCGGCATCTGCTGCAGGTCGGCATTGCGCATGCGGTTGAAGGCGGTGAGCAGGGTGTCGGTGGGCGACACCGTGAGCACTTCGCCCTCGTCGTGGCGGCGGCCGATCAGGTCGCGCAGGTCGCCCGTTTTCGGACGCGTGATCAGGCCCTGGTCGACCATCCAGCCGTCGCTGTAGACCTTGGAGAGGTAGCGGGTGCCGGTGTCGCACACAAAAGTGACGACACGCTTGGGCCGGGTCTGTTCGCGGCAGTAGCGCAGGGCCGCCGCCAGCAGGGTGCCGGTGGACGAGCCGCCCAGGATGCCTTCCTGCTGCAGCAGCAGGCGCGCGGTGCCGAAGCTTTCTTCGTCCGGGATGGTGTAGGCCTTCTTCACGCGCGACAGGTCGGCGATGCCGGGAATGAAGTCCTCGCCGATGCCCTCGACCGCCCAGGAGCCGGCGTCGGTCCGCAGCACGCCCGTGTTGACGTAGTCGGCCAGGATCGAGCCCTGCGGGTCGGCCAGCACGAATTCGAGGTTGGGCTGGATCTTTTTGAAGTAACGCGACAGGCCGGTGAGGGTGCCGGAAGACCCGACGCCGACCACGATGGCGTCGACCCTGTGGTTGCACTGGTCCCAGATCTCGGGACCGGTGGTGGTTTCGTGGGCGCGCGGGTTGGCCGGGTTGTTGAACTGGTCGGCGAACCATGCGCCCGGGATTTCCTTCGCCAGGCGCGCGGCGTAATCCTGGTAGTACTCGGGGTGGCCCTTGCCGACGTCGGAACGGGTGAGGTGGATCTCGGCGCCGAGGGCCTTGAGGTGGAGGATTTTCTCGGCCGCCATCTTGTCGGGCACCACCAGCACCACGCGGTAGCCCTTGATGCGCGCCACCAGGGCCAGGCCGAGGCCGGTGTTGCCGGCGGTGGCCTCGACCACGGTGCCGCCGGGCGCCAGGTGGCCGTCATGCTCGGCCTGCTCGATCATGGCGCGTCCGATGCGGTCCTTGATGGAGCCGCCGGGATTCTGCGATTCGAGCTTCAGGAACAGCTGGCAGGGGCCGGTATCGATGCGGGTCACTTCGATCAGCGGGGTGTCGCCGATCAGGGAAAACAGTGCAGCTTGCGACGCATGTTGCATAGTGCCTCCGAAAGGCCGGGCCGGGCCCGGCTACGCGCCGCTTCGTGGGCGGCGCTGGACCAAGAAAGGGCGCCCGATTTGGCGCCAGGGCCATGTCAATACAAAAATGTCATGATACGGCGGTTTGCAATCGCAGTGTTGATCAGGACGGGTTTTCGGACTTCAGGCGGCGCCACAGCGTGGTGCGGCTGATGCCCAGGTGGCGGGCGGCGGCGTCGCGCTGGCCGCCGAAGCGCGCCAGCACCTCGGCGAGGTTTTCCCGGCCCGGGTCGGCGATGGGAATGGCGTGCTTGCCCTGCTCGCTATCTAGCTCCGGCGCAATTGACAGCAGGAAGGCCGGCGTCAGCGCCTGCAGCGGTTCGCCCGCCAGGAACAGGGCCAGGCGTTCCATCAGGTTGCGCAGCTCGCGCACATTGCCCGGCCAGTCGTAGGCTTCCAGCAGCGGGGCGCAGGCCGCGATCTCCGCATGCAGGTTCGGGTGCGGCTTGGCGTCGACGGCCGCCAGCGCATGCTTGAGCGACCATTCGGCCAGCGGCACGATGTCTTCCCTGCGCGCGCGCAGCGGCGGCAGCGCCAGGCGCAGCACTGCGAGGCGGTAGAACAGGTCGGCGCGGAAGCGCCCCTCGCGCACGCGCGCCTCCAGGTCGCAGTGGGTGGCGCTGATCACGCGCACCGAGATCGGCACCGGCCGGGTGCCGCCCACCCGCACCACTTCGCGTTCTTCCAGCACCCGCAGCAGGCGGGTCTGCAGGCCGAGCGGCATCTCGCCGATCTCGTCGAGGAAGAGGGTGCCGCCGTCGGCCGCCTCGAACAGGCCCGCGTGGCCGCCGCGCCGCGCGCCGGTGAAGGCGCCTTCCTCGTGGCCGAACAGTTCCGATTCCAGCAGCGACTCGGCGATCGCGCCGCAGTTCACGGCCACGAAGGGACGGTTCGGGGCGCGCCGCAAGCCCTCGCGGTGGATGGCCTGGGCCACCAGCTCCTTGCCGCTGCCGGTCTCGCCCTGGATCAGGACCGTCGCCGGGGAGCGCGCATACAGCAGCACCGTCTGGCGCAGCCGTTCCATGGCGCCCGACTCGCCGCGCAGGTCGTGCAGGCCGCGCCGCGCGCGGCGCGTATCGGGGCCGGCGCCGCCGCTCCTGCGGCCGCGGTTCGCTTCCAGCCGCGTCAGGCGCGCCATCTCGAGCGCATCGTCGAAGGCCTGGCGGATCGAGGCCGCCGAGTACAGGAAGACACCGGTCAGGCCGGCCTCCTCGGCCAGGTCGGTGATCAGGCCGGCGCCGACGATGACCTCGATGCCCGCCGCCTTCAGTTCCTTGATGCTGGCGCGCGCATCTTCCCTGGTGGCGTAGGTGCGCAGGGCGATGTCGATGCCGAAGGTCTGCGCAAAGCCGGCCAGTTCGGGCAAGGGTTCCTGGTAGGTGATCACGCCGATGCGCGGGGACACGCGGCGCGCGCGCGCCAGCGCCTGCATCACGTCGAAGCCGCTGGCCCTGGCCACCACCACCGGCACCGGGATGCGGCCCTTCAGGTAGGCCGCATTGGAACCGGCCGCGATGACCACGTCGCAGCGCTCCAGGGCGAGCCGTTCGCGCAGGGTGCGCGCGGCTTCCTCGAAGCCGAGGTGCAGCGGCTCGATCGCCGCCAGGTGGTCGTACTCGAGGGTGATGTCGCGGAACAGGTCGGACAGGCGCGACACCGACACGGTCCAGATGACCGGCTTGTCGCCGCTGTCCTGCGTGCTGGTGGAGTAGGGCATGGCGGCAAGTGTAGCCGATCCGGGGCATGGCCTTCCAATTTGAAATGCCAGCCTGTCAGTTTCACGTAAGAAGGGCGTAAGACTGAGGTAAGGGCAGGCCCGTAGCATGGGTCTCAGCCTGCAGCAAAAGGCATTACAAATATCAGGAGACAAAAAGTGGAACAAGACGTTGTACAGCGGGTCAAGTCCGACCCCGATTACCGCAAGCTGGTCGCAAAGCGTTCGCGCTTCGGCTGGATTCTCACCTGGGGCATGATGGTCGTGTATTACGGCTTCACGCTCTTGTGCGCCTTTGACAAGGAACTCATGGGCGCCCGCATCGGTTCCGGCGTCATGACCTGGGCCATCCCCGCCGGTATCTTCGTGATCCTGTTCACGATCGTGATCACCGCCATCTACGTGCGCCGCGCCAACAGCGAATACGACGAGCTGACCGAGGCCATCAAGGCCCGCGTTCTCGACAAGAAGAAGGTGGCCGCATGAAGATCCGTCACCTCCTCGCCACCGCGCTGCTGGCAATCAGCGGCGCCGCACTGGCCGCGCCCGACCTCGGCCAGGCCGCCAAGCAGGCCACCAACTGGACCGCGATCAGCATGTTCGCGATCTTCGTCGTGCTGACCCTGTTCATCACCAAATGGGCCGCCGCCAAGACCCGCTCGGCCTCCGACTTCTACACCGCCGGCGGCGGCATCACCGGTTTCCAGAACGGCCTGGCGATCGCCGGCGACTTCATGTCGGCGGCCAGCTTCCTCGGCATTTCCGCCGCCGTGTTCCTGGACGGCTTCGATGGCCTGATCTACGCGATCGGCTTCCTGGTCGGCTGGCCCGTCATCACCTTCCTGATGGCCGAGCGCCTGCGCAACCTGGGCCGCTACACCTTCGCCGACGTCGCCGCTTACCGCTTCCACCAGAAGCCGATCCGCGTGTTCGCGGCCTCGGGCACCCTGGTGGTGGTGGCCTTCTACCTGATCGCGCAGATGGTCGGCGCCGGCCAGCTGATCAAGCTGCTGTTCGGCCTCGAATACTGGATCGCCGTGGTCATCGTCGGCATCCTGATGATGGTCTACGTGCTGTTCGGCGGCATGACCGCCACCACCTGGGTGCAGATCATCAAGGCCGTCATGCTGCTGGCAGGCGCTTCCTTCATGGCCTTCTCGGTGCTGGCCCAGTACGACTTCAGCCCCGAAAAACTGTTCGCCACCGCAACCGAGGTGCACGCCAAGGGCGACTCGATCATGGGTCCGGGCACCTTCCTGAAAGACCCGATCTCGGCGATCTCCTTCGGCATGGCGCTGATGTTCGGCACCGCCGGCCTGCCGCACATCCTGATGCGCTTCTTCACCGTCCCGAGCGCGAAAGAGGCGCGCAAGTCGGTGCTGTGGGCCACCACCTGGATCGGCTATTTCTACCTGCTGATCTTCATCATCGGCTTCGGCGCGATCGTGCTGGTCGGGACCAACCCGGACTTCAAGGATGCGGCAGGCAAGCTCCTCGGCGGTAACAACATGGCGGCGGTGCACCTGGCCAAGGCCGTGGGCGGCGACATCTTCCTGGGCTTCATCTCGGCGGTGGCCTTCGCGACCATCCTCGCGGTGGTTGCCGGCCTGACCCTGTCGGGCGCCTCCGCGGTCTCGCACGACCTGTACGCCACCGTCTTCAAGAAGGGCAAGGCCAACAGCGCCGACGAACTGCGCGTCTCGAAGATCACCACCATCGCGCTGGGCGTCATCGCCGTGCTGCTCGGTATCGCTTTCGAGAAGCAGAACGTCGCCTTCATGGTCTCGCTGGCCTTCGCCATCGCCGCCTCGGCCAACTTCCCGGTGCTGTTCATGTCGGTCTTGTGGAGCAAGTGCACCACCCGCGGCGCCACCGTGGGCGGCTTCCTGGGCCTGGCCACCGCGGTCATCCTGACCCTGGTGTCGAAGTCGGTGTGGGTCGACGTGCTCGGCAACGCCGCGCCGATCTTCCCCTACACCTCGCCGGCGATTTTCTCGATGGCCGTGGGCTTCCTCGGCATCTGGTTCTTCTCGGTCACCGACAAGAGCCCGCGCGCCGCGATCGACAAGGCCGGCTTCGAAGCGCAGGAAGTGCGTTCCGAGACCGGCATCGGCGCCGCCGCCGCCAGCGCGCACTAAGCACATCCCGCCAGCCGGCGGGGCAGGGCGCAAGCCGGAAGCAGGTCCTCCCAGGGCCGCTTCCGGCTTTTTCATGGGCAGGGTGGGCGGCAGCGGCGCCTGGGTAGCGATGCTGCACGACCATAGCCGGGCCGAACTGGTCGGCGCCTGGATTGCCCAGGACGCGGTGCGCGAGGCGCAGTTCGGCGGCCAGGGGCTGTGGCTGGCCTGATGTGGCCGGTGTTGCATGTTGCGCGGGACTGTTTCAATATGAAACGTCACTGAAACACCGGTGCCGGCGCCGAGGCGCTATACTCTTTGCAAGTCATTGAAAACAAAGGGCGTGTCATCCATATCGATGGGTGGCACGCCGTTTGCATATCAAGGTGCAACACATCACCGCACCAATGAAAGGACAAGCATGAGCCAAACCTCCGCCGGCGCCGCCTTCCGCAAGGCCGTCCAGGAAGAATCCCCGCTGCAGGTCGTGGGCGCGATCAACGCCAACCACGCCCTGCTGGCCAAGCGCGCCGGTTTCAAGGCGATCTATCTCTCGGGCGGCGGCGTGGCCGCCGGTTCCCTGGGCCTGCCGGACCTGGGCATCTCGGGCCTGGAAGACGTGCTGGTCGACGTGCGCCGCATCACCGACGTGTGCGACCTGCCGCTGCTGGTCGACATCGATACCGGTTTCGGCGCCTCGGCCTTCAATGTGGCGCGTACCGTGCGCTCTCTTGAAAAGGCCGGCGCCGCCGCCTGCCACATCGAGGACCAGGTCGGCGCCAAGCGCTGCGGCCACCGTCCGGGCAAGGAAATCGTCGGCAAGGACGAGATGGTCGACCGCGTGAAGGCCGCCGCCGACGCCCGTACCGATGACGACTTCGTGATCATGGCGCGCACCGACGCGCTGGCCGTGGAAGGCCTGGACGCCGCCATCGAACGTGCGGTGGCCTGCGTGGAAGCGGGCGCCGACATGATCTTCCCCGAAGCGATGACGAGCCTGGAGATGTATAAGCAGTTCGCCGACGCCGTCAAGGTGCCGGTGCTGGCCAACATCACCGAGTTCGGCTCGACCCCGCTGTTCACCGTAGACGAACTCAAGAGCGCCAACGTCGGCCTGGTGCTGTACCCGCTGTCGGCCTTCCGCGCCATGAACAAGGCGGCCGAGAACGTATATAGTGCGATCCGCCGCGACGGCACCCAGCAGGCCGTGCTCGAGACGATGCAGACCCGCGCCGAACTGTACGACCGCATCGACTACCACAGCTACGAACAGAAGCTCGACGCCCTGTTCGCCCAGAAAAAGAACAAGTAAACCCGATAAGGAGCCATGCGCATGAGCACCCAGAACAACGAGACCCCCACCTTCAAGCCGAAGAAATCGGTGGCCCTGTCCGGCGTCGCCGCCGGCAATACCGCACTCTGTTCGGTGGGCAAGACCGGCAACGACCTGCATTACCGCGGCTACGACATCCTGGACGTGGCTACCACTTGCGAATTCGAGGAAATCGCCTACCTGCTGGTGCACGGCAAGCTGCCGACCAGCGCCGAACTGAAGGGCTACAAGGCCAAGCTGAAGATGCTGCGCGGCCTGCCGCAGGCGGTCAAGAGCGCACTGGAAGCGCTGCCGGCCGGCGCCCACCCGATGGACGTGATGCGCACCGGCGTGTCGGTGCTGGGCTGCGTGCTGCCGGAGAAGGACGACCACAACCTGGCCGGCGCGCGCGACATCGCCGACCGCCTGATGGCGTCCTTCGGCTCGATGCTGCTGTACTGGTACCACTTCAGCCACAATGGCAAGCGCATCGAGGTGGAAACCGACGACGACTCGATCGGCGGCCACTTCCTGCACCTGCTGCACGGTGAGAAGCCGCGCGAATCCTGGGTGCGCGCGATGCACACCTCGCTGATCCTGTACGCCGAGCACGAGTTCAACGCCTCGACCTTCACCTCGCGCGTGATCGCCGGCACCGGTTCGGACATCCACTCGGCCGTCACCGGCGCGATCGGCGCCCTGCGCGGACCGAAGCACGGCGGCGCCAACGAAGTCGCGCTCGACATCCAGAAGCGGTATGAAAACGCCGACGAGGCCGAGGCCGACATCCGCAACCGCGTGGCCAACAAGGAAGTCGTGATCGGCTTCGGCCACCCGGTCTACACCATCAGCGACCCGCGCAACGTCGTGATCAAGGAAGTTGCGCGCACGCTATCGCAGGAAGCCGGCTCGATGAAGATGTTCGAGATCGCCGAGCGCCTGGAGTCGGTGATGTGGGAAGTCAAGAAGATGTTCCCGAACCTGGACTGGTTCTCGGCCGTGTCGTATCACATGATGGGCGTGCCGACCGCCATGTTCACCCCGCTGTTCGTGATCTCGCGCACCTCCGGCTGGGCCGCGCACATCATCGAGCAGCGCATCGACAACAAGATCATCCGCCCGAGCGCGAACTACGTCGGTCCGGAAGATCTGCAGTTCGTGCCGATCGCCGACCGTCAATGATCCACACCCCGCCATCCGCCGCGCTCGCCTTGCGACAGCTCGGCACGATCGACGCGCCGCGCTACCGCGCGCTGCGGCTGGCGGGACTGCGCGCCTTTCCCTTCGCCTTCCGGCCCGAACTCGAGGAAGCGCTGGCCCAGCCCCTGTCCTGGGCCGAAGGCCGGCTGGCGAATGAGGGCGAGTACTGGTTCGGCGCCTTCGACGGCGACGCGCTGGTCGGCGCCATCTGCCTGCGCACGCAAGCGGGCAGGAAGATCCGCCACTCGGCCAGCCTGAACGCGCTGGTGGTCGATCCCGAACGCCAGCGCCGCGGCATCGGCGCCGCCCTGGTCGCCCACCTGATCGCCTTCGCGCGTTCGCTCGGCTTCATCCGGCAGCTGACGCTCACCGTCCATGACGGCAATACGGGCGCGGAGCGGCTGTATGAGGCCTTCGGCTTCCGCGAATTCGGCCGCGAGCCGGGAGCCTTCCTGCACGACGGGAAGTACTACGCCAAGCAGCATCGACACTTATCACTGGTAGCACCACAATCATGAATACCAATCACCGCAAACCCCTCCCGGGCACCTCGCTGGACTACTTCGACACGCGCCTTGCTGTCGACACCATCCAGCCCGGCGCCTACGACACGCTGCCCTATACCTCGCGCGTGCTGGCCGAGAACCTGGTCCGCCGCTGCGACCCGGCCAGCATGACCGACGCGCTCAAGCAGATCATCGAGCGCAAGCGCGAGCTCGACTTCCCCTGGTTCCCGGCGCGCGTGGTCTGCCACGACATCCTGGGCCAGACCGCCCTGGTCGACCTGGCCGGCCTGCGCGACGCCATCGCAGCGCAAGGCGGCGACCCCGCGCTGGTCAATCCGGTGGTGCCGACCCAGCTGGTGGTCGACCACTCGCTGGCCGTCGAATGCGGCGGCTTCGATCCGGACGCTTTTGCCAAGAACCGCGCCATCGAGGACCGCCGCAACGAAGACCGCTTCCACTTCATCGAGTGGACCAGGAAGGCCTTCCAGAACGTCGACGTGATCCCCCCGGGGAACGGCATCCTGCACCAGATCAACCTCGAGCGCATGTCGCCCGTGATCCAGTCCGAGAAGGGCGTGGCCTATCCGGACACCCTGGTCGGCACCGACTCGCACACCCCGATGGTCGACGCCCTGGGCGTGATCGCGATCGGCGTGGGCGGCCTGGAAGCCGAGAGCGTCATGCTGGGCCGCGCGTCCTGGATGCGCCTGCCGGACATCGTCGGCGTCGAGCTGACCGGCAAGGCGCAGCCCGGCATCACCGCCACCGACATCGTGCTGGCGCTGACCGAATTCCTGCGCAAGTCGAAGGTGGTATCAAGCTACCTCGAGTTCTACGGCGAAGGCGCCGCCAGCTTGACCCTGGGCGACCGCGCGACGATCTCGAACATGGCCCCGGAATTCGGCGCCACCGCCGCGATGTTCTACATCGACGAGCAGACCATCACCTACCTGCGCCTGACCGGCCGCGAGGAAGAGACCGTGCAGCTGGTCGAAGCCTATGCGAAAGAAGCGGGCCTGTGGGCGGACAGCCTGAAGACCGCCCAGTACGAGCGCGTGCTGTCCTTCGACCTCTCGACCGTGGTGCGCAACATCGCCGGTCCCTCGAACCCGCACAAGCGCGTGCCGACCTCGGAACTGGCCGAGCGCGGCATCGCCGGCAAGGTGGAGAACGAAGCCGGCCTGATGCCGGACGGCGCGGTCATCATCGCGGCCATCACCAGCTGCACCAACACCAACAACCCGCGCAACATGATCGCGGCCGGCCTGATCGCGCGCAACGCCAACCGCGCGGGCTTGGACCGCAAGCCCTGGGTCAAGAGCTCGCTGGCGCCGGGCTCCAAGGCCGTGGCGCTGTACCTGGACGAAGCAGGCTTGACCCCCGAACTGGAAAAGCTGGGCTTCGGCGTGGTCGCCTTCGCCTGCACCACCTGCAACGGCATGAGCGGCGCGCTGGATCCGGCCATCCAGCAGGAGATCATCGAGCGCGACCTGTACGCGACCGCCGTCCTGTCGGGCAACCGCAACTTCGACGGCCGCATCCACCCCTATGCCAAGCAGGCCTTCCTGGCTTCGCCGCCGCTGGTGGTGGCTTATGCGATCGCCGGCACCATCCGCTTCGACATCGAGAAGGACGTGCTGGGCGTGGATGCCAACGGCAAGGAGATCCGCCTGGCCGACCTGTGGCCGTCGGACGAAGAGATCGACGCCGTGGTGGCGAGCAGCGTCAAGCCCGAGCAGTTCCGCAAGGTCTACACGCCGATGTTCGCGCGCGTGGCCGACGATGGTGCCAAAGTGAGCCCCCTGTACGACTGGCGCCCGATGAGCACCTACATCCGCCGTCCGCCTTACTGGGAAGGGGCGCTGGCAGGGGAGCGGTCCCTGGCGGGCATGCGTCCGCTGGCGGTCCTGGGCGACAACATCACCACCGACCACCTGTCGCCGTCGAACGCCATCATGCTCGACTCGGCCGCCGGCGAATACCTGGCGAAGATGGGCTTGCCGGAAGAGGACTTCAACTCCTACGCGACGCACCGGGGCGACCACCTGACGGCGCAGCGCGCGACCTTCGCGAACCCGACTCTCCGAAACGAGATGGTGCGTGATGAGGCCGGCGCAGTAAAAGCGGGATCCCTGGCGCGCATCGAACCGGAAGGCAATGTTACGCGCATGTGGGAAGCGATCGAGACCTATATGGAGCGCAAGCAGCCCCTGATCGTGATCGCCGGCGCCGACTACGGCCAGGGCTCCTCGCGCGACTGGGCCGCCAAGGGGGTGCGGCTGGCCGGCGTGGAAGCGATCGTGGCCGAAGGCTTCGAGCGCATCCACCGCACCAACCTGGTCGGCATGGGCGTGCTGCCGCTCGAGTTCAAGCCGGGCGTGAACCGCCTCACGCTGGGCATCGACGGCACCGAGACCTTCGACGTGATTGGCGAGCGTACTCCGCGCGCCGACCTGACGCTGGTGATCCATCGCCGCAGCGGCGAGCGCGTGGAGGTGGCGGTGACCTGCCGACTGGACACCGCCGAGGAAGTGGCGATCTACGAGGCGGGCGGCGTGCTGCAGCGCTTCGCGCAGGATTTCCTCGAATCGTCGGCTCCGAAGGCCGCCGCGTAATTGGATACGTGATGTGAACGCGTGGGCGAAGGACCGCCCACCCTACGAGCATCGATACCCGTAGGGTGGGCAGGTTCCTGCCCACGCATTCAAGCAGCGTTAGAGTCGCCCACCAAGGATTCACATGGCACACACCCCCCAAATCAAGATCCCCGCCACCTATATGCGTGGCGGCACCAGCAAGGGCGTCTTCTTCCGCCTGCAAGACCTCCCCGAAGCCGCGCGCGTGCCCGGTGCGGCGCGCGATGCGCTGCTGCTGCGCGTGATCGGCAGCCCCGACCCCTATGCCAAGCAGATCGACGGCATGGGCGGCGCCACCTCGAGCACCAGCAAGACCGTCATCGTCGCCAGCAGCGAGCGTGCCGACCACGACGTCGACTACCTGTTCGGCCAGGTCTCGATCGACAAGCCTTTCGTGGACTGGAGCGGCAACTGCGGCAACCTGTCCTCGGCGGTGGGCTCGTTCGCCATCGCGAGCGGCCTGGTCGACCCGGAGCGCGTGCCGCAGGACGGCATGGCAAGGGTGCGCATCTGGCAGGCCAATATCGGCAAGACCATCGTCGCCCACGTCCCGATGCGGGGCGGTGAAGTCCAGGAAACCGGCGACTTCGAACTCGACGGCGTGACCTTCCCGGCGGCCGAGGTGCAGCTCGAGTTCCTCGACCCCGCGGCGGAAGAGGAGGGCGCCGGCGGGTCGATGTTCCCGACCGGGAACCTGGTCGACGAGCTCGAGGTGCCCGGCGTCGGCACCGTGCAGGCGACCATGATCAACGCCGGCATCCCGACCATCTTCGTCAATGCCGAGGCGGTCGGCTACACGGGCACCGAACTGCAGGACGCCATCAACGGCGACCCACGCGCGCTGGCCATGTTCGAGACCATCCGCGCCCACGGCGCCGTGCGCATGGGCCTCATCAAGGGCATCGAGGAAGCGGCCAAGCGCCAGCACACGCCGAAGGTGGCCTTCGTCGCCAGGCCGGCCAACTACGTCGCCTCGAGCGGCAAGCAGGTCAACAGCGGCGACGTCGACCTGCTGGTGCGCGCACTCTCGATGGGCAAGCTGCACCACGCGATGATGGGCACGGCCGCCGTGGCGATCGGCACGGCGGCCGCGATTCCCGGCACCCTGGTGAATCTGGCGGCCGGTGGCGGTGAACGCAGCGCAGTACGCTTCGGCCACCCTTCCGGCACCCTGCGCGTGGGCGCCGAGGCGGTGCAGGTGGACGGCGAGTGGCGGGTCGCGAAGGCGGTCATGAGCCGCAGCGCCCGCGTGCTGATGGAAGGCTGGGTGCGCGTGCCGGGCGATTGCTTCTAAAAGTGCACTTTGATGGGCCGCAACAACGCGGCCCATCTTTTGTGCTTCTTAGTTTTGGAAGCACAGCGGTTTGTGGTTTATGATTGCTAAAAGGCAAGTTAGCCGGACGACAATCAGCACACCATGAACCGTTACGCCAGCGAGTTGCCCATCACGGAAGAAGCCCGCGACACCGAGCACGCGATGCTGCGCATTGCGCTGCGCGAGCAGCATGCCATCCTCGAGAATGCGCCGGTCGGCGTCGTCTTCACCTTGCCGGGACAGTTCAAGTCCTGCAATCCGCGCATCTGCGAGATGCTCGACTATTCCTATGCCCAGCTGGCGCACATGCACCCGGCCGAGGTCTTCGCCTCGAGCGCCGCCTACCAGGCGCTGACGGACGAAGCCTATCCGGTGCTCGCCACCGGCGGCCTGTTCGAAAAGGGCGAACATCCGTTCCGGCGCCGCGATGGCTCGATGATGTGGGCGCGCCTGCGCGCCCGCGCCGTCGATCCGAACATGCGCGAGGCCGGCACGATCTGGATCGTCGAGGACGTGACCGAGACGCGCCAGGCCATGATCGAGGTGCAGGCGATCATGACCAATGCCTCGATCGGCATCATGTTCGCGCGCAATCGCATCATCCAGCGCTACAACCCGGCCTTCGCCGCCATGTTCGGCTACCGCGACGGCGAGGCGCTGGGCCGCTCCACCCGCATCCTGTACCTGGACGAAACGTCCTTCCTCGACCTGGGCGGCATCGCCTACCCGCAGCTGGCGCGCGGCCAGGCCTACCGCGCCGAGACCGAGCTGGTACGCAGCGACGGCGAGCGCATCTGGGTGCAGGTCAACGGCTACCTGTTCAACCCCGAGGACCCGGAGCAGGGCTCGGTCTGGATGTACGAGGACCGTTCGCGCGAAAAGGCCGACGAGATCCAGTTGCGCAATGCGCTGATGGAGAACCGCGCCATCCTCGACAATGCGGTGCTGGGCATCGCGGTGGTCGAGGACGGCCAGACCCTGCACTGCAACAGCAAGATGGAAGAGCTGTTCGGCAGCGAGGCCGGCGGCATGGACGGCACGCGGGTAGCCGCGCTGTACCCGAACGACGCCGCCTTCGACGCCGCGCGCGCCGACACCGCCGCCAGCTTCGCGGCGGGGCAGGTGCACACCGCCGAGGTCGAGCTGCGGCGGCGCGACGGCCGCCGCTTCTGGGCGCGCCTGTCGGGGCGCCTGTTCGACATCGCCGACCGGCGCGGGCGCAGCGTCTGGCTGCTGGACGACATCACCGCGCGGCGCGAAGCCGCCGAGGCGGTGCGGCGCGCGCGCGACGAACTCGAACTGCGCGTGGCCGCGCGCACCGCGGAGCTGGCCGGCGCCAACAAGCTGCTGCGCGAAGAGATCGTCGAGCGGCGCCAGGCCGAGGCGCGGGTGCACCACATGGCCTACCACGACAGCCTCACCGGCCTGCCGAACCGCGCGCTGCTGTCCGACCGGCTCGACTGCGCCTTGAAGTCGAGCCAGCGCAACGACCGCAAGCTGGCCCTCATGTTCATCGACCTCGACCGCTTCAAGAACATCAACGATTCGCTCGGCCACGCCACCGGCGACCACCTGCTGCGCGAAGTCGCCAGGCGCCTGTGCCTGGCCGTGCGCCACAGCGACACCGTGGCGCGCCTGGGCGGCGACGAGTTCGTGGTGCTGCTGCCCGACGTCGGCGGCGCGCAGGAATGCGGCCAGGTCGCCGACAAGATCATCGAGGCCCTGGCCACGCCTTTCCCTTTCGAGGGCCACAGCCTGCACATCACGCCCTCGATCGGCATTTCCCTGTGCCCGGACGACGGCGGCGACGTCGACACCCTGATGCGCCACGCCGACGCCGCGATGTACCATGCCAAGGCCTCGGGCCGCAACAACTACCAGTTCTTCGACCAGCGCATGAACCAGGCGGCGGCGCGCCACTTCGAACTGGAGTCGAGCCTGCGCGGCGCCCTGCAGCGCGGCGAGTTCGAGCTCTACTACCAGCCCATCGTCGATACGGCCTCGCGCCGCCTGCATGCGCTCGAGGTGCTGCTGCGCTGGCGGCGCGATGGCGAGACCCTGGTCGGACCCGACGAATTCATTCCGATCCTTGAAGAGAACGGCATGATCGTGGCGGTCGGCGAGTGGGTGATCCGGAGCGCCTGCGAGCAGAGCATGGCCTGGCAGGCCCAGGGCCTGACCGCGGTGCCGCTGGCGATCAACCTGTCGGCGCGCCAGTTCATGCACGACGGCCTGGTCGACTCGATCCGCCGCATCGCCGCCGACACCGGCATCGACCCGGCGCTGGTGGAATTCGAGATCACCGAGACCGCGCTGATGCAGCATGGCGGCCAGACGCTGGAGATCCTGCGCCAGATGAACGGCATGGGCATGCGCCTGTCGATCGACGACTTCGGCACGGGTTACTCGAGCCTGGCCTACCTGAAGCGCTTCCCGGTCAGGAAGATCAAGATCGACCGCGCTTTCGTGCGCGAACTCGAGGCCAGCGCGGAAGACCGCGCCATCGTCGCGGCCGTGATGGCGCTGGCGGACAGCCTCGGACTGTCGGTGGTGGCCGAGGGCGTCGAGACCGAAGGGCAGGCCGCCCTGCTGCACGGCCACGGCTGCCAGTACGCCCAGGGCTACCTGTTCGCGCGGCCGCTGCCGGCCCTGGCGGCGGCGCGGCTGCTGGTCACCCCTGGAAGCGCCAGGGACGCGCAGCCAGCGACGTCTTGAGCAGTTCGAGGAAGCGCATGGTCCGCGCCGAGCGCTGGCGCTGTCCTGAGCCCAGCAGGGCGACGATGTCGGGGGCGGGCAGGGCGTGGTCCGGCAGGATGCGCAGCAGCGCGCCGCTGCGCAGTTCTTGCGCCACGTCCCACTCCGAACGCATCATGATGCCGTAGCCCTTCAATGCCCACTGCTTGACCACCCGCCCGTCGTTGCTGGACAGGCGCGGCCGGATCCGGATCGCCGTGTACCTGTCCTCGCCGGGGGCGCGCAGGCGCCACATGGTGACGTCTTCCGCATTCTCCTGCAGGGCGATGCAGGCGTGCCCGCGCAGCCCGGCGGCATCGGGCGGCTGGCCGTGGCGCGCGACATACTCCGGCGCGGCGCACAGGTAGCGCCGGTTCTTCGCCAGCACCGTGTGCGGCATCGAGGAGTCGCGCAGGGCGCCGGACATCACGGTGCCCGATAGTCCGCTCGATCGGCGCATCGCCGTGAACGCCTTGCTCGAACGGATCCGCAGCACGGCCGGCCGGCCTTGAGGCTTAGCCGGCCAGCGTCGCGACCACCGGCGCGTGGTCCGAAGGCTGCTCCCACTTGCGGATCTCGCGGTCGATGTGGCAGGCGGTGCAGCGGTCGGCCAGTTCTTTCGTGAGCAGGATGTGGTCGATGCGCAGGCCGCGGTTGCGGCGGAAGGCCATCTGGCGGTAGTCCCACCAGCTGTACTGCTTTTCCGGTTGCTCGAACAGGCGGAAGGCGTCCTGCAGGCCCAGGTCCACCAGCTCCTGCATCTTCTCGCGCTCGGGCGGCGTGAAGTGGATGTGGTTCTCCCATTCCGCCGGATCGTGCACGTCGCGCGCTTCCGGCGCGATATTGTAGTCGCCCAGCAGGGCCAGGCGCGGCTGCGCCGCCATCTCCCCCGCGATCCACTCCTTCAGCGCGGCCAGCCAGGCCATCTTGTAGGCGAACTTGTCGCTGCCGATCTCCTGGCCGTTCGGCATGTAGGCGCAGACGATGCGCATGCCCCCGATGGTGGCGGCCAGGATGCGCTGCTGCTCGTCCTCGAACAGCGGGTTGTTCTTCTGTACGTCCTCGATCGGGTGCTTCGAGAGGATGGCGACACCGTTATAGGTCTTCTGGCCGGTGAAGGCGACCTGGTAGCCGGCTTGCGCGATGTCGGCCACGGGAAATTTGTCGTCGGTGAGCTTGGTTTCCTGGATGCAGAGCACGTCAACCGGATTGGCTTCCAGCCAGGCGAGCAGGTGGGCAAGGCGGACTTTCAGCGAATTGACGTTCCAGGTGGCGATCTTCATGGTCGGCGAAGCAAGGTGGTAAAAGCGGCATCATAACCGTTTGCAAGCCCGGCCGGGACGGGGCAATGTCCGGATAAGGTGGAAAGCAACTATGTACGCTGAATAAAATACGCCGATGTGACTTTTGTATTGATGGCTGAAACAGGGCAATTGTTGTTGAGATGCCCATAACATTGCGTGCGGAGCAATTTGCTATGGTAGAATAACTTAATAGAATACTAAAATTATGTGACAATTTTATGCAAACGGGACTGTAAAACCATTCGTAAAAGCATTAAACTAGCGCCGGAGCGTGTAACACTGTTTCTGTATGGGAATAGAGTAATTGCGCTGATGCAACTAACGTTGTACTATTTGCAGACTGAAAATTTAGTTCGGATATGATGAACGTTCGCGCAATCGTGCGAACGACCAGCGATACCTGAAATGCTATATTGCGAAATATTGTTTTTTCGATAGCAGATGATGAAACCGGACGCCGATTTACAAAGGACTGAAATGCGCACTGCATTCGAAGCGTGGGCCCAGCGCGAAGGCCACATCACTCGCCGCCGCGAAGACAAGCCGGAAGAATACCTCGTCTATGAAACCCAGCGCCGCTGGGTAATCTGGCAGGCGGCCCTGACGCACGGCGCCAAAACGGCCGCCGAAGCGCCGTCGAAATTCGCCAAGGTGCCGGAAGCGGCGCCGGGCGTCACCCAGGACGAAGCCGCGGTCCGCAACCGCGTGCTCAACGAAGTGCTGGACGCCTTCAGTGAACTGGACGAAGCCGCCGGCATGGAAGGCGTGCTCAAGGTTATCCAGAGCCTGAAGAAGAAGCAGAAGGACGTGGCGGAAGCCAAGGCCTGAGTTGGCCGCGCCGAGCCGCTACCGGCACTACAAGGGCGGCATCTACGAGCTGGTCTGCGAAGCCGTACTGGAAGCGGACCACACGCCCGTGATGGTCTACCGCGGCCAGGACGGCGCCGTCTGGGTACGCCCGCAGGCGGCCTTCTTCGATACCGTCGTCATCGAAGGCGTGGCCACGCCGCGCTTCGCGCCGCTCGACAGCGAATAAATCAGACCCTTCAGAATATCTTCTTGCCTGCCGTAAATAGGGCATGAAGTGTTTTCTGGCGGGTTCCATGTCGCGTTATCTCTCCCTCTTGCTGGCCGCGCCGCTGTTTCTCAGCGGCTGCGCCACGCTGTCCGAATCTCCCCAGCAGCAGCTCGAACTGCATGCCGTGCTCGACCACCAGGAAGTCGGCGGCGTGGGTTGCGTGCTGAGCAATGACATGGGGCGCTGGTTCGTGGTCCTGCCGAACCGGGTCACCGTTACGCGCAGCACCAGGCCGCTCACCGTCAGCTGCAAGAAGGACGGCCTGGCCGTGGCGCGCGAGAGCCTCGGTTCGCGGGCGGACACGACTAGCCTGATGGGCAATGTCGTCATCAGTGCGGGACTGGGGGCGCTGGTCGACCGGCATTCGGGCGCGGGATATTCCTATCCGGCGAACTACACGGTGCTGCTGCAGCCGGTCAAATCGCAGGATGCAGTGGCCTACGAACAGCGCGTCAATAGCCCGGTGTTTTGATGTTGTAGGGTGGGCAGATTCTGCCCACGCGGTCACATCACTTCTCTGGTCCCGCTCGCCGGCTCAACATCCGTGCGTTGACCGCGTGGGCGGGAAACCCGCCCACGCTACGAAAAACAGCCCCGCGAGCGGGGCTGTTTATTGTGAAATATTCTTTCACCAAGGCATTGCCGGTGAAATTTTATTTCACACGCGGTTCAGCAGGAAGGTGGTCAGCAGCGGGACCGGACGGCCGGTCGCGCCCTTGGCTGCGCCGGATTTCCAGGCGGTGCCGGCGATGTCCAGGTGGGCCCAGGTGTACTTGCGGGTGAAGTTCTCGAGGAAGCAGGCCGCGGTGATCGAGGCCGCGCCCGGGCTGCCGATATTGGCCAGGTCGGCGAAGTTCGACTTCAGCTGCTCGTTGTAGTTCTCGCCCAGCGGGAAGCGCCATGCCACGTCGCCGGCCTGCTTGCCGGCGTCCAGCAGTTCCTGGGCCAGGCCGTCCGACGCTTCGTCGTGGCGGGCGAACAGGCCGCTGGTGTGGTGGCCGAGGGCCACGATGCAGGCGCCGGTGAGGGTCGCGATGTCGACCACGGCGGCCGGCTTGA
>Ga0209023_10003090_pt1 | contig 20122 bp, 20 predicted proteins | sample LakOneMetagenome_FD_187468 | JGI IMG/M metagenome (GOLD analysis project Ga0209023, IMG submission 187468) | Freshwater and sediment microbial communities from Lake Erie, Canada (SPAdes) (version 2) | ecosystem: Environmental > Aquatic > Freshwater > Lentic | place: Lake Erie, Canada...
TCGCTGTCAATTCTAGATATGCCTTGATCGACGGTCTGCAATTGTTGATTCAGACGATTTGTGCTGGGAGTGATCATTGGCGCATGTGCCGCTTGCAGTTCAGTAATAGCCGCCTGAATACTCTTGAACGCATCCTGCGCACTGTACGCGGACACAGAGAGATGAATTAATGCGGTTTTTTTAATCGGACGCGCAATCAGCGTATCTAATAGAATATCACTTCGCCGATCTTGTCCTTGATTCATGGGGAGTTGTAAGTCTTTAAGAACCAGCTCTTTAAATCCAATCTGATTGACACGTTCGACACTTTTTTGAGAGTCTTCTATAGCTGAGATGTCACCTTCTTCATCTGGCAGCTTGGCAATTTGCAACGTCGCTGAAGCTTCCCATTTCTTTGGCAAAATCAGAGTCACGATGAACGAGACCAATAGAAAACCCAAGACAACTTTTAATATAAGTCGCCAAGATCGCCCCATCATTTCCAAAAAAACAGACAGCTTCAATCGATATTCGTTGATGATGTTTTTATTTTTTTCGGATATGACCAAATTAAACATAATTTTTAAGGGCTTGATGAGATTGGTTAAAGGTTAGTCTACAGAATTGGTGGCTATTCAAATAGGGCTTAATAGGGATTTAAATCAACAATAGACACAATTTGAACATTTTTGTCTAAGAGAACTAAGAAGCTCTGACGATCGCTCCAGAGAGGTAGCCAATTTCTCGCACTAGGCCATTTTGCTAAAGTAGTTTGAACTGTTTTGGCATCATTGAATTTATTAAGTTCACTTAATTGATGTAATTTAGGTTGTATTTTTTCCTTGGCATTTGCTAGTGGTTCATATAACTGAGGACTTGCAAATAGACTGTGCCCTGCACTGAGGATTTCTGTAATAGTTTGATGGCGTTTCTCTTTGTTATCTGGCAGTTTTACGGCCACCCATTTCGGACCGAACCATGGGGCATGGCGGTATTGGCTGGGTGCATTTTTTATTCCATCTGAATTTATGTCAGCCGCGCGTACGAGATAAAATTGATCGACACTAAAGACTAGCCAAGCTGGACGACCAACAGCAACGGTGTGTAGACCATAGCTAAAGACAGCAATCTGTATAATTGCAATCATCAGTAGATCAAATTTGAGACCTTTTTTTCCAGCTTTATAAATGATTAAAGTCAGTAATGGTCCTACGATGACGTCAATAACCAGCATCAATATAAAAACATGTGTAACGCCGACTACTTGAGCAAGTATCGATGGATACCAGATGAGAAAGACCAATACTAATGCACCTAATCCTAAAACTGCAGAAGCAATTAAGTGAATTAGAAATGCACGAAAACGAGGTGATTGGAATATGCTATTCATAGGATCTAAATCTATTCATAGAGTCTAAATTAATAGGTGTGGAAATGGATAGTAAAGTCTAAAATTGAATTTAACAAGTTGTTGTGGCGGCGTCTTTTTATCAGTCAAAATTCTTACGGTGGGGGCAGGATTTGAGCATTTTTATTGCTTTATTTTTTTTGAATTGAAATCTATTGTTATTCACCCTTCGGCGCAAAAATAATAATCGAAGCACCAATGAAGGTGATGATACAGCCAGCAACATCCCACGCGGTTGGTCGGATACCATCTACTGCCCACAACCACAACACTGCAACGCCAATATAAACCCCACCATACGCTGCATAAACGCGTCCTGCGGCTGTTGGATGTAAAGTCAGTAACCAGACAAAGATGCTCAGTGCTAAACACGCAGGGAGTAAAAGCCACGGGCTTTTATCTTGTTTGAGCCAAAGATAAGGCAAATAACAGCCTACAATTTCCATGATGGCGGTGATGATGAATAGAAAAATAGCTTTGACTTCAATCAACTCAATAATCCTAAAAATGACTGTCGGGCAGCTTCAAGAATTCCAGTTCTTCTTCAGTTGAAGTGCGTCCCAATACTGCATTGCGATGTGGAAAGCGTCCAAAACGATCAATGATGGCTTTGTGCTTCTTCTCAAACTCTAAATTGACGGGTACGCCTAAATCAGTAAACAGCAGTAACGCTTCTTCATGGATGAGCTGCGATTCACTGTGCATATACGGCAGATAAGCGAATGCGCGTTCTTCTGGTGTCATTTTCTGGTCAAAACCACTGGTGACCAACTCTTGAGCAAGGACTAAGGCAACAGTATCGTTGGCAAACTGACGTGCATCATCTCGATAGAGATTTCTAGAAAATTGATCTAATACAATAATCTCAGCTAATCGGCCGTGTACGCCAAAGTTACGCCAATGTGCAAGCTCACCTGCGGCTGCTTGAGCGTGTATGGCTGCAAATCGAGTACGTATAGTCTCGTCAAAAGTAAGGTCTTTGCTGAACCACTGCTCAGGTGTAGTTTCTTCAAACCAAAATTGAAGGATGTCTTGATGAGTTATGGGATCATGCATCGTTACATCCTCCACTTTTGGATGTGATCAAGTTTTAGCCTAAAAAATCGCGTTTACCGAGCGCTACACCTTGTTGGCGTAGTAAGTCATAAGCGGTCGTCGTGTGAAAATAAAAATTAGGGAGTACCCACTGATTCAAATAATCTTGCCCAGTAAAGTCCATGACGATTTCTGGGCCCATGGGGATTTTTAACGCACGTGTTTCTGCGCCAATAAAATCGTTTTCATGGATACTTTCCAAAAAAGCGATGGTTCTAGCGATTCGTGCTTGTAGTTCAGGGATGGTTGATTCGGTATCGTCAAAAACAGGTGCTTCTACGGCGGCTAAACGTGCAGCGCCTTTTTTTACGGTATCGCAAGCAATTTGAATTTGGCGGCTCAGAGGAAACATGTCAGGTGCCAGACGCGCGGCAAGTAGTGTTGAGGGATCGATTTGTTTTTCTTCAGCGTAGACCGCTGCTTTATCTAGTATTTTTGACTGATTTTGCAAGATATGTTTTGAGGTCGGAATAAGTGCTGAATAGATTGAAAAAGTCATAATATTTCCCCAGAAAAATCTTTTTGAATGCGGTCGTGATTGTCCAGTGCGTTGCTAAATTTTCGCTTCCTTTTATAACTTACAATACGCTTTTTTTGAGTCATTCGGTAGCGGTACGTATAAAATTCTGTTGTATGAAAGATGTATGTATTCGCTAAATTAACGTCACCAATACATCATTACTACTGAACTCAAAGAAAATCATCAGAAAAGTCATAAACGGTAACCTTTAAGCGATCAAAATTGAAGAAAATCTTCAAACTTGTCCTTACAACCGAGTATCATGGCGGATTGTCGAACGCACCATATCGGGTCGGATTTTTGATACGACTTGCGATGATTTTTTGGTCATTATTTCTGTATTTAGTCAAAGGCAAATTGGGTGTCTAAGAATCAAATTAAACAACAAGGTAAATCACAAAAGCGAGTGACCAATGTCATGGTCATGGCAGCGGGTACGGGGGGGCATATTTTCCCAGCGTTGGCTGTTGCAGAAAAGCTACGCTCGCAAGGTGTTGATGTGCATTGGCTGGCGACATTGGCTGGGATGGAGCACCGTTTGGTTGCGCCGTCGGGTATTCCTTTGTATCCAATTGATATTCAGGGCTTACGTGGCAATGGTTTGCGTCGGTTAATTGCTGCGCCGTTCAAAATCATCAAAGCAACATTGGCGGCCATGCGGCTGATGAAGGCACTTGATATTGATGTGGTGGTTGGTTTTGGTGGGTATGTCGCTGGTCCTGGTGGTTTGGCGGCACGGCTGCTGGGCATCAAGTTGGTGATTCATGAGCAAAATGCAATTGCAGGCATGACCAATCGACAATTGGCACGCATTGCAACTACGGTATTGCAAGCGTTCCCTGACGCTTTCCCATCATCAAGCAAAGTCAGAACGACAGGGAATCCTGTTCGTGCAGATATTCTGAATGTCTCTGAGCCAGCGCTTCGTTTTGCAGATCGTAGTGGCACGCTGCAAGTCTTAGTGATCGGTGGATCTTTAGGGGCTCAGGCGTTAAATGAGCGGATTCCTCGTGCATTGGCAGAGCTTGCATCACAAGAACAGCTGATTCATGTGCGTCATCAGTGTGGTGCGAAGCAAGTTGAAGAAACTCTTGCGCGTTATCAATCGCTCACCAATGCTGAAAACTTAACATTTGAAGTGGTGCCATTTGTCGACAATATGGCAGCTGCGTATGGCAATGCTGATTTTATTATTTGTCGGGCAGGCGCATTAACCGTATCTGAAGTCGCTGCGGTAGGACTACCAGCAGTATTTGTTCCGTTGCCGCACGCGGTGGATGATCATCAAACGGCAAATGCGCGTTATTTAAGTGATGTGGGAGCGGCACTGTTGTGCCCACAGGCAACCCTCACTTCGGAGACGCTAGCTGAACAACTTCGTCCTTTGATGAATCGAGATGTTTTGCTGACGATGGCGGAGAAATCGCGTCTACAAGCCAAAACCTGTGCAACAGATGCCGTTGTTGATGCAATTGTCTCACCTTAATTGTTGAGCTGTCATTGTGTCACTGTCAGTGTGGCGTTAGTATTTTAAATTTGGTCTAAAGACCGTTTGTGATTTATTTGGGTCAAGCCCTATCAATATGGAGTTGGATATGCCGACATCAGCGTCTTCGCAGACCAGCACAACAGCATGTGCAAACAATAAAACGAGTCGACTTATCGAAATTCCAGAAATGCGCCGTATCGGACGAATTCATTTTGTGGGGATTGGCGGTGCTGGGATGTGCGGCATTGCCGAAGTGCTTAAAAATCAAGGATATGATGTTTCGGGTTCTGATTTGAAGAGTGGAGAAGTCACCCAGCGTCTTGAAAACATGGGTGTCACTGTGTTTTACGGGCATGACGCAGCCAATGTTGACGGTGCAAATGTGCTGGTGGTTTCAACAGCGATTGATCGTGAAAATCCTGAAATCAAAGCCGCTATTGAGCGACATATTCCTCTAGTACGTCGTGCAGAAATGCTCGGTGAACTCATGCGCTATCGTCATGGGATTGCGGTTGCTGGTACGCATGGCAAAACCACAACCACCAGTTTGTTGACCATGATGCTTGCTGAAGACGGTTTAGATCCAACATTTGTGATTGGTGGCTTATTGAATAGCATGGGCAAAAATGCTCAGCTCGGTGCGAGTCGCTATTTAGTTGCGGAAGCTGATGAGAGCGATGCATCGTTTTTATATTTACAGCCGATGGCTGCGATTGTGACCAACATCGACGCCGATCATATGGAAACTTATGGCGGTAGTTTTGAGAAGCTAAAAGATACTTTTATTGAGTTTTTACATAATTTGCCGTTCTATGGATTGGCGGTATTGTGTGGCGATGATGCCAATATTCGTGAGTTGTTGCCGCGTGTAGGTCGACCATTTTTGACTTATGGCTTTAACGAAGGTAATGATATTCGCGCTGTTGATGTCGTTCAGTTGGGCATGCAGACGCGCTTTACCGTATTGCGTCGTGATCGAGAGCCTTTGACGGTAACGACCAATCAGCCAGGTTTACATAATGTGTTGAATGCATTGGCAGCAATTGGTATCGCCACCGATGAGGGTGTTAGCGATGCAGCGATTAGCCGTGCTTTGTCTGGTTTTGCGGGTGTAGGTCGCCGCTTCCAAATCCAAGGTGATTTTGCTTATCAAGATGGCAGTATTTTGCTCGTCGATGATTATGGACATCATCCAAAAGAAGTTGAGGTGACGATTAAAGCTGCGCGCCAAAGTCATCCTGATCGTCGTCTGGTGATGTTGTTTCAGCCACATCGTTTTACGCGGACGCGCGATTGTTTTGAAGACTTTGTTGAGGTCTTGTCGCAGGTGGATGTGTTGTTGTTGATGGAAGTTTATTCAGCGGGCGAAAAACCGATTGTTGGGGCTGATAGTCGAAGTCTTGCGCGCAGTATTCGTGCCCGTGGTCGTGTTGAGCCGATTTTGGTCGATCCTGTGGATGAGCAACTTCCGCAAGTTCTGCAGAGCGTGTTACAAGCTGGAGATTTACTGCTGACTCAGGGTGCAGGAAATGTTGGTGCAGTGTCTAACGATTTAGCGAAGAAAAGCTTGTATTTACAGGTAAAATTGTAATATCCAAGACATCCTCCTATAAAAAGCATACATGAAAGTATATGTGTGTGGAGTTGTGCGTGATAAATTGCGCGATAAGCGAGAAATTGTAGGAATAAATGCGTTGATTGGACGCAGTGCGTAGATCGTTTTAATTGGATTGTTTTTAATTGGTTTTTTTATTGGATTGCGGCAGCATGACACAGTTTGGAAAAGTAGCGGTTTTATTTGGTGGAACATCAGGCGAACGTGAAGTTTCGCTGAAAAGTGGTCAGGCTGTTTTGGATGCATTACTCTCTAAGGGTGTTGATGCACAGGCGTTTGATCCTGCAACACGTGCTGTTGCTGAACTGTCTCAATTTGATCGTGCTTTTATCGTACTCCATGGTCGTGGCGGTGAAGATGGTCAAATCCAAGGTTTATTAGAGTGGATGAATATTCCTTATACGGGTTCGGGCGTACTCGCTTCTGCACTTGGTATGGATAAAGCCAGAACCAAACAATTATGGAAAGGCGTAGACTTACCGACAGCACCTTATTGCTTGCTCGATGCAAATACTAATTATTCAGCAGTCATTGCTGAGCTCGGTTTGCCACTCATCATTAAACCAGTGCATGAAGGTTCAAGTATTGGCATGAGTAAAGTAGAGCGCCCAGAGCAGCTTGAGCCTGCTTACCGTGAAGCAAGTGGACATGACGCAGTTGTCATGGCTGAGGCGTGGATTACTGGCCGTGAATTTACGGTGGTCATGCTGAATGGTCAGGCACTACCTGTGATTCGTCTAGAACCGCCAAAAGATGTCGCATTTTATGATTATCAAGCGAAATATTTGCGCAATGATACTCATTATGGTATTCCTTCTGGTTTGACTGAAGCTGAAGAAAAAGAGCTTCAAGGTCTCGCGCTTCGTGCTTTTAATGCAGTAGGTGCAACGGGTTGGGGACGTATTGATGCGATGCAAGATATGCAAGGTCGCTTCTGGTTACTTGAAGTGAATACGGTTCCAGGAATGACAGATCATTCTCTCGTTCCGATGGCTGCAAAAGCAGTGGGATATAGTTTTGCTGATCTTTGCGTTGCGATTCTAAATCAGACGTTAGGACAGACTTTGAGCCAAGGTTCAAGTGTGACGGTTGCAAGTTCAGACACTAGTTCAGCACATGCAGGTTAAAAACAGATCAACCATGGCTCAATTACCCAGCATCATGCATCGATCGATGCCTTCCCAGCCGCAACAGTCTAATACACCACAAACTATTGGTGGAAAACTGTCTGGCTTAGGAAGCTGGCTCTTGCTACTTGCTGCGCTGGTGTTGTGTGGTATGGGAGGATGGGGCGTCGTCCATCGTTTGTTGCATGCGCCTGTTGCTCAGGTTGTTGTGACGGGCGATATTGATGCTGTTGAAGAAAACTTGTTGCAGCAAAAGATTCAACCGTTGATGCATCAGAATTATTTTACAGCTGATCTGGTTGCAATTCGTGATGCTGCATTGAGCCTGTCGTGGGTGCAAAGTGTAACGGTGACGCGACACTGGCCTGATGGGTTGATTGTGCGTGTGATTCCTCGCCAGCCGATTGCACGTTGGGGTAGTGGGCGATTGTTGAGTGGACAAGGTGTGGTGTTTACGGAAGCGGGTCGTAATGATCACTTAGATCTACCGCTTCTGCATGGACCTGTGAGTCAATCATTGACAATGATGCAACAGTATCAAAAGATTAATCAATGGTTTGCGCCATTGGGTATACGATTGAAAGAACTATATCTGACTGATCGTATGACATGGTTTATGTCATTTGATTCTGGTATGCGAGTGATTGTTGATCAAGAACAAACGAATTTAAAGCTGCAACGCTTAAGTGAGTTAGGTCAAGGAAATGAACGACTACATCAACTCTGGTCGCGCATTGCTTCGGTTGACTTGCGCTATCATGATGGTATGGCGATTCAGTGGAGTGGAACAGTTAATCCTCGTAAATCACCAGCGGTAAGTCCTGTGCCAGCAACATCTGATACCAATCTGGCACAACCGAATGTTGCATCACCCAATGCTTTGTCGCCATAAGTCTATGCATCGACATGGTGAGTTTTTATACTGAGTAATTGTGTTTTTTAGCGATATTGTTTGAATCAATGAGTGTTAGGAATGGGCAGTAAAGATGAGTGAGATTGAAACGATTCCGACGATTGTTGCGATTGATATTGGGACGCACAAAGTCGCGGTACTCATTGGTCGTGTCCATGCCGCTGATCGTATCGAGGTGATTGGTCTAGGTCATGCCGCAAATCGCGGGATGAGCAAAGGTATGATCAATAACATGGATAAAGTTGTTGCTGCGATCAAAGAAGCCGTTGCTTTAGCTGAGGATATGGCAGATTGTCGTGTGCATAGCGCATGGGTTGCGATTCCTAGTCCTGAATTGCAAAGCTTTAATGCATCGGGACGTACGCCTGTTGCCAATGGCTCAATTACGACTGCAGAAATCGTTCGCACATTAGAAATGGCAAAAAGCAGTCATTTGATGCCAACTCATTACTTGATTAATGCAGTACCACTTGGCGTGGCGATTGATGATCGTGATGACTGGGCAGAGTACCCGATTAACATGGCTGCTTCGGCAATTACTGGGCATTATCATCTCATGATGTTGCCTAATAATATAATGCAAAACATTGATAAAGCACTGAAATCTTCAAATATCGGTGTCGAACGAATGATTGTATCTAATTTGGCGACAGCAGAGTCCACATTGCTGCGTGATGAAAAAGAATACGGTGTTTGTTTGGTGGATATTGGTGCGGGAACAACAGCAGTTTCAGTTTATCTCGAGAATCGACTGATTTTGAGCCATACCTTACAGCGTGGCGGTGAAAACGTAACGCGTGACATTGCTTCCGTATTGCACACATCGACTGAACAAGCTGAAATGTTGAAGGTGCGTTACGGTGGTGTGAATCGCGACCTCATTCGTGCTGATCAAATGATTCAGGTGACAGGTGTGGGTAATCATCCATTGACGCTCAGTCGTATGGATTTGGCAGATATTATTATCGCGCGCTACGAAGAAATTTTTGAAGAGGTTCGTCGCTTATTGGCAGATAGTGGTGCAATCAACGTGCTACGTCACGGGGTTGTGCTCTCGGGTGCGTCTTGTCAGATTGAAGGAATTGTCAGTTTGGCGCGAAATGCACTCGGGGTGCCTGTACATTTGGGCAATCATCCCGCGAGTGTTGAGATTCGTGATGATCGCAAACCGTTACTTCATCGGACAATATTTGCCACAGCCAGCGGTCTACTGCTATATAGCCAAAGCGAAAATCAACGCTGGAGCGAAGAAACGGATCGTGATGCAGGTCGTGAGCAAATTGTGACGCGATTAATGGTGACACCATGGCGACGATTAGTTGATAAGTTGCGCGCTGTTTTTTAAAAGAATTTTTAAGAAAAAGTGTTTTAAAGTTTGTGTAATTGATTTTGTAATATTGGTTTTTTGAGAAGTTGATTTTTTATTTGGTTGTTCTGGTCAGACAGTTTTAGGCATTATTGATGGCAATGATGGTTAATCTATTTTGATATTTAAAAACAGAACTTAACGTATTCCCATACCACTTTGGGTAACGACTTGCATAGAATGTTCTCGCATTGATTGCGATTTAGGCAAGTTGTTACGGTATTTTTTATTTTTGGAGATGCAACACCATGTCCTACACATTGGTGCAAGATGATACCCCTGACAATAACGGCAATGCACGTTTCACCGCGATAGGTGTGGGCGGTGGCGGTGGTAATTCCATCGAGCATATGGTGCGTTCAGGCATTAAAGGCGTTTCTTTTGCATGTGCAAATACAGATCGTCAGGCTTTGGATCGTATGTCTGCGCCAAATCGTATTCAGTTGGGGATGCAGACCAGCCGTGGTCTTGGTGCTGGTGCGGATCCTGATGTAGGACGCCAAGCTGCTCAAGAGGAACACGAGCTCATTCGTGATGCTTTACAAGGTTCTGATATGGTCTTTATTACCGCTGGTATGGGTGGTGGTACTGGAACAGGTGCAGCACCAGTGATTGCAGAAATTGCCAAAGAAATGGGTATTCTGACTGTTGCTGTGGTGACGACGCCGTTTAAATTTGAGGGCAAACGCCGCGCTGCTTCAGCCGAGCGTGGTATTGAGGATTTGACTCAATATGTGGATTCGTTGATCACGATTCCGAACGAAAAACTCATGAGCGTTTATCGTAATCTCTCTGTGATTGATGCGTTTAAGCGAGCTGATGACGTGGTATTAAGTGCGGTTCGAGGGATTTCTGATTTAATTACTCGTCCTGGTTATGTCAATATCGATTTTGCCGACATCCGTACTGCCATGGCTGCTCGTGGTCATGCCATGATGGGAATTGGTGCTGGCAAAGGCGATGATCGTGCGCGTATTGCAACTGAGATGGCTGTCCGTAGTCCACTCCTTGATAATGTGCTTCTTGAAGGTGCGCAAGGCTTATTGGTGAATGTAACTGGTGCGAATGTGCGGATGGATGAAGTCCAAGCTGTCGGTGATATTATTGAGCAAATTGCTGATCAAGATGCCAATATTTTCCTTGGATTGGTTGATGATCCCGATGCAGGTGAAGAGCTACGTATTACGGTAATTGCCACGGGCTTGAGCTATGATGACCGTTCAGTCCAGCAGCAACGTCGCCCAATTCCAACGCGCAAAGATCAAGTAGCACTGCCTTTGGATGATGCGGATGCGCCTGCAATTGATCGTCGCCATGCGGGTTTGACTGAGCCTTTACCTGTTGCGGCAGCAGCTCCTACGCAACCTGCGGCTTCTTCGCCGATGCGTATTCAAGACTTTTTGAAGAATCAGCAAAAGCGTTAATCTAGAATCTTTGATCTGCGTATAGTTAATAAAAAATCCATCGTCATGATGGATTTTTTATTACGCGATTTTTGACTTGTAAGCTAAGTTGGTTTTACCAGATTGTTAGATACTATGAGTTTTAATTTAGCAAAGCTTCACATTGCGTTGCTTTGAAAAACTTAATAATTTCCTTAGCTGAAACTAGATTTCCGTTTCTAGTGTCAGTGTAAATTCTATTCAAATCACCTTTGCAATGATCAACCATATATCTGGCAATCTCATATTCATCATCTTCGAGAGCAAGCATTAATGGTGTGTAACCTGATATTGGTAATTTAGCTGCTTTGTTAACATCTGCTCCAGCATTTAAAAGAATATGGATAATTTCTCTTAGACTAATTGGGTCGACTTTTGGTTTCATTGCTTCAAAGGCTTCTTTTCCAATTTGATAGCCTGCTGGGGTATGCAACTTATTTAGTGCACTCTTTAAGTCTAAATGACCTGCGGAATTGCGGTATAAACTAAGTTGGCTTAGTTCTGGATGAGACCTAATTGCTTTAATGAAGTCGTCAAAACTTAGATTCTTCTTTTGATAGCCTAAGAGCTTTAATGCTAAGTGTAGTGGTGAGTGATGATCGATATCAGCTAATAAATTTACATTACAACCTAACGTTAATAGTTTTGAGACTAATGATGGGTCACCAATCTGAACTGCTAAATGTAATGCGCTGAGACGTTTTTTTGTTGTAACCGTATTTAAGATTTTCGGTGTATATTCTTTCTGCAATAGAAGTTCTAATATTTGATTCTGTTTATCATCTAACTCTAAAATATTGTCATTGAGGCATGTTGTGAATACAGAATCATCACTGCTGCTAAGCTGATTTACGCTGGCGCCTTTTTCTAGTAGTGCTTTAACCGCTTCAATATCTCTTACAAAAATGGAGTAGAGTAGCTGAGGCATTTTTAAGTTTTTTTCAGCATCAACATTTATGCGCTTGTTTGGATTTTTTAGATCAATACGAATATTATCGCCTAAGGTAAGAAATTGGCTTGTAGGCACCGACGTTAAGAAAGAGTAATCGCTCTTTAAAAATAAACTCCTATCAAATACATCAAATGTCTTGGCTTTAATCGCTTGAAGTTCCCATATTTCAAAAATATTCTCCAGTTTGAAACGTTTTGGAAGTTCATCAAAACTTACATCGATCTTCGATAAGCGGAAGTTATATCGGATGGCAATATTGACTAGTTTTCTTAATAAACCACTTTCAGGCTTATCTTTGAGAGAACAACAAATTAAGGCTTCACTGATGATTTGTTCCAGATATCGAGCATCATAGAGAATGCTTGTTTCTACACAAGCCGCATAAGTATTAATTGCTTGATCCAATGATCCATTGAATAGCTCATAACGCGCCTGCGCCCACAGACCAAAATAACGTAAATTTTCGAACTCTGGGTATAAGTTGATGGTTTCTAAGAACCACTCGATGTTGGTTTGGCAATACTCAAGTTGTTGTGGGTATGTTGGTAAACGCTTGTAGAGTTTTTCTAAAACATTCTGACGGTTTTCTTTAAATTCTTCCAAAAGCAAATCCTGCTTAGGAAGCTGTAAGATAGAAGAATAAGTAAAGTCAAACATAGAGATTTTCAAATATGCACTTTGATTTTCTTCACTAAGAGTTTGCTGAATAAAACTGTCAAACAAATTGTTTGTTAATTTCTTTTCAAATATTTCGTTCTTTGCGAGGCTGTCGAGTGCTCGTGCTAATAATAGGCTGGAAAGTATTTTCTCCCGTTGTCTGAAATCACATTCATCTGAAAACTCTTTGAGTTTTGAAGGCTCAGGTAGCTCTTCAAGATTGCTCCAGACGCGAATTCGATCTTGTAGTTCTTTATCTAACTTCGTCATAGCTTTGCTTTTACATTGGTGAAATACTTCTTTCAAGAAGTGAGATTTATGATGCTTTGAAATAAATTCTGTTGAAGTTAGCCGTTGTTTAATCAGAGGAATAACTTTTACAGCCAACATCGTATTTATAAATTGTTGCTGAAGTTTGTCATGCGGTTGACCACACAAGCTAAATAATTGTAGAAATTGGTAGTATTCATGAATGAATTTTTTAAAATCATGTATCAAATATTGCTTTATTTGTGGTGAAAAATACTGAGTATTAAATAGCGCATTAAGATACTGCTCTTCAAAATAATGAGGATAGTGAATATTTGATGCATATTCATCAATTTGATCTGCTAATCCCGTATTGCTCTTTAGTCCCAGATGATTACTGAGTTCACGTAGTAGAATCACCGCGGTCGGAAAAGCTAAGTTTGTGGTTTTCATTTTTTAATGTCCTAAATATCGATTTACGTCATGTTTAAATTGTTGGAAACTTCTAAAATCACTTGGCGTAGATGGAATACTTAGTTTTCTATTGTCACGGACAAGAAAATTATGTTTTTTTCCATACTTGATTGTAAATGATTTATCTCTTAGTCGTTCCCGAATGAAATTCTGAATATCTTTGTCGTTTGAGTATTTCATTTTTAGTCATCGTCATCATCGTAATAGTCATCTTCTTCTGCTTGGCATGAAGAGCATAGTTCGCCATTAACGATGGAGTAGTAATTTTCACCTGCAGGAAGTGCATCTCCATAAAGTGTTGTATAGCATCCAGCGCATTGATATAAATTTGCCATCTTTTGTCTCTCCTGTGTTTGGAGTGATAACTATGCAAGAACGACAAAGGAAAATAAGCAAAGCAAGAGCCAGATAAATTTTTGTTTTTGAAATCCCTCGTTTGAAATGTAAGTAGATCTACTTTAAAAAGAATGCCCAATTTTAGATTAGGCTTTTCTATTTTGTAATTAACTGAATTTATTTGTAAAAAATAAAAATACGAACAAAACGCACACAATTTGGTGGCTGCTTGGATTTATTGTTAGGTTGGCATGCTTTGTAATCAATGATAGCATGCATCATTATTGTAATATTTTGAAATAAAATGTCGAAACATGTCCTCCAGCAACGTACGCTTCGCCGAACGATTCGCGCGACTGGAATTGGATTACATAGTGGTCAAAAAGTTTATCTCACGTTACATCCGCATGTCGTCAATGGTGGGATTGTATTTCGCCGTGTCGATTTGAATCCGCCTGTAGAAATTCCCGCAAAAGCTTTGCTTGTCAATGAAACAACCATGTCGTCCAATTTGGAGCATGATGGTGCGCGTATTGGCACTGTTGAGCACCTAATGAGTGCGTTAGCCGGTCTGGGAATTGATAATTTAATGATCGATGTGTCAGCTGCTGAAGTTCCGATTATGGATGGCAGTTCGGGACCTTTTGTGTTTTTAATTCAAACCGCTGGAATTGTAGAGCAAGCTGCGCCAAAACAATTTGTCAAAATCATAAAGCCTGTTGAGGTTGTAGTGGGCGATAAGCGTGCGGCTTTTACGCCGTATGATGGATTCCGTGTGTGTTTTACGATTGATTTTGATCACCCTGCTTTTAATGAAGAACATCAATCGGCGGAATTGAATTTCTCGACAACATCTTATGTTGAAGAATTGAGCCATGCGCGTACTTTTGGTTTCCTTAGAGATATTGAGTACATGCAAGCTAATAATCTGGCACTAGGTGGTAGCTTGGATAATGCGATCGTGGTAGACGATCACGGCATTGTTAATGAAGAAGGCTTACGCTTTGCTGATGAGTTTGTTCGTCATAAGATGCTTGATGCAGTCGGCGATTTATACTTACTTGGCTATAGTATCATTGGTCAGTTTGATGGGTATAAATCAGGGCATGCGCTCAATAATCAGCTGCTTCGTGCATTAATTGATCGTCCAGATGCTTATGAAATTGTGACATTTGATGACAGAAATTCTTGCCCTATTCATTATATTGAAGCGGATTAATTGTTTTTATAGTGATAAAACAGTAAGTTGATTCGAATAATTATAAGTATGTATAAATGTTACAACGTAACGTTTGGTACGTTCTATCGTCGTTCTCTTGCTAAACGACGCAAGGTATCGCTAATATTCGTGTCTTGAAACGCAGAGGCTGCATCATCCAGTATTTGTCGAACCTCAGGAGTGAGTTCTGGCAATCGGCCATGACTAATTGTTTTAGGCTTAGGCTGGATTTCGATCACTATCTTCAAGCGTTGGACGGTAGCAAAATCTGGAAGCTGCTGAAGAGCCTTGATGACATGGTGTTGTAAATATCTTAATTGACTTGCCGCAGTATGATGTTCGGTTGCAATACATAGAACATCACCTTCAAGTGCGGCAACTTGCCAATCCCCTTCATGTGACAGTGTTTGGGACAAAATGGGCGAGATCAATTGAGTTAATCTCTTTAGATACTCGATATGAGTCTGAAGATTAGATAAATTGTTTTGTGAAGAGGACTTTTCGGCGACCCTTTTTTGTTTTTTAAAGGGTTGAGCAGGGAGTTTCATGTTGATCAAATTTCTCGTGAATGAAGTAATGTGCACATGATCGTTGTCTGACTACGATAGCACGATCAGACATTCACGAGAAGCTTGAAAGATATGTAGGCATGATGCTTGCATAATCAGCATGACCGATACGCAAGACTTAAACATGAGGTTGTTATGCATTTGAAGACATTGCGCATGAAGCGCTCTTTGTTTGCGTTATCTACGCTAGTGTTAAGTAGTGCTTGTTTTGTGACATCAAGTTCTGCTGCGACGGATTCGACTCGTACTATTTCTGTATTTGGTCAGCCTGCAATTGCGGTTGATGCTTCTATTACCCAGTTGTGGCAACAACAGTCTGCTTTGTCATCGTCATTGGAGTCAGTGGGCTTGGTTGCGCATGATGCAGATGATGAACATGATCATCACACCAATCCTAACGGAATTGGTGGTGATTATGATGAAGAAAATGACGTTCCGACGTCTAATTCTGATCGTATTTCAGATACGATCAATCAGGTGACTGAACAAATGGAACGCCGTGAATCTACTTTGCAGCGTTTGAATCAATCCATGACAAGTCGTGCGCAAGACAAGATTCAGATTGGTAGTGATATTTTGGCTGTTGAGCCAGTTGCAAATGCTCGTGTTTCTTCGCCTTATGGTTATCGAACTTTAGGCGGTCGTGAATTTCATCCGGGTATTGATTTAGCCGTTCCGTATGGCTCGCCGATTTATGCGACGGGGACTGGTGTTGTTGTTTATTCAGGCTGGAAAAATGGCTATGGTAACTTCATCGAAATCGACCATGGCAATGGTTATGTGACACGTTACGGTCATTCTTCACGTTTATTGGTCTCAGTAGGTGATCATGTGAAGAAGAATCAAGAAATCGCACTCGTAGGCTGTACAGGTCGTTGCACAGGCCCTCATGTACATTATGAAGTGTTGTTGAATGGTCAGCGCCAGAATCCAGCGACGTATTTAGCATTGGCGCCACGTCGCGAAGAGTAATTGGTTTTCTCAACGTTTAACGTTGGTCACAGAAGAGTCATTTGAGTAGTCAGATGGCTCTTTTTCATTGTGAATTGTGCCTAAAGCGCGTACATAGTCATGATCAATATTGATATAAATTTTTCTGTGAAGTAGAAATATGTCGGAACAGGTTTCAGAACATTTACCTGAGCAGTCTCAAGAAGCTCCTAAACTGAGAGAGCGGTTTTGGCAGCATTATTCCTTAACGGAATTGACTTCTGCTGAATGGGAGGCATTGTGCGATGGTTGCGGCTTATGCTGTCTGGTCAAGCTTGAAGATGAGGATACGGGCGAAGTCGTCTATACCAGCGTAGCTTGTCAATTGTTAGATACTAAAACAGCTCGCTGTACTAATTATGCTGACCGCCAGCGTTTTGTGCCTGATTGTTTGCAGCTCACGCCTGAACGTGTTCCTGAACTGAAATGGTTACCACCGAGTTGTGCGTATAAACGGCTTGATTTGGGACAGGCATTGCCAAGCTGGCATCCGCTGATCACGGGGAACCCAAAAAGTGTGCGCAAGGCACGAAAGTCAGCAGCAGGGCGGTGTGTGTCTGAAACTGAAATCAATGAAGCTGATATTGAAGAATATGTGATTCGCTGGGTGCGGTAGTTTTTTAAACATAAACCTATTACACAGCAAGGACACTGAGCTCGTGATTCGACAAGCTCATCAACCATCGAAGTGTGGTTTTTGTATCGCCGCACATTTCGACAGGCTCAATGAGCTATATTGCTTTTGATTTTTCTGTAAATTTTATTCTAGAAAACACTATATTATGCCCGCACATCATGCGTGAGTCGCCCATACTGTACACAGGCTTCTTCATGAGCCGCATGAGGCGCTTCAAGTTGACCGGCCTTGATCCATGCTTGTAGTGTGGGAAGCTGTTGGATTCGTTCACAATAAGCCATGGATGCATCGCTAAGCGTTAAGCCGTAGGTTGCGATCCGCAATACAACAGGTGCGAAGAAAGCATCCACAGCAGTAAACTCATTTCCCGCAAGAAAGTTTCCACCAAATTTTTGTAAACCTTCATTCCAGAGCTCATCGATACGCGTGATGTCTTTTTGCAGATCGTCAGTGATTTGATGGAGCTGGACTTGGATACTGCAATTCATTGAACATCTTTCGCGTAATGTTCCAAATCCAGAGTGCATTTCTGCTGCCGCAGAGCGCGCCCAAGCACGTGCTTTGACATTCATGGGCCAGACTTGAGGATAGGTTTCTGCGACAAATTCTGTAATTGCTAAAGAATCCCAGACAGTCACGAACTCCGCAACTAAACAAGGCACTTTGCCAGAAGGTGAGAAGGTACGAAACGTCGCCCAGTTATTATCTGCGAAGTGAACAGGCTGTTCTTCAAATGGAATGTTCAAGGTTTTCATCAGCAGCCAAGGACGTAGAGACCATGATGAGTAGTTTTTGTTCGCGATATAAAGCTGATACATAAACATTCTCCAGCAAAATAGACATCTGTATCGAGTACAGGATTTTAGTTATTGATTTACTTTGACAGGTTCTAAATACCAATATACGGTGATATCTAATGGTGTCCATCGACTGACTTTCACGCCAGCTTGTTGTAAACCATGACCAATCCAAGTATTGCATGTCTTGAACAGACTGTATTGTCCATTGGCTTCAAAAAACGCATCGTTCTGATCATAGTGGTAGTTAGGGATGTTTTGTGCGGTATTTTTGTCTAGGCGCGTGGTTTTGATGACGTAATTGCGTAATTGTATGTATTGATCCGTGCTGAGGTGTAAATGATAGGTTTGTGTTCGGCTGATAGCTTGAAAATCACGATGGCCTAAATATTCCACATGCATCAAACTATGATCTTGTCCTGTTAATGCAAAAACAGCGCGTTTAAATGTTAAGTCTTTCCATTGTGGTGTATTTAAATAGAACTCGCGATCGCCCCAACCGATGGCGATAAAGTCGGTGCCGAGGGTCGGATTCGGAAATGCTTTGACTGGAAAGATTGTTGTCCAATCAATGATTGATGTGCGAGTTGGAAAAATGAAATCAGTATGTACACCGTTTGAGCTGATATAGGCATCAATTGTGGGTGTCGCTGTATTGGTTTGCGTTGAGGCTGTTGTCGCGTTTGCTGGAAAAAGAAGTGAGCCAAAAGCAACGGCGACATAAATGATGGCGATGCAAATGAAGAGTGCAATTGGGGCAGCAGCCCATAAGAAAAATCTTTTCATTGATGGATGCTGCCAGCTTGATTTGAAGTTTTAGTTATTCACCACGAATGTAGCTTTGTAGCTGTTCGATCAAGTTTTTCTGATCTTCAATCACGTTTTTGACCAAGTCTCCGATCGAGATGAGGCCGAGCAATTGACCATTTTCGATGACTGGAAGGTGACGTAAGTGATTGTCTGTCATCAGAATCATACAGTGTTCAGTCGTATCTTTGGGTGTCACAGAAATGACTGCATTACTCATGATTTCGTGAACTTGGGTAGCGTAAGATGATCGTTCCATGAGAGCAACTTTACGGGCATAGTCGCGTTCCGTCACAATCCCAACGACCTTCTCGTGATCCGTAACCACAAGCGCTCCAATTCCTTTATCAGCCATAAGCGTAATTGCTTCAAGTACGGTCGCTGATGGGGTAATGGTGTAAACCGCATGGTTGGTTTTTGAGTGAAGGATGTATGCGACTGTTTTCATGGTGATTTCCAAGTGTAGGGTTGATTGGAATAAAGCTGTTTGTATTTTGCACGTACAGCATGAATGCGCAGTTCTGTTTACAGATTGGCGCGTTCATCCGATTTATATCATAAAATTACATAAGTTAAAGCGATTTATTCAGTTTGTTTTTGCAATTAGTTTTACTTTTGATCAGCGAAATTGACATGCAGTAATGTCAATGATTTCAACCAACTCAGAAGATTGATTACTACTTTAACCCATTCATCCACGCATCAACCTGCTGATCATCAGGCTCAACAAAACGATATTGCGGTAACGTCTTATGAATTAAATTCATTTGGCGCATAAAACGTCGGCAATGACCGCAAATAGTCAAATGCAAACGAAAACTCAGACGCTGGGATTTCGTCAGATTCCCATCCAAATAATCACTGGACAGATAACCAATATCTTTACATTTCAACATCATAATCTCCTTAACAATCGCCAGTTGCTTCGTAATGCGCCACCATCGCGTGAATCGTAATGCGCGCACGATGCAATAGCACCCGTAAGTTAGACGCAGAAACATCCAAATTGTTACACACTTCTTCGGCATCAAGCCCCATAAAATCAGTCAACGTCATCGCCATGCGCTGGCCTTGCGGAAGTTTATCGAGATGCTTCTCTAAACATTCTTTTAAAACATGAGCTTCGAGGAGTTTATCGGGCGAATCATCTGTCCAACCTTGCCACGGAGTTTGCCAATGACCTGATGAATTAAAATAATGCTGTAACGGATCTTCAGCTTCACTTAACCCTTCCAAGGAAACTTCTCGGCGCGTTTGGCGGATATAAGAATAGGCTTTATTAATGGTGATACGTATCAGCCATGTCTTCAAACTGGAGCGATGCTCAAAATTTGGAAGAGCTGCAAGTGCCGCAATCCATGATTCCTGAACCACATCATCCACAGCATTGGGACAAATCCCGCGTGCAGCAGCGATCATCGCGCCACCATGTAATTTCATCAGGTCGCGTAAGGCAACACGGTCACCTGCATTAATGCGCG
>Ga0209023_10003091_pt1 | contig 20115 bp, 13 predicted proteins | sample LakOneMetagenome_FD_187468 | JGI IMG/M metagenome (GOLD analysis project Ga0209023, IMG submission 187468) | Freshwater and sediment microbial communities from Lake Erie, Canada (SPAdes) (version 2) | ecosystem: Environmental > Aquatic > Freshwater > Lentic | place: Lake Erie, Canada...
ACGCGTTTGGGATGAAGTAAAATACTGCAGCAAGCGCTGCAGCAGTGCAAAACAAAAAACGCAAAGCCGGTATACATGAATTTGATTTTATACAGCAGCCCGTGCAGTGTATCTTTGCCAAAATTTTTATGGCTATGGATAAAAAAGCAGCAGATTCTGTTATCATAATGACGGAACTGGTTTTGCCAAACGATACCAATACTTTTGGGAATTTAATGGGGGGCCGTTTAATGTACTGGATGGATATTGCTGCGGCGCTGGCTGCCATGAAACATTGCAGCGCCCCTGTGGTTACAGCATCAGTTGATAATATTTCATTTGAAAGCCCGATAAAACTGGGCAACGTGGTGCATATTGAAGCCAAGGTAACAAGGGCTTTTAACAGCAGCATGGAAGTGCATATGAATGTTTGGGGTGAAGATGTGATTCAGCAATACCGCTATAAAAGCAATGAGGCCTACTATACTTTCGTAGCGCTGGACCCCAACGGCAAACCCCGTCCAGTAAACAAGCTGGTTCCTGAAACTGACGAAGAACAAAAATTATTTGACGGTGCTTTAAGAAGAAGGCAGTTGCGGCTGGTACTGGGGGGCAAGATGAAGGCCCAGGATGCCGGTGAATTAAAAGCCCTTTTTGACAAAGTGTAATTTACTTATCCAGGGCACTCATCAGGTGGTGCCTGCCCTTAAGCATGAATTTCTTGCTTTGCTCAATCGCATCCATTACGGTATTTAAAATATTTTCTGAGGTATCGTTAAAATCAATCTGTAACGGCGCTTTGAATGTAACAGACAGTACAGAACCCTTCTTTTTAAATTTTAAGCCTTTTTTATTAAAGGCCCTCCAGTAACCGTTAATTACAACCGGGATCACAATGGGCTGGTGCTGCTTTATGATAAAGGCAGTGCCCTTCCTCCCGGGGGCAAAAGGCTTGGTGGTTCCCTGCGGAAAAGTAATCACCCAGTTTTTTTGCAGGGCCCTTTCTATTTTGCGGGTATCGCCGGGATCAAGCCCCCGCCTCACTTCCTGCCCTTCTGCACGCCAGGTGCGTTTTACAGTTATGGCGCCTGCCAGGCTGAAAAGTTTGCTGATCCAGTTATTTTTCATGGTTTCTTCTGCTGCAACGTATTTTACGCGGGTAAAGGGCCAAAGCAAATAAAAAGGGATACCCAGTTTGTTCCTTTTACGCCAGCTCACTGCACAAAAAATGTGTAAAAAGGTAATTACATCAGCAAAATAAGTTTGATGATTACTTACAAAGAGTACATTTTTTTTGGGAAGGCCCTCCAGGTGCTCTGTTCCTTTTATTTCCAACTTATTTATAAGGTTCAGGCCGGGGTACGAGAATAACCCCACAACAGCATAGACAGTTCCCTTTACTATTTTCCATTCCTTAATATCTGCAAGCCATCTTTTCATACAACTGAATTTAATAACTCAATGCGGCAATAAATATAACTATCCCTTTGTAATTCTAACAAGAAATATTCTTAAAACAATGGGGTTCCAGGCAAGAAACCTGGTTAATAACCAACCAATTAAAAGGTTTAACCGGCTTAAAAAACTTGTACATTTTAACAGGTTACCACCCATGGTTCCGGTGGGTTTTGTAAAAAGCTTTAAAAAAAACCTTTAAAGGCAGAAATTCCGGTAAAAAAACCTCAGTTTATACCTTTTGTCCACAAAAAATACAGAAAGAAAACCCCTCTCCAAAAAAACTTTTAAAATTGTATAATTTTAAGTTAAAGTTATTACCTTTAGTATTCCACTACTTGAACTGCACTGCTAACTGCCAACACACTATCAGCATGCTTTCATGTATCAAACAAACTAAAACCGTTTAATTATGCAAAAAACAGCTACACTTAAAGACTTTAAGGTGTTTTTGCTCAAAGCGTTGACGTTGGTTCTCGTTTTGAGTATGTCGTTCAAAGTCTCCTTTAGCCAGGGAACTCTGACGAAACCTGCAAGTGCCAAAAAAGGTATGCCTACGGAAAAGCCCGCAGGAATCCTGCCGCATGCGCAACAAACCAATCCAAAGAAGGCCGCAATGATGCAAAAGGCATTTGGACAAAATGCCGCCATTTCCGGGCCTTCTGATATCCCGGAATTGAATGCAAAGATTGCCGAAAAGACTAAGAATTATGTTCCGTCAAGTTTTACCCCTGCACCAAGCAACCTGGCCGCTACCTGTGTTTTTAACGGCAGCCTTGATGCCGGAGACGGTCAGATTCCTAACAGGATAGCCCGGCTAGGTTTAGCCACTTCCTGTGCAGCACCAACAACATGCCCGGGGGCAAATGGTACCGGTCCTGTTTATTACGACAGTTACACCATGCAGAACCTGACCTGTGCGTCACAGTGTGTAACAGTAACTTTTGAAAATGTTGCCCAGGTGGGTGATATATTTGTTACCGCCTATAATGGTAGCTTTAACCCCGCTAATGTTTGTACAAATTATCTTGCAGATGGTGGTGTTAGTACCCCCGCAGGTAATCCTCCTGTAACCTATAGTTTTACAGTTCCTGCAAATGCCACGATCGTTTTTGTTGCCAGTGGCGTGGGTAATTTAACTGCATGCCCGGCGTACAAGTTTACTGTTACAGGAATTAACTGTACTCCTCCTCCTCCATGCGTATCACCAACTTCTTCTGTATTAAGCCAGGTGGGTGGTGTACCCGTTGCCTCTAATTTAATTAATGAAACTTTCAGCGCAACTGTTCCTCCAACAGGCTGGGCTATTCAGAATAACAGTGTAGCCGGCGGTTTAACCAGCTGGTTCCAGGGTAATACTGGTGTATTCCCTCCAAACAGCGGAACAGACTATATTGCTGCCAATTTTAATAATACTTCAGGTAACAATACTATCAGCAACTGGTTATTTACTCCAAATGTTACATTAAAAAATGGCGATAAATTTTCATTCTATACCCGCACCACTTCTGGTGCTTTCCCTGACAGGTTGCAGGTAAGAATGAGCACCAATGGTGCAAGTACCAATGTGGGTGCCACTCCAACAAGTGTAGGAGATTATTCTACATTATTACTTGATATTAACCCCACTTATACTGCAACAGGTTATCCAACGGCATGGACGCAGTATACATTAACCATGTCTGGTTTACCTGCTGCTGGTATCTCCGGCCGTTTGGCATTCCGTTATTTTGTGGAAGGTGGCGGACCTGCCGGTGCTAATTCAGATTATATAGGTATTGATGATGCGGTTTATACCACATTTACTCAGTCTCCACCCACAACCTGTACAGGTTCCACTGCCAACTTAAAAGTTGATATTAATGGTGGTAATGCTCCTGCATATGATATAAAGATCCATCCATCAATAGGGCCTGATATTACAGTGCTTAATTATGTAAGTGGTTCAAATATTCCAGTTACTCCAGCTGTTACAACAACTTACAGCCTTGTATCTGTAATTCAGTCAGACAATCCATGTTGCGTTGGTACTGGTAACTCTGGTACACCTACAGTTACAGTAAGTCCAACAGCAACCCAGCCGTTAATGATTGTGGCTAATCCCAACACACCTTTGTGTGCAGGTAACCCAACATTATTAACAGTGCAGGGAGCACCTTCAACAGGTGTTTCAACCACTGCTTCCGGCCCAATAGCTGTAGGTATTCCTGACAATACTCCTGCCGGTGTTTCTACAAATCTTACTGTTTCAGGTATACCTGCTACAGCCACTGCAACAGGTGTTGGTGTATTGTTTAACATTACCCATACCTGGGATGGTGACTTAACATTGTTCTTAAAATCACCTAATAACCAGGTATTAAACCTTGTTAATGCAAAAGGCAGCACAGGAGATAATTTTACGAATACTAATATTACTTCTACTGCAACAACGCCAATTCCTGCTTTAGGTGCTCCATACACAGGCACTTATATGCCTGATGGCTCATTAAGTGCTCTGGCTCCAACAGGGTTTACACCAACAGCAACTACATTTACCCCGCTCTATGCCACCAATGGTACATGGTCATTCGGGGCAAGGGATGCAGCTTTGGGTGACGTGGGAACAATTACAAGCTGGACCTTAACTATTAACTATGCAATTCCTGCAGGTCCTTTGCCTGGTGGTTACACCTACTACTGGACACCTGCTGCAGGCCTGAGCAATACCACACAGTTCCAGGTTGCAGCATCTCCGCTGACAACCACTACTTATACAGTATTAGGAACTGCACCAGGTGGTTGCCAGACAACAGCTAATTATACAGTTAACATAAACCAACTGCCTGCTGTTACCCAGCAACCTGCTAACCTTACTGTTTGTGCGGGTGCTACAGCTTCATTTACTGCTGTGGGTACTGGCGCTGGTGCTGCCTTCCAATGGCAGATCAGTACAAATGGTGGTACAACCTGGACTAACTTAGCCAATGGTGCTCCATACTCTGGAGTAACAACGGGTACATTAACTGTTAACCCTACAACGTTTGCCATGAATGGCTACCGTTACAGGATGGTGGTTACAGGTACATGTCCTCCAAATGCTACATCCAATGGTGCTATTTTAACTGTTAATGCTTTACCGGCAGTTTCAGTTACTCCGGCCAGCCCTGTTTGCGGTGGCCTTGCCGGTACTAATGGTACATTGTTAACAGCTTCAGGCGCCTCTACTTATACCTGGGCTCCTGTAACAGGATTATATACCAATCCAACAGCTACTACAGCTTATACAGGAACACAAACTGCTACTGTTTATGCAGCTCCTGCTGTAAATACAGTGTATACAGTTACAGGTACAAACGGAACAACAGGCTGTCAAAATACCACTACTGTTAATGTAGTGTATACTCCTGCGGCTCCAATTGTTAACCCTGCAGCACCTTCAATGTGTTTGGGAGATCCGGCTATACCTTTAAGTATAACCTCTTCACTGGCACCAGCTCCATTTACAAGTACATACAGTTCAGGTACAATCAGTGTTCCCGTAGTGGATAACTCACCAGCCGGTTCTTTCAATACTATAAATGTACCGTTGCCAACAACAGCACAAATCACTAATATGACTGTTGCTGTTAATATTTCACATACATGGGCTGGCGATATGGCCATTGCTTTAAAAGCGCCAAATAATAATATCCTCAACCTCGACTGGTTTATTTCCGGTACTGGTGGATCCGGCGCAACAAGCGGTTTCAGCAATACCCGTTTCAGCTCTTCAGCCTCTGCTGCAATCAGCACCGGAACCAATCCTTATACAGGAGTATTTAAAGCCGATGCGGTTGGTGCAAGTGCCAGTCCTGCAGGTGGTCCAACAGGTTTCATTCCAAATGTTACTACATGGAGTTCATTGTACTCCACTCCAAACGGTAACTGGACCTTAGGTGTATATGATGCTTTTGCAGGTGATGCAGGAACATTAACCTCGTGGTCATTAACATTCGATTATTTATACGGACCTCCTGCATCAGGTGTATGGAGCCCGCAAACAGGATTATGGCTGGATGCGAATGCCTCCCAACCTTATGCCGGTACTTCTGTAAATACAGTATATGCCAAACCAGGTGCAAGCACCACATATTCTGTAACAGTTACCAGTGTTGGTTTTGATGCTACGCAAACATTCAGCAACCCTGCTCCGATCGTAATCAACGACGGAAGTGCAGGTACTCCATATCCTGCTAATATCACTGTAAGTGGTTTACCAACTACAGGTGCTAAAGTGCAGTCAGTTAAAATAAACGGCATCAGTCATACATGGTCTGATGATATTGATATCCTGCTGCAGTCTCCTGCAGGTACCAACGTTACACTGATGTCTGACGTTGGATCGTTGGATGGTTTAACAAACGTAACGTATACATTTGATGATGCAGGTGCATCAATGAGTACAGCAGTGGGTAACCCAACTGGTACCTACCGTCCTACTAATAATGGTGCTGCTGATACTTATCCTGCACCAGGACCGGGAGCTGTTTCAGACGGTGCTCCGGCTTTGGCCAACTTTGGTAATACAGCCAATGTAAACGGTGTTTGGAAATTGTTTGTTGTGGATGATACATTTGGCGACCAGGGTAATATCAGTGGTGGCTACAGCATAACTTTTGTATACCCAACAGTGGGTTGTACATCAGCTGCAAGACAGGTTCCTGTTACAGTTAATATTCCTGTAACCATTACCACACAACCAGTAAGCGCCGTGGTTTGTACAGATAAAGTAACCAGCTTTACTGTTGTAGCAGCAGGTACAGGTCCTAAATACCAGTGGCAGGTAAGTACAGATGCCGGAAATACATTTACCAATATTGCAAATGGTGGTGTATATGCTGGTGCTACTACTGCAACTTTAACCATCACTGCACCTCCGGTGTCAATGAGTGGTTATATTTACCGCTGCGTGGTTACAGGTACTGCACCTTGCGGTTCTGTAAATACACTGCAAAGAACATTAACGGTAAATCCATTACCAACAGTTGTTATTGGAGCTTCTCCATATCAAAAACTGTTCCCTGGTATCAAAACCACAGTATTCTCTACAGTTACTCCTGCTGCAGCCAGCTATACCTGGTTAAGAAACGGTGTAACGGTTGGAGGTGCAACAGGAAGTTCACTGGTTGTTGATGTGGATGGTTTAGGTGATTACTCTTTACGTGTAACAGATATTAACGGATGTACCAATACATCAAATACTGTTTCTCTCACAGATTCTGTAAGTGGTAAAGTGTTCATTTATCCTAATCCTAACAGTGGCCAGTTCCAGGTTAGATACTACAGTAAAATCAATAACAGCGGATTACCACGTGGCATAAATGTTTATGATGCGATGGGTAAACGTGTATTGACCAACACTTATTCAATTGGTGCTCCATATGCCAGGATGGATGTGGATTTAAGGAACCATGGAACAGGTGTTTACTGGATTGAAGTGGTGGATGTAAACGGTAACCGCTTAGCGATGGGCCGTGCTGATGTACTGAGATAATAACTTCAACCCTATTCATATTAAAGCCCCCCAATTCTTTGGGGGGCTTTTTTGTATCCTTTAGTATCAGGCGTTTATATAACCACATGACTGAATAACCGTTTCCGGGTAAAAAGAGTGCTGTTTTAGCTTAAAAATCTGCCATATTTTACTACCTTTGCCCTCCCGTTTAAAAAACCACGGGTTATTTTATGTCATTCAATATTTTTAAACAATTAAACGCAGATGCACAGGAAGGGTCAGCGGCTGAAGCTGCTGAAACTGCTGCGATATCAAATGTGCCTGTTGAAGCTCCTGTAAAAGAAACTGTAGCAACTGCTCATGATGATTTTGACTGGAGTGTTGACAAACGCAATGTTGTAAGTTATACTGCTGCCGAAAAAGCAAAGTATGATGATGTTTACGACAACACTTTTAAACAAATTAATGATGGTGAAATGATACAGGCAACTGTAGTATCATTAACCAAAACCGATGCTGTTGTAAACATTGGTTTTAAAAGTGACGGTTTGATTTCTCTGAATGAGTTCAGGGATGTACCGGGTGGTGTAAAAGTTGGTGAAGTGATTGAAGTGATGGTGGTGGAAAAAGAAGACCGCGAAGGCAACCTGCACCTCAGCCGTAAAAGTGCACGCACTACAAGGGCCTGGGAAAGAATTGTGGAAGTACATAAAACCGGCGAAATTGTTACCGGTTTGGTTACCAGCAAAACTAAAGGTGGTTTAATCGTGGATGTGTTTGGTATGGAAACCTTCTTACCAGGATCACAAATTGACGTTAAACCGGTTACCGACTACGATCAGTTTGTTGGTAAAACAATGGAGTTTAAAGTGGTTAAGATTAACGAAGCCATTAAAAACGCTGTTGTATCTCATAAAGCGCTTATTGAAAGTGACATTGAAGCACAACGTGCTGAAATTATGGGTAAACTGGAAAAAGGCCAGGTACTGGAAGGAACCATTAAAAACATCACAGACTTTGGCGCATTCCTTGACCTGGGTGGCCTGGATGGTTTATTATACATCACTGATATTTCATGGGGACGTATCAACCATCCTACTGAAGTATTAAAGATGGATCAGAAACTGAATGTGGTGGTACTTGATTTTGATGATGATAAAAAACGTATCAGTCTTGGTTTAAAACAATTAACCCCTCACCCGTGGGATACTTTACCAGAAACACTTAAAGAGGGTGAAATTGTAAAAGGCAAAGTGGTGAATATTGAGGACTACGGTGCTTTCCTGGAAATCATGCCCGGTGTTGAAGGCCTTGTGCATGTAAGTGAAATTACATGGGCCAATACGCCAATCAATGCTAAAGAATTCTTTAAACTGGGAGATGAGCATGAAGCCAAAGTGGTAACACTGGATAAAGAAACCCGCAAAATGAGCCTGTCCATTAAACAAATGAGCCAGGATCCATGGAGCAGCATTGAAACAGTATTCCCTGAAGGCAGCCGTCATAAAGGAGTGGTAAAAAATATTACCCCTTACGGTGTGTTTGTAGAACTGGCAACAGGTATTGGTGGTATGATCCATATCAGCGACCTGAGCTGGCTGAAGCGTTTTAACAACCCCAATGAGTACACCAAAGTAGGTGAAACCATTGATGTGGTTATTATGAATATCGACAAAGATGGCCGCAAACTGCAGCTGGGACATAAGCAAATTGAAGAAGATCCCTGGAATACTTTACAGGAAACCTTCCCTGTTGGCAGCATACATGATGGTGCCGTAATCAAGAAAGACGATAAAGGCGCTGTTGTACAGTTACCTTACGGCCTGGAAGGTTATGCACCGGCACGCCACCTGCATAAAGAAGATGGCAAAACCGTTGGAGCAGATGAAACAGCACCGTTTATGGTTATTGAATTTGACCGCAACGATAAACGCATTGTACTGAGCCATACCCGTATTTGGGAAAAGGCCGTAGAAGAAGAGAAACAGGCTGTAATTAAAGAAAAGAAAGTAGAAGCAGAACAAACCAAAAAAGCTGTAAAAACACTGCAGAGCAAAGTGGAAAAATCAACATTAGGTGATTTAAGCGCTTTGGCAGATTTAAAAGCTAAAATGGAAAATGATGCGGCTGCTGAAGCAGGCGAAGCTCCAAAAGGCGAATAAGCGACTTTTAAATACAAAAAGAATCCCTCCATTTTATGGGGGGATTTTTTATTTCCTGTACAATGGCAGTATTATCTATTTCCCGATACAGAATTTTCCAAAAATGGTACCCAGTATATCACGGTCGTGCAGCACTTCGCCTGTTATTTCTCCCAGGTGCTGCAATGCATGACGGATATCAAGCGCCAGCAGATCGCCGCTGATACCATTTTGCAAGCCGGCCTTAACATTAAGCAGCCATTTTTCACATGCTGTCAGTGCTTCGTAATGACGGGAGTTGACTACAATGGTTTGATTGGTATTTATTTTTTCTGATAACACCAGTGAAGGCAGGTAATCCACCAGTTCATCCACTTTTGTTTTATGGAGTGCGGATATTTCAAAAATAACATAGTCATTTCCTGCTGCGGCATTAATACTGTATTCCAGCATGCCCAGGTGGCCTCCGGCTATCGTGTCGGTTTTATTAGCCACTAATAACAGTTGCTGCCCGGGTTGTTTCAGTTTATTAATATCTTCCAGTACTTCCAGTTCTGATACAGCACCGACATCAAATACATAGATAAGTATTCCTGCCGTTTCAATTTTTTCAAGCGATCTGGCGATGCCTATTTTTTCAATTACATCTGTTGCCTCTCTTATGCCAGCTGTATCAATCAGGCGGAATACAATACCGTTAACAATTAATTTTTCTTCAATGGTGTCACGTGTGGTACCTGCAATTGCCGTTACAATGGCCCGCTCTTCATTAAGCATGGCATTAAGTAAAGTGGATTTGCCGGCATTTGGCCTTCCTGCAATAACTGTAGCCACACCATTTTTTATAATATTACCCAGCCTGAATGACTGTACCAGTTTTTGTATGGCAGCAAGCATTTCTTCAATAAGCTGTTCCAGTTTTTTCCTGTCGGCGAATTCCACATCTTCCTCTCCAAAATCCAGTTCCAGCTCTATCAATGCGGCAAAATTTATTAACTGTTCACGCAACTGTTTGATGTCATTGCTGAAGCCGCCTTTCATTTGCTGTAATGCAGTCTGGTGTACTGCCTCACTCTCTGATGCAATAATATCGGCCACTGCCTCTGCCTGCGTAAGATCTAATTTACCATTTAAAAAAGCACGTTGTGTAAACTCGCCCGGCCTGGCCGGCCTGGCGCCCTTATGAATGCAGGCCTGTAACACCTGCTGCTGTATGTAGGGGCTTCCATGACAACTTATTTCCACCACATCTTCCCCAGTGTAACTTTTGGGATTTTTGTATAAGGTTACCACCACTTCATCAAGGAGTATTTCATTTTCTTTTATGAATCCCACATGGGCAGTATGCGATGGCTGTGCAGCCAGGTTTTTAGAAGGGAATAAGTCATTAATTATGGTAATGGCAGCCGGCCCGCTTAAACGTATCACGCCGATAGCACCCACACCGGGAGGCGTGGCAATGGCCACGATAGTGTCATCCCAACCTGAGAACTCCTGCATCATTAAGCAAATATACCCCCTCTGTTTTCAATTTTAATGCAGATTTACAGGTAACATTTTTTTATCCCAGGCAGTTACTTCATCAATAAAATAATGTTTTATCCCTGTGATGGCCACTTCATCCAGTATATCCACAAAATTCTTATACCGGCTTGCATTTGACGGCTTTACTATCAGCACCATCTCATCCGCAGTACCTTTAACCCGCTGCACCATTGCTTTCTTTTTCATCAAAAGCATTCTTATGCCGGCTGCATCAAAAGTAGTTTGGTTAATAACGGTATTATCTTGCTGTATCCCTTCGTAATAAAATATTTTATCGTCGCCGGCGAGTATGGCGGTAAGTGCACAGGTTTCACAAACCAGGGATTCATCCGGCGACTCTTTTGGTGTGATGATATTCATCACGGTTGGTTTGGTCATTGTGGTGGTAAATACAAAAAATGTAATTAATAAAAAGCCCAGGTCAACCATTGGTGTCAAATCAACACGGGTACTTTTTTTAATGATGCGTTTGCCTGTTTTCTTTTTTGCTGCCTGTATTTCTATTGCTGCCATAACAGTAAGTTTTAGTTACTAAAGAGATGGCCGGTTGTTTGTTTTCCATAAAACACATAAAAAAACCTCCCCCCAATATGTTGGGAGGAGGCTGGCTGTATCAAATTATTTTATTACTGACCCTGAACAGAGAAGGTAATTGGCTGACGGCGGTATGCATTTACATTACGCCCGTTTTGAATTGCCGGAGTCCAGTTTTTGGTTTTTTTAATAACCCTGATGGCTTCCTGGCAAATACCGTATCCCGGATCGTTTTCGCAACTGATATCACTCAAGCTGCCATCGCGGCTTACTACAAATTTTACAATTACAGTGTAGTTACCTTCAGGGGCGCCGTTCTCGCCGGGCACTTCCACGTTAAGGTTCCTGCGCAGGTAATTACCCCATGCTGCATCACCTCCAGGGAAAGCAGCTTCCACTTCCACCTTGGTAAATATCTTGCCTTCATCATCATCTTTCTGCGGCACAGCGGCAACCTGGGTTCCTTTATCTTCAACTGGTGCAGCTACAATAGCTTCCTTATTTTCGCTTTCCACCGTTTTAGTACTGATCACCTGGTCGTCTTTAATTTCTTCAGGTTTATCTTCAGGCTTCACCTCTTCATCTTTTACAACTTTGGGAGGTGTGAATTTAACCTGGTTGATTTCGGGTGGTGGTGGCGCTTTGGGCGGCGGTGGTGGCGGCAAAGGTGGCGGCGGTGGAGCATCTTTCTTCAACTCCGCCATCTGGGTATCCAGCAGGTCAGGCCCGTTATTATTTTTCTTTTTAAAGGCGCTGGCGAATACCGAACCTAAAAAAATCAGCAGCGCCAGGGATGCTGTTAACAGCAGGGCCTTGGTAAGCCTTTTATTATAGGTTTTTCTTAAGTCATAAGCGCCATATTGTTTATTCTTGCCCTCAAAAATGATGTCAAGAACATCGGCACTTAATATTTTGTTTATATCCATTTTAAATTACTTTACAGTTAAGATTCAGAATTGATGAAATTCCATACCGTTTATTTGATCCCGTTCGCCTCTTCTGTTTTTGCAATAAGTGAGGCTTCAGTTTCAGATATATCCACTTCGGCATAGTGCCCGGGGTAAATGGAGTTGATAGACATTTCATCAAGGATGTCGATAACGTTTTTAAACTTGGCTTCCTTATCTGCCTTGATAATGTACATCAGGTCGCTTTTAGGTTTATCACCATCAGGTACCGAGTTTCTTTTATCAAGGATAATCTGGCGGATGGCTTTAAAATCGGCAGTTTTAAACTGCTGTGAAGCACTGTCTGCTGATAAAGTTCCGTAGTAATAATATATCCGGTCTGCCTTACCCAGTAAAATCGTCATTACAGCCGATTCCTTAACCTTCATTTGCTGATCTGGCGGAGTATCATCTTTGGGTTCGTTCATTTTCATTACCGTTGGTTTACTCATGGTGGTCGTAAACACAAAGAAGGTAATCAAAAGGAACCCAAGATCCACCATGGGTGTAAGGTCAACCCTGGTAGATAGTTTTTTTGGTTTTTTGACGCCGGGGCCTTTCTTATGACCGCCACCCGACGAGGTATCCATTTCTGCCATGGGAAAAAATATTTTTTGTTAACTAATTTTAAAATGCCGTTTTTTCTTTCTTTTTGGATAATTCAGAGCCCGGTGGAATTGTTTCGCTGTTGGTAACAATCCTGAATTTATAAATATCATTTTTCTTCAGTGCAAATTTGATATTCTTAAATGTGGGATATAATGCATCCATATCACCTTTCAGCAATATTTTATCCTGAAGCTCAGTAAGACTGGTTCCTTTATAAGCATTTACAATACTCCGTATCCAGTCTACCAGTTCATTATTGACAGAATCCTTGATTGGAATACCTTCCAGTTTGGAAGCGGGTATTTCCTGGCTTAAACCAAGTATACCTTTAATTTGCCCCAGCGGCATACCAATAACCGGCATTTTAGCCAGTTTGGCCAGTTCTGCAGGTGATAAGCCCAGGGAGCGGGTGGCATTCATATCCTGAATGATCTCTTTTTTCCGTGCATCTTCACCCAGCATCAAAAAGCATTTGCCTTCCTTTGTTAAAGTAATCAATATAGATTTTTCGGGAGCTGCTTTTGACTGAACTGAAGTTGGTGCCTGAACAGCAACTGCCTCAGGTGGCTTTTGTTTGGTAGCCAAAATAAAGAATGACAGCAGCAAAAATGCCACATCGCACATGGCCGTCATATCAATATTGGTACTCTTCCTTGGTAATTTGGCTCTTCCCATAATTTCTTATTTAATAATTAAGATTCATTTTTTACTAAAATCCACACTGCTGTATGCGTGATTATTATTTATACAGCGATGCAAAACTTTGAGTAAGGGTAAAGCCGCTTTCGTCAATACCATAGGTGATACCATCAATTTTTGTAGTAAAAATGTTATAGAAAATGATAGCAAATGCCGATGTACCGATACCTAAAGCGGTATTATACAACGCTTCAGAGATACCTACTGAAAGCTTGCTGGCTGCATCGCCACCGCCTTCTCCTTCACCCAGAGCAGAGAAAGAACGGATCATACCCAATACCGTACCCAGCAGTCCCATCAGGGTGGCTACCGAAGCAATGGTGGATAAGAATACAAGATTTTTTTCCAGCATAGGTAATTCAAGTGCTGTGGCTTCTTCCACTTCTTTTTGGATGGCCAGTACTTTTTGTTCGGTGGTGAGCTCTCCGTTGCTGATCATTTCTTTGTAGCGGTGTAAACCAGCTTTCATTACATTACCCACGCTTCCTTTTTGTTTGTCGCATTCGGCAATGGCGGCATCTACATTTTTGTTAGCCAGGTGATACTGTACTTTACGGATAAAGTCAGCATTGTTGCCTGTACCGGTTGCCTTGCTGATGGTAAGGAAACGCTCGATAACAAAAGTGATCATGGTTAAAAAAGCGCCGATCAGGATAGGTACAATGATACCTCCCAGGTACATTTTGTTAAGCGCATTCTTAGGGCCTTCATGATTTGGCCAAAACCAGCCTTCTCCGGGTTTATTAAAGCCTGACGGGCTGCCCAAAATAAATCTCCAGATAAAATAACCTGCAATAACACAGATTACCGGTGCTAATAAAGAGATTGCGTTACCAGATTTTTTTACCTGCACAGTAGTTGCCGGTTTTACAGATGGTTTTGATTCTGCCATGACATTCAATTTTTAGTTAATGAAAAAGATAATTTTTGAGTTTTATTCATGCCTTTTTTGACTGTACAATTCTACTAAAAAATATAATCAAACAATCATTTTTTATTCACATTTTAAATGTGGTAGCCGCACAAGTTAATAAAATAATCGAAAGCAACAACTCCCGTTCAATTTTTTTTTATTTTTTTAATAATGATGCCCTTCCTTTCATTTTACATAAATAATTACAAATTATCCAGCCGTATTACATTACAACCATTTATCCTTAAATAGCGTTATATTACCGGGTATTTAATACTTTCGTTTCTTAACAGTATCTGTTTACAATAAACTCAAACAATTATGACTAATTGCTTTTCAAAAACCAGCCTCACTTTTTTAGCGGTGTGCGCCTCGCTGTGTATGGCAGCGCAGGATAAACCTGCCGGCATGCCAACCCCACCTCCGGGTAATGGTGCCCCAGCCATGACCCCGCCCAAACCCGGTCCAAAACCCTATAAAGAAGTAATTACAGACAAAGCCAAAACCCTAAAAGGTTTATTTACAGTACATAAAGTAGATGATAAATATTACTTCGAACTTCCTGTAAAAGTACTGGGCAGGGATATCCTTGTAATCAACCGCGTTTCAAAATCATCTATCGAAAGCCCTAAAGGTTTTTATGGCTATGCAGGAGATAAAATAGGTGAAAATGTAATCAGTTTTGAAAGGGGGCCCAATAACAAGGTCTTCTTAAAAAACATTTCGTTTAACGTTAACCCCGCCGACAGTACCAAACCGATGTACAAATCTGTACAGAACAGCAATATCCAGCCTATTGCCCTGGCATTTGATATCAAAGCCATTGCCCCGGACAGCCTGGGCGGAGGCATTGTAATTGATGTAACAGATAATATCACTGCAGACAATGAGATATTTGGTTTTGCCGGTTTTACTAAATCGCAGTTCCAGGTAGGCAATTTCCAGGCAGATAAATCATATGTGCTGAGTGTTCGCCCATACCCTACCAATGTAGAGATCACCACAGTAAAAACATTTTCTAAAAGTGCCGGCGCCGGAATCCCCGGGCTACCCCCTTCTCCGCCAAGCCAGGCCACTGTTACTTTAGAAATGAACAGTTCACTGCTGATATTACCAGAAAAGCCAATGAAACCAAGGTATGAAGATAACCGCGTGGGCTATTTCAGTACAGGCTATACAGATTTTGACGCCAACCCACAGGGTGTTAAAGATATTAATATGATTGCCCGCTGGAGACTGGAACCCAAACCAGAGGATATGGAAAAATACAAAAGAGGTGAATTGGTGGAACCAGCCAAACAGATTGTTTATTATATCGATCCCGCCACACCAAAAAAATGGGTGCCTTACCTGATCCAGGGTATTAATGACTGGCAGGTGGCTTTTGAAAAAGCAGGATTTAAAAATGCCATCGTGGGAAAAGAAGCCCCGACCAAAGAGCAGGACAGCACCTGGAGCCTTGAGGATGCCCGTAACAGTGCCATTATTTACAAACCATCCGATGTTTTAAATGCTTACGGGCCTTCGGAAGTAGACCCCAGGAGCGGTGAAATAATGGAAAGCCATATCGGCTGGTTTCATAACGTGATGAAATTATTACGCAACTGGTATATGATACAGGCAGGCGCTATTGACCCAAGAGCACGCAAAATGGTTCTTGACGATGAGTTAATGGGACAGCTGATCCGTTTTGTATCCTCGCATGAAGTGGGGCATACATTAGGCCTTCCGCATAACTTCGGTTCTTCTTCAGGTGTACCTGTTGAAAATTTACGAAACAAAGCATGGGTGGAAGCCAATGGCCATACACCAAGCATTATGGACTATGCACGTTTTAATTATGTGGCACAGCCGGAAGATAATATCAGCCCCGCTGGTATTTACCCCCGTATTGGCGACTACGACAAATGGGCTATTGAATGGGGTTATAAATTAATTCCTGAAGCTGCAACAGCTGAAGACGAAGTGGCCATACTTGACAAATGGATAGAAGCAAAAGCCAGCGACAAACGTTTTTATTATGGCCGCCAGGGACAACCTGATGACCCCAGGGACCAGAGTGAGTGTATTGGAGACAATGCCATGAAAGCTTCAACCTACGGTATTAAAAACCTCCAGCGCATATTACCCAATTTACCAACATGGACAAAACAGCCTAACGAGGATTACAGTGATTTGAGCGAAATGTATGGTGAGTTAACCGGCCAGCTCCGCAGGTATATCGGTCATGTATGTTACAATTTTGGCGGCGTGTATGAAACATTGAAAAAGAATAACCAGCCGGGCGATGTATACGAGTTTGTAAGCAGGGCCACACAAAAAGAAGCAATGGATTTTATCAACAAGCAGGTATTCACCACCCCAACATGGCTTATCAATAAAGATATTGCTGCCAAAACCGGTATAAACTATACCACCACGATACTGGGCCTGCAGGAAGCAGCTTTAAACAGGATGCTCAGCACCACCACCATGAACAAAATGCTGAATGCAGAAGCATCTATTGGCAGCCAGGCTTACACTGTAGGCGACCTGCTGAGCGACCTTAAGCAAAATGTTTTTACAGAACTCAGCAGCAAAAAAGCCATTGATATTTATAGGAGGAATTTGCAAAAATCTTATGTGGAAAGATTAGGCAATCTTATTAATCCTCCAGCAACGCAGGGTGGCATTACCATCACTTTTGGCAATGCAACGCCTTCAATAGACACTAAAAAATCAGATATCCTTTCTTACCTGAAAGGACATGCAAAAGAATTAAAAGCAGCAATAGATGCAGCAGCCGGCGGTACCGCAGATAAATCCAGCAAATATCATTTGCAGGATTTAAGCGACAGGCTGAAAAAGATTTTAGATCCCAAATAAATAATACAGGTAAACCGAAAATAAATGAGGCGCTCTTTTTGAGCGCCTCATTTATTTTATATCGTCGGCCTGGTTCTTGTAAATAATAAGATTACCTCCTATTCATACCGCAATGCCACAATAGGATCTAATTTACTGGCTTTTACAGCAGGGTAAAGGCCGGCCACCAGCCCCACCAGCGAACATACCACAATACCAATGATCACCCACAGCCAGGGTACCACGAAACCCGTCTTTAATAAAACTGCAACAATATTCCCCACCAGCACCCCGGCAATAATACCGGCTACGGCGCCCATTAAACTGATTAAAATACTCTCCCATAAAAACTGGTCACGGATATCTTTTTTGGTACCGCCCAGTGCTTTTATCAATCCTATTTCTTTGGTACGCTCATTAACCGCCACCAGCATAATATTCATCAGGCCAATGGCTGCACCAATTAAGGTTATTAAGGCAATGGCCATCATGGCATATTGTAAAAACTGCGAGGCAGAAAGAAATTTTTCTGCAATACTGTCGCTTTTGTCAATGTAAAAATTTTCATCCTCTTTTACATCCAGCTTACGTACCGGCCTGAAAGTTCCTTTAGCTTCACCAATGGCTGCATCCATCAGCTTAATATCTTTTACCATTACTGCCACAACAAAGGAATTGTTCTGCGAGGCATATAAACGGCGTATGGTATTGTAAGTGGTAACCACCATTTTATTGGCATTAAAAAAAGCGCTGGCACCCTTGTCTTCCAGCACGGCCAGCACACGGAAGGGAATATGATCTACATTTAATACTTTATCCACCGCCTTTTCGGGAGTGCCCGGGAATAATTTATCGGCCACACTGCTGCCCAGCACACATACGTTAGTACCGCTTTCCACATCTGCGGGAGTAAAGTTTCTTCCATACGCAATTTTATACCCGTTCAGTTCCAGGTAATTTTCATCACCGCCAAAAATATTGATGTCGGGATTGGTTTTTTTCTGGCTGGTATTTACAACAATACCACTGGCGCCCCTTAATGCGATACTGACCTTTGCAGGAAAGAGATACCTTTCTTTAAATGTCCTGGCTTCATCATACGTAATGATCTTACCCGTATTGGATTTTTTTTCCTTTAAAGCATTCTTATTTTCTTTTTTAATGGCAGTTTGCCGGCCGCCACCAAAACGTATCTGCCTTTCTTTATACCTTATGCTGAAGGCATTGGCGCCCATGGTGGAAAAGCTGTCGGTAAGGCTGTTGCTTGCCGCCTGTATAGCGGTAATGATCAGGATCAGGGCAAAGATGCCCAGCGCAATGATGATGACCGTAATGGCGGTACGTAAACGGTTACCCCTGATATTGCGCCACGAAAGTTTTATCGTGTCCTTAAGCGTCATATGTTGCTATTAGAACCTAAAGGTAACACAGAAAAAGACCAGCGGGAAAAACTTTTATGAATGGTGCACCGGCTTTAGTAATACAACCAGTCAATTACCAGGTTAGGATAAACCCCCAGGATAATGATCAAAGCAGCAGTAATGACCAGCATGATCTTAAAAAAAGGAGTTACCCCGGCAGCCTGCACGGTTTCATCAGGGCTTTCTTTAAAATACATGGCCTGTATGATCCTGAAATAATAATAGGCGCTGACGGCTGCACAAAGCACAGCAAAAATCACCAGCCATAACTGGTGCCCGTCTTTTACCGCAGCCAGCAGCATATAAAATTTTGCCTGGAAGCCTGCGGTTAAAGGAATACCGGTAAGCGATAATAAAAATATAGTGGCGGTAATGGCCAGTAACGGTTCTTTTTTTGCCAGGCCGTTAAAACCATCAATGGTAAAATCAGTCATTTTAATCAATATGGCAAAAATGCCTATTGTGGCCAGGCTGTAAGCTGCAGTATACAACACCAGCCCTTCTTTAGCTTTATCGTTCAATGCAAACAATGCAAACAGCATAAAACCTGCCTGTGCAATACTGGAATAGGCCAGCATCCTTTTAACGCTTTGCTGGAATACAGCGGTAAGGTTACCGATCAACAGCGTGGCTGCCGTAATGATCACCACCAGTTTTTGCCACTGCGGCTGCACAGCGCCAAAAGCATTTTCGAACAACCGTACAAATGCAAAAAAACCAGCTGCCTTTACAATAGTGGCCATAAAAGAAGTAAATACCGTGGGGGCACCATCGTATACATCGGGTGTCCAGAAATGAAAAGGCGCTGCAGATACTTTAAACGACATGGCCACCATCAGCAATACCAGCCCCACTGCAATAAATGCAGGCATGGTACCCGTGCCCAGGTTCAGCTTATCCAGGAAAAATGAAGCCGAAGCATTACCACCATATATAAAAGCAATACCCATCAGCATGATGCCGGTGGTGAATGACCCCATTAAGAAATATTTCAGCGACGCCTCGTTACTTTTCAGGTTACGCTTATCACTGCCGGTTAAGATATACAAAGGGATGGATAGTATTTCAATACCGATGAAAAGCATTAACAGGGTATTGAATGAAGCCACGATACTTACACCGCAAAGTATAAAAAATATCAGCGAAAAATATTCAAACACATGCGTACCCACTTTTTCAACATCGCTGCCGCTGAGCAAAAAGTAAACCAGTGTACAGAGGAATATCACGCTTAAAAAAGTTAAATGATATGCAGCAGTGCGGACATCATATACATTCAGCATATCCTTTACATCAATATTAAAAAGCGGCTGGCGGGTGATTAGTTCCATGCCATTGGCCACTATAATAATTACCAGTCCTGCCAGCGCCCAGAATTTTGCTGTGCTTTTATTTTTGATAAATGCCCCTGCCAGCATCATTACAATTCCCCAAACTGCTGTTAATATAATTGCGTTCATATTTACCCTATCCCCAACGGGGGATTTTTTATTACGTTTTTAAATTACCTGGTGCCCACAATTTTTGTTACCAGGTCTTTTGTTAATTCAAA
>Ga0209023_10003092_pt1 | contig 20106 bp, 22 predicted proteins | sample LakOneMetagenome_FD_187468 | JGI IMG/M metagenome (GOLD analysis project Ga0209023, IMG submission 187468) | Freshwater and sediment microbial communities from Lake Erie, Canada (SPAdes) (version 2) | ecosystem: Environmental > Aquatic > Freshwater > Lentic | place: Lake Erie, Canada...
CCAAGGTCTCGGCCCGCCAGCGTCGCTAAAGCGTTATTCGGCGAAGTGGATACCGGTTCGCCGCCGAAATAACGCGTCAAAGTAAGAATCTAGAGCAAACGACATGATTCAATCATGGCGACTTTTGCTCTAGACGCCTTCGCAAAGGAAGGCTGGTCAACCGGCGTTCTTCCACGGCATCCTGCCCTCCAACGGAGGCGCTGACCTCCGAGCACGGGAGGGATGCGGCGTGGACTATCAAGGCATAAGTCGGCGGGGCCTGGGGGGCATGGCTCTGGGCGGAGCAGCCGTGGGCCTGTCGGGCTGCGAGCGCAGACCGGACACCGAGCTTGATCCCAAATCCCGGCAATTCCCGCAGGACTTCATCTGGGGGGTGGCCTCGGCGGCCTTTCAGACCGAGGGCGCCCAGGCCATCGATGGGCGCGGACCCAGTGTTTGGGACCTGTTCGAGAAGAAGCCGGGCATCGTCGCCGACGGGTCCGACGCCACCGTCGCCACCGACAGCTATCGCCGCTATGCCGACGATGTGGACCTGATCGCCGGGGCGGGGCTGGACGCCTATCGCTTCTCGATCTCCTGGTCGCGGGTGCTGCCGACGGGCGAGGGGACGATCAATCCCGCGGGCCTGGACCACTATTCGAAGATGGTCGACGCCATGCTGGCCAAGGGGATCACGCCCTACGCCACGCTGTTCCACTGGGACTTGCCACAGGCGCTGCAGGACAAGGGCGGCTGGAAGAACCGCGACACGGCCCTTCGCTTCGCCGACTACGCCCATGCGGTGGTCGACCGGCTGGGCGACCGGCTCAAGCACTATATCGCGCTCAACGAGGCGGCGGTTCACGCGGTGTTCGGGCATGTGCTGGGCGAGCACGCGCCGGGGCTGAAGGACATGGATTTGCTGGGGCCGACCGTCCACCACATGAACCTGGCCCAGGGGCTGGCGATGCAGGCGCTGCGGGCGGGACGGGGCGACCTGTCGGTGGGCACCACCATGGCGCTGCAGCCGTGCCGGCCGGCCGGCGGCCAGCTGGCGTTCTGGAACCGCCTGGCCTCGGACGGCCTGGACGCGCTGTGGAACGGCGCGTGGCTGGATCCCCTGTTCAGGGGAACCTATCCCAAGGAATTGCAAGACCTGCTCAAGCCCGGTGTTGTTCGTGAAGGCGACATGGCCGCCATCCGCCAGAAGGTCGACTTCCTGGGGGTGAACTATTACGCGCCGGCCTATGTGCGGCTGGACCTGTCCTCGCCCAGCAAGATCGCGCCCGCCAATCCGCCCAAGGGCGCGGAGCTGGACGCCTTTGGCCGCCACATCGACCCGTCGGGCCTGTTTCAGGTGCTGGAGACCGTGCGCCGCGACTATGGCAATCCGCCGGTGCTGATCACCGAGAACGGCTGCTCTGACCCGTTCAGCAAGGGGCCGGCGGTGATCGACGATACGTTCAGGATCAACTATCTGCGCCGCCACCTGGAAGCGGTGCTGGCCGCGCGCGAGGCGGGCTCGCCCATCGGCGGCTATTTCTGCTGGACCCTGCTCGACAATTTCGAGTGGGACCTGGGCTACACGTCCAAGTTCGGCCTGGTGGCGCACGACCGGGCAACCGGCGTGCGCACGCCCAAGGCGTCCTATGGTTGGTTCAAGGCCCTGGCGGCAAGCGGGGCGCTGCCGGTCAAGCCGTAGGGTGGGCACGACAACTACATATGATCAAAAAAGGCTGTCATCCCGGACAAGCCCGGCGAAAGCCGGGCGCAGATCCGGGACCGCCGGAAGCGCTGAGTTCAGGCGTCGGTCCCGGATCTTCGCGCTTCGCGCTTGTCCGGGATGACAACCGTTTTTGATCAGATGCAATGACCCACCCTTCAGGGTTGGGCGTCAGTCCGGCTTGCAGACCAGCACGTCCTTGCCGTCGCGCTTGGCGGGGTCCAGGCGGCCGGGGCAGGGCTTGGGATTTGCGAAGTCGATGATGAACTCCGCCTTGGCCGAGGCGGCGGGCTTGGGCGCCGTCGGTTTGGCGGCGACCGGTTTCGTCGCGACCTTGGTTGCTGGCGGCTTGGCGACCGGCGTGGCCATGGGCGCGGGCTTGGGCGCCTCGGTCACCACTGGTTCAGGCGGCGCGGCCTGTTCAACTGCGGGCGCCGGAACCGGTTCCGGCAGGGCCTCGACGGCCGAGGCCGGCGCCGGTTCGATCGGCTTGGCGGCGTTGTAGATCAGGGCCTTGCCCAGGATGTTGGACTTCTTCTCCAGGGCCTTGGCGCGGGTTTCGCAGTCGCCGGGCGGCGACCAGCTCATCCACACCTGGGCCAGGCGCGCCTTGCTGGCTGAATCCGCGCCGCTCCAGACCGAGCGGCCCTTCTTGACGGCCGCGCCGCCATATTCGGAGATCGGACGCGGGCTGGCCTTTTCGGCCGCCGTGATGGCCGCGGTGAACACCTTCATGTCGGCGCGCGCCTGGGCGCGCATCTCGGGATAGGTCTTCAGCGAGGCCGCGACGCCGTCGGGACCGGGAAAGGCCTTCTCGATGCGGGTCACTTCCGGCATCACCTGATCATAGAGATCGACATAGCCGCCCAGAGCGCCATAGCACCACGCGACATAGCCATAGTCGTCGCTGGGCGGCGTGGCGGCGGGAGCGATGGGCGCCTGGCCCATCATGGCCAGGGCGAGGAAGAGGGCGGTCGCCATGCGGGCGGAAGTCCTTTTGAGATCTGTGACGCTTTGACTAGAGCATTTCGGGGCGGAATGGGACCACAGCATGGCGCCTTTGGCGTCAGCACGATCCCAAGCTGGGCCATAACGGGCGACGGCGTGAAAGGCTCCCTCATGAATTCGGGTTCATCCGGCCGCCCCCGGGGTGGGGACCGCGACAGAATATGTTAGAAGACCGACAGAGAGCGTGATCCGTATCGCGCTGTCGCGCGTACCTGTCCTGTCATCACCTCGCCATCCTTCTGGGCTTTCACCGCTTCCATGACCTTCTGGCGCAACATCGCAACCATAGCCGCGCGCCGGCTTGACCTGGCCGAGTGCCCGGACTGTCCGGCGGGTCTGCCCGGCGAGGATCCGGCGTTCTCGACGGCGGTGACGGCGCTGGGCGCCAAGCTGGCCAAGGCCGACGGCCGCGCCGACGGGCACGAGTTCGCCGCCTTCAGCGAGGTGTTTCAGCCCGATCCGGCCTCGGAAGACAATATCCACCGGCTGTACGACCTGGCGCGCCAGACGACGCATGGGTTCGAGAGCTACGCCAAGCGTCTGGCCAAGCGCTATCGCACCTGCCCGCAGATCCTCGAGGACGTGGTCGACGGCCTGTTCCACATCGCCAAGGCCGATGGCGTGGTGAGCCAGGACGAGCTGGACTATCTGGAGCGGGTGGCCGACCTCTTTGGTCTGTCGTCGCTGGCTTTCCGCCGGCTGCGCGCCGTGCATCTGGGGGCGGACGCCCACGATCCGTACATGATCCTGGACGTCGCGCACGACGCCGACGACGCCACGGTGCGTTCGGCCTGGAAGATAGCCCTCTCGTCGGCGCACCCCGATCGGGCCCGCGCCCGGGGTCTGCCCAGCGAGTTCATCGAGGTGGCCGAGGCCAAGTCGGCGGCGATCAACGAGGCCTTCAGCACCGTGATGCGCGAGCGTCGCGAGCTGGGTCTGGCGACCGCCGGTTGACCCGCGCGGCGCGAGTCGCGGACCGGGACACTATGTCTCGGGCGAAATGGGCTTTTCAGATCGATCACGCGGGTGTTGAGTTGACCTTCAGCGTCCGTGAACCAACCTTGTTGACCATACGTGCTGAGTTGCAGCCCTAGGCTGGAAAGGGACGATCAATGACGGGTTCGACCACGATGACCGGCGGTTCTGCTCTGCGCAGCCTTGCATGGCTGGCCGGTGCGCTGGCGACCTCCGCCGCTGTCGTCATCGGTTCGGTGCTCGCCGTCGTCTTCGCCGCCACGGTGGTGGTCATCGGTTTCATGGGCAGCGCGCTGTTTGGTCTGGTGGCTCTGGCCCTGCGGGCCCGTCGCACCGTTCAGGCCAAGACCAGCAGCGATCCGACCCTGATCGAAGCCCGCAATGTCGGCGGCCATTCCTGGGTCGCCTACGGCTGGAACGACCGGCCCTAATCTCCAACAGCTGATTTCCCGCCTTCCCCAACGTCGCCCTTGCGGCGCGCGTCGGTGTGGCCGATGTTGCTTTCAAACAAACGTTGGGAGGCGAGCATGATCGGTGTAGTGGCGACCTTGAAGGTCCAGGTCGAAAAGACCTCTGAATTTGAAGCGGTGTTCCTGGATCTGGCGGCCAAGGTGAAGGCCAATGAGCCCGGTTGCCTGGTCTACCAGCTGACCCGGTCCAAGACCGAAGCGGGCGCCTACAAGGTGCTGGAACTGTACGCCTCGATGGAGGACCTGAAGGCCCACGGCGGCACCGACTATTTCAAGGCCGGCGGCGCGGCGATGGGGCCGTTCATGGCCGGTCGTCCCGAGATCGAATATCTGGACGCGGTGGAGTAGCAGCCATGGATCTCGCCTTTTCGCCTGAAGACCTGGCCTTCCAGCAGGAAGTCCGTGACTGGATCGCCGGCGCCTATGACGACGATCTGCGCCGGCAGATGAGCCAGTCCAAGAACGGCTATCTGGACAAGGCCGGCCAGGTGAAATGGCAGAAGAAGCTGGCCGAACGCGGCTGGGCCGCGCCCGACTGGCCGGTGGAGTGGGGCGGCTGCGGCTTCACCGCCTCGCAGCGCTACATCTTCAACATGGAGCTGAGCCTGGCGGGCACGCCCAATCCTTCGCCCATGGGCCTGAAGATGTGCGCGCCGGTCATTCTGGCCTTCGGCACCGAGGAGCAGAAGAAGCAGCACCTGCCGCCGATCCTGTCGTCCGACATCTGGTGGTGCCAGGGCTATTCGGAGCCGGGTTCGGGCTCGGACCTGGCCAGCCTGCAGATGAAGGCCGAGCGCGACGGCGACGACTATGTGCTGAACGGCTCCAAAATCTGGACCACCCAGGCTCAGTGGGCCGACTGGATGTTCTGCCTGGTGCGCACCTCGACCGAGGGCAAGCCCCAGAACGGCATCAGTTTCCTGCTGCTGCGCATGGACAGCCCCGGCATCCAGATCAAGCCGCTGCCCACCCTAGACGGCCCGGCCGAGGGTGAGCAGGAGATCAATCAGGTCTTCTTCGACAATGTCCGCGTGCCCGTCGCCAATCGGATCGGCGAGGAGAACAAGGGCTGGACCTACGCCAAGTACCTGCTGGAATTCGAGCGCGGTAACGCCTATGCGCCCGGCCTGATGAACATGATCCGCAAGGTGCGCAAGATCGCGACCCTGGAGCTGGCTGACGACGGCGGCCGCCTGATCGACGATCCGGACTTCCGCTCCAAGATCGCCAATCTGGAGATCTCGGTCGAGGCGCTGAACGCGGCCGAGCTGCGGATCTTCTCGGGCAAGAGCGCCGGCAAGGCGGTCGGACCCGTGTCGTCGATGCTGAAATGCGTGGGCTCCGAGGCCCAGCAGGCGATCACCGAGCTGACCCTGGAAGCGGTCGGAACCTATGCCGCGCCGTTCGTGCGCGACACCTGGGCGCCGACTAACGAAAAGCGGGCGGGTCCCGACTATGCCGCGCCGGCCGCGCCAAGCTATTTCAGCTACCGCAAGGCCTCGATCTATGCCGGATCCAACGAGATCCAGCGCAACATCATGGCCAAGATGGTGCTGGGGCTCTGAAGCCGTCGTCCTTCGGCGCTCGCGAAGCGGGCTTCGAGGGACGCATGGCTTCTCAACCAGGCACAGGCGCGGTTGCAGATTTTCTGCATAGTCCTTAATCGCAACCCGCTTCATAACGTTCGCAACACCGACCCTCCTTCGGAGCGCCCATGGCCCTCGACGCCCTCTTCAAGCCGTTTGAATTCAAGTCGCTGAAAATGCCCAACCGGGTGGTGATGGCGCCGATGACCCGGTCGTTCTCGCCCGGCGGCGTGGCCACCGACGATGTGGCCGCCTATTACCGTCGGCGCGCCGAGAACCAGGTCGGCCTGATCATCACCGAAGGCACGGGCGTGGCCCGCGACGCCTCGCTGAACGACGCCAATGTCCCGCGCTTCCATGGCGAGAAGGAACTGGCGGCCTGGAAAAAGGTGGTCGACGAGGTTCACGCTGTCGGCGGCCTGATCGCCCCGCAGCTGTGGCACGTGGGCGCCGCCAAGGGTAAGGACGTCCTGGGCAAGATCGACAGCCCCTCGGGCCTGTCCAAGAAGGGCGGCAACCCCTTCACCGAGCCGATGACCGACGAGGAGGTGGCCGACACCATCGCCGCCTTCGCCGACGCCGCCCGCAACGCCAAGCTGCTGGGCTTTGACGCGATCGAGCTGCACGGCGCCCACGGCTATCTGATCGACCAGTTCTTCTGGGAAGGCACCAATGTTCGCGGCGACGCCTTCGGCGGCCCGACGATCGGCGATCGCAGCAAGTTCGCCGCCGAGATCCTGAAGGCTGTTCGCGCCGCCGTGGGTCCCGACTATCCGGTGATCATCCGCCTGTCGCAGTGGAAGCAGCAGGACTATGCCGTCAAGAACGCCGAGACGCCTCAGCTCCTGGAAGCCTGGCTGTCGCCCCTGGCCGACGCCGGCGCCGATATCTTCCACTGCTCGCAACGCCGCTTCTGGGAGCCGGAGTTCGAGGGCAGCGACCTGAACTTCGCCGGCTGGGCCAAGAAGCTGACCGGCGCCCCGACCATCACCGTCGGCTCGGTGGGCCTGTCGGGCGAGTTCATCGCGGCCTTCGGCGGCGAAGGCAGCCAGCCGGCCTCGATCGACGGTCTGCTGGAACGCCTGGATCGTGGCGAGTTCGACCTCGTCGGCGTGGGCCGCGCCCTGCTGCAGGATCCGGAGTGGGTCGTGAAGATCCGCGAGGGCCGCAACGACGAACTGAAGAGCTTCGAACGCGAAGCCCTGGGCGTTCTCTACTAGGGCCTATCCCCCCTGTTCCGGGGCTGTCCGCTTGGACGGCCCCGGCCCATGGTCGCGCTATCGGACGAGCCGCATTCCGCCGCTCCCGAGCGGAGGCGCGTCATGACCTGGTTGCCCTATATCGCCGGCCTGTTTGCGATGTCGGCGCTTATCCTGCTGGTCATCGGGGCGTTGCTGAAGGACTAGGCGTTGAAGTTCAGCTTCAGCCCAGGCCTCGGCCAGCGCGTCTTGTAGAGCTTGCCGGTCCCCGAGGCCGTGATCCACGCATCGCGCATGTCGGCCCCGCCAAAGCAGATGTTGGTGACGATCACGTCCGGAAAGGCGAAATGCTCGGTCGTACCGTCGGGATCGAAGGCGGTGATCCCGCCATTGATGATCGTCGCCACGCAGACCTTGCCGCCGGCCTCGACCGCCAGACTGTCCAGAAGTTGATAGCCCGGCAGGTTGCAGACCACATTGCCGGGCGCGAAGCCGGCCGTCGGGGCCAGGACGCCGGGTTCGGCGATGTCGAACGACCAGAGGCGCCCCAGGCTGGTGTCGGCCATGTAGACGGTCTTCTCGTCGGGTGAGAGGCCTACGCCGTTGGGCGAGACGAAGTGGTCGCGCTGCCGGGTGATCTTCGAGCCATCGGTCAGGGCGTAGTACAGCGCGCCGAACTTGCGGCCCTCGGGCGTGCTGCAGCCGTGGTCGGTGAACCAGAACCCGCCCTGTCTGTCGAACACCAGGTCGTTGGGTCCCACCAGGGCCTTGCCATCGCATTCGGTGTAGAGCGTGGTGATCGCGCCGGTCGCCAGATCCACCCGCTGGATAGAGCCGCCCGTATGGCTCGGGGGCGTGGGGCCGGGCACGTTCAGGCCGCCCATGTCGATGAACTGGAAGCTGCCGCCATTGTTGGTGACATAGATCGCGCCGTCCGGGCCGATGGCCGCGCCGTTGGGACCGCCGCCGGTCTGCGCGACCGTCTGGCGCTGGCCGTCCGGGGTGATCCTGCTCAACCGCTGGCCCTGGATCTCGGTGAGGATCACCGAGCCGTCGGCCATGGCGATGGGGCCTTCCGGAAACAGCAGGCCTTCGGCCACCAGTTCGATGTCCATCACGTCTCTCCCTGTGCGCCTCTGACGGGCGGATGAGAGACTATAAGCGCCGCTTTGGACGCGGGGCTAGGATGACCCAAGGGCAGCGCTTGGCGCGGCCGCGCCGGGGGCAAGGGCTCGCGTCACCGCAGCGATCAGGCTTTCGCGGTGGATGGGCTTGGCGACGTGGTCGTTCATGCCCGCAAGCCGGCAGCGCGTGATCTGTTCGGGCATGACATCGGCGCTGAGGGCGATGATCGGCGTGCCGGCCACCGCGCCGGGCAGGGCCCGGATGGCGCGGGTGGCGGCCAGACCGTCCATGTTGGGCATGTGCACATCCATCAGGATCAGGTCGAAGCCGCCATCGCGCGCCGCAGCCACGGCCTGGACGCCATCCTCGGCGGTGGTGACGACGCAGCCGGCCAGGGTCAGCAGGGCGTGGCCAAGCTCCCGGTTCATCGGATGGTCGTCGACCAGCAGCACGCGAGACGCCCCGGGCATGACCCTGTCCTGGCTGCCGGCGCCGAGCGCTGCGGTCGCCACGACCGGCGTCGCCGGCAAGGTGATCCAGAACCGCGAGCCCTGGTCCGGAACACTGTGGACCCCGATCTGGCCGCCCATCTGGTTGATCAGGGCCTTGCTGATCGCCAGACCCAGACCCGCGCCGCCATAGCTGCGGCTGATCGAGCTGTCGGCCTGGCTGAAGCGCTGGAACAGGCGCGACTGCACTTCGGGTGCGATGCCGATGCCGGTGTCGGCGATCTCGAAGCGGAGGGTTCCGGTCGACGCGTCCAGATCCATGCGCGCCGAGACCTCGCCGGCGGCCGTGAACTTCACCGCATTGGCCAGCAGGTTCAGCAGCACCTGGCCCAGGCGCACCTCGTCGAGGGCGAAGACGGCGGGCTGATCCGCCTCGTCGCCGTTGAGGGTCACGTTCAGGCTAAGGCCCTTGGCCTCGGCGACGGGGGCCACGATGGCCACGGCGTCGCCCAGCAGGCGCGCGGGGGAAGCGGGCGCCAGGTTCAGGTCCATTCGCCCCGCCTCGACCTTGGCGAAGTCCAGCAGGTCGTTGACGATCTCGGCCAGGGATCGCCCGGCGCGGCCGATCAGGTCCAGCCGGCGGCGGCTCTCGGCCGAGAGGCCAGGATCGTCGGCGACCAGGCCGGCGAAGCCCAGCACGCTGTTGAGCGGGGTGCGGATCTCATGGCTGATCGTCGCCAGGAAGTCGGACTTGGCGGCGTTGGCGGCGATGGCCCGCGCCTGGGCGGCCCGCGCGACGGCCTGGCCACGCAACAGCAGGGTCTGCAGCCGGGCCTGGCGGCTGAGCGCAAGGGCCGCGACCATGCAGACCCCATAAAGGACGATGTGGAACATCAGCGCCTGGTGCAGCGGCGGCAGGGCGATGGCGGGATCTATGCCGGTCTTGCGCAGCACCGCGGGGATGGTGGCCGCCAGCGAGGCGGTGATCACCAGGGCCACGGCGCGCGGCCCGCCCCGGAACACCGCCAGCAGCGCGGGCGCGAACAGCAGCGACTGCAGGAGCGGCTGGGTCGAGAACACGGCGGCGGCGGTCAGCGCTGCGATCAGGGCCAGTCCGGCGGCCTCCAGCGGCTGTACGCGGAAGCCGCGCATCAGGCGGGCGTCGAGCAGGATCAGCACCGTGGGCAGGGCTAGGGCCATCCCCAGCACATTGGGCATCGTCCAGTCGTTCAACCCCGTCCAGACCGCCAGCCCGCGTTGAACGGCCAGCAGCCCGCTGATCGCCACCGAGGAGACGGTGGTCAGGAGCGCAGAGATCGCGACCAGCAAGGTCAGGCTGCGCATGTCGCGCACGCGGCTGGGCAGCCGAAGCATCCGCAGCACCCAGGCGATGGCCGCCGCCTGGAGCGTGTCGAGGGTGGTGAGCAGAAGCAGTTGCGGCGGTGGGCTGCCGGTCGAAAATTCGATCAGCACGTGCAGCAAGGCGGTCAGGCCCAGAAGCGTCCAGCGATCCTTGCGGTCCATGACCAGCAGGCCCGCGACCAGGACCGCGTTGGCGGTCCAGATCGTGGGCAGGCCATGGGTCGCCCCGGCCAGCAGCAGACTGTAGCCCATGCATCCGGCGTAGGCGAGCGACAGGCCCACGAGCCTGCGCCAGTTTGCCGACACTCTGTCGAGATTTACGCTTTTGGACACACCGACCTTCTCTGACCGCCGCGCACCGTGACGCCAAACAGTCGGCTTTTCGTTAAGCGCTGTTGCGGCGGGGTGTCGCGGGGCAGGCGCGATCTAGCTGCCCAAGCCAAGAAGGATGATCGCCACCAGAAACAGCATCAGGGCGATGGCGCAGAAAATCAGCAGCAGAAAGGTTCGCCACACCGCCGAGAACGTGGACAGGCCGTAGGCGCCTTTCAGCTGGGCAAACATGTGCGCGGGCGGCGCCATCAAGGCGATCGGGAGCACGAAGCCGCTGACCCAGGGCAGTTGGCCAAGCAGGCTCAGCGCCATGCTCATCATCGCCATGAAGGTCAGCGAGTACAGTACAAAGACGCCATGATCATAGAGCGTAAATCCACGCTTCCACAGAAACAATATCGCCATGAAGGGTATGGAAAGCGGAACCAGAAGAAACGAGAACTTGTAGAGCGTCTGCTGAAGTTTGTAGAGGGCGAGATCAGGGTTTGCCAACTTCTTGAGGATCTTCTTGTTTGTTTCTTTGCCGCCAACGACCTGGATCTTGACGTCCTCTTTCGTCACGGCGTCGCGCATCTTGGCTTGCCAACTGCCAGGCGTCAGACCATCCGGGCGGGGGGCCGCCTTCGCCTCCATTTGCAGCTGTGTCACCCTGTTGCTGGCCTCGGCCAGATCATCGGCCGCCTCGTCCAGATCCTCCGTGGCCTTGGCCAGCAGCGCTTTTGCCTCCGCGGCTTCTGACGGGCTGGCGGTCGCGACGTCCTTTTGAGCCTCGGCGAACTCACTCTTGGCCCGGGCGATCGCTTCGTGGGCGGTGGAGACCGACTGGCGCGCCGCCGTCTCGCTGTCATGGGTGGCGGCCATCTTGAAGGCCTTGTCGCCGCCAAAGCTCAGGATGAAGAACATCAGAAAGATCGTGAACAGGAACAGGCCCAGCGGCGAAACATACCGCGACCGCTTGCCTTCGACCCATTCGCGGGTCAGTCGGCCGGGATTGCCGATCAGCAGGGGCACGGTGCGCCAGATGCGCCCGTCGAAGTGCATCACGCCGTGCAGCAGTTCCTCGCCCAGATGCAGCAGCGAGCGGTGAACATGGGTCGGCTGGCCGCAGTGGGCGCAGAAGTTGCCGCTGACGGTCTGGCCGCAATCGGTGCAGGCGCCGGAATGAGCCTCGCCCGCCTTGCCCTGCGGCTTTTCCAGCGCGCTGCCCACCAGTCCGCCGGTAACCGCCCCGCCGGCTGCATCCATGTCGATCATCAGTCCGCCCTCTGCCCCGCGCCGTCTCTGCCCCGCGCCGGCGCGATCGTCAAAAGATTCGCCTCGCCCTGGGGCGCACGGAGCGAATTCTAGCGGCGCTCGAGCACTCGGAAGATGAAAGCATGGTCATCGCCATCGCCGGCCGGGTATGTTTCGCGGCGGACCTCGACCCAGGCGGCCTCGTCGAACTCGGGGAAGGTCACGTCGCCCTCGACCGTGGCGTCGACTTCAGTGATGTACAGTCGCTTGGCCTTGGGCAGGGCCATTTCGAACAGCGCCCGGCCGCCGATCACGCAGACCTCGTCGACGCCGTCGTCCTGGGCCTGTTCGCGGGCCATCTGCACGGCTTCCATGAAGCTCTCGCAGACCACGGCCTTTTCGGACTCGAAGCTGCCGTCGCGGGTCAGCACCAGGTTCATGCGGCCGGGCAGGGGCTTCCTGGGCAGGCTGTCCCAGGTCTTGCGGCCCATGATGATCGGCTTGCCCAGGGTGTTGGCCTTGAACAGGGCCAGGTCTGACTTCAATCGCCAGGGCAGATCGCCGTCGCGACCGATGACGCCGTTGGCGGCGCGCGCCACCACGATGGAGAGGATCGGGATCATGGCGTCCTGCTTAGCCTCGCCCTATCGCTGACGCCAGCCAAGAGACCTTGCCAGTTATCTGAACGTCGTTAACTTGCGGGCGGGGAGAACCAGCATGACCATATCGGCCTTCGAGATGCACATGGCCCGCACCGGCGGCGTCGAGGTTCTGCAGGGACGTTCCGTCGCGCTGGATCCGCCGGGGCCGGGCGAGGCGCGGGTGGCGATCGAGGCGGCGGGCGTCGCCTTCGCCGATATCGTCATGCGCACGGGGCTCTATCCCGGGGTCAAGGCGCCGGTGACGCCGGGCTATGATCTGGTCGGCCGGATCGAGGCGCTGGGGCCAGGCGTCGAAGGCCTCGCGGTGGGGCAGCGCGTGGCCGCCCTGACCGTCACGGGCTCCTATGCCGACCGCCGCAATGTCGAGGCGCGCCATCTGGTCGCCGCGCCCGAGGGCGTCGCCGCGGAGGCCCTGGTGGCCGGGGTGCTGAATGGCCTGACGGCCTGGCAGATGTTCAACCGCGTCGCCTCGGCTGAGGTCGGCGAATGGGTTCTGGTGCATGGCGCCGCGGGCGGCGTCGGCGGCCTGCTGCTGGATCTGGCGCGTCTGGCGGGCGTGCGGGCGATCGGCACGGCGTCGGCGGGCAAGCGCGCGGTGGTCGAGGCCAAGGGCGGCGTCCATATCGACTATCGCAGCCAGCCCGTGGCGCAGCTGGCCCAGGCTATCTCCGGCGGCGGCGTGGTCGCGGCCTTCGACCATGTGGGCGGCCCGCACCTGAAGACCGCCTCGATCGCCGCCCTGCGCCATGGCGGAAATGCGGTGCTGTATGGTGGCTATGACGCCACGCGGGGCGGCAAGACGCGGCCCGGCGCGATGATCAAGATGCTGATGGCTGACCGGCTGTCGGCGCTTAAGCTGTTCTCGGCCAGCCAGGGCGTGGTCGGCTACAACGTCACCTCATGGCGTGACGCGCGGCCCGAGGCCTATCGGCAGGATCTGGCGGCGGTGATGGCCCTGATCGGCGCGGGCAGGCTCAACCCGCAGATCGGCGCGACCTTCCCCCTGGCCGAGGCGGCCAAGGCCCAAGAGCTTCTGCAGTCGACCGGGGTGGCGGGGAAGATCGTCCTGAAACCCTAGACCGAGACCTCGGCCTTGATGTGCGGGTGGGCCTCGTAGCCCTCCAGCTTGAAGTCTTCGTACTCGAACCCGAACAGGTCGCGCTTGTCGGCGATGGTCAGGGTGGGGAAGGGGAAGGGCTCGCGGGTCAGCTGTTCGCGGGCCTGGTCCAGGTGGTTTAGATACAGGTGGGCGTCGCCGAAGGTGTGGACGAACTCGCCCGGCTCCAGCCCCACCACCTTGGCGACCATCAGGGTCAGCAGGGCGTAGGAGGCGATGTTGAACGGGACACCTAGGAAGACGTCGGCGCTGCGCTGATAGAGCTGGCAGCTCAGTTTCCCGTCCGCGACGAAGAACTGGAACAGGCAGTGGCAGGGCGGCAGGGCCATGTCTTCGACATCGGCCGGGTTCCAGGCGCTGACGATGTGCCGGCGGCTGTTGGGATTGGTCTTCAGACCCTCGATCAGGTTCTGGATCTGGTCGATGGATCCGCCGTCGGGCGTCGCCCACGAGCGCCACTGCTTGCCATAGACGGGGCCCAGATCGCCGTTTTCGTCGGCCCACTCATCCCAGATGCGGACGCCATTTTCCTTGAGCCAGGCGATGTTGGTGTCGCCCTTCAGGAACCACAGCAGCTCGATGAAGATCGAGCGCAGGTGCAGCTTCTTGGTGGTCAGGACCGGGAAGCCCTTGGACAGGTCAAAGCGGATCTGTCGGCCAAACACCCCCAGCGTGCCGGTGCCCGTGCGGTCGCCGCGCTGGACGCCGTTTTCCAGGATATCGGCGAGCAGGTTCAGGTACTGCCGCTCGGGATGGTCGGCGGCGGCTTTGGGCGGGGCGAGGACGGCGGTGCTCATGACCGGCAGAGTGGCCGCGAATCGCGCGTTTGCACAGTGCGGCGCCCCGGCCTGTCCACAGGCGGGCGCGGATTCACCCCGCGAATCCGCCCTCGTCGAGAAACGCCTGCTCCTCCGGCGTCGTTTCGCGGCCCAGGGCGGCGTTGCGATGGGGAAAGCGGCCGAAGCGGGCGATGATGTCGCGATGCTCGATCGCCCACTTGATGGTGTCTTCATCGCCGCTGTCGGCCTGCAGGGCGGCGCACAGCTCGACGCAGAACTCCTGGTCGGCCAACGACTCCGAATGCTCGAACGGCAGGTAGAAGAACGGCCGCAGCTGCGCCTCGACGGCCTGATCGTGACCGTCAGCCAGAGCGGCGCGGGCGAACATGCGGGCCAGGGGATCGGTGGCGAAGGCGTGGGCGGTGTTGCGGTACAGATTGCGCGGAAACTGATCCAGCAGGATCAGCAGGGCCAGGGCGCCTTCGGGGCTTTCGGTCCAGTGGTCGTAGCGGCGCTGGGCGGCTCTATAGTGGGTCTGCTCGAACTTGAGGGCGATGATCGAATCAAAGCCGGCGTCCTTGGCGAACCATTTTTTGGGACCGGCCGAGCGCCAGAAGCCTACGATATCCATGGGGTGGGCGGGCATCTGAGGTCCTGGTGTATCCGTTCAAACGCGGTTCATCCGCGACAGCCGATGTTGCTATCAAGGGACAAAGCCGGGGCCGCGCACAAGGCCCCTTGGAGCACGAAATGAAGCGTCTGATCTCGACCGCCATGGCCTTGTCGCTATTGGGCGGCGCGGCGGCGGAAGCCGGGTCCGCTGCGGCGGTGGTCGCCCAGCGCGAGCAGCGGCAGGATGGCCCGCGCGGTGATCGCGGCGGCGGCCGTCAAGGCGGCGAACGTCCGGCTGGTCAGGAGCAGGGCCAGCCGCGCGGTGACCGTGGCGACCGCGGTGGCGGTCGACCCGACTGGAACGGTGACCGTGGCGATCGCGGTGGCGGTCGGCCCGACTGGAACAGCGGCGGCGGCGCTCGCCCCGCCCCCCAGGCGCCGACGCCTCCGCAACCTTCGCCCGCTCCCCAGGCGCAACAGCCGGGCGGCCGGCCCGACTGGAATCGCGGCGACCGCGGCGATCGCCCGGATCGTGGCGGCCCGGATCGGGGCCAAGGTCGTGGAGACCAGGGCCGTCCCGATCAGGGGCGTCCCGATCAAGGCCGGGGCGACCAGGGTCGGCCCGGCGGCGGCGACAATCGCGGCGGCCAGGACTGGAACCGTGGCGGTCAGGACCGCAATGGCGGCTGGGATCGCGGCTGGGATCGCGGCCGTGACGACAGAGGTCGCGATGGTCGGGGCGGCTACGACCGGGGCCGTGACGACCGGGGCGGCTACGACCGTGGTCGGCCGGGGCAGGGCGGGCAGTATCGCGACCGCGACAATGGCCGCTCGCACTATGACCAGCGCCGCTATCGCCCCAGCTTCCACGCCTCGCAACGCTACCGCGTCGGCGCCTATCGCTATCCGCGCGGCTGGTACGCTCGCAGCTGGTCGTTCGGCGACTATCTGCCGGGCGGCTGGTACTCGACCTCGTACTATCTGGACTGGTTCCGCTATGGCCTGCCCAACCCGCCCATCGGCTGTGAATGGGTTCGGGTCGGCGACAACGCCATCCTGGTCGACGTCTGGTCCGGCCAGGTGCTGAGCGTCTATTACGACCTGTTCTGGTAAGCGATCACCTCGACGACTGGAGAGCCCGGCGGATCATCAGGTCCGCCGGGTTTTTCGTTTTCGGATCGCTGGCTTCGAGGTCGGGACGGTTCCGATGCATCTTTCGATCGGGAGATGTCGGCCCTGGCGGTCGGCGATCGTCCTGGGGCATCGCCGCGCGCCGGCCTCGAAAGGAACGACGATGTTGAAAGCCTCCCCCATGGTCTGGACCGGACGTGTCCTGACCGGCCTCTTCGCCCTCTTCATGCTGGGCGCCTCGATCGCGCCCAAGCTGGCCGGCATGCCGATCGCGGCCGACACCCTGGTCTCGCTGGGCTGGAAGCCGGGCTACGTCCTGATGATCGGGGTCATGGAGCTGACCTTCCTGGTCCTCTACCTCATCCCGCGCACCAGCCTGCTGGGCGCGATCCTGATGACCGGTCTGCTGGGCGGCGCCATGGCGACCCAGGTGCGGGTCGAGAACCCGCTGTTCAGCCATGAGCTGTTTGGCCTGTATCTGGGCCTGTTCCTGTGGGGGGGTCTGTGGCTGCGGGATGAGCGCCTCAGGGGGCTGTTTCCGTGGCGGCGCGACTGACAGGACGCCGCTCGCCTCTCCTGGCGGCGGACTGGCTCATGGGCAAACAACGCCCAACCGGTTAAAACCTCGTCGCAGAGGCATTTGCGTCACAACGTTCTGTCGTCGTCGCCTTGACGAAACGGCAAAAAAACGCTCAAACGCCCGGCCTTTGTCGCTTCGCCGTTGCGCGAGGCGGCCCTGATTGACCAGTCTGGAGAATAAATCATGCGCGTCTATTATGATCGCGACGCCGACCTCGCCCGCATTCTCGACAAGAAGATCGCGATCGTAGGCTATGGTTCGCAAGGTCACGCGCACGCTCTAAACCTTCGGGATTCGGGCGCCAAGAACGTCGCCGTCGCCCTGCGCGCCGGCTCGCCCACCGCCAAGAAGGCCGAAGGCGAAGGCCTGAAGGTCATGACCGTCGCCGAGGCAGCCGCCTGGGCCGACCTGATCATGATCCTGGCCCCGGATGAGCATCAGCGCGCGATCTACAACGAAGAGATCGCCCCCAACATCCGCGACGGCGCGGCCCTGCTGTTCGCCCACGGCCTGAACGTGCACTTCGGCCTGATCGAGCCCAAGGACACCATCGACGTCCTGATGGTCGCCCCCAAGGGCCCCGGCCACACCGTGCGCGGCGAGTATCAAAAGGGCGGCGGCGTGCCCTGCCTGATCGCGGTGCACCACAACGCCACCGGCAACGCCCATGACCTGGGCCTGGCCTATGCCTCGGCCATCGGTGGCGGTCGCTCGGGCATCATCGAGACCAACTTCCGCGAAGAATGCGAAACCGACCTGTTCGGCGAGCAGGCCGTCCTGTGCGGCGGCACGGTGGAACTGATCCGCTGCGGCTTCGAAGTGCTGGTCGAAGCCGGCTACGCGCCGGAAATGGCCTATTTCGAGTGCCTGCACGAGCTGAAGCTGATCGTCGACCTGATCTATGAAGGCGGCATCGCCAACATGAACTACTCGATCAGCAACACGGCCGAGTACGGCGAATATGTCACCGGTCCGCGCATCGTCACCGCCGAGACCAAGGCCGAGATGAAGCGCGTGCTGGAAGACATCCAGTCGGGCAAGTTCGTTCGCGATTTCATGCTGGAAAACCAGGTCGGCCAACCCTCGTTCAAGGCCACCCGCCGCCGCGCGGGCGAGCATCAGATCGAAGAAGTCGGCGCGCGCTTGCGCGGCATGATGCCGTGGATCGCCAAGAACAAGCTGGTGGACCAAGCCAAGAACTAAGGCCCCTCTCCAAGGATCGTGTCAGAGCCCTCGGCCGCCCTCGGCCGGGGGCTTTTTCATTTTGGGCTTGCTGATCGACCATCGACACCAAATACTGAACCATATGGTTCAATATAAAGCCGCCCATCTCGACTCCGCTTTCGCCGCGCTTTCGGACGCCACCCGTCGCGGCGTTCTGGAGCAGCTTGGGCGCGGCGAGGCCTCGATCACCGATCTCGCCGAGCGGTTCGACATGACCCTTACAGGCATGAAGAAGCACGTCAGCGTCCTGGAGCAGGTGGGGCTGGTGGCGACGGAGAAGATCGGCCGCGTGCGGACCTGCCGGCTCTGTCCGGGTGGACTGGAGGACGAGGCGGCGTGGATCGAGCGATACCGCCGACGGTGGGCGCTTCGCTTCGACGCGCTGGACGAGATCGTCGAGGACCTGAAACTGAAGGAGGACGTGGATGGACGTAGATAGCAGCGCTCCCCAGAGGCGCCACACGGCGGTGGAGCGGAGGTCAGACCGGGAGCTGGTCGTCACGCGTGTGTTCGACGCCCCGGCGCGCATCGTGTTCGAGGCCTGGAGCCGGCCAGAGCTGTTCCAGCGCTGGTGGGTTCCCAAGACGTTGGGCGTTCCCCTGCGGGCCTGCGAGATGGATGTGCGAACCGGGGGCGGATACCGCCTGGAGTTTGGGCTGGACGCCGCCAATTCCATGGCCTTCTTCGGACGTTATATCGAGGTGATACCGTCCTCGCGCATCGTCTGGACCAACGAGGAAAGCGGCGACGCGGGCGCGGTGACGACGGTCACGTTCGAGGAGCAGGGCGGCAAGACGCTGCTGGTGCTGTCCGAGCTCTATCCCGACAAGGAAGCCTGCGACGAGGCCCTCCAGGGCTCTGCTGCGGGCCTGCCCGAGCAGTTCGCGCAGCTGGACGCGCTCTTGGTCGAACTGGGCGCCGGCGCCTGACGCGCACGAAGCCCTGGGCTGCGGCCGGGGGCTTCGTTTCCGGCTTGCGCGACGCTTCGGGGCGATGAACAGTCCGCGCCGGTTCCGATTGGGAATGACGAAGGAGACGCTCCATGAAACGCCTGCTTGCCGCCATGATCGCCGGCGCCGCGCTGTCGGCCGCCGCCGCACCGACCTTCGCCGCCGAGGTCGCCTACAAGCTGGACGAGGCCCACACCGAGACGATGTTCGTCATCGACAGGTTTGGCTTCAATTCGGTGATCGGCCTGTTCGCCAAGACCGAGGGCACCGTATGGCTTGACGAAGCCGCGCCCGAGAAGTCGCGCGTAGAGGCCACGGTTCAGGTCGACAGCCTGCTTTCGGCCAATGTGGCGCGGGATGAACACCTGAAGGCGGCGCGCTGGCTGAACGCTCCGGCCTTCCCGACCATGACCTTCAAGTCGACCAAGGTGGAAAAGACCGGACCCGATACCGCCAAGGTGACCGGCGACATGACCATCATGGGCGTGACCCAGCCGGCCACCCTCGAGGTCAAGCTCAACAAGATCGGCACGGCGCCCAACAATCAGAAGAAGCAGGCCGGTTTCACCATTACCGGCGCGATCAGCCGCAAGGCCTTCGGCAGCGCCACAGGGGCCGGCGCGATCGGTGACAGTGTCGCCATCCGCATCGAAGCCCTGGCGATCGCGCAGTAGGCTACTCCAGAAAGAACACCGGCCCCCAGGCCACCTGGTAGCGGTGCTCGCCTGACGACAGGTGCGGGCGCAGCTGCCAGGCCCCGGGCGGCAGGACCGACGGCGGTCGGCCCTCGACATAGGTCGTGGTCAGGACGTCGCCGCCGGGGTCCGATACCGAGAACTGGCGGATGGCCGGGGTGGCTGCGGACAGGGCGGCGGCGATCTCGTCGGATGAGCGGACGCGCAGCGGCGCCGGGCGCGCCAGCCGGGCGCTGACCTCGGCATAGGCGCCCACCGCGATCACGCGCGGTCCCTGGCGCAGGACGCCATAGCCCACATGGGTGAAGCCTGCGGCCACCAGATTGGCCCGGTGGCCGGGGCTGTTTCGCCACTGGTTCATGATCTGGTCGGGCTGGACGGGGCCGGCCGCGTTGCGGCGCATGGCGATGTTCTCGCCCGGCGCGCCGACCAGGTCGCGGGCCAGCAGGCCGACCCGGCCCGCGGCGCTGAAACCATCCGAGGTGACATGGTCGAAGACGCCGCTTACCGCCATGTCGGCGGCGTGGGCCCGCGCCGCCAGGATCAGACCCCGGTCGGGTCGCAGCCCGGCCACGCCCTGGCGCTCGCGGATCAGATTGTTGAGGTCCAGAAGGGTGTCTTCGAACCTGTCGTCGAAGTCGCCGCCCGCCGCGTCGGAGAGGCCCGCGCGCAGCCTGCGGTCATAGGCCTGCCAGCGCGCGATCGGCGCGGCGTGCGCCAGACCGGCGGCCAGAACGAGGGGGGCGGTCAGCAGGGTTCTTCGAAGGATTTGCGGCATCGCGGCCCTTAACAGTGATTGACAGGAACCCCCGGGTCCAAGCTCTAAGACCCCATGCGTCCCGTGCGTTCCATATGGCTGGCCGGCCCCGATGTCTGGCTCCCCGATTCCGCCGCCCAGGCGGCGCGCCAGCGGG
>Ga0209023_10003093_pt1 | contig 20104 bp, 16 predicted proteins | sample LakOneMetagenome_FD_187468 | JGI IMG/M metagenome (GOLD analysis project Ga0209023, IMG submission 187468) | Freshwater and sediment microbial communities from Lake Erie, Canada (SPAdes) (version 2) | ecosystem: Environmental > Aquatic > Freshwater > Lentic | place: Lake Erie, Canada...
TTGATTGTTGTTATTGATAGTAATGGGCGAACAGAGTTCGCCCCTACGGTGTCGAGGATGATCAAGCAATGGAAAGGAGTCATTACTAAACAAATTGGTTTTTCGCCTTGGCAAAAATCTTTCCACGACCATATTATCCGTAATATTGAGGATTATTTGCGTATTTCTGAATACATTCGAGATAACCCCGCGCGATGGGAGCAAGACTGTTTTAATCCAAAGTTGATGAACGTTAAAAAAAGAATTGATTGAGGGAAGGAATGTCATGTTGTAGAGGCGAACTTTGTTCGCCTGTGTATATGTGATGCCTGTAAATGAGATGGAAATAACGGACAAACATAGTTCGTCCCTACTGTACAAAATAGACTCAAAATCCCCAGTCAAATAAAAAAGTGGATATTCATCTCGAATCAGATCACTATATTTAAGATATTATTTCGTAATCCATGGATTGGGTGAGTGTTATGTTAGGAATTCCTCTTGCGTTGTTTTTCGCTAATGGCGTGGAATGGTATACGCATAAATATGCTTTGCATGGTAAGCCACAAGCGGGCGGAGGACGTAAATCTCCAGATGAGAAGCGCATGAAAAACCACTGGGCGCATCATCGTCGCGTTCGTTTGAATCAATATAATGATGATGAACTCTATTTACATCCTCTTGGAAACGAAGCGGGTCGTTTAGAGATTAGAGGGGTCGTACTTCTCGCTGGTTTAACAACCTTTGTTTTTCCTGTAGCGCCTTTATTTACACTCACTTCTTATTATTGCGGTTGGAATTATTATAATACGCATCGAAAATCACATTTAGATCCAGAGTGGGGTAAAAAAGCGATCCCATGGCATTACGATCATCATATGAATACTAACCAAGATGCCAACTGGTGTGTGACTAAGCCTTGGTTTGATTACATCATGGGGACTCGCGTGATTTCATCTGCTGATTTGCAAGAATCAAATCCGCTGGGCATTAAATTACCAGAAAGTATTGAAAAGAAACTCAATGCTTTAGTTCGTCGTTATGCGCCTCATACATTTGCTAAAGTTGATGCCAATATGATGGCTGAGCAAGTTAAGCGTGAAAATGGATTAGAAAATATGATGCCTGTCTTTGCTGATAGTGCTGTATAAGTTTGGCTGAATAGTTAATTTTGATTGAGAGTTTGGAATGGTTAAGCCTTTGATTGTAGATGGTCGGCCGCGTTACGGTCGATTCAAGTCCACGCCGTCAGTAATTAATGTTGATGATTTTGAGTTGATGTCGCCGTTTAATAAGCCGTTACGAGGAGTTCAGGCGTCGTTGAAGCGCAAAATAGGATTCAAGTCCTTTCAGTTTATAGGTATTAATAACCAAGACGTGATGATTGGTTTGGCCGTTGTGGATCTAGGCTGGGTTGGTAATGGTTTTTTTTATATTTATGATAAAAGAACAAATACAGTTCAGGAAATCTCTGCATTACAACCCTTGGCACGTCAAACTAAAATTGATCATCCAGCCGATCATGCGGACTGTAGTTTCCAAAAAGGTGATTTTAAAATTGAAATCAATCGAGCAAATCAAAAACGTATTGTCAAAGTAACGAAGTCAAAAGAGTGTTTACTTGAAGCAACTGTTGATTTGTCGCAAGTTGAGCCTTTGGCTTTGTGTAATCCTACAGGTGCAACAGGTTGGACGTATACGCAGAAACAAACAGCAGAAGAGGTGCGTGGTTATTATTTACACCACGGTCAACGCGTTGAAATATTACCTGAACATGGCTATTTGGCAGCAACCGATGATAGCTGTGGTTTTTTGAGTTATCGAACATCGTGGCATTGGTTGAGTGTGTCGGCAACGATTGCCAGTGGTCAGCGCGTTGGACTTAATTTTGCCATGGGTGTCAATCAAGGCTTTGGAACTGAGAATGCGTTATGGGTAGATGGCAAGATTTTTGAAATTCCACCTGTAATGTTTACGTTGCTTGAAGAAGATGATGCTAATCAACGTTTAATTTGGCATGTTTATTCTGCAGATCATTCTGTCGATCTTAGAGTGGTGACAGGTTGGTGTCGTCAAGAATCTTTGAATCTAGGGGTGGTGGCTAGTCATTTTAATCAGTGGGTCTCGACCGTTTCAGGTCAGGTTCAATATGAATCGCATGTGATTCAATTTAATGGTGAGTTAGGGCTATTAGAAAAACATTTTGCAAAGTGGTAGATGTTATTGTTGATATGAGATCGTTATTGATCTCATATCTTTTTTGGTTTTTCAAAACCATTGTTTAGATGCTCCGAAACAATTGTTTTTGCCATTTATATTGTACAAATTTTTATTCAGTTAAAAACCTAGAGCCTTGCATCTCTATAAATTCTGTTGGCGAAACACCAGTCCAACGCCTAAAAGCTTTGGCAAAATTTGATGAATCCGTGAATCCAAGGATCAGTGCGATCTGAGTGACGGATTCTCCACCCCGCAAAAAATATTCTGTGGCTAATTTTTCGCGTACAGCATCCAATATCTGTTGATAGGTCGTACTTTCTTCAGCAAGTTTACGACTGAGTGTTCGACCGCTCATGCCCAAATTATTCGCCGCAGATTCCAATGAAGGAAAAGCACCATAGCAACGTAATAATAATCTGCGTAAACGTAGCGGTAATAAACACAGTGTTCGAGTTGGAATATTCTCAAAAAGTTTTTCTTCTGCTGTGACCGCCATTTGACGATTAGCGAGTGGTAATTCGTAGTGTGCAACATCTGCATCAATAATCAGCCGTGTTTGAGGCTGGTTGAACCTTACAGGGCACTTAAAGTAACGTCGATAAATATGCCCCCAAGCTGGTTCTGGATAGCTAAAATCAACTCCTAAAATTTGATGTTCATTCGCAACTAAATTATTAAATATATTGTAAAAACTAACAGTGTTTAATTCAAAAAGATATTGAGTGCAATGTGCAAGATTCATATTCGCACTGATGACAAACATGAGTTTGTCATCTTCAGGTTGTACCTGCATTTCAAGAGGAGGAAATAGCTCAGTACAATATCGGCTGATGGTTTCCAAGCAATCCAGCATCGTGGGCTGGGTGACCGCAGCCATGCCAGCCATACCATGATGAGAAATCGTCATGAGGTTGCCCATAGCTAAACCTAGATAGGGCATTTTTAAGAGGTGCATAGCTTGATCAATCAGTTTGAAGCATTGTCTTGGACTGATGAATGTATTGCTATGATCTTCGCTGTCTTCAATGCCTGCCGTACGGTAACAGACTTTTAAATCAATGCCTAAGATCGATTTAATGATTGATTCCGGATTGACCAAATCATGTTTGATTCGTTTAAGGAGCCAATTTGCATCAGGAATTATTTCCTTATGCAGATTAAGGTAGTTCTCTATATATGCCAATGGGATACATTTAGTATCAATATCTATATTCATCGATCCTTCCATCACGGTTGACGATTTATCGAGTACCTTTTGTACTGATTTTTTTTGTTTTAGCTAATTCTGAATGATAAATTTCAGAATATGATTTTACTTAGTGCACAGTTGTACACTGTTGTTGTGAAATTACTGAGAAGTGATTTGCTTGTCAATCACTTTGTCTGGATTTAACCTTATCTTGTTAAAATTGGCGTGATTTAACCGATGGATTTGGTGCAAGAGAGAGCGGCATCTAGTTTTGATTCATTTCCATGAATTCTGTTGGTGATAATCCAGTCCAACGTTTAAATGCTTTTGCGAAGTTTGATGAGTCGGTATAACCGAGTTTGAGTGCAATCTGCGTGACAGAGTCTCCGCCGCGATGGAAGTATTCTTTGGCAAGTTTTTCTCGTAAAGTGTCTAAGACTTGCTGGTAAGTGGTGCCATCTTCTGCTAATCGCCGACTGAGTGTCCGCGAGCTCATTCCTAAATCACTTGCAGCTGTATCTAGTGACGGGAAAGCACCGTAGTAGCGCATGAGTAATCGACGCAGACGGAGAGGGAGGAGGCGTGACGATTGTGCTGGAATGTTTTCAAAAAGTATCTTTTCTGCGGACATTGCCATTAAACGATTGGCAAATGGCAGCTCATAAAAACCGAGGCTGACATCTCCCAAAAGACATGTTTTAGGCTGATTAAAGCGAACAGTGCAGTCGCGAAAATAATGCCGATACATCTGTCCCCAAGCAGGTTCAGCATAGCTGAAATTAATACTGTCTAACTTCAACTCACCCCCGACAAGATGGTTAAAAATATTATAAAAACTCACCATGTAGAGTTCGACAAAGAAGTGTGTATTTGTGGGCGAGTCAATATTTTCCGTAATGATAAACATACCTTTGTCGTCTTTGATTTTTGTATACATTTCTAATAACGGAAAAAGTTCAGAAATATAACGACCTATACTATGTAGACAACCTGCAAGCGTTGGTTGTGCAACAGCCGCAACACCCGCCATACCATGATGTGAAATCGCCATCAGATTGCCCATGACTAGACCTAAAAAGGGCATATTCAATGCGTTGATGGCTTGATCAGCAAGTTTTAGACATTGCTTCGGGGTGATAAAAACATTAGTCGTATCATGACCATATTCTATCCCCGCATTCCGATAGAACACTTCTGGATTAATATTTTGAATGAGTTGAAAAATTTCTTCAGGATTGTTGATTTGGAGTTTTGTGCGTTGTTCTAGCCAATTTATATCCTGAACGATGCCTTTGCTGAGATCGAAATAAGTCTGCATGTGAGCCAATGGAATGCATTTGGTATCTAAATCAATATTCATTCATCATCCTGAACCGGAAAATCCGCGTCTTTCGCTGTGATTACTATGAGGTAACTGTCTGTATTTTAGGCTGTGTTTTGAGAGGATTTATTGATTACAAGACTGGTTTTCACACCAATCAAAATTACTCATTAGCCATGACTTTGTCAATCGACAAGATTGTGATCCAGCTGCATTCAGCAAAAATGGCGGTATTTAACCGATATTTGTCTCTTGATGACCTGTAAATAATATTAGGTCTACATAGACTAGCCATCAGCCAAATTGTCGTTTTGTTTTTGGCGTATCCCTGAAAAGACAGCCCGATGTTTTAGCTGGGTCATCTTGAAAATAAATTAAATAATGAAATGAATTGGATGCAACTATGAGAATTCTGATTGCAACTGCAGGAAGTCATGGCGATGTTTTGCCCTTTATTGCAATGGGGCAGGAAATGCTAGCGCGTGGGCATGAGGTTATTTTTTATGCCAATCCATTTTTTGAAAAATATTTACGAGATACGGGAATTCAATTCACTCCTATCGGAACTGTTGAGGAGTATTTAGCAGTTTGGAGTGATACCAATGGCAAGAAGCCATTTAAAGCTTTTCGACATGTGACTAAGTATTTTCTGAATATTTGCTTGCCATATTATCAAGCGATGTCACAGGATGTTGTGGCGGATGAAACGATTACGGTCGGTCACCCGCTGATGTTTGCAACACGATTTTTAAAAGAGACGCATCACGTTCCTACTGCGACTGTGCATTTAGCACCTGTTCCTTTTAGATCAAATACTTACCCATCAAAATTGTTACCGCTTTGGATTACACCGAAGATGCCGAATGTTGTCAAAAATATGGCATGGAGTGCGATGGATCATTTGTATTTTGATCATAACGTCAATAAGCCGTTCAACGAGTTAAGACATTTGCTTGGCTTAAAACCCTTGCGTAAGGTGTTTAGAGGCTGGATGACCGATGCAGATGCAGTGATAGGTATGTTTCCTGAATGGTTTGCAGTTCCTCAAGCCGATTGGTCGGCAAAAGTCCATTTTGCAGGTTTCCCACAAAATGCGCATGGCTCTGATGAGCGTTTACCTGAAGATGTTCAGGCTTTTTTGGATGCTGGAGAGCCACCCGTTTTATTTACAGCTGGAACCGCATCAGCAATGGCTCAGGATTTTTTTGAGACATCAATCAAGGCGTGCTTGCAGGGCAAAATTCGCGGAATTTTGTTGACGCCATTCAATAATCAAGTACCTGACCATTTGCCAGAGGGCATTGTTCATTATAGTTTTCTGCCATACCACTTATTGTTACCAAAACTGGCTGCAATCGTTCATCACGGCGGTATTGGTACAACAAGCCTGGCGTTGCATGCAGGTATTCCGCAGTTAGTTAGACCTGTTGCTTATGACCAATTTGATAATGCCAATCGTATCGTGAATTTATTGGGCGTTGGCAAGCAATTATTGCCGATCAGTTACACCCCGACAGTTGTGGCGTACGTCCTCAAGAAGCTCATCACAGATATCAAAGTCCGCGAACATTGTCGCGTTTATGCAAAGAATCTTACTCATGAAGGCAATGCGATTAAAAACGCATGCGATGTCATCTTAGAGCTAGGCGTTGTTCCAGCATGATTGTCGGTGGGTTTGTGTGGGTGAGTCGAGGTTTACAGACAAGGTTATCGGTGTGCTCACAAACCTATTTTAGAAGATTAATTTTTCGAAAACATATCTTTAAATGCTGATGATATTTGAGAAGCTAAAATCAATGGATTTGAAATTAAAGACTTTATCTCAATCATGCTGCTTGATTAAGCCTATTGTACTGGGTGCAGTCGTGATTTATCTGGCAGCATGTCAACCCAACCCAACCATGCCTGCATCTGCTGCATGGGTGAAGGCGGCATTTCCTCAAAAGTATAGTTCAGAGTCTAATATAGACAAGTCAGCTTCTCAGTTCGATCAAAACACACCGTGGTGGCAGCAATTTCATGATCCACAATTGACTGCGTTGATTGAAAAAGCCGCTAAACATAATTTTGATGTGGATTTAGCTTTACAGCGTGTCAATTTAGCACGTTCAGGTGCTGCATCGGCTGGTGCTGATCTCGAGCCGACTCTGTATTTAAATGGTGGCCGTAATACCGATAGCACAGGATATTCAAATGCCGTGAAGTCAGGCGATTTGTTGCCTGATAAAAGGATTTCGCAAGCGGGTTTAAATTTTAATTGGGATTTTGATATTTTTGGTGCGGCGCGTGCTGGAAAAGCGGCTGCTTTAAAAGATGTCAAAGCCAGTATTTGGGGTGTTTATGGCGCGCAATTACTCGCAAGCCAAGAAACGGCAAATCAGTATTTTTTGTACCAAAGTCTTTTACAGCGCAAAAAATTAATGCTGCAACTGATTGCTTCGCAGCAAGATAGTTTGAATGCAGAAATTAAACGCCAACAGGTAGGTTTAAGTAATGAGATTCAAACAGATCAAGTTGAAATAAGCTTTGCAAATTATCAGGCTGCATTGCGTCAAATCGATAATGCGTTGGAGAATGCACACCACCAAATTGCGTTATTGACCGTAACGCCACTTGAGCAGCTTAAAATCACGCCAAACCCAGACATTTTGAGTCAACCTGTATTATCAGAAAATATTCCAACAGGCCTACCAGTCGACTTATTGACGAGACGACCAGATATTCGTGCTGCTGAATTACAGCTAGCCAGCGAGAGTGATCGATTGGTTCAGGCGGAAAGAAATCGATTACCAAAAACGGTCGCAAGCCTAGTATGGGGTGGTCAAGATCTTGCATTTACACCTGCATCACCTGTGCCATTGACGCCAGTTTATTTCTTAAATACAGCGTTGTCATTTGCATTGCCATTGTATGATGCGCGAATTAAAGCCGCGATTACAGGGCAAACCGTTAAAGAAAAAACAGCCCTTATTCAATATAACAAGACTGTTTTTAATGCATTAACACAAGTCGAAAATGGTCTTTCTGCACGCAAGCAAGAACAGAAGCGTTTGGTTGATTTAAATAATATTGTTCTTAAATATCAGAATGCTTATACCCACACTCAGCGGTTGTTTGAGCAAGGTTTAACAAACCGAGTTCAATTACAAAACGCTAATCGCGGACTCATTTCAGCTGAAATGAACGTGCTGGATGTGCAAGTGTCACAAGCGAATGCAACGATCGGTTTGTATACCGCTTTAGGTGGCAGTTGGCTGCCACGTTCAGATCAATCGTTTACAGATGCGTTATTCAAAGACCAATCCCATAGCCCGTTACTTCAGCCGAATGGCAAAGATGATCAAGCTGACGATCCGAATACTCATGCACACCAAAACTGGTTCAAGCAATTATGGTCTTCTAATACCAAACCAGCACCAGCATCAAATTCAAATCAAACACATACCGACGTTATTGGCGGGAAGCCAATCAATACGGGAGCAAATTAATGCAGTTTAGATTTTCAGAGAATCACGATCACTTTCTTGAGAAATCAACGCCAGAAAAGCCTTGGAAGCATAAGGTTCAGCTTGGGCTGATCGCTATTTTTATGGTGACTTATCCATCGTTGTTTGTTGCCTGTGCCAAGAAAACCGAACCTCCTATTCCTGCAAGTCGTGTATTGGTAACGACGATATCGTCGAATACGATGGGTGAAGAAGAACGGTTTAATGGCACCTTTGTTCCTCGTATACAGACGATGCTTAGTTTTCGTGCCAGTGGCAAAGTAATTAATCGTTATGTTGAAGTGGGGGATATGGTCAAGCAAGGTGCTGTCCTTGCTCGCTTAGATGGTGATGATTATGGTCTAGCTGAACAAACCGCACAGCAACAAGTCGTTGCTGCAAAAGCTGATTCTGACCAAGCAGCGCGTGAAGAAGCGAGACTAAAAAACCTAGTGACGGATGGCACAGTGAGTCGTTCTGAATACGAACAAGTATTATCCAAAAAGATTGCCAGCGAAGCAGTTACAGCACAAGCAGAAAAACAATTAAAACTTAACCAGAATAAAGTGAGTTATTTGAATCTTGTTGCGCCGCAATCAGGCGTGATCAGTGATCTACGGTTAGAGGTGGGTCAGATCGTTGGAGAGGGGCAACCTGTAGCGACATTATCAGATCAAAGTGAGATGGAGCTTTCTGTTGATTTGCCTGATTACATGGTGAATGACCTTGGTGCATGGTATGCGCAAGCAAAATTCTGGTCAAATGATTCAAGTGCTGCGCCACAAACTATTCAATTGAAACTGCGTCGAGTATCACCTGTTGCAGCAGGAATGAGCCAGAGTTTTGATGCGCGTTACACGCTCGTTGGGCTATCACATGATGCGATGTTGCAGTTTAAACAGGGGATGAGTGCGCAGGTTATTTTACAACGAACGACATCATCTGCTGGAGTTACATTACCATCAACCGCGGTTGGAAAGACAAATGGTTCTACATTTGTCTGGGCGGTGACAAAAGATCATCATCTTCAACGAGTACCTGTCAATGTTGTGCGATTCGCCGAGTCCACAACCCAAGTTACAGGATTAACCCATGGAATGCAGGTTGTTACAGTGGGAATCCAAAAATTGGATGACAGCATGACAGTGGATGCTATAGAGCGTCCTATCGAAAATTCAGGTCGGCAGGATCAGTCTCAATTGGCTGATGCAGCGTCTTCTTCCACATTGAATTAAAGAAAAGGGCGACTGCATGATGTTCAAGTCATTCAATTTATCTGAATGGGCGGTGAAGCGGCAGAATTTTGTGATGTTCCTGATGATCATCGCAATGATTGGCGGCACTATGGCTTTTAATGGTCTGGGGCGCTCAGAAGATCCTCAATTTACTGTGCCTGCAATGTCGATTTTGATGACTTGGCCAGGTGCTACGGCTGAACAAGTTCAAGAACAAGTGATCAATCGTTTAGAAAATAAACTCAAAGAATTGGATCACGTCAAAGCCATACAATCGTTTAGCCGACAAGGTTATGGCGGTTTGATTCTGGAGATGCAAGGCGGACAAAGTGACGAACAGCTCCGTGAAGCATGGTATCAAGCGCGTAAAAAAATTAATGATATCCGCAGCGAGTTTCCCGCTGGTGTCACAGATCCGATTTACAATGATGAATACTCAGATATTTATTCAGTGCTATATGCGGTTCAGTCCAAAGACATGAGTTATTCGGAGCTGTTAACTTACGCTGAGCAGATTAAACTTAAGTTACAAGGTGTTCCAAATGCTAAAAAAGTCGATATTTTTGGCAAGCAAAAAGAACAAATCTTTGTGGAGTTCTCAAGTAAAAAATTAGCGGGTTTAGGGATTTCACCGAGCACAATTCTAAGTGCGCTTGCAGCACAGAATACCATTACGCCTTCTGGTGCATTCGATACTCGGAACGATAAAGTATTTGTTCGGATTAGTAATTCTTTCAAAAACCAAACTGATGTTGGAAATACGCCGATCCGTTCTGGCAATACAGTGTTGCGTTTGCGAGATGTTGCGACAATACGTCATGGTTACCAAGATCCGCCTGATTACCAGACTCGTTTTAATGCCCAACCTGCATTGGTGATCGGTCTAACGATGCAACCAGGTGGAAACGTTCTGACTTTTAGCAAAGATCTAGAGACTAAAGTTGCTGAATTGCAAAAAGAACTGCCCGTAGGTCTCACCATGACCAAGTTTGCAGATCAGCCTAAAGTTGTTAAACAATCCGTTTGGGAGTTTGAAAAGAGTTTTTTGGAAGCCTTAGTGATTGTTCTTGTGATCTCATTTATTGCTTTAGGAGTTCGTTCAGGGTTAGTCGTGGCAATGAGTATTCCGTTGGTACTGGCGATAGTTGCAGTCATTATGAAAGCCAATGGTTGGGATTTAGATCGTGTCACTTTAGGTGCATTAATTATTTCTTTGGGACTTTTGGTTGATGATGCCATTATTGCTGTCGAAATGATGCAGGTAAAAATGGAAGCGGGATGGGATCGGATTCGATCTGCTTCTTTTGCATATACCTCCACAGCTTTTCCGATGTTGACAGGAACGCTGATTACGGTTGCTGGTTTTATGCCTGTTGGTTTAGCGAAGTCTGATGCAGGTAAATATGCGAGTGGGATTTTTTGGGTTCTCGGCACAGCTCTGATTGTATCGTGGATTGTCGCAGTTATTTTTACCCCTTATCTCGGTGTCAAGCTACTGCCTGATCGTTACGCTAACCAAGGTCAACAAGAACACGATCCTTATGATACGCCTTTTTTTAAAAAATTTAAGGACATGATCACGCTTGCGGTGCGACATAAATGGATTGTGATTTCTGTCACAGTGGGTTTATTTGTTATCTCGATCATCGGTATGGGGTTTGTGCAGCAGCAGTTTTTTCCATCTGCGGAGCGTCCTGAGCTGCATGTGACTTTGACTTTGCGGCCAGGTTCATCAATCGGTGCGACAGAAGTAGACGTGAAGCATTTGGAGAAAATTCTCGAAGGAAATTCTGATATTCGCTATTTTTCTTCATATATTGGCAAAAGTAGTCCTCAATATTATTTGTCAGCCGTTCCAGAGCTCCCTAATGCAGGTTATGCACAGTTCGTGATCATGACTAAAGGCGTTGAGGCGCGTGAACGCGTTCGCGCAAAATTAATTGATTTATTTAATAATAATGAGAATTTTCCAGATGCGATTGGACAGGTCAAACGCCTAGAATTTGGACCACCTGTAAAATATCCAATCTCATTTCGGATTACTGGGCCTGATGAAAATGTACTGCGTGATATTGCTTACAAAGTACAAAATATTATGCGTCACAATCGCTTAGTTAAAGATACCTTGCTTGAATGGGATCAAAAAACGCGTTCAGTGAATATTGATGTCAATCAAGAAAAAGCCGAAATGCTTGGAGTATCGAAGAAAGACTTGGCGGATACAATCCAGATGATGCTTAACGGCATTCCAGTAACCTATATTCCAAAAGGTGAAGATCAAGTTGATGTGGTATTACGAGCGAATCAGCATGAACGCCAATCTATTGAGGCATTAGGACAAGTGATCTTGTTCACCAGAAATGGTGGTGCAGTTCCGCTATCACAAATTGCAAGGATTAAAGCGGGTTACGAAGATCCAGTATTGTGGCGTTATGATCGCAATAACTATATCGGTGTTTCTGCTGATGTGGTTGATGGTGTGCAGGCTCCTTATGCCAGTACACAGCTTGATCATCAGTTAGATGAAATTCGTAAGGCATTACCTGTGGGTTATGAGATCGAAATGGCTGGCGTAATCGCCGAAAGTAATCGTGCAAATTTAGCGATTTTAGGTGTAGTTCCACTGATGGTGATTATTATTTTGACCTTACTGATGATGCAATTACACAGTTTTTCTAAGACCTGTATGGTGTTTTTGACTGCACCATTGGGATTAATCGGTGTAGTGCCAGCACTGTTGATTTCTAATTCGCCATTTGGATTTGTGGCGTTGATTGGTGTCATTGCTTTGGCTGGAATGGTCATGCGAAATTCCGTGATTTTGGTGGATCAAATCTCACAAGATGTCAAAGACGGACATGATGAATTTACCGCAATTCTTGATGCGACAACTAGACGTGCACGCCCTGTTGTACTCACGGCTGCTGCGGCGATGTTAGGAATGTATCCATTGGCTCAGAGTATGTTTTGGGGGCCAATGGCGACTGCGATTATGGGCGGATTGTTTGTGGGAACGGCATTGACGCTTGTTTTTGTTCCAGCACTCTATGCTGCTTGGTTCAAAGTTAAAGTTTGGGGTTATCGCTAATCAGTTTATATCTTAGCCAGTGAAAGTATTTTAATGATACTGATCTGGCTAAGATTTTTTTAATTCTTTCGTTGTTAAATTGATAGGTATTCGGCTTCGAGAAGTAGGGCTTTGATGAGTCATTTAAGCCTGAATCAATGCTTCTAACTGCGTACGTTGCAGATCTGGAATTCGATCTGATTTTTGAGTTTTAAAGTCGAAATAAACTTGCACTGCTTTACCTTTGGCGACTAAAACGTCATTTTGCCAAGCCTCTTGAATGATCACAAATGACGAGTTACCAACACGTTCAATACCTGTTTTGATTGTTACTTCATGACCATAATGGGTCTGGGCAACAAAATCGATTTCGATACGAGCAAGAATTAATGTCAGTTGTTGAATATCCATTGCAGGTGTAAAAATCTTAAAAATGGGCGCACGACCAGCCTCAAACCAGCCTGCGATGACAGTATTATTAATATGTCCAAAAGCGTCTGTTTCATAAAATCGTGGAGTAATATTGACGCTAAACATGGCTTTTCCTATAAATCCTAAGAGATTTTAAAATGGTTGGGTTTCAATTTTTATAAAATATCATGTTCGTTAAGGTCATTCCAATTGCTTGGAATACGACGTGATTTGATATTTTTTGTCAGAATAAGACATTTTTCTTCGAATCATCGAACATCTAAACAGTGCGAAAGCCGCGCTTCCTGCTATCATTCGCTTTAAGATTTTTCTCACGTTATCGTTATCCAGACAGACTCTATGCACCCTTTATTCGCTTCATTAAAAGATGGCTCTATCAAACTCGGTTTAACATTGTCCGATGACACGTTGAACACATTGTTGAAATATCAAGACAACTTATCATTGTGGAATAAAGCCTATAATTTGACTGCGATTCGTGATCCAAAAGAAATGTTGGTCAAGCATTTGTTGGATAGTTTAAGTGTGATTACTCATTTGCCAGAAGGACGTTTATTGGATGTCGGCACAGGCGGCGGATTGCCAGGTTTTGTGATTGCAATTGTTCAGCCGGAGCGTCAATGTGTGTTGCTGGACAGTAATGGTAAGAAAATTCGCTTTTTGCGGCAAATGACTGCGGATATGAAAATGCCCAATGTTCAGCCTGTGCAGGCACGGATTGAAGATCCGCAAACACTGAGTGATTTAGGTGTTTTTGATGTGGTGACGAGTAGGGCTTTTGCTTCACTGAGTGATTTTGTTCGGGATTGCACGGTGTATTTAAAGCCTGATGCGACGCTTGCTGCAATGAAGGGTTTAATTCCAAGCGATGAAATGGCAAGTTTGGATCAGTGGCAGCAAAAAACGATTGAATTAACTGTGCCGTCATTGAATGAGCAGAGGCATTTGATTTTGCTGACCAAGAAATTATCTACTTAAAAGATACGACGAAGACACAAACATCATTTAAGATAACCCTAATTTTTAATATGTATTTGGAAATAAATCAGCTATGACCGACATCAAAGCGTCAGCCAAGCCTGCTGTAAATGCAAAAAAGAGACCTGAAATTTGGGCAGTTGCCAATCAAAAAGGCGGAGTTGGTAAAACAACAACGGCTGTTAATCTTGCCGCGTCTTTAGGTGTACTCAAAAAAAGAGTCTTATTGATAGATTTAGATCCTCAAGGTAATGCAACTATGGGTTCAGGCTTACAAAAGACTGAATTGCCACATAGTGCAACAGATATTTTATTAGGCGCAGCACCTATCGAAGCGGTGATTCAACCGACTCAAGTTGGCTATCGGATGATTGGTGCGAATCGTGATTTAGCTGGTGTGGAGCTATCACTTGTTGATCAGCCCCGTCGTGAATTTGTGCTCAAAGAAGCGTTATCTAAGGTTGAACACGAATACGATTTTATTCTGATTGATTGTGCACCTAGTCTTAATTTATTGACAATCAATGCATTAGCTGCTGCGACAGGCGTGATTATTCCGATGCAATGTGAATATTATGCTTTAGAAGGTTTGGCTGATTTATCTGGAACGATTGATCGTATCCGTGATGTCCTCAATCCAGAAATTCAAATTCGCGGTGTATTACGAACGATGTTTGACCCGCGCAATACACTGGCAAATGATGTGTCACAAGAGTTATCGACTCATTTTGGTAATATCATGCTAGAAACTATTATTCCGCGTAATGTTCGTTTGGCTGAAGCTCCAGCGCATGGTATGCCAGTGATGTTCTACGAAAAAGGTTCAAGAGGTGCGTTGTCTTATTTGAGTGCGGCAGCGGAGTTGGTTCGTACTGCAAAAAAGAGAGTGGTCAGTAAGGGGGTAACTGCATGATGCGTAAGCGAGGTTTAGCACAAGGACGAGGATTAGATGCACTTTTAGGCTCGATTAAGCAAGTTCGTGCTGAAGTTGCTGAGACCCATACTCAAACACCAGCAAATGTCACATTAGTTGATTTAGAGCTGGATCGCTTACAACGAGGGATTTATCAGCCGCGTCGAGAGATTACACCAGAAAGTTTATCAGATCTTGCTGACTCGATTAAACGTCATGGTGTCATGCAGCCGATTGTCGTGCGTCGTTTGGAAAATCCAGCTGATGCAGATGTTGAATACGAAATTATTGCGGGTGAACGTCGTTGGCGCGCTGCAAGATTGGCAGGTTTGGAAGTTATTCCAGCGATTGTTCGAGAGTTACCTGATGCGCTGGCAATCGCATTGGCGCTCATTGAAAACATTCAACGTGAAGATTTAAGCCCAATGGAACAAGCGTATGCATTACAACGCTTCCATGATGAGTTTGGGATGAGTCATCAGGAAATTGCTGAAACCGTAGGCAAGGCGCGTGCAACGGTCAGTAATTTGCTGCGTTTGATGAGCTTAAATGAAGATGTTAAAACTATGCTAGATCGTGGAGATCTGGATATGGGTCATGCGCGTGCTTTACTGGCTGTAAAATTAGATGATCAAGGTCATCTTGCAAGAATCGTCGTTGGACGTGAATTATCTGTTCGTCAAACAGAACAATTGATTCGCGATCATCTCAATCCTCCCGTAGCAAAAGCTGTTCGAGTTTCACCTCCAGATATTGGTGATTTAGAGCGTCGTTTGGCAGAACGATTGGGCGCGCGAGTGGAATTGAGTCATAATCCAAAAGGTAAGGGTAAGCTAATTATTCGCTATCATTCACTGGATGAGCTCGATGGCATTCTTGCAGTCATGGATGTGCAATAACAGTATTCGCACTTTGAAAGATATTGATTTGTCATGATGGATAATGTTTTTAGATTAGGATGATTTTAAGATGTGGGAGTTAATTAAGGCGGGCGGCTGGCTCATGTTTCCTTTGGTGATCTGCTCGATTGCAGCATTAGCCATTATGATAGAGCGCGGTATACGTTTACAGCATAAAAAAGTTGCCCCAAGTGGTTTAGTTCAGTCTTTAGCAGCAAAACTCCATCAAGGCCGATTAACTCCCCAAGAGGTGACCGAGTTGCAAATGGGCTCACCTCTGGGTGATTTATTGGCAACAGGTATCCAGTATTCAGGTGGTGGACTTGAGTACATGACCTTGCAGATGCAAAATCGTGCCAGTACTTTGATTCATCGTTTAGAAAAAAATCTGAATTTGTTGGGGACGATTGGCAATATTGCGCCGCTGTTGGGACTGCTCGGTACTGTACTTGGAATTATCGAGTCATTTTTGGCTGTGAATGTTGGTGGTAATACTGATCCTGCGATGCTTGCTTCAGGTATTTCGCAAGCACTCATGTCTACTGCTGCAGGAATGATCGTGGCTATTCCTTCGCTAATCGCATATCGCCATTACCAGCGTAAAGTTGCTGATTTTGCAGTAGAAATGGAAGAGCAGGCTGGTATATTGCTGCATATCATTCACGGCACGCATCATTCACCTGTGATTGATGATTTAGGTCACACCTCTTCTGAAAGTGTTCCTCATACATCATCAATTATCTCTAATTCTGTATTTGGTCAAAAGACTGCAGCTAGTGCAACGTTATCAAGTTCGTCAGCTAAACAGAGTCAATCATGAAGTTTAGGAAGCCAAAAGTCGAAGAGATTTCGATCAATCTGACTCCAATGATCGATTGTCTGTTGTTTCTTGTTGTTTTCTTATTGGTTTCAACGAGTTTTAATAAATATAGCAGATTGAATTTAATTTTGCCGCAAGCGACAGGTGTACCTGATGTACATCGACCTCGTAAGGTTGAAGTGGGTGTCGATCAAAATGGTGCATACATGGTGAATGGCAAATCATTGGCTAGTAACAGTGAAGATGATTTGCGTGCAGCGATTGAAACCGCAAGTCAAGGAGATCATACGCGCCCACTCGTGATCGCTGCCGATGGTCGTACTTCGCATCAATCTGTGGTGAAGGTGATGGATGTGTCTGGAAAATTGGGATTTATTAACATCAACATCAGTACGCGCATGCCCGTGGGGAGTAAATAAGTGACAGGATTCGCAATATATCGTAGGTTGCTGTCTTATTTAAAACCGTATTGGTGGGCTGGGCTATTAGTTATTGCGGGTAATCTGTTAAATGCTGCAAGTGAGGTTGGTGGCGCGCAATTGGTTAAATATATTATTGATGCAATCAGTAATCATGACCAATCCGCCAAAAATCTCTTTCCTGTACTCGTTGTTGTGATGTTCTTCTTTCGTGGCGTAGGGTCATTTCTCGGAAGTTATTACATTTCAGTGATTGCACGTCATGTTGTGTATAACTTACGCCTTGAGGTGTTTGATCGCTTATTAACCTTATCTCCTTCTTATTATTTAACACATTCGAGTGGTTATCTATCCGCTAAGCTGATCTATGATGTTGAGCAGGTCACTGCTGCCGCGACTGAAGCAGGTAAAACTTTATTGCGTGAAGGTTTAACCGTTGTTGCTTTATTAAGCTATTTATTTTGGATGAATTGGCGTCTATCGTTATCTTTGCTCGTCGTTGGACCGTTGGTCGGTATTTTAGTGCGCAAAGCAAGTAAACGGCTTCGCAAATTATCTCACCAAATCCAAGATTCGATGGGTGAGGTGAGCCATATTGTTAATGAATCGATTAATGGCTATAGCGTAGTAAAGAATTATGGCGGTCAAGCTTATGAGCGGGAGCGGTTTGATCGCGCTTCAACGAATAACTTGAAAAAAAGCCTTAAAATGGTGATCACTAGTAGTATTAATACCCCCATGATTCAATTTCTGATGGCGATTGCGATGGGAATCGTGGTTTGGTTGGCATTACGTCCAGAAATTCTGACATCGACTAGTGCTGGGGATTTTGTTGCTTATATCACCGCAGCAGGTTTGATTAGTAAACCACTTCGAGCATTGACTGATGTCAATGAAAAGATTCAACGTGGTGTTTCTGCAGCACATTCCGTGTTTACGATGATTGATACGCCACCAGAAGAAGATTTAGGAAAAATTGAGCAGCCACTTACAGGTCAAATTACTTTTGATCATGTCAGTTTTGCTTATCCTGAGAAACCTGATGCATTGTCCAATATTAATTTAACAATTAACGCTGGCGAAACAGTTGCTTTGGTTGGACGTTCTGGTGCGGGTAAAACCACTTTAGTTAATTTGTTGATGCGTTTTCAGAATATTACCAGCGGTCAAATTTTATTAGATGGCGTTCCGATCGACCAATTTACATTGGCAAACTTGCGTAGCCAAATTGCCACTGTCGGTCAGCAGGTGATTTTGTTTGATCAAACAGTGCGTGAAAATATTGCTTACGGACAGCTCGCGACTAAGACTGATGCTGAGGTTCGTGCAGCTGCACGAGATGCATTTGCTGAACAGTTTGTCGATGCATTACCGAATGGGTTTGATACGTTAATTGGTGCAAGTGGCATGTCGCTGTCGGGTGGTCAACGTCAACGACTTGCGATTGCTCGGGCACTGCTGAAAGATGCGCCGATTCTCATCCTAGATGAGGCAACGAGTGCGCTGGATAATGAATCTGAGCATTATATTCAGCAGGCATTGAGCCATGCAATGATTGGACGAACAACGCTGGTGATTGCACATCGTTTGTCTACGATTGAACAATCTGATCGGATTGTCGTCATGGATCAAGGACGGATTGTCGAGCATGGAACTCATACTGAGCTGCTTGCGTTGAATGGATTGTATGCGCAGTTGCATCAACGTGATTTTGTTGATATTCAATGATTTCAATGGTATTGATAAGTTATATATTTAATCCGTCACGATAAAGGTGCTGTGTGATCGATTTACGAACCGCATTTCCTCGAGCATGGGCAAAGCAATCAGGATGGTTGTTGTGGTTGCTACCTTTGTCATTGATTTATGCTTTAGTGACAGGTTTGCAGCGTACTTTATATCGTTGGAATATTAAAAAAGCCTATCAGTCGCCTGTACCCGTGATGGTCATCGGCAATATCACTGTGGGCGGTAGTGGGAAAACTCCTTTATTAATAGAGTTGGTTCGCTATTTAACGCAAGAGCAGCATTTAAATATCTGTGTGATTAGTCGTGGTTATGGTGGCAATCAAGCAATATTTCCTCATATCGTTCAAGCATCTGATCTGGCAAAAGATGTGGGTGATGAGCCCTTATTAATTGTACAAAGCACAGGTGTAGCACTTGCAGTCGGTGCAAATCGTCAAGCTGCTATCGAGCTATTACTTGCGGATGCTGCAAAAAAAGAACAGCCGCTTGATCTTATTCTCAGTGACGATGGCTTGCAGCATTTAGCATTAGGTCGACAATTGGAATGGATTGTCTTGGATGTTGATCGTGGTTTAGGGTCAGGCTGGTTATTACCTGTTGGTTTTTTGCGTGAGAGCGTTGATCGCCTTGAAACTGCAACAGTCATAGAACATGGTCAGGTCAAACACGAAGTCGAGAGTTCGCCTTATCGAATGCATCTGGTGTCTGGTGATTTAGAGCCATTAACTTTAATTTCTGGTCGTCAGTCTTCGCCACAGCCACCACAACGTGTGCATGCGGTTGCTGGCATTGGTAATCCATTGCGTTTTTTTAACAGCTTACGCGATCTTGGTTTTGATGTGATTGAACATGCATTTGCTGATCATCATCCTTATCAAATCAGTGATGTTCAATTTAATGATGAGTTGCCTATTATTACGACAGCTAAAGATGCTCAGCGTTTACAAGGTCTGATTGATTCGAATGTTTGGATATTGCCCGTGAAGGCATCATTATCACCTGAATGTTATTCATTGTTATATAAACAACTTGCAGAGTTAGGTGTGTTGACTGAGCGTCGACAGACTCATCGCTAATGGTTTGTATTTTTATAAAATTATTTAAAAACAGATTGATGAGAGATTTTTATGCGTCATATTGTCATTCCATCGCGGTATGCCAGCACACGTTTGCCAGGTAAACCATTATTAGATTTATGCGGTAAACCGATGGTGCTGCGCGTAGTAGATCAAGCGCGTAAAGTAAAAGGCGTAGATAGTCTTTGTGTGGCGACAGATGATGAGCGCATTGCTCAAGTATGTCGTGATGCGAATGTAGATGTAGTGCTGACTTCTACTGATCATCCATCAGGTACAGATCGTCTCGCTGAGGTTGCCAGAATTAAGGGCTGGGCGGCAG
>Ga0209023_10003094_pt1 | contig 20089 bp, 18 predicted proteins | sample LakOneMetagenome_FD_187468 | JGI IMG/M metagenome (GOLD analysis project Ga0209023, IMG submission 187468) | Freshwater and sediment microbial communities from Lake Erie, Canada (SPAdes) (version 2) | ecosystem: Environmental > Aquatic > Freshwater > Lentic | place: Lake Erie, Canada...
GTCGCCGGGTCTGACGGTGATGCGGTCGAGCAGGTGATCGATGCGCCAGCTATTGGGGGCACTGAGACGCCGGGCAATGCCGTATACCTCGTACCCCTTTTCGAGCAGCAGCTCGGCGAGATACGAACCGTCCTGTCCCGTAATTCCAGTGATCAGCGCGCGCTTGGCCATTCAATCTCCGCCAGAAAGCTTAGACAAACCCATCAATTATACACGCCTGCATGACAGGACGTGCAGTGAAGTCACACGGTCACGACTGCGCCGCACACGCACCTCAGCCACAGTGCACGTCACCGTTGCCGATCGACGCGCGCGGTGTCCGATGTCAGTGCCACGCGTCGCGCAGCAGGGCCGCTCGACTCACGCGGTGCGTGACCGGGCAGAAGCCAGATGGCGCGCCAGGGCGTCCTGCCACGACGGCATGACGATGCCGGCAGACGCCAGCCTGGCATTGGCCATCGCGCAGTACTGCGGGCGCAAGGCCGGCAGCACGACGTCGGCAGTGGCCACCACATCGAAGTGCGGTGTCACGCCAAGCTGCCTGGCGGCTTCCTGCGCCACCTCCAGCCACGTGCCGCTTCCGCTGTTGACGCAGTGATACAACCCGGGCGCGGCTTTCCGCTCGAGCAGATCGAGTGTCGCGTGAGCGGCATCCACGACAAAGGTGGGCGACACGGTCCGATCGCCGAACACGCGCACGGGACGACCCGCCCTCAGACCATCCAGGATCGACTCGAGGCTGCCCTTCGCGCGGTGCCCGGCGGCTGCGCCGAACAGGCTTTCGACCCGCAGCACGTAGGCCGTGGGTGCATCTGCCGCGAACCACTCGCCAAGCAGCTTCGATGTGGCGTACGCGCTACGCGGGTTGGGCGGCTCCTCTTCCCGCATCGGGGCCGTCGCCGTGCCGTCGAAGACGAAGTCGCTGCTGTACTGCACGAGCACGGCTCCGAGTGTTCGTGCCGCACGCGCGAGCAGCCGCACCGCGAAGGCATTCACCAGCAGCGCATCAACGGGCCGGCTTTCGGCGGCATCCACGGCGTTGTAGCCGCTGCAGTTGATGATGGCGTCTGGCCGCGCGCGCTCCATGGCGGCGGCCACCTGCTCGGCATGTGTCACATCGAGCGAGGCGCGATCGAACGGCAGTACCTCATGACGTCCCGCACACGCCTCGACGACCGCCCCGCCCAGCTGTCCCCGCGAGCCGATGACAACGACACGCATCAGGCGACGTCCTTCGTCACGAACGCGCGCATCTGTGCTTCGTCGAGCACACCTTCCCACCGCGCCACGACCGCCGTCGCGATGCAGTTACCGGCGACATTCACGCCCGTTCGACCCATGTCGAGAATCTGGTCGATCCCGAGCAGAATCGCCGCGCCTTCGAGCGGCAACCCGAACTGCGTCAGCGTGCCGGTCAACACGACGAGTGCAGCCCGCGGCACACCGGCCACGCCTTTACTCGTCAGCATCAACGTGAGCAACATCACCAGTTGCTGCCCGAGCGTCAGTGAGACGCCCGCCATCTGTGCAACGAAGACCGTCGCCAGCGACAGATACAGCGTGGTGCCATCGAGATTGAAGCTGTATCCGGTTGGCAGCACGAACGCGACGATGCGCTTGGGCACCCCGAAGCGTTCCATGACTTCGAGCGCCTCGGGAAGCGCCGCCTCGGAACTCGCGGTGGAGAACGCGATGAGGCACGGCTTGCGAATCGCCTTCACGAGCGTCCACGCCGGCACGCGCAGCAGCAGCGCCGCGAACAGCAGCGACAGCGCCACGAAGATGATGTATCCCGCGTACATCACAATCACCAGCTTGCCGAGCGTGAGCAGCACCGACACGCCTTTGCCCGCGACGGTCGCGCCGATCGCGGCGAAGACGCCGACCGGCGCAAACGTCATCACGTAGCCCGTCACCTTGAACATCGCCTGCGCGGTCGCCTGCATCACGTCCACGACCGGCGTTCCCACCTGCCCCAGTGACGCGACGGCTACGCCGAACACCGTGGCAAAGACCACGACCTGCAGGATGTCGCCGCGAGCCATCGCGTCGATGACCGAGGTCGGCACCAGGTGCAGCAGCATGTCCCACGGCCCCTGCTGCGCCTGCGTCATCGTCGCGACCGCCGTTGTGTCGGCGCCGAGCGGCGTGGTCATGCCGACTCCCGGTTGCAGAACGTTGACCAGCAGCAGCCCAAGGGCGAGCGCCACGGTGGTCGCCACCTCGAAGTAGAAGATGGCCTTGACGCCGATGCGACCGAGCGCGCGCAGGTCGCCGCCGCCGGCGATGCCGACGACGAGTGTGGAGAAGATCAGCGGCGCAACGATCATGCGGACCATGCGGAGAAAGAGGTCCGCCAGCGGACGGATGGCGAGCGCGCCAGCCGGCCAGAGCCAGCCAATCAGGATGCCGAGGAGGAGTCCGACGAAGATGCGCGTCGTTCCGCTGCTTCGGCTCGCGGAGCGCTCGCTCCGCGGCGACGCGGCGCCGTCACTCACAGCTTCAGCCCGCCCACGAACTCGGCGATGGCCGACACCACGCGCTGCTGCTGCTCGAGCGACAGCTCGGAGTAGATCGGAATGGCAATGGTCTGCTCAGCCGCACGTTCCGCATGCGGGAAGGCGCCGCGCGCGTAGCCAAGATCGGCAAAACACGGCTGCAGGTGGAACGGCACCGGGTAGTAGACCTCGCAGCCGATGCGCTGTGAGTCGAGATACGCCTTCAGCTGGTCGCGATGCGGCACGCGGATGACGAACTGGTTGTAGATGTGGCGCTGGTTTGCGGGTTCCACGGGAATCACGAGGTGATCGAGCAGGCCCGCATCCTTGAAGAGTGCCGCATAGCGCGCCGCGTTGAGACGACGCGCTTCGGTCCACGCGTCGAGATGCGGTGCCTTCACTCGCAGCACCGCGGCCTGCAGCGCGTCCATGCGGAAGTTGCCGCCCACCAGGTGGTGGTAGTACTTCGGCTCCATCCCGTGCGTGCGCAGCAACGTCGCTCGTTTGGCGAGCGCAGCATCGTTGGTTGTGACCAGGCCGGCGTCGCCGAAAGCGCCGAGGTTCTTGCTCGGGAAGAACGAGAAGCAGCCAAATGCGCCCATGCCGCCCGCCGGCTTGCCGTGATACACGGAGCCTATCGCCTGCGCCGCATCCTCGACCACCGGAATGCCGGCGCGCGACGCCGTTGCCAGAATCGGATCCATGTCGGCGCAAAGTCCGAACAGATGCACCGGCATGATGGCGCGCGTCTTCGGCGTAATTGCCGCTTCAATCGCGTCGGTGTCGATGTTGTAGGTCACCGGGTCGATGTCGACCAGCACCGGCCGCGCGCCGAGACGAGCCACCACACCAGCGGTCGCAAAGAACGAATACGTCGACGTGATGACTTCGTCGCCAGGCTTGATATCGAGCGCCATCAGGGCCAGCAGCAGGGCGTCGGTGCCGGACGACACGCCAATCGTGTGTTCGACGCCGATGAGCGCCGCCATCTCGCGTTCGAGCTCCGTAATCTCGGGGCCCATGATGAATCGCTGGCTGTCGCAGACGCGCGTGATCGCCGCGAGCACGTCGTCGCGGAGCGGAGCGTATTGCGCCTGGAGATCGAGCAGGGGAACGGCGTGCACGGCGGGTGTGGTCACGCGCGGAATTGTACTATCGGCGCGACTTGATGGCGGCGCGGGTCTCGCGGTCAGCCTCACGCTGCTTGATGGTTTCCCGCTTGTCGTAATCCTTCTTGCCCTTCGCCAGCCCGATTGCGACCTTGACGCGACCCTTGCTGAAGTACATCCGCACGGGCACGAGCGTCATGCCCTTCTCGGTCGTCTTCCCGATCAGCTTGCGAATTTCCTCGCGCCGCATCAGCAGCTTGCGCTGGCGCATCGGCTCGTGATCGGCGTAGCCGCGATGCGAGTAGGCGCTCACGTTCACGTTACAGAGCCACACTTCGCCCTTGTCGATGCGTGCAAAGCTGTCGCGCAGGTTCACGCGCCCTTCACGAATCGACTTCACCTCGGTCCCGAGCAGGACGACGCCGGCCTCCCAGGTGTCGAGGATGTGATAGTCGTGAAACGCCTTGCGGTTCTCGGCGATGTTGGCCTGGGCCAGCTCGCGCTCTGTCTTCTCAGCCATGAATTTCGGATCTGCGCCACCAGCATCGTCGCACACGCGGCGGGAACGGCGCTCGTACGCCGGTTCCGTAAGCGTCTATGCGTGCTGCGGCGCCTGTCGGACAGTCGACCGCGCCAGCTGCGCGGCCAGCAGTACGGCGGCCACCATGCTGCCGTGGTCGGCGGTGCCGGTGCCGGCAATGTCGAAGGCAGTACCGTGATCGACCGACGTGCGAATGATGGGCAGACCGATGGTGACGTTCACGGCCTGTCCAAAGGCGAGCAACTTGACCGGGATGAGCCCCTGATCGTGATAACACGCGATCACCACGTCGAAGGCGCCGCGGGTCGCGCGAACGAACACCGTATCCCCGGGAAACGGACCCGACACGTCAATCCCCTCGGCCCGGCACGTCTGAACCGCGGGTTCGACCGCGTCGATTTCCTCGCGCCCGAACAGCCCATGCTCACCCGCGTGCGGGTTCACGCCGGCGACGCCGATCCGCGGCGACGCGATGCCGAAGCGTGGCAGTTCACGCGCCACCAGTCGAATCGTCTTCGTCATCGACTCACGCGTCAGCACGCGTGACACGTCGACAAGGGGAATGTGCACCGTGGCCAGCACGACGCGGAGCACATCCGAGTGAAACATCATGGCGACATGCTCGGCGCCAGTGAGGTGGGCCAGCAGGTCGGTGTGTCCGGCCCACGGTATGCCGGCGAGCTTGAACGCTTCCTTGTTGACCGGAGCCGTGGCTATAGCATCGACGCGACCGGCCTGCGCGTCCTGCACGGCTCGCACGATGAGGTCGTAGGAGGCGTGTCCGGCCGCGGCTGACAACACACCTGGCACAAACGCCTCCAGGTTCGGCGGCGCGTAGACGAGTGGTTCGCAGACAGCCAGCACGCGAGGATCCGCAGCGGCTTTCGCCGCGATTTCAGGTCCGATCCCCGCCGGGTCGCCTGCCGTGATTGCGATGCGTGGCAGCGCTATCGGCATCGACACGTTCCCGAGGCGCATCCGCCGCTGCACCCGCAGGCCTTGCCGCTGGTGTTGCCGCCACTGCCTGGTTCGCCGTCCGCTCCGCCCATCTCGAACCGCAGACAGCACTTCAAGCGTCCGCACATGCCCGACAACTTGGCTGGATTGAGGCTCATGTGCTGCTGCTTGGCCATCTTGATCGACACGGGCGCGAACGACGTGAGAAAACTCGAACAGCACAGCGGTCGGCCACACGAGCCGTAGCCGCCAAGCGCCTGGGCCTCGTCACGCACGCCGATGTGCCGCATCTCGATGCGCATGTGAAACGCGGCCGCGAGGTCGCGCACCAGTTCGCGGAAGTCGACCCGCGACTCCGCGGTGAAGTAGAACACCAGACGCGAGCTGTCGAAGGCGTGTTCCACCTTCGTCAGTCGCATGGCGAACCCGCGCTCGCGAATCCGCGCCTGCGCCAGACGTCGCGCCTCGGCCTCACGCTGTTGTTGCCGTGCGCGCGCCACCACGTCTTCGGGTGTTGCGAGTCGAACGATGCGTCGCTCGTCTGCGCCCGCACCCGCCTGCTGATTCACGACCAGCGGGATCAGCGCGTCGACCGCACCAAACGCCTGGCCGCTCGGCGTGTCGACGACGACTGGCGTGCCCGCACGCGGACGGTCCACGCCCACCGACTCCGGCATCACGCAGGTCTGCGAACGACCGGCGGCCGCGAGCGTGACCGATACGTAGCGCGACGCGTGAGTTTCAGCTTGTGACATGGTCGAGTGTCCGCCGTCGCTGCCTGTCATCGTGTCCGAACCGTCGATCGCCGACCGCTGCGGCGAGGCTCGAGCCTCGCGCACGAACGCTTGTGACGCAGTCAGCGCCACCCTGGTGCTACAGCTGCAGTACCAGCCAGTCAGCCACGAGTTTCGCGTTCGTGTAGCGCTCCAGCGCGGCCAGCGCCTTGTCGACCGCCACGAACGCCTGCCGGCCCCGCTCCCCGGCAAATGCATTGAGCCGCTCGAGTCCGGGTGCCAGATCTGGATTGGCGAGCAGCGACCGGTCGGACGTCGTGGCCATGGCGCCGATGTCACGAAGCAACGTGGACATCGCGCGAAGATACGTCGCCAGCTGATCACGCTCCGTGGACGCCGCTCCAGCTCCTTTGACAACCAGGTCCTTCGCGCACTCAATTCTTCGTCGCACATCGTCGGACGCGGCGGCCTGCGCCAGCACACGAAAGGCGACGTCGCGCGCTTCGACCATGTCCTCGGCGCTGGAGTCCAGGGCGCGGCCGATGCTGCCGTCGGCTTCGGCCGCCACGCTGCGTGCCTCGGCCTCGCTCTTCCCCTTCGCCATCAGGTACGCCGCGACCTCTGATTCAGCAAGCGGCTGAAAGCGCAGCTGCGGACACCGCGAACGCACGGTCTGCAGCAGCAGATCGGGCGATGCCGTCACCAGCAGGAACACCGAACCTGGCGGCGGCTCTTCGAGCACCTTGAGAAACGCATTCTGCGCCGAGCGCTCGAGCGCATCCGCCTGGTCGACGATGGTGACGCGGCGACGACCTTCAAATGGTCGATAGCCAGACCGATCGATGACGTCGCGGACGCTGTCAATCTTGATGTTGCCCTTGTCGTTCGGCTCGAGGAAGACCACGTCCGGGTGGACACCGCGAGCAATCCGCGCGCATGCCGGGCACGTGCCGCACCCGTCACACTGATCGGGTGAGACGGAGCGTGACGGCGTCGGGCAGTTCAGTGCCTGCGCGATGGACAACGCAGCGAGCCGCTTCCCCACGCCCGCCGGTCCCGAAAGAATCAGGCTCGGCGGCAGCGACTCCCTGGCAATCGATCGCGACAACAGCGCGACGAGCCGACGATGACCGATGATGTCGCGAAACGGCATGGCTGGCTGACGCCCCGGATCGTATCACCCGCATGCACAGTCGAGGTCGACCGCGCCAACAACTGCACGGTCAGCGTCATTCGCAGAGTGACGACGCCGCCGGAGCGGGCATCGTTACGGTTCTCGCCAGAGCACGAGTCCTGCGCCGACGCCGGCCGCTGGCTGCTGCGTGTGAAACACCTCGTAGACCTTGTTGTTGCCCGCAATGGTCACCAATGCGTAGCGTGAATCTCCGTCGGCAGGAAAGCCCCGCGTGTTCGGCGCGCACGTCGTCCATGCGGTGCCGTCGGCGGAGCGCATGAGACTGGGCGTGCCGCACTTCACGGCCGCTTCGTTGCCGCCGCCAATCGGTGCACCCATCGCGTAACGACCGGCGCTGTCGATCGCAATCGACACCGGCGGCACCATCTCGTGCCCGCCGTCGTCAGCAACGAGAGCCGGCGGCGCCCACGTCGCGCCCTGGTCCGACGACTTCGTCATCCACACGTGATGTCCGTTGAAGAATTTGTCGTCGCGCCCTCCGTAGAAGACCACCGCCATCCGCTGACCAGCAACCGCCAGCTTCGCCGACGGGTCGTCGGCCTGGTGACCGTCCGTGTCAATGACCTTCACCGCCGACGACTGACCGGGACGCCAGAACGCCACCGACACGGTGTAGCCCTCGTTCGGGTTCAGGCAGTACGTCATCACGGGTCGGTGCTCGGCATCCACGGCCACCGAGATGCACTCGGCGCGCACCTCTCCGGTGCCGGGGAGCATGGGCGCCTTCTGCCTGGACCAGGATGAAGGCTTGTCGGCAACAGCACCGGACGCGAACACGACATCGCGCTCAGCGAGATACGCCACATATGCCTTGTCGCCATCAAGGGCGAGGGCCGGCGTCGAGAGTCCTGAGCTCTCGGATGAAACCTGCTGAACGGGATTGGAGGTCCACGTCACGCCACCGTCGGTCGACAGCGCGAACTGCACCTGACGGTCGGTCACCAGATACGCAATGCCAGCACGGGACACGCCATCGAAGGCGAGTGAGAACGACGGGCGAGTGCCTGACCGGGCCACATCACCGACCATCGCGACGCGCACGGGCGGATTCCATCGATAGGCCGCGCGGTTCCACGCGATGAAGTCGAGCGCGCTGTCAGGATTTTCGCCGTCGTTGTTCAGGTCGGACACGAGATACGCGAAGGCCGGATCGCCGTTCGCATCGAGCGCCATGCTGATGACACTCGCAAACTGCGCCGGGTCGTGGTCGTGCATCGCCTTCGGCGTGGCGACGACCTGCGAGAAGCCGGTGGGCGGCGGCCCAACGGTGACCTCGTTCGACGGTGCCGATGGGGCGCCCGTCCCCTGCGTGCGAACGCGGTAGACGTAGGTCGCGAACTGGTCCACCTTGCTGTCAGTGAACCGCGCGGTATCCGCTGTGCCAATGCTCGCCGACGGCGTCGCGCCCGCGGCGGGCCACGGCGCGCCAAGCAACTTGCGTTCGACAATCGACGGCGTCGAGGCGTCGCCAGGCGTCCACGTCAGCACCACTGCAGACTTCGAGGCCTGCGCCACCGTCAACGCGCTCGGTGCCTTGACAGGCGTCCCCTGCGCGGCGCGGACCTGTCCCGATACCGGCAGCAGACCCGCCACCACGCCCACTCCGGCCAACACACGCTTGCAGTACCTGGTCATGTGCTCCCCTGCATCACGCCGGTGCGACCGCGATCGGCGCTCATTTGTACCCAGCCTTCGTGAAGGCCACGGCAGCGGCGATCGCCACGGGCGCGAAGGACAAACCGAGTTCGCGCGAGGCGCGAACGGATGAGTTTCCTAGGTTACATCCGCGCGACTGCGTTCTCGTGAAGAAGGACTGCAAGAGACGCGTGAAGAGTGCGTGAAGGAGATGGCTGCAGACGGTGCTCACTGCGCGACAGAAGGCGCGACGCAGTGACTACGGGTGAGGTCGCGAGCCTAACTGGGAAATCGAAGAGGCCACCAGCGTGCGACGTTGGCGTAGCAGCGAGAAGACATCAACTGAGCATCGTGTCGAGATAGCTCGAACCCAGGTTGAGGCAGTCGAAGACGTGCAGGCCGAGCCGTGAGGCGAGCTGCGCGCAGACTTCCACACCGCGGACGCTGTTGCCGTGTGAATCCAGCTTCGGCGAGTAAGTCGCAATGCCTACCTGTCGGTTAACGACCGCCAGCACGCCGCCGCCGACCCCGCTCTTTGCCGGAATGCCCACGCGATACGCCCACTGCCCCGAGTAGTCGTACATGCCGCACGTGAACATGATCGACAGCATGTCTTTCACGCAGCGCACATCGAAGACGCCCGTGTCGGTGACCGGATTGCGCCCCATGTTGGCGAGCGTTGCGCCCATCATCGCCAGATCGCGGCAGGTGACCAGGATGGAGCACTGCTTGAAGTACACGTCCAGCGCCACCTGCGCATCGTCGGGCACCATGCCGAAGTTGAGCAGCAGGTGGGCGATCGCGCGGTTGCGATGTCCGGTCCGTCGCTCCGACTCGTAGACCGACTCGTCGATCGTCAACTGCCGCCCCGCCGCATCGCTGAAACGCCGGAGAATCTGCTCGAACGCCTGGTCGCCGTAGTGCGCATGCATGAGGGCCGAAACCGTGATGGCGCCCGAGTTGACCATCGGGTTGTGCGGCCGGTTGGTGCCGTTCTGCAGCTCGATTGAGTTGAAGGCGTCGCCGCTCGGCTCGACGTCCACACGCTGGCTCACATGATCCTGGCCGAGCTGCTCGATCGCCATGCCGTAGACGAAGGGTTTCGAGATCGACTGAATCGTGAACGGTGTATCGCACTCACCCGCCTCGAACACGCGTCCATCGGCCGTCACGACGCAGACGCCGAAGTGATCGGGATTGGCGGTGCCGAGCTCCGGAATGTAGGTGGCAACATGGCCGTCGTTCAGCGAGCGGTACTCCTCGTAAAGGGCGCTGACGAGTCGTTGAAGTTCGTGCGGACCACCGAGCTGATTCGCGTGGACGACGGGCGTGTCTGTGCTCACTGTGGGGCGCTTCGAGCAAGAAGTGATCCCGGGATCCAGCGACGAGTGCGTGCGTCCGCCATGGTGTCCATGGCCCGTTGCACCATGCGCAGTGACGTCGACGCCCTCGCCAAGGCAACGAAAGTGTTTGTCGCTAGGCGCGAAAGCGACAATAGTGTCCGTCGCGCTGTGACAGCTGACGTGAGGAGTTTGCGGAGGAGAAGACTAGCGTTGCAGCGCGTCGCCGTGACCAGCAGCGTGCGACGCTCGCCCACGCGGCGCCGGAGCACGAACGAACATAAATGTCTGTTTCAACCTGACAGACCCACAACATCGTCGTTTTGCGAGCGAACGAACGACCGCACGGTTTCAACGCGCTGAGGCTGTCACACGGAGTCAGCCGACGCTCTGGGACGCGAGTCTTTCACCCGACGCAGCAGCCGCTGTGTCGACAACGAAAGCAGAATCAAATAGCGCGGAAGGAAGCGGTGAAACAGGAGGGACGCACGTCTCCGTCGTCGATGACCCTACGACGGAGAGAGCGGAAGTGCTGTCACTGTTGTTGGCGGGGTCGACGGGACTCGAACCCGCGGCCTCCGGCGTGACAGGCCGGCGTTCTAACCAACTGAACTACGACCCCGAACGTGAAACTGACGTGCAGCGTCCGAACTCAGATTGCCGTCCGAACAGACTGACGATGATAGCAAATCACTCGTCGTTCGCCAAACAGCAAGTCTGTGCAGCCGGTCGGTGCCTTACAGGCGATCGCAAATCTTCAATCTGACTCCAATCTTCAATCTGAAATCTTCGATCTTAAATTTCTAGATTGAAGCTGGTGGGCGGTAAGGGACTCGAACCCCTGACAGCCGGCGTGTAAAGCCGGAGCTCTACCAACTGAGCTAACCGCCCGGTCTGGCCCCTAGTGCGTTCCGGCTGCCTGCCAAAACACCTCATTATAAGCCGCCTTCGCACACAGAACCAGCACCGCCACGAGCAGTCCTGATACCGCACGGTATTCGCGGTTGGCCATGGCCTGTGACATCGAGAACGCGCGCGTGCTGGCGGCGGAATCGCGGCTGCCAAGTTCGCCGCGTCGATAGCGATCGTACTGCTCGCCGAATTTCGAGCGCAGGAACGCTTCCTCGCTCGAAATGGCCGCGCCAATCGTCGCTCCCAGATACAAGAGGATCAGCACCGCCACCACCACGCTGCCCGACGCGATTGCGAGCCCAACGCCCATCATCGACGACCCGACGTAGAGCGGATGCGCGAAGAAGCGGTAGGGACCCGATGCGGTGACCTCGCGCGACTTGTTCAAGTGGCCCGCGGCCCAGAATCGCAACAGCTCGCCAAGAATCGCGACCACAGTGCCGACGGCCAGCGTTGCGCCGGTCGGCTGCGCCAGCCACAGCACGAGCACGGCAAAGACGAACCCGAGCGGCACGCGCAAGCGCGCCAGACGCCGAGTGAGATCAGCCACGCGACCGACCCGCCGCCGTCAATCTACGGTCCACCGCGTCAAACACTTCCTGCACGTCGATATCCAGAAGACACATACGCTCGCGACGACACTCCCGCAGATGGTGACACACGCAGACCGTTGCGCGCGACACCGACTCGTCGTCTGCACCGAGTGGACCGTTGCGCTCAGGTCGGGTCGGACCGTAGATCCCGACGAGCGGCGTGCCCACCGCAGACCCGATGTGCGTCGGTCCCGTATCGCCAGACACCATCACTGACGCTGCCGAGGCCAACGCGGCAATGTCGGCAATCGTCGTCTGCGGCGCGAGTATCGCGGCGCCAGCGGCAGTCGAGACAACCTCGTCGGCCAGAGAGCGCTCACCAGGTCCCCACAACACGATGGACGCAAGGCCACGCTGCTCGCGCAGTCGCCTGGCCAGCTCGCCAAGCCTTGCTGCGGGCCAGCGTTTGTTCGGCCAGGCGGCTCCGGTGTTCAAAAGCGCGAAGGCTCCGCCAGCCTGCTGAATCACCTGCGCCACCGCCGGCGACGCCTTGACGTGTAGTTGGAACTCGGCTGGTCCGGGCTTCACGCCGAGGAGCGACAGCATGCCCAGATTGATCTCCACGACGTGCCGCGTCTCCGACGGCGCGTACATGCCGTCGCCGCCCGGATCGTAGGACTCGCCGTAGAAGGCGCTCGCAAAGGATTCACGCGCGTACCTCGCGTTGAACCCGAGCACGCGCGTCGCCCCGGACAGGCGTGCGATCACCGCGGACTTCATGAGGCCCTGCAGGTCGATGGCGACGTCGTAGTGCTGGCGTCGTAGCTGCCGAATGGCAGCCGTCATCGACACCCCGCCGGAGCTTCGCCCGCGGTCGTTGACGACGATGCGCTGATTGAGCACCGGAACGAGGTCGAGAATCTCGCGGTGCTTCGCGCTGACCACCCAGTCAATCTGTGCGTCGGGATACGCGCGGCGCAGTGCCACGGCAACAGGCACCGCGTGCACGATGTCGCCAAGGGCGCCGAGACGCACGATGAGAATCTTCATCGACGTCGGCATGATGCCACGCGCATGGGTGCGCCGGCACTGGTCGGAAGGCGGCGGGCTCGCACGTCAGGTTCGCGAAGCGTCTGCGATCTTCGCGATGAGCTCGCGCGTGTGATGGTCTTTCGGATCGCCGACGATGGCCGTCCGTCCGCCGTACGACTGCACCACAGCACGCTCGGGCACGGAATCGACCGTGTAGTCGGTCCCCTTGCAGTGCACATCGGGTTGAATCAGGCGAAGCAACCGCTCGACCGTGGCGTCGCTGAACACGACCACGTAGCTGACGCCCCGCAAGGCCGCCACGAGTTCCGTGCGGTCGGCCTCGGGAAGAATTGGGCGATCGGCGCCTTTGAGCGTACGAACCGAGCTGTCGCTGTTGACCGCGACGACCAGGCGGTCGGCCTCGGCGGCAGCCCCCTGCAGATAGCGAACGTGACCGACGTGCAGCAGATCGAAGCACCCGTTGGCGAACGCGATGCTGCGGCCGTCGGCGCGTTCGCGCGCAATGGCCTCGACGAGGCTGGCGTCGTTAACGACGAGACCCACGGATGCTCCTGCGATCGTGCATACGCGCCGCTCTCGTCACCGCGCCCGCCTGCGTGTCACCGGTTTCGGCGGAGCCGAATCGGCTGGTGCGCTTGCCACCACGGCGTATTCACGATCCACGGCCTGCGTCAGTTCACTCGCGGAGGCCGTCGCGGTCCCGCGCTTCATCACGACGACGCCGCCGGCGTAGTTCGCCAGGTTGGTCGCTTCGGCGAAGGTGGCTCCGGCGGCCAACGCCGTCGCTATGGTGGCGATGACGGTGTCGCCCGCGCCCGTAACGTCGGCGACCTCGTCCGACCCGAAGATCGGCACGTGCCGGGTCGGCTGCTTTGGCTCGAAAAGCGCCATGCCGTGGCTGCCGCGCGTGATGAGCACGGCCTGCATTCCGGTTCGCCGGAGCAGCGCACGACCGGCACGCTCGAGCGCGTCGAGGTCGTCGTCGATGTGCACGCCGAGAGCCGCTTCCACTTCCGACTGGTTCGGTGTGCACGCCGTGAGACCACGGTAGTCGAGCAACCGGTATCGGCTGTCGACAACGATGGGAATCGTGCGACCTGGGAAGCGCTTCCGCAGTGCGGTGCGTATCGACTCTGCCAGTTCGGGCGTCACCAATCCAGACCCGTAGTCCGACAGCAGTACGGCGTCGCAGTCTGCGAGTGCCTGCGTGAGCTTCGCGCCGAAGGCCTGGCTGACATCACCGGACAGCGGCCAGTCCGTTTCGCGATCGATGCGGATCACCTGCTGCTTCGCAGAGTGGATGCCGCCGGCGAGAATGCGCGTTTTTACCGGCGTCCGGTAGTGCCGCGCGCGGACGATGCGGCGTGTGTCCACGCCACGTGCGAACGCGCCGATCATGCGTCGACCTTCGACGTCGGCGCCCACCATACCCGCCACGAGGGCTCGCGCACCGAGGGCAGCGACGTTGTTCGCCGCGTTGCCGGCGCCGCCGGGCACCACTTCGGTGGCGTCGTAGCGAAGAATCAGCACGGGTGCCTCACGCGACACGCGCGAGACCTCGCCGTAGATGAACTCATCGGCGATGAGATCGCCAATCACCAGCACGCGGCGGCCAGCGAAGGCGTCGATGATCGAGCGGAGCCGGGCCCGCTGTTCCGTGTTGCCTGACAGCGGGGAGTTCGAGCGAGCATTCAGCATAAGCATCCGAAGTCGTCGCATGCTCGGCCTGATGATTCAGTGAGCCGCGCACGCCCGGCGTGGCCGCACCGCGGCACGCCATCAGATGATTGTAGTGCGTGGGGACCCCAGCCTACCGGTTCGAGAGAATCCAGCTCGCGGCTTCGACCAGGTTGTTGACGATCGCGTCCGCGTGCATGCCCGCCGGCGGGCGCGCTTCAGACAGGACGCCGTAACCGGTGCGCACGAGCACGCCCTTCCCGCCAACCGACCTCGCTAGCCCGACGTCCACCCAGCGATCGCCGACGGTGAATGACTTCGCAGGGTCGATGCCTAGCTCACGAGCCGCGCGGTCAATCAGGGCGCGTCCGGGCTTTCGGCACTCGCAGCGAATCGCGAACTCCTCGATGTGACCATCGGGATGATGCGGACAGTAGTAGTACGCGTCGATGTGCGCGCCACCGAGCGCGAGCAGGTCGGCGATGTGGCGATGCACGTCTTCCACCACCGCCGCGTCGAAGAACCCGCGCGCGATGCCGGACTGGTTCGTGACCAGCACAATTGGAATGCCGGCGCGGTTCAGCGCACGAATCGCGTCAGTCGCGTACGGGTAGAGCTCGACGCGATCGCGGCGGTCGAGATATCCCACCTCTTCGATCACCGTACCGTCTCGGTCCAGGAACACTGCGCTCACAGCTTCGCCCTCACGTCATCTACGACCATCTGAACAGCCACCTTCGTCATGCACCGGTGCGTCAGCGGACACTCACGCAACATGCAGGGACGGCACCACGTCTCTGCATGCACCACTGAAAGGCGGCCCGAGCCGCGCGGACGCGTTTCACGTTCGTTCGTCGGACCGAACACCGCCGTCACGTTCACGCCAAGTGCGGCGGCGACGTGCATGGCACCCGAGTCGTTGGTCACCAGCGCACGCGTCTGCACGAGGACGGCGGTCAGCATCGGCAGATCGGTTGTCCCAACCAGGTCAATCGGCTTCAGTGGCGCCGTAATGAGGCGTTGCACCTCACGGCTCGCTGCAGCATCGGTGCGTGCGCCGACGAGCACCGCCCGCACACCGTCCCGTGCAAGCGCATCGATCGTCGCCGCGTAGCGTGCCATCGGCCACTGCTTCGCTCGTCCAAACGCCGCACCAGGAGCTACGGCGACCAGCGGCGCGGTCCTGTTCCACCCGTGTTCGACGAGCAGCGTCTCGCCGTGTGTGCGCAGGTCGTTCGGCACGGTCAGGTGCGGTATCGCGTCACCGCGTTCGATGCCGAGCGCGTTCGTGAGCTGCTGGTAGTACTCGACCTGGTGCACGCGAGACGGCGGCACGACCGCGCGTGTCAGCAGCACGCCGCGCCCTTCGTTGCGGTAGCCATACCGTTGCGGGATGCCCGCGCTTCGGGCGATCCGGGCGGTATTGAACGAGTTGGTCAGGAGCAGGGCCTCGCCGTATGCGCCGGCGCGCAGCGCTGCGATGCTGGCCGCACGATCGGCAAGAACGACCGTGCGACGAATGCCGGGAATCAACGGGACGATCGGAGCGATGGACGCGCGAGCCGCGATGTCGACGGTTCCATCGGGATGAGCGCGACAGAAATCGGCGACGGCAGGAAGCGCCATCACGGCGTCACCCAGCCAGTTGGGTGCAAAGACCACCGCGGGAGCGGTCATGCCTGACTCCGAACCGCTGCCTGTGGTACGGTTCCGGGGTCGATGAGCACGACTCGGCTCGCGCCAGTTCCGCAAAATCCGCTGCTGTCGGTGGTCATGCCCGTGTACAACGAGCGTACCACGGTCGAAACCATCATCCGGCGCGTGCTGGCCGTGCCGATGCGCATCGAACTCATCGTCGTGGACGATGGCTCACGCGATGGGTCGGGCGACATCCTCGACGGGCTCGCGAAGGAATTGCCGTTCAGGCTGATTCGCAAGGAGAACGGCGGCAAGGGTTCGGCCCTCAGGCGCGGCTTCTCCGAAGTGACCGGCGACATCGTCGTCATCCAGGATGCTGATCTCGAGTACTCACCGGAGGAGTTTCCCGACCTGATCGATCTCATCTGCAAGGGACACGCAGACGTGGTCTTCGGTTCGCGCTTCATCGGTCGTCATCGTGTGTTTCTGTTCACGCACTATCTCGGGAACAGGATCGTGACGCTCGCCACCAACATCCTCTACAACACGATGCTGACCGACATGGAGACCTGCTACAAGGTGATGCGCACCGAAGTGCTGCGCTCCTTCACCCTGCATTCGAACGGCTTCGGCATCGAGCCCGAGATGACGGCGAAGATCTTCAAGCGCGGGTATCGCGTCTACGAAGTGCCAATCACCTACGCCGGTCGCGGATACGATGAAGGCAAGAAGATCACCTGGCGAGCCGGCATCGAGGCGCTCTGGGTGCTCATCAAGCATCGGTTCGTCGAATAGCCGCGAATTCCTGTGAAGATTGCGCTCCTGCAAATCAATCCGACTGTCGGCGATCTGTCCGGCAATGCGGCGCTGATCGCCGATGCGGCGGCCCGTGCGCGACAGGCCGGCGCCGATCTGGCGGTGACGCCCGAACTGGCGCTGGTTGGCTATCTGCCGCGCGATCTTCTGTTGAGCCACACCTTCATCGCGCGCGCCTGGCAGGAAGTGGAGCGGCTGGCTCGCGAGCTGGCCGAAGGTCCGCCGACGCTCGTGGGGTTGCCTGAGGAGAATCCGTCCGACGAAGGGCGTCCACTCTTCAACAGTGCCGTGCTGCTCAAGGGCGGCAAGGTGCAGCAGCGCTTCCGCAAGGCGTTGCTGCCTACTTACGACGTCTTCGACGAAGACCGTTACTTCGAGCCGTTCCACGGCGCGCAGGTGCTCGATGTGGCCGGCACGCGTGTGGGCATCAGCATCTGCGAAGACATCTGGAACGATCGCGATTTCTGGAAGCGTCGCCGGTATCACCACGACCCGGTCGAGGAGTTGGTGCGCGTCGGCGCGCAGGTCATCGTGAACCTGTCGGCGTCGCCGTTCTCGGTCGGCAAGCACAAACGGCGCGAAGAGATGCTGAGCAGCATGGCGCGCAAGTACGGCGTGCCGCTGGTCTACGTGAATCAGTTCGGCGGCAACGACGACCTTGTGTTCGACGGCCGCAGTTGCGGCTTCGCCGCGTCAGGCGTGCCGCTCGCGCGCGCCGCGTCGTTCGATGCCGACGTGGTCATCTGCGATACGGCGAATACGACGCCGATCGGTCCAGCCACCGACCTGGTCGCAGAGTCAGAAGTCTGGAGAGCGCTCGTGCTCGGCACGCGCGACTACGCGCGCAAGTGCCGGTTCTCGCGCGTCGTGCTTGGTCTCTCGGGTGGAATCGACTCGGCCATCACGGCGGCGATTGCGGCAGAAGCCCTCGGACCGCAGAACGTGCTCGGCGTCCTGATGCCCTCTCCGTATTCGAGCCAGGGCAGCATCGACGACTCACTGGAGCTCGCGCGCAATCTCGGCATCGACACCATCACGCTGCCCATTGCGCCGGCGATGCACGCGATGGAAGGCACGCTCGCCGATGCGTTCGCGGGCACCACGCCCGACGTCACCGAAGAGAACATTCAGGCGCGCATCCGCGGCAACCTGCTCATGGCGTTGTCGAACAAGCGTGGTGCGCTGGCGCTGACGACGGGCAACAAGTCGGAGCTGGCAGTTGGCTACTGCACGTTGTACGGGGACATGTCGGGTGGGCTTGGCGTCATTGCCGACGTGCCAAAGACGATGGTGTACCGCGTGTCGCGATGGCTGAACGACCGCGAAGGCCGCGCCATCATTCCGGAAGCGGTGCTCACGAAAGCGCCGTCAGCGGAGCTTCGCCCCAACCAGACCGACCAGGATTCGCTGCCGCCCTACGACGTGCTCGACGACATCCTGCAGCGACACATCGAACATCACGAGCCTGCCGCGGCCATCGTCGCGGCCGGGTTCGACGCGGCGACGGTGCAGCGCGTGCTCAGGCTGGTGCGAGGTGCGGAGTTCAAGCGCAAGCAGGCAGCGCCGGGTCTGAAAGTCACTGACCGCGCGTTTGGAACGGGATGGCGGATGCCCATCGCGGCGCGGTGGGAGGGGTAGAGCAGGTTCTTGGTTCCTGGTTCCTGGTTCTTGGTCCGTCCCTGGTCCTCGGTCCTCGGTCCTGCCCTGCCGGCCCTGCCCGCCTCGCCTACCCTGCCTGCCCGCGAACGCGACAGGTCTACTCCTCGGCGCCCTGCTCATCGCGAGCGCCCGCTGGAAACATCGATCGTTCCTGAGTCGGGCTTTCACTCGCCTGCGGTTCGCGCCAGCGACGGTGCATCCATAACCAGAGATGCGGGTGGCGACGGACGTACATCTCGAGGACGTCCGTGCAGCGCTGCGTGAGCTCGCGCACCGGGTCCGCCACGTCGGCGGCAGGCGGCTCGATGGAGTGCTCGTACACCATGCGGTAGCGGCCGTGTCCGAGCGGCAGCGCAAACAGCGGCACGATGCGCGCGCCGGTGCGCAGCGCCAGCGCCGCAACAATCGGCGTCGTCGCTGCGGGCCGGTTGAAGAAGTCGACCGAGATCGCGTCCTTGCTCTGAATGTGCTGGTCGATGAGGACGCCAATCGAACCGCCGTCCTGCAGCACGCGCAACGCACGTCGCAGCGTCCCCTGACGGTAGATGACGCCGTTGCCGGTTCGCGTCCGCATCTGCTCGAGCAGACGGTGAAGATACGGGTTGTCGAGCGCGCGCGCCATCACCGACATCGGTCGCAGCCGCAGCGCGTGCACCAGCGCCTGCAGTTCCCAGTAGCCAAAGTGGCCCGTCACGAAGACGACGCCCTTGCCGTGCGCATACGCGGCACGTACGCGCTCTTCCCCGTCGAACTCCACACGCGAGAGCATCTGCGCGTCGGTCAGCGTGCTGAACTTGAGCAACTGAAAAAGCAGCCGGCCGAAATGTTCGAACGTTCCGCGGACGATGGCCGCGTGCTCCGCTGAAGTTCTTGTTGGGAATGCCGCGGCGACGTTCCGCGCCGCCACGCGGCGGTGGGAGCGGTCGAGCGCGTGGAACGTGCGGCCGAGCGCCGTGCCGCACTTCTCCACCATCGAGTCCGGCATCCATCGCACGGCGCCAATCAGGATGCGCACGCCGGCGTATTCGAGGCGATGACGCATCATGATCGCGAGACGCTCCTGGCTTCGCGGGCGCGCGCAAGCTGCGCGAGCAGCCACGCCGAGAACGCTGCGGCAGGTTCAATCCGAGTAGTGAGCGGAACGGCAAGAAAGGGCAGCGTCGACTGACCGGGCGCGGTCATCTTCACCGCGTCCTTCTCGGTCGTCACCACGGCCGCTGCGCCCTTTTCGCTCGCCGTCCGAACGATGGCGGCGAGGTCGGCGGAGTCGAAGGCGTGATGATCGGGAAACGTCATCGTTCCCACGACGTGAGAGCCGGACGCACGCAGGTCGTCGAAGAAGCGTTCGGGTCGTGCGATGCCCGCCACGGCAAACACCGGCGCGCCTGGCGATGGAGCCGCGCCTGAGAGCAGCGTCGGGGCACCGAGTTCGCGCGTCATCGTGAACGCCTGCGCGATGCCGAGACGGTCAGCAATGGACTTCGCCGATGCACGCGCCGCAACTGGCGCAATCACCGCATGCGCAGACACGGCGTTGGTCAGCGGTTCTCGCAAACGACCAGCCGGGAGCACGCGATCAGCAAGGTCTCCCTCGTCAACAAGCAGCAGGTCTATGTCGCGCGCCAGCCTCACATGCTGAAAGCCGTCGTCCAGCACATGCACCGTCGCGCCGAAGCGCGTCTCGGCTTCGCGTCCCGCGTCGTAGCGGTTCGCGCAGACCAGCACCGGCACACCGGGCAGCATGCGCGCGAGAAGAAACGGTTCGTCGCCAGCGTGCGCCACGTCAGCGCGG
>Ga0209023_10003096_pt1 | contig 20087 bp, 16 predicted proteins | sample LakOneMetagenome_FD_187468 | JGI IMG/M metagenome (GOLD analysis project Ga0209023, IMG submission 187468) | Freshwater and sediment microbial communities from Lake Erie, Canada (SPAdes) (version 2) | ecosystem: Environmental > Aquatic > Freshwater > Lentic | place: Lake Erie, Canada...
CCGCCGCGATCTTCACATGGATGGCGCTGGCCAGCGCCGTCGGCGCGGCCCACGCTGCGTCCCACCTGCCCGCCATGACCGACATCGCCGCACAGACAAGCGCCGCGGCCAAGCGCGGAGAACCGCTGGTGGTACTGGTCAGTCTGCCCGATTGCACCTATTGCGAGACCGTCCGCCGCAACTATCTTGGCCCGCAGTCGGCCACCGGCGAGATCGCCGCACGCGAAATCGACATGACCGCCGACACGCCGATCCGCGACGCCGATGGCACCATGACGACAGCCAGGCAATGGGCGCGGGCGCGCAATATCTCAATAGCGCCCACCGTGCTGTTCCTCGATCGCAATGGCCGCAATCTGGCCAATCCGCTGCGCGGCATGCAGCCCGATTTCTATGGCGCCTATCTGGAACAGGCCATCGACGAGGCCCGCGCCAAGGTCGCCAGCAAATCCGCGGCATCCCAGTAGACATCGGTGCGGCCCGTCCCATGTGCGAGCGCAATTGGCTTTTCCTGCACAATTGCGGCGAATTGCCGCAGGGCAGTGGCGCCTTGCCTGTCCAGCCGGCGGCGGCGGCCGCGCGGCAGTAGAATAGCTGCCGACCCGGCATCGCGCCGCGGGCCTGTGCCCGCAGGCTTCGTTATTGAACCGGAGCCTTGTTCGGACCACGTCGTCGGGCTCCTGATCGAGTGCTTCATTCCCGGAACCAACACCTCATGTCCAATTCCGTCACCCCCGCCGCACCGTCACGCAAGCGCTGGCCCATCGCCGTCGCCGTGGTGGTCGTCGCGCTGCTGGGCTTCTTCGGCTATCGCGCACTGAGCCCGGCCAGCGCCGTTCCGGACGCCACCTTCACGTTGCTCTCGGGACAAAAAATCAGCACGACCGATCTCAAGGGCAAGGTCTACCTGATCAATTTCTGGGCAACCAGCTGCGTCACCTGCGTCAAGGAAATGCCGCAGATGGTCAACACGTACAAGCAATACAAGGACAAGGGTCTCGATTTCGTTGCCGTGGCGATGAACTACGATCCGCCGATGTACGTGGTCAATTACGCCAAGACGCGCGAACTGCCGTTCAAGGTGGCGATGGATTCTGACGGCGCGGCGGCCAAGGCATTCGGCAATGTACAGCTGACGCCCACCACCTTCGTCGTGGACAAGAACGGCAAGATTCTCAAGCGCTACGTCGGCGAGCCCGAGTGGGATGCGCTGCACAAACTGCTTGATGGAGCGCTGGCCAGCGCGGCCTGAGCCATCGGAACGCTACTGAAAAGGTGCCCTGGAGGCACCTTTTTTGTTGTGCCGACGCACGGCCGATCCGCGCAGCTTGCCACGCCAAGCTGTATGGATATACAGTAGGCGCCAGTTTTCCATCCCCCAGCCCTTCCAGTTTGATCCCAGCCACCGTGTTACCGGACCTCGCCGCCGAACCCGACGCGCTCGCCGAAGTCGCCGAGGCGCCGTCTTACCTTGCCCGACTGAATCCGGAACAGCGCGCGGCCGTGGAATACGCGGGCGACGCGCCCCTGCTGATCATCGCTGGCGCGGGATCGGGCAAGACCAACACGCTGGCGCATCGCGTCGCGCATCTGGTGGTGGGCGGCGCCGATCCGCGGCGCATTCTGCTGCTGACCTTTTCGCGCCGCGCCGCGGCCGAAATGGGCCGCCGCGTCGAACGTATCGTCGATCAGGCGCTGGGCACGCAAACCGGCGCGGGGCGCGCGGCGCTGCAATGGTCGGGGACCTTCCACGCCATCGGCGCGCGATTGTTGCGCGAATATGCGGAAACGCTCGGGCTGGCGCCCACCTTCACCATCAGCGATCGCGGCGACTCGGCCGATCTGATGCATGTGGTGCGACACGACCTTGGCTTATCGGAACAGACCTCGCGCTTTCCGCGCAAGGAAACCTGCCTGGCGATCTATTCGCGCGTGGTGAACACGCAGTTGCCGCTCGAAGTGGTGCTGAAAACGCAGTTCCCGCGCTACACGATGTGGGCCGACGCGCTCAAGACACTGTTTGCCGCGTATGTCGAAGCCAAGCAGAAGCAGCAGGTGCTCGACTACGACGACCTGCTGCTTTATTGGGCGCAAGCGCTGACCGAACCGGCGCTGGCGCAGGATATGGGCGCACGCTTCGACCACATCCTGGTGGACGAATACCAGGACACCAACGCGCTGCAGGCGTCGATCCTGCTCGCGCTCAAGCCGCACGGCACCGGCCTGACGGTGGTCGGCGACGACGCGCAGTCGATCTACGCGTTTCGTGGCGCCACGGTGCGCAACATTCTCGATTTCCCGACGCACTTCACGCCGCCCGCACAACAGGTGACGTTGTCGCAAAACTATCGGTCCACCCAGCCGATCCTGCACGCGGCCAACGCCGTGATCGGCCTGGCCGCCGAGCGCTTCACCAAGGATCTCTGGTCGCTGCGCGAATCGGCGGAAAAGCCGGGCGTAGTGGTGGTCAACGATGAAGCCGATCAGGCGCGCTTTGTGGTGGAACAGGTGCTGGCGCGTCGCGAAGCGGGATTGGCGCTGATGCAGCAGGCCGTGCTGTTTCGCGCGGCCGATCATAGCGCGCAGGTGGAAATCGAACTGGCCCGCAGAAATATTCCCTTCGTGAAATTCGGCGGCCTGAAGTTTCTCGAATCGACACACGTCAAGGACGTGATGGCCGTGGTGCGCTGGCTGGAAAATCCGCGCGATCGCATGGCCGGATTTCGTACGCTGCAACTGCTGCCCGGCGTGGGCCCGAAGACCGCGGCGCGCGTGCTCGAAGGGCTCGAAGCGGCCACCGAGCCGCTGATCGCGCTGGAAGCATTCGAAGCGCCGCCGGCCGCCGCGCCGGCCTGGGACGAACTGTTGACGCTCGCGCGCACGCTGATGGCGCCGACGTCGCCGTGGCCATCGGAATTCGAGCAGGTGATCGCCTGGTATTTGCCGCACCTGGAGCGCATGCATGATGACGCCGCGGCCCGCCAGGCGGACCTGCAGCAGATCGAGCGGATCGCCGCCACCTATGCATCGCGCGAGCGTTTTCTGACGGAACTCACGCTCGATCCGCCCAGCGCTTCGAGCGACGAATCGGGCGTGCCCTCGCGCGACGAGGACTATCTGATCCTGTCGACGATCCACTCGGCCAAGGGCCAGGAATGGAAGGCCGTCTACGTGCTGAACGCAGTGGACGGCTGCATGCCGTCGGACCTGGCGACCGGCACCACCGAAGAAATCGAAGAAGAACGGCGGCTGCTGTATGTCGCCATGACGCGTGCGCGCGACCACCTCGACGTGATCGTTCCGCAGCGTTTCTACGTGCACAACCAGGTAGGATTCGGCGACCGCCACGTCTACGCATCGCGCACACGTTTCCTGCCCAATCGCGTGATGCCGAATTTTTACAGCCGGTCGTGGCCGCCGCCGCCCATGCCGGGCGAGGCGCCGCCCAAGCCCGCATTGCCGCAGGTGGATCTGGCGGGACGGATGCGGAATATGTGGAAGTAGGCGGCGTCGCAGGGTTACCTCGGCAACGGTGTCGGGAGCTGAACTCAGAGTCCGTAGCGTTTGATCTTGTCGTACAAGGTCGCCTTGCCGACTTGCAGCAGATCCGCGGCCTGGCTGACCGCGCCACCCGTGCGCGCGAGCGTATCGGCGATCACTGCGCGCTCGTAGCGCTCCATGCGCTCGCGCAACGGCACCGATTCGTCGCCGGCGTCGGTCCTGCCGGCGCCCTGGCCGCCTTCGGGCACGCCCAGCACCAGACGGTCCGCCGCATTGCGCAGTTCGCGCACATTGCCGGGCCACGGCCGCTGCATCAGTTGCTGGCGCTGCATTTCGGAGAGGATTGGCGCGGGGCGCTGATACCGCACGGCGGCGACCAGCATGAAATGCTCGAACAGCGGCACGATGTCTTCGCGGCGCTCGCGCAGCGGCGGCAACGGAATCGTCACCACATTGAGTCGATACAGCAGGTCCTGACGGAACGCGCCCTGCGCCACCAGCGCTTCCATATCGCCTTTGGCGGCGGCCACGATGCGTACGTCGATCGGGACCGATGCATTGGACCCCAGCCGTTCCAGCGTGCCCTCCTGCAGCACGCGCAGCAGCTTCACCTGCAACGCCAGCGGCATGCTTTCGATTTCGTCGAGAAACAGCGTGCCGCCCGACGCATGCTCCAGCTTGCCGACGCGGCGCTTGCCGGCGCCTGTAAATGCGCCGGCCTCGTGGCCAAACATTTCGCTTTCGAAAATGGCCTCCGGAACGGCGCCGCAGTTCAGCGCGATAAACGGCGCGTCGCGGCGCGTGGACAACGCGTGCAGGCTGCGCGCCACCAGTTCCTTGCCGGTGCCAGTCTCGCCGTTGATCATCACCGGCACGTCGGTGGCCGCGACATTGGCGATCAGGTCGCGCACCTGCGCGATGGCGGCCGATCTGCCGATGATGCGCGTTCCCGCCGCGGGGCCGGCCAGTTCACGGCGCAATGCCAGGTTTTCCAGTTCCAGCGCGCGACGCTCGAGCGCGCGGCGTACGGTATCGGTCAGGCGGTCGGCGCCAAACGGTTTCTCGATAAAGTCGTAGGCGCCTTCGCGCATCGCCTGCACGGCCATCGTGATGTCGCCGTGGCCGGTGACCAAAATCACCGGCACGCCCGGCGCCAGATTGCGGCAGTGATGCAGCAGGTCCAGCCCCGACGCGCCGGACAGTCGCACGTCGGTCACCAGCACGCCGGGAAAATCGGCGTTCAGGTGCGGCATCGCCGCCTCGGCCGACGGCAACGCCAGCACCGCAAAGCCCGCCAGTTCCAGGCTCTGCGCCGTGGCCTGACGCACCAGCGGTTCGTCTTCGACAAACAGCACGCGCAGTCCGTCATGCATCGCAATCATTTCCCTGTCCTTTTGTTGCCGTACCGATCCTGCCGCAGCCCGATGCGCCGCCTGGCGTGCGGCGCCTCATGCCGGCACGGGCTGGCGCGCACGCCGCAAGGTCACCACGAATTCCGCGCCGCCACCGTCAACGTTCGCGGCCGTCAACTGGCCGCCAAACTCGCGCACGATCGACGACGAGATGGCCAGCCCAAGGCCCAGCCCCTGGCCGATTTCCTTGGTGGTGTAGAACGGTTCGAACAGGCGCGGCAAGGCTTCGGCGGCTATGCCGGCGCCATTGTCGCGCACCGCGATCCTGACCGTTTCGTCGCTGGCCGCCACCGTCACGTCGATCTGCCCATCCGTGCGGCCTTCGGCTGCGATCGCGTCGAGCGCGTTGCCCACCAGATTCAGCAGCACCTGTTCCAGTTTCAGTTCGTCGGCCCAGACCGAAAGATCCGCGCCGTCGCCGTCTAGCCCTTTGATGGTCAGCGCGACGGGTCCGAGGCGCGGCGCCATTAATTGCAGGACATGATCGAGTGCGGCGCGCACGCGCACCGCGTTGCGCCGCTGCCGCGCCTTGCCGGCAAACAGCTTCAGTTGTCCGGTGATCTTGCCCATGCGCTCGGTCAGATCGGCGATGGCGGACAGGTTGCCGGTGGCCGCATCGAGCTGGCCGCGTTCGAGCAGCACGCGGGTGTTGTCCGAAAACGTGCGCAGCGCGGCCAGCGGCTGGTTCAGTTCATGCGTGATCCCGGCGGCCATCTGGCCCAGCGCGGCCAGCTTGCTCGCCTGCACCAGTTCGTCCTGGGTGGCGCGCAACTCGCTTTCGGCGCGCGTGCGCTCGGCCACTTCCGCTTCCAGTTGTTCGTTGATGGCCATCAGGTCGGCCGTGCGCGCCTCCACGCGGCGCTCCAGCTCGTCGTAGGCGGCTTCAAGCAGGCGGCGGCTGTACAGCATGTCGCGCGCGCGCTGGCGGCGTTGCCGCAGGTTCACCAGCAGCAGGCAGATGCACGCATACGCGAGCGCGGCGCCGATCGTCGCGCTGCGCGCGTTGGCCAGCACCGGATCGAGCGGCGCCATCACCTGCATGGTCCAGCGGGCGGGTCCGACGGCGCGATTGATTTCGAGATATCGATCGGCGCCGTCGTCGGCCAATCCCGGCTGCGCGTCGGCGGCTTCCGTCGCGGTGCTTGTACTGGTCGCGCCCACGCGCACCAGCCGTTCGCCTTCGTCGAGCGTGGTGTCGGCCAGCCAGCGCGTCACCGGCGAATCGAGCGCCTGCATCGGCAATGGCGTGACATCGACATCGTGATACTGGCGCGTGTTGTGCAACTCGGCCTGCAGCGCGGGCGGCAGCGGCCGCAGCGTGCGGTACTGCCAGGCCGGCACCGATGACAGGAAGATCACGCCGTGCTCGTCGGACACCATGAGCGGCTCGCCCCGCCCGGATCCAGCACGCGGAAACCATTCGAGATTGAGCTTGACCACCGTGACGCCGATCACCCTGCCGCCCACTTCGATCGGCTGCGCGATGTAGTAGCCGGGCTCGTCGCTGGTGACGCCGATGGCGTAGAAACGGCCGATCTCGCCGCGCGACGCCATCTGGAAATAGGGCCGGAAGCGATAGTCGGTGCCGACAAAGCTGCCCGGCTCGCCGTGGTTGCTGGCGGCCAGCGCGCGCCCGTTGGCGGCGATCACGTAGGTGGCCGAGGCGCGCGCACGGCGGTTGACCTCGACCAGGTAGTCGTTGACGGCCGCGATGCGCGCGGGATCCTCGGGCGACGCCAGCAGCGCGCGCACCGACGGATGCAGCGACACCAGCGCGGGCAGGAATTCGTAGCGGTCGAGCGTGGATTCGAGCGTCGCCGCGTAGCGGTCGGCCCGCATCGCGGTGGACTGCTGCAGCGCAGCGATGCCGCGCTGGACCGACAGCAGCCAGGTCAGCGCGCACAGCGCGACGAGCCCCGCCAGCAGCGCGATGGCAAAACCCCACCAACGCGTGGCCGATCCCGGCGAGTGTGCGGGCGCGGCGGAGTCATGCACGGCAAGGAAGTCGTCGGAATGGGGCATCGGCGGGCGCGAAAGCTCTTGCGCCGATGATACCCGCTGGCCGTGCCGGGGGGCGGCCGTGCCAGCGCGGTGTGCGCGGGCGGCGCCGGCGATGCCGCGGCCGGCCTCGCCCGGGGCTGCCCGGTCGGGCTCAGCGTGCGCCGGCGTCGGCGAGTTCGACGTTGTCATCGCCGCCACGCAGCACGCGGCTCAGGCGCGCGCGATCGAGCTCGCGCTCCCACGCCGACACCACCACGGTGGCCACGCCATTGCCGATGATGTTGGTCAGCGCACGGCATTCGCTCATAAAGCGGTCGATGCCCAGGATCAGCACCATGCCCGCCACCGGAATCGTCGGCACCACGGCCAGCGTGGCGGCCAGCGTGATGAAGCCCGAGCCGGTCACGCCGCTGGCGCCCTTCGAGGTCACCATCGCCACGGCGAGGATCGTCAGCTGCTGCATCAGCGTCAGTTCGATATTGGTGGCCTGCGCGATGAAGATCACCGCCATCGTCATGTAGATATTGGTGCCGTCGAGGTTGAACGAATAGCCGGTCGGCACCACCAGCCCGACCACCGACTTCGAGCAGCCGAGCTTTTCCATCTTTTCCATCAGGTGCGGCAGCGCGGCCTCGGACGAGCTGGTGCCCAGCACGATCAGCAGTTCTTCCTTGATGTACGCGACGAAGCGGATGATCGAGAAGCCGATCAGGCGCGCCACGGTGCCCAGCACCACCAGCACGAACACGATGGCCGTGAAGTAGAACGTGCCGATCAGTTTGAGCAGCGGAATCAGCGAGCCCAGGCCGTACTTGCCGATGGTGAACGCCATGGCGCCGAACGCACCGATCGGAGCCACCTTGGTGATCACGTGCACGATGTGGAAGAACACCTTCGACACCTGGTCCACCATGTCGTGGACGATGCGCGCGCGCTCGCCGATGACTGCCAACGCCGAGCCGAAGAACAGCGACACCAGCAGGATCTGCAAGATGTCGCCGTTGGCGAACGCGCTGAAGATCGTGTCCGGGATGATGTGCATGAAGAATTCGACCGTGCTCTGGCCGTGTGCCTTCGACACGTATTGCGAGATCGACTTGGTGTCCAGCGTGGCCGGGTCGATGTTGAAGCCGACGCCCGGCTTGAGCACGTGCGAGGCGACCAGGCCGATCAGCAGCGCGAAGGTCGAGACGATCTCGAAATAGAGCAGCGCCTTGCCGCCCACGCGGCCCACCTTCTTCATGTCGCGCATGCCGGCAATGCCGGACACCACGGTACAGAAGATGATCGGCCCGATGATCATCTTGATCAGCTTGATGAACGCGTCGCCCAGCGGCTTCATTTCCACGCCGGTTTGCGGCCAGAAATGACCCAGCAGGATGCCGACGGCGATCGCGAACAGGACCTGCACGTACAGGATCTTGTAGAAGGGTTTCCTCATGATGTCTTCCTCGGTGTTTTGACCGGTGTGGGCGCTCGATGGCATCCCGCGTTGCACGCCTGGCCAGAAAGCGTCGGCGGCGCGTCTGCTGGTAACTATTTGCAACAGCCGTGCCACAGCGAGGGCGGCGATCAAGTCATTGATTTACAAGGAAGTCGTGAGAATCGCGCGGTGCCGCGCTCCAGAATTCCGGAAATCCGGAATGGCGGACTCCGGAAATCCGGACGGCATTGCGCCGCTTGCACCACTCAAAAGTGTCGCCAGAGGCATCCCGATGGATACCGCTGCATGGTCAGGTGTCGGTGCGCAGGGCCGTGGCGCTGTGAATTCCGGATTTCCGGGCACTGTCGCGGCGCGGAATGACATGGCCGACCACGTATAATTGCGAGCTTCCGATTCACGCCGCGCCCGCGTCCGCCCCTGTACGACGGCGCGCGCACGCCAGTCCGCCGTCATGAGCAGCTACTACAAACATCACGTCTTCTTCTGCCTGAACCAGCGCGACGACGGCAAGGCTTGCTGCGCCGACCACAATGCGCGCGCCATGCAGGAATACGCCAAGAAGCGCTGCAAGGAGCTTGGCATCGCCGGCGCCGAAGGCCGCGTGCGCATCAACAAGGCCGGCTGCCTGAACCGTTGTGAACTTGGACCGGTGCTGGTGGTCTACCCCGAGGCCGTTTGGTACACCTTCGTCGACGAGCAGGACATCGACGAAATCATCGAAAGCCATCTGATCAACGGCAAGCCCGTCGAGCGCCTGATGGTGGACCGCTGATCCCCGTACCTGCCGAGCCGCACCGGGTCGATGCCCGGTTTTTTGTTGTGCCGTCGTTATCCTGCCCCCAGTCATCATGAACGCGCATACCCAGGTCACCACCATTGCCGGTCCCGTCGGCGCCATCGACATTTCGATCGATCTGCCGCAGAACGAACCCGTGCGCGGCATCGCGCTGGTGGCGCATCCGCACCCGCTGTTCGCGGGCACCAAGGACAACAAGGTGGCGCAGACGCTGGCGCGCACCTTCGTCGCACTGGGCTACGCCACGGTGCGCCCCAATTTTCGCGGCGTCGGCGGCTCGGCCGGCGAGCACGACAAGGGCATCGGCGAACAGGACGACCTGCTGGCAGTCATCGACTGGATGCGCACGCAGACCGCGTGGTCGCCGCAAGTGGCCACGCTGCCGCTGGCGCTGGGCGGATTTTCGTTCGGCAGCTTCGTGCAGACGCACGTGGCACGCCGACTGGCCGAGGCCGGCAAGCCCGCGCAACGGCTGGTGCTGGTGGGCACCGCCACCAGCCGCTGGGACGTCGCCACGGTGCCGGCCGACACCATCGTGATCCACGGCGAACAGGACGACACGGTGCCTCTGGCCAGCGTGCTGGACTGGGCCCGTCCGCAAGAGCTGCCGGTGATCGTCATTCCCGGCGCCGACCATTTTTTCCATCGCAAGCTGCACCTGATCAAGCAGCTTGTCGTCAACGCGTGGGAACGGTGAACCGTCCCGTCCGCGCCCATCCTTTTCTCGTTGGAACATTACTCATGCTGAACAGAGCCACGCCGCACTTCGCGTCCGCCCTCGCCCCCGTCGCCATCGCCGCGACGATCGCCACCGCGCTTGCCGCCGCTCCCGCCGCCGTGCTGGCGCAGGGCGTGCCGACGCCGCAAGTGGCCGCCAAGTCCTGGATGCTGTACGACGTGACCAGCGGTCAGGCGCTGGCATCGCAGAACGCCGACCTGCGCATCGAACCGGCGTCGCTGACCAAGCTGATGACGGCCTACCTGGCGTTCGAGGCGCTCAAGGAAAAGCGTCTGACGCTGGACCAGACCGTGACGCCCACCGACATCGTGCGCAAGGTGAAAAGCGATGAGTCGCGCATGTTCATCGAGGCCGGCAAACCGGTCAGCGTGCAGGACCTGCTGTTGGGCCTGATCGTGCAGTCGGGCAACGACGCCGCGCTGGCGCTGGCCGAAGCCGTGGGCGGATCCGAGGAAGGCTTCGTGGCGATGATGAACCGCGAAGCGCAGCGCATGGGCATGAAGGGCACGCACTTCACCAATACCGACGGCGTGCCCGACCCGAACCACTACACCACCGCGGTGGACCTGGCCACGCTGACCACGCGCCTGATCAAGGACTTCCCCGAGTACTACGCGATGTACTCGCAAAAGGAGTTCACCTATAACAAGATCAGGCAGCCCAACCGCAACCGCCTGCTCTACATCGACCCGACCGTCGACGGCGTGAAGACCGGCCACACCAAGTCGGCCGGCTACTGCCTGATCTCGTCGGCCAAGCGTCCGCTGGCCAATGTGCCGAATGGCTCGCGCCGCCTCGTGTCGATCGTGATCGGCACCAGCACCGAGCAGATCCGCACGCAGGAAAGCCTGAAGATCCTGAACTACGGCTTCCAGTTCTTCGACACGCTGCGCCTCTATGACCGCGGCCAGGTGCTGGCCACGCCCGACATCTACAAGGGCAAGAGCGGCACCATCAAGATCGGTGTGGCCGACGAGACGTTCGTCACGGTGCCCAAGGGCACGGGCGGCCGCCTGAAGCCGGTGCTGGAGCGCCAGGAACTGCTGATCGCGCCGATCGCGGCAGGCCAGCAAGTGGGCACGGTCAAGCTGATGGACGGCAACAACAAGGTGGGCGAATTCCCGGTGGTGGCGCTCGAGGAAGTGCCCGAGGCGGGCTTCTTCGGCCGCCTGTGGGATACGATCCGCCTCTGGTTCAAGCGCAAGTAAGGAATCCAGATGACAACCGATTCGAACAACGGTCCGCTGACGCCGGGCGATATTCCGCCCGAGCAGTCGCTGATCGAATACCCGAGCGATTTCCCGATCAAGGTGATGGGCGCGATGCAGGACGGCTTTGCCGAAGCCATCGTGACGCTGATCCAGGACTTCGACCCGAACTTCCACGCCGGCAAGATGGAGATGCGTCCGTCGCGCAACGGCAACTACCTCGGCCTGACCGTGACCGTGTGGGTCACCAGCCGCGAGCAGCTCGACGATCTGTATCGCGCGCTGACGTCGCACCCGATGGTCAAGGTGGTGCTGTAAGCGCATGAACGCCATCACCCTGAAGCCGGGCAAGGAAAAATCGCTGCTGCGACGCCATCCGTGGGTCTACGCCACGGGCATCGCCTCCACCGAAGGCCGCTGCGAAGCGGGCTCGACCGTGGTCATCCGCGCCGCCGACGGCCGCTTTCTGGCGCGCGGCGCCTACAGCCCGGCATCGCAGATCCGCGCCCGGGTGTGGACGTTCGATGAGAACGAGCCGGTCGATCACGCGCTGTTCAAGCGTCGCGTGGCCGCCGCCGTGGCGCATCGCAAGCGCTGGGTGCACGACACCAGCGCCGTGCGCCTGATCTTCGGCGAAGCCGACCGCGTGCCGGGCCTGATCGTCGACTACTACGGCCAGGGCGAAACCGGCCAGTTGGTGTGCCAGTTCAATGCCGCGGGCGTCGAGCAGTGGAAGGATGCGCTGGTGCAGGCGCTGATCAAGGAAACCGGCTGCCCCAACGTCTACGAACGGTCCGACGCGGCAGTGCGCCAGCGCGAAGGCCTGGAACTGGTGACCGGCGTGCTGGCCGGCGCCGAACCCGATCCGGAACTGTCGATCACCGAGCACGGCGTGCGCTACTACGTGGACGTGCGCAACGGCCACAAGACCGGCTTCTATGTCGACCAGCGCGACAACCGCAAACTGGTGGGCGATCTGGCCGAAGGGCGCGAGGTGCTCAACTGTTTCTGCTACACCGGCGGCTTTTCGCTGGCGGCGCTGCGCGGCGGCGCCGCGTCGGTGACGTCGATCGATTCGTCGGGCGAAGCGCTGAAGATCGCGGCCAACAACGTCACGCTGAACGGCTTCGATGCGCAACGCGCCACCTGGCTCGATGCGGACGTGTTCAAGACGCTGCGCGAATTCCGCGCCGAGGGCCGCCAGTTCGACCTGATCGTGCTCGATCCGCCAAAGTTTGCGCCGTCGGCCCAGCACATCGACCGGGCCGCGCGCGCGTACAAGGAAATCAATCTGGTCGGCATGCAGCTGCTGCGTCCGGGCGGCCTGCTGTTCACGTATTCGTGCTCGGGCGCGATCGGCATGGAACTGTTCCACAAGATCGTGGCCGGCGCCGTGACCGACGCTCGCGCCGACGCCCGCATCCTGCGCCGCCTGTCGGCCGGCACCGATCATCCGATGTCCGCGGCATTTCCCGAAGGCGAATATCTGAAGGGCCTGCTGCTCGAGAAAATCTGACGCGGCCGGCAGCGGCGCAGCCGGGCCCGGGTTTTCCAGAATTGCCTTGAGACTGTCTCACGCCGGTCATATTGGCCGCATAAGATTCGTCTCACGGTAAGGCATTGGCAGGTGTCTGACCGTCTCTTCTTATCAGTCTTCGTGGTAATGGCCCCGCCTTTGTGGCGGGGCGTTTTTTTTGCGCTTCGAATCTTGTCTCGCCTGCCTCCCAAAGCGCGTCAAGCTTGCGCCGCGGCAAATCCCTCAAGATCGCCTCCCTGTAGCGTGCCAGTTCCGCCATCGCCGGACCTCACGCATGAGACGCAAATCTGACCCCATCGTCACGCCCATTGCGCTGTCGCGTACCAACTCGGCCACCATGACGCTGCCATGGTTCGTGCAGCGCACCCGCTACTCGCCGCTGCCTTGCACCTTCACCCCGCTGGTCAATGGCGAGGAAGCCTTCCGCGACGTCTACAACACCATCGCCGCCGCGCGCCAGAGCGTGGACATCATCTGCTGGGGCTTCCAGCCCTCGATGTTCTTCCGGCGCGGCCAGGACGGTCATGGCACGCAGTCCATCGGCGATCTGCTGGAGACGGTGGGCAAGCGCGGCGTCAGGGTGCGCGTCCTGTGCTGGGGTGGCGCAGTGCTGGGAATTCCCGGTACGGCCAATCTGTTTGGCCCCGAGCCGAACATGCCCGGACGGCCCTACGCCCACCAGAGCATGCGGCCCGACCCTCACCAGAGTCCTGACGAATTCGATCGGTTCTGGTACTGGTGCGTCTCGAACCGCGATCCCCGGCAGCGGACGCTACGCAACCTGATATTGCATCCGTCCCTGTTGTTCTCGGGACTGGTGCCGATCTGGCGGCTCGCCGCATTGCGCAACGTCGACTTCATCACGCGGGATTTCTCACTCGATGATCGGTTGGAAATTGCCCGGCGAACGATCCTGTTCGGCAAGGACGAAGATCGCAGCCTCGGCAACCGAGTGAAAGGCGGGATTTCGATGGGCCTGGCCGCACCCTCGCATCACCAGAAGATGGTGCTGGTGGACTACGAACTGCCGGATCGCGCGGTCGGATACGTCATGGGCCACAACATGCTCGACGCCTACTGGGACACCGACCGGCACAGCGCCGTCATCCGCACCGGCCACCAGGGCCGCAATGGCCCGACGCCGCGGCAGGACATCTCCAGCCGGGTGACCGGTCCCATCCTGCAATTCCTGAACTCGACATTCTGCGAATCGTGGGACCGCGAGACCGACGAGGGTCTGGGCGAGCAGCGCAAAACCGTTCCGCTCACGCACAAGCGCTTGCCCGGATACGGCACCTCGGTCATGGCGCAGGTGCTGCGGACCAATTTCAGAAGACAGGACGGCGCCCATGAAGGCGCGCGGGACAACGATATCCAGGAGATGTACCTGCAGGCCGTCAACAACGTGACGGACTTCGTCTATATCGAGAACCAGTACTTTCGCTATCCCCCCATCGCCAACCAGATCAAGGATGCGGTCATGGCGCAAATCAAGGGCGGACGCGATCCCGAAACATATGGCCCGATCCACGCGTTCATCGTCACAAATTCCACCAACGAAGGCATGGGCGATGGCACGGTCAACACATATCGCATGCTCGATGCATTGGGTCGCGCCGACACCATCCCAGGCGTGGCTGCGCTGCAGCGGCAGGACGATCTCCAAGCGCTCTACGACGCCGCGGAGAAGCATGAGGAGCGCGCCCTCACGCGGTTGAACCGCGCGAAGCAGCACCGAAGCTACGGCGCCACCGCCACCGCGGCGCAGGCACAGGCCGAGGGCGAATACCTGCTGGAGCAGGCCCAGCGCAGGATGGCTGAACTCAAACAACAAATGAACGAGCCAAAGGTCATCGCACCCGTGGACATCCCCGGCCTCAAGGTCCACGTCTGCACGCTGGTCGCCCCGGATTCTCTACCCGGCAAATGGGTGGACGTCTACATCCATTCGAAGCTGATGATCGTCGACGATGTGTTCATGACGCTGGGCTCGGCCAACATCAACACGCGCAGCATGGAAGGCGACAGTGAACTGAATATTTGTCACGAGAACGCTGCGGTCACAGCGCCGTTGAGGCGGAGGCTTTGGGACATGCATACGGGACGGTTGGGTGGGCAGGAGGATGCGGGGGACGCGTTCAGGGCGTGGCAAGAGTTGATCGACGAAAACAAAAAACGCAAGCTCGAAGGCCAATCGCCAGCAGCCTCCCTGATCGAGTTCTACCGCGACGATCCCAAGCGCACGTACCTGGACTGACACATGCGCCCCCTGATTTCGGCATTGTTCCTCGCCTTCGCATTGACCGCCTGCACCAAGGAGTCCAATACCGTGCACCACACGCCCGATCCCGCCAGGATTCGCGCCAACCTCGCCTTTACCTGCGCCGATGAAGCCGACAGACTGCCGGCACTTGACCCCGAGGCTGACGAGCTGTTCCGGTATGGCTGGTATCTTCATTGGCGTCCCGGACCAAAGGAGTTTGATGAGGCGGCGCGCTACTACCGCATCGCTGCCGCGCATGGCCACTACAAGGCCAACACCAACCTGCAATTGCTGATTGCGCAGGGCCTTGCCTCGTCGCCATTTCGGACGCGAGAGGTCGTCGATCTCGCCAGCCAGTTGGTCGATGCCGGCGTGCCATCGGGCTACTACGACTTTGGCGTGTACCTCAATCGAGGCTTCGGCCTGAAACAGAACCGGGAAATGGCACTGCGGTATTTCAGAAAAGCCGCAGATCTTGGCAACCCTGCGGCGCAATTTTACGTTGGGGAATTGCTGGAGCCGAAAGACAAGGCGCCCGACATTGCCATGCAGATGCTCCAGTGCGCCGCTGACCAGGGGCATGGCAAAGCGGCAAAATCACTGGCCACCACATTCAAGGTGCGCCGGCAATATGCCGCTGCGCTTGCCGCTTATCAGCAGGCGGTCTGGGCGGGCGCCTATGGCTCGGGACATTTTCTCTCAGAGGCGTTCAATAATCCCGCAACTGACAGCTTGTACTACTTGGCGCTCACCCCCGACCCCGAACGCGTACGCCGCTACAAGGAAATCGACAAATTCCTGACCCGCTGGGAATACCAAAACCCCAAACTTCCTGACATCGACCAGATCGTCCCGCTCCCACCCGCCAAGCTGCCCCATTGGGACGGCACGTTCCAATGGAAGAGAAAGAAGGACGCAGCCGGGATTCCACCTCAGCCCTCCGACGCATTGATTCAGCGATTGAGCCGCGCCAAGAACCGCGATCCCGCCACCGGCTTGCCGCTAGACTTGATTGCGCCTGCAAAGGCGAGCTTCACGCCCATACCAACCCTCGGGAAGCAAGTCGAATCAGGTGAGCCCTGTCCGCAAAATGGCATATGGTGTGCGCCGGATTGGCAATTCCGTGCCGAAGGGCGGAGTCAGCATTTCAAGCAAGGCGACCCGATGCCCAAAATCACCGTCATCAATTCACGCCCCTACCGTTGGCTCGATCGCTGGCTCGGATACCGCTATGTCGACTACATCGTGACATGGAAGCTGATGGCTTATGCCGACGAGCCGCCGGGGAAGCGATTTCCGAATACGCCGTAGATCCCGCCCTCTACCCACCCTCCCCGCCGCGTCATCTGAAACTCCCTATAATCGAACGATCGTTCAGTTCACCGATTGCGTACCCATCATTCGAGGAGACTTCATGCCCGGCGCCAAACATATTCCACCCGTCCTGCAAAACCTGGCCTTGCCCGTCATCGCATCGCCCATGTTTATCGTCAGCTATCCGGAGCTGGTGATGGCCCAGTGCAAGGCGGGCATCGTTGGCTCGTTCCCGGCGCTCAACGCGCGTCCGGCCGAACTGCTCGACGAATGGCTGACGATGATCCAGGAAGAGCTTGCGGCGTTCCAGGCGGCCAATCCTGGCAAGCCGGTGGGGCCGGTGGCGGTGAACCAGATCGTGCATGTGTCCAACGCTCGGCTGGAGCACGACGTGAAGGTCTGCGTGGAGCACAAGGTGCCGATCTTCATCACGTCGCTGCGCGCGCCGGTCAAGGAAATGATCGACGCAGTGCACAGCTATGGCGGCATCGTGCTGCACGACGTCATCAGCATCCGCCACGCGGAGAAGGCAATCGAAGCCGGCGTCGACGGGCTGATCCTGGTGGCGGCTGGCGCGGGCGGCCATGCCGGTACGCTGTCGCCGTTCGCGCTGGTCGGCGAAGTGCGCAAGATCTTCGATGGCCCGATCGCGCTGTCGGGCGCGATCGCCACCGGCGACGCGGTGCTGGCCGCGCAAGCCATGGGCGCCGATTTCGCTTATGTCGGCACGCGCTTCATCGCGTCGCAAGAAGGCCACGCCAGTGCCGAGTACAAGCAATCGATCACCAGTTCGGCCGCGTCGGACATCATCTACACCAACCTGTTCACGGGCGTGCACGGCAACTACATCCGCGAGAGCATTCTTAATTCGGGGCTCGATCCCGAAAACCTGCCCGTGGCGGACAAGACCAAGATGGACTTTTCCAGCGGCGCATCGAAGGCCAAGGCATGGAAGGACATCTGGGGCGCCGGCCAGGGCGTCGGCCAGATCCACGACATTCCCACCGCGGGCGAGATCGTGGCGCGCATGAAGGCCGAGTACGATGCCGCGCGCGCCCGCCTGGGACTGGTAGCATAAGGGCGTTTTTGCGCCCTGCGCCCACCATCGCGCCGCTTTTCGCCCCCGTACCGTTGCAGCCCGCCCACCCCGAACGCCCCAACCGCCAGGCCGGCCAGCCTGAAACGCTTACCCACCGCGAGCGCGCGATCCGCGCGTTCTGGGTGACCTGCGGCGCGCTGAGCCTGGTGCTCGGCATCATCGGCATCTTCCTGCCGCTGCTGCCGACCACGCCGTTCATCCTGCTGGCCGCCGCGTGCTTTGCGCGCGGGTCGGAGAAATTCCATCACTGGCTGATCACGCACCAGCGCTTCGGGCCGCTCGTGCGCGACTGGCAGGCGCATCGCAGCATCCCGCTGCGCGCCAAATGCCTCGCGCTTTCGATGATGTGGATCTCGATGGGCACCACCGCGTGGCTACTGCGCGGGCGCCCCGTGTCGTCGCTGACGCTGCTGGCGATCGGGCTGGCGGTCACGGTGTGGATGATGCGGCTGCCGACGCGCCCGCGCGGCGGCTACGCCGATACGGACACGCAGCAGCCATGACGGCTGCGCGCGCGCGACGCCCCGTTGCGCGCCCGCCGCTGTCAGTCGTAACGGCGCGCGTCCTCGATCACGCGGCCGTCCTGCGGCAACGATCCCGCCGCCACAAACTGCACGTCGCCGCGCAGGCGCATCACCTCCCGCATCGATTCGGCAATCGCGCGCGCCAGGCCTTCGTCGTCGCGCGTGGCGTCGCAATGCAGCGTCATGGCGTCATTGCCGACCGCGCCCGTCACCACCAGCCGTGCGGCGCGGATTTCCGGATGACGGCGCACCACATCGGCCACCTGGCCCGGATGCACGAACATGCCCTTGACCTTGGTGGCCTGGTCCGCGCGGCCCAGCCAGCCTTTCAAACGGATGTTGGTGCGCCCGCAGGGGCTGGCCCGATGCGATGAATCGGCCACTACGGCCGACAAGTCGCCGGTGCCGAAACGGATCAGCGGATAGTCGCCATTGCCGAGCACGGTGACCACCACTTCGCCGGTTTCGCCCTCGGGCATCGGCTTGGAGCCGCCCGGCTCGACGATTTCCACGATCACGCCTTCGTCGACCACCCAGCCGTCGCCGCCATCGGTTTCGTAGGCGATCAGGCCGAGATCGGCGGTGCCGTACATCTGCCGCGCCACGATGCCATGGTCCTTCAACCACGCACGCAGCGCGGGCGGGCAGGCTTCGCCGGATACCAGCGCCTTCGACAGGCTGCCGCACGGCGCGCCCATTTCGGCGCCGCGCTCGATCAGCAGTTTCAGGAACGACGGCGTGCCCGCATAGGCCGCTGGCTGCAGGCTGGCCAGCGCCTGCACCTGCGATTCGGTCTGCCCGACGCCAGCGGGAAACACGCAGCAGCCCAGCCGGTGCGCGCCCGACTCCATCATCATGCCGGCCGGCGTGAAGTGATACGAAAACGTGTTGTAGACCAGATCGCCCGCGCGGAACCCGGCGGCAAACATCGCGCGCGCGGTGCGCCACCAGTCCGCCGCAAAGCCGTCGGGCTCGTGGATTGGCCCGGGCGACTGAAACACATGACGCAGCGCACCGACGCGCGTCGCATTGAGCCCGCCCAACGGCGGCGCCGCGCGCTGGCGCGCCGCCAGTTCGGACTTGCGCGTGACCGGCAGCAAGGCCAGCGCCTCACGCGAGCGGACCTCGCGCGCATCGACTTCGCACAGCACCTCGGCGAAGTACGGCGCGTGCGCCTGTGCGTGGGCGATCTGCTGCGCCAGCGCGGTCATCAACGCCGCTTCGCGCTCGGCGGGTGCGCGCGTTTCCAGGGAATCGAAGTAGTCGGCCATGGCAGAAATTTCGTGGACGATGCTGGGACGTTATGGTGAGAGTGGCGATGGCGCGCCGAGGTCAGCATGCGGGCCGGCGGTGCGCGCCGATGTGCGGCTCGGCGCGGGTCGGCTATGACCCGCGCTCAGGCCAGCCAGCGCTTGCGCCGACGATAGCTCTTGACGTCGCGGAACGATTTGCGCGCGCCGCCCTCGGCGTCGTTGGCGGCCACGCCCAGATAGAACTCCTTGACGTCCTCGTTGGTGCGCAGCGATTCGGCGTCGCCATCCATGACCACGCGCCCGTTTTCGAGGATGTAGCCGTAATCGGCGTAGCGCAGCGCGACCATCGTGTTCTGCTCCGCCAGCAGGAAGCTGACGCGCTCGCGCGTGTTCAGGTCGCGCACGATCTCGAAGATTTCCTCCACGATCTGCGGCGCCAGGCCCATCGACGGTTCGTCGAGCAGGATCATCGACGGCTTGGCCATCATCGCCCTACCGATGGCGCACATCTGCTGTTCGCCGCCCGACGTATAGCCAGCCTGCGACTTGCGGCGCGTCTTCAGGCGCGGAAAGTACGCGTAGATCTTATCCAGCTCGTCGCGCGTATCGCCGCGCGACAGTCCACGCGTGTAGGCGCCGGTCAGCAGGTTTTCCTCGATGGTCAGATGCGCGAAGCAATGGCGGCCTTCCATCACCTGGATCACGCCGCGCTTGACGAGGTCGTTGGGCGTGAGCTGGTCGACGCGCTGGCCGCGATATTCGATTGATCCCTTGGTGACGTCGCCGCGCTCGGCGTGCAGCAGATTGGAGATCGCCTTGAGCGTGGTGGTCTTGCCCGCGCCGTTGGCGCCCAGCAACGCCACGATGCGGCCCTCGGGCACATCGAGCGACACGCCCTTGAGCACCAGGATCACGTGGTCGTAGATGACTTCGATGTTGTTGACGGATAGCAGGGACATGGCGACGCCTCGAAATTTCCCACCGTTTTTGCGAGTG
>Ga0209023_10003097_pt1 | contig 20086 bp, 16 predicted proteins | sample LakOneMetagenome_FD_187468 | JGI IMG/M metagenome (GOLD analysis project Ga0209023, IMG submission 187468) | Freshwater and sediment microbial communities from Lake Erie, Canada (SPAdes) (version 2) | ecosystem: Environmental > Aquatic > Freshwater > Lentic | place: Lake Erie, Canada...
GCGGGCGCCCTTGGGGCGCGGCGCTGCCGGGGCCGGGGGCGGCCGTGGGTGGCGATCACGGTGCCAAGTAGGCTGAGCGGATGCCCACCTCCTCTGCCATCCCGGTCATCCTCGACGTCGATACCGGCGTCGACGATGCCCTCGCCATCCTGTTCGCCGTGGCCCACCCGGGCATCGACGTGCTCGGCATCAGCTGCGTGGCCGGCAACGCCTCCCTTGAGCGCGTGGTGGAGAACACGCTGCGCATCCTGGACGTTGCCGGAGCTCCCGACATCCCTGTCGCTGCCGGCGCCCGGCGCCCATTGCTCGAGCCGGCCCGATCCGCCTCCCATGTTCACGGTGAGGGCGGGCTGGGAACGCTGCGACTGCCACCGAGTGACCGGCGCGCTCGCGATATCAGCTCGATAGAGCTCATGCGCACCCTGATCGAGGCCAGCCCGCGGCCGGTCACCCTGGTGGCGCTCGCTCCGCAGACCAACTTGGCACTGCTGCTACGGCAGTATCCCGACCTGGCTGGGAAGATTGAACGCATCGTGTTCATGGGCGGCTCGGCCACTGTGGGCAACGCCACCGCCGTCGCCGAATTCAATGTGTGGCACGACCCGGAGGCCGCGGCGATCGTGCTCGACTCCGGCGTCCCCACATTCATGTACGGGCTGGATGTCTTCAACCAGGTTGGAATCGACGAGCGCACGGCATCGGCTCTCGCCGGCGGCGAATCCGAACTCGGCAAGGTCGTCGGGGCGCTGCTCACCAACCGCATCGTGCTCGGCGCCGACCGCGCCAGTGAGTACTCGGGACTCATCGGCGACGCCGGTGCGGTGTGCGCACTGGTAGATCCGGGCGCGCTGCGCACCGAGCTCCGTCCCGTGCGAATCCAGCTTGCCGGCTACGGTCGCGGCCAGACGCTCGTGGACCTGCGTCGCCACCCCGGCGAAGACATCGTGCACGGGCTCGCGGAAGAGTGGGAGACCGTGGAGGTCGCTCTCGACGTGGATGCCCCACGGTACGCGCGACTCTTCCTGGACACTCTGGGGCTGGGCTAGAGTTCGGGCCGCAAGCCACCGCCCGGCACCCGGCTCCGCTCACGACGGCTCACGCCGGAAACCCGGCATGCCGAAGCCACCTCCGCTGGAGTGCCACGTACCGTACCTCGCCTGCATCGATGCCCATGAGCTTCCGCGCGACAGAACACTCACGGGCTCAGCGTCAGGCGTCGCGCGGCCAAGGCTCGCGCAGAAACTTTCGCAATGAGCTCGCGCATCGAGCTCGCGCATCGAGTTCGCGCAGCAAGCTCGCGCAGCGAGTTCGCACATCGAGTTCGCGCAGCGAGCTCGCGCAGCGAGCTCGCGCAGCGAGTTCGCGCATCGAGCTCGCGCAGCAAGCTCACGCATCCGTCTCGCGCAGCGAGTTCGCGCATCGAGCTCGCGCAGCAAGCTCACGCATCCGTCTCGCGCAGCAAGTTCACGCAGCGAGTTCGCGCAGCAAGCTCACGCATCCGTCTCGCGCAGCAAGCTCGCGCAGCGAGTTCGCGCAGCAAGCCCGCGCAGAAAGCTCACGCATCCGTCTCACGCAGCAAGCTCGCGCAGCGAGTTCGCGCATCGAGTTCGCGCAGAAAGCGCCCAAAATAAATCGCGCGCCAAGCTCGCGATTTGCGCTTGTGCGAAGAGCCCGTGCAGCGAGCTCGCGCGCCAAGCTCACGCGCCAAGCTCGCGATTTGCGCTCGTGCGCAGAGCCCGTGCAGAGAGCTCGCACAGAGAGCTCGCACAGCAAGCTCGCGCGACGAGCTCGCGCAGGAAAACTAGCGCAGCAGGCCGACCGAGGCCATGGCGGCGCGCAGCAGTGCCCCGCGACCGCCTTCCATCTCGTCGGACACCCCCGGCGACACGGCTTCCTCCGGAGTCATCCACGTGATCTCCAGCGCATCCTGGCGAGGATCGCAGGTTCCCGTGACCGGAACGACGTACGCCAGCGAGACCGCGTGCTGGCGGTCATCCGTGAAAGCGGTGATACCGGGCAGCGGGAAGTACTCCGCCACGGTGAAGGGCACCGGGCTCACCGGCATCTGCGGGAACGCCATCGGGCCGAGGTCTTTCTCGAGGTGGCGGAATAGCGCGTCGCGCAGCGTTTCGCCGTACAAGACCCGTCCGGAAACCAGGGTGCGTGTCATCTCGCCGGTGGGGCGGGCACGCAGCAGCACGCCCACCTCCACGACCTGGCCGAGGCCATCGACCCGCACCGGCACAGCTTCGATGTACAGGATGGGCAGCCGGCGACGTATTTCGGCCAGCTCCACGTCTTTCAGCCAAGCCGGATTGCTGTTCGGAACAGTGCTATCGCCTTTCGGCAGCCAGTCCGGATCGGGGTCAGGGGTGCGAACGCTCATGGCTTCATTCTTGCGCACGATGGCGACCATTGTGCGCGCCGGGCGCCCTGCGGTGTTTCCGGGAGCTTGTTCGCGCCTAGTCGCCGGCCTTCCGGCGGCACAATCAAGGTGCGGGCCGCCCAGCCTCGCACCTGACAGCGTCACCGCATCACATCGCCGCATGCATCGATTCTGGACCGACGAGCCACCCGATTATTGTGACGCTGGTCGAAAACAGGACCTCGGGAATGAAAGTATTGATGTCATCAACGCCGATCACGCGTCGATCGTACCGGAAAGGCCCCCATGGACAACAAGAACAACATTGTGCCGATCGATCGGGATGCCGTGATCTGGTCTGCATCCGGTCCGGACCGCCGCGGGCGTCCCTTGCTCATCGTGCTGCACGGCTATGGCTCCCACGAGGGCGACCTGTTCTCCCTGGCCCCGCATCTTCCGCTGGAACCGGTGATCGCCGCCCTCCGCGCGCCGCTTCCTGCCGGCGAGGGCTGGGCCTGGTTCCCGATCGGCGACCCGGGAAATCCGGTCGACACCGCCGTGGACGCCGCGACGACCGCCGTGCTCGACTGGCTCGACGGCCTCGCCGACCAGCCCACCTCCGTCGGGCTGCTCGGCTTCTCACAGGGCGGCGCCATGGCACTGCAGCTGCTGCGCCGGGCGCCGAATCGATTCGCCTTCACCGTGCAGCTCTCCGGCTTCGTCCCCGGCGGATCTGCGGACGGCGACGAGCGCCTGGCTGAGGCCCGCCCCGCGGTATTCTGGGGCCGTGGAACAGCGGATACTGTCATCCCCGCCAGCGCCGTGGACCGGACACAGGCGTGGCTGCCCGGGCACTCCACGCTCACGGAACGCATCTACGAGGGAATGACCCACTCGATCTCACAAGCAGAACTGGCCGACGTCGTCGGCTTCCTTCGCGCTCAGTACCTCTAGTTCTTGCGGTTTTCCTTGGCCAGCTCCTGCGCGGCCTGACGCTCCACGTGCGCCTTCTTCGCGGCGCGCTGGGCGTCACGGTCTTTCACCACGATCTGCTCGGCACGCACGCCGGCTTGGGTGGAACGCTCGAGCACGAGCCACGCCGGCGGCTGCTGCAGCAGGGCGCTGATCTCGACAGTGGTCAGCGGCTCGGTTGCTCCGCTGCGGGCCAGGCCCGAAATCGACACGCCGAGCTTGGCAGCGACAACCTGCTTCGGGTGCGGTCCGTTCGCGCGCAGCTCAACAAGCCACTCCGGCGGGTTCTCCATCAGCGCGGCGAGCTGCGTGCGGCTCACCAGAGCGGTCTGAAAATCTTCGGGTGCCGCATCGAGCAGAATCCCGAGTTTCTGGGCCGCCGTGGCGGGCTTCATGGTCTGGGGTTTCTTTTCGGCACTCATTGTCTAAGGATATAGCCTGAGACCACCCCTGTTGGGGCATTTCGCTACTGCATGAAAGGATGCCGGTGAGCTTTTCCCTTGCCTTCGTCGCCGGTGTGACTCCCACCAAGTGGACTCGCATCTGGGCCGAACGACGCCCGGACGTTCCCCTCGAGGTTTTTCGCACCGAAACAGGTGAGCAGGTTTCCGCGCTCCTCGACGGCCGAGCCGAGGTCAGCCTGGTGCGCCTACCCATCGATGAGACCCAGCTGAGCGTCATCGGCCTGTACAGCGAGGTGCCGGTCGTGGTGGCGGCCAAAGGCCACGCGATAGCGGATGCCGAGACCGTCTCGTTGCCCGACCTCGCCGACGAACACCTGCTGCAGAACCCCGACGAGGTGCCCACCTGGCGGGACATCGCCGCTGAGGTGCTCGATGGCACCCGCCGCCCGCTGCCCGAGATGCGCGATATGGACGAGGTGATGGAACAGGTCGCCGCCGGCGTGGGCATCATCATCGTGCCGCACTCGATCGCCCGGCTGTACGGCCGCAAGGACGTCATCTCACGCCCGGTGAACGGCGTACCGGAAACGCAGATCGCACTGGCCTGGATCACCGCGGAGACGAGCGATGATGTGGAGGAATTCATCGGCATCGTGCGCGGACGTTCGAGCGCGAGCTCACGCGCGGCCACAGCGCCCGAGGAGGAACGCGCACCCGGTGCAAAGCCGCCGAGAAAGCCCAAGAAGACCGACAAGGCCAAAGCCGCAGCGAAGGCCATCCGCGTTGCCGCAGCCCAGGCCAAACCCGCTGTGCGCAAACGCCAGGAAGCCGCCCCCGGACGAACCCGACCGACCAGGGCCAAAGGCGGCAAACGCCGCAACTGAGTCGCCGCGAACCGGCTGAGCGCCGTGTTGCGGCGGCCGCACCGAAATTCTTCACGGCGAATTCACGGCCGAATGCGAGGCAATTCGATGCGTACCGTCGTGTCGGCCGGGCCCGCTGCTGTGTGACGTCTGGGAAATCGCGATGAGACTGCAGGGATAACGCCGAACGGCTGAATCGGATGTGGTGACCGTGTCAGGGTAATGCAGGGGATTTTCCCCACGGAGAGGGAAACATGACCATTCCAGTGGAGCGCAGCACCGAACAGCCATCTCGGACAAGTTCGTCTGCCCTTACCCTGAACCACCGACGCATGGCCGTGGGCATCTCCCTGGCCAGCATCGCGGCCATCCACGTCCTCGATTTGCGCAGCAAGTTCGAAGAAGTTCCCTACCTCGGCGTGGGCTACCTGCTGATCATTGTGGCGTCCCTTGTTTTGTTGGAACGACTCTTCGTCGTGGGTTCCCGGCGCGACTTCTTGGCATCGGCGGCGCTGGCCACTGCCGTGCTGCTGGGCTTCATCGTCAATCGCACGGTGGGGATGCCCGGAGCCACCGATGATATCGGCAACTGGTTCGAGCCACTCGGCCTGCTCTCCATCCTGGTCGAAGGCTTCGTGGTGTGGCAGGCGCTGGCTGCCGTCTTCTCAAGCCGCTGGAACCGCGTCGACGCTGCCTGAGCAGACCCGGCCTGACGTTCGTCTGGGCTGCCGCTTTCAGCCCGCGGCAGCCCAGAGTGTGGCGAAGTGGTTGATCGGACCGCGACCGCGACCGACGTTGAGCTCGTCAGCGTGCCGCAGGCTGTGCGTGATCCACTGCTTCGACACCAGAAGCGCCTGTTCCCAGTCGCCGAGCAGCACCTGCTGAGTGGCAAGAGCGCTTGAGAGTGAGCAACCCGTGCCGTGGGTGTTGAGGGTGGCGATCCGCTCGCCCGGCAGCTCCGCCACTGTTCTGCACCCCGAAAGCGAGCCGGATGCGTCCACAAGCGCGTCAGGTGACTCATCGCCCGCGAGATGGCCGCCTTTCACCAGTACGATCACCGCATGATCTCGTGACACTCCCTCGGCTTGGGCAAGGGCTTCGGGCCAGGTGCGGGCCACGGGGCCCTGGGCGAGCACCGCAAGCTCGGGCAGGTTCGGCGTGACGATGTCGACGAGTGAAAGCAGGCCCAGCAGCGCCGCTTCGGCGGGCTGGTCCAACAGGCGGTCTCCACTCGTGGCCACCATCACCGGGTCGAGCACCACGATCGGCGGGCGGATACGCCGCAACCACTCACTGACGGTGCTGATAACGGCCTCGGAAGAAAGCATCCCGATCTTCACCGCGTCGATGGTGACGTCATCGCTCACGGCGTCCAGCTGCTCTCGCAGGAACGAGACGGGCGGAACATGCACGGAGCGCACGCCCTGGGTGTTCTGGGCCACGAGCGCGGTGACCACGCACATGCCATAGCCGCCGTTGGCCGACACGCTCTTCAGGTCGGCCTGCACACCGGCGCCGCCGGTCGGATCGGTGCCGGCGATGCTCAGCACCCGGGGAATCCGACTCATGCCGCGGCTCCCGCCCAGTCGGCTGCGAAGGCACGGGTCGCACCGGCCGGGTCGGCCGCCGCGCAGATGGCCGAGACCACGGCCAGGCCCGCGGCCCCCGCGGCGCGCAGCGCCATGGCATCGCCGAGGACGACACCGCCGATGGCCACGCACGGCAGGCTCGTCGCGGCGGCCAGCCGGGCGAAGCCCTCAACGCCCAGCGGCTCCGGGTGGTCCTTCTTGGTGAGGGTTGGACGGATCACTCCCACACCGAGATAGTCCACCGTGCCCGCAGCGAGTGCCCGCACCGCGTCGAGGTGTTCCGACGTGTTGGCTGTCAGCCCGAGGATCGCGTCCGGCCCGATCAGGGTGCGCACCACTGCGCCGGGCAGGTCAGACTGCCCGACGTGGACGCCGTCGACAGGCGCCCCCGCGGCCCGGGCCGCCAGGAAGACATCCACTCGGTCATCGATCACCAGTGCGCAGCGGCCGGCGGTGATTCGCGATGCGGCCAGCAGCAGGTCGTAGAGTTCACGGGTGGAGGCGGTCTTGTCTCGGACCTGCACGATGGACACTCCCCCCGCCACGGCAGCCTCGATGACGCCGAGCACGCCGGTGGCTGCGCTGAGATGGGGGTCTGTCACCAGGTACGTGGAGAGGTCAAGGGATGATCGCAGCCGGGTCATCGGATCGAGGCGCGGTCGCGCACGTCATCAGCGCTCACCGTGGCGAGTGCGTCGAGGAAGGCCACGGCGAAGCTGCCCGGTCCTGACGAGACCAGCGCAGCCTGCTCCGCCGCGATTGTGTAGACCGCACACGCCGCCACGGTCGTCGAGAGCCGGTCATCGCTGAGCGCCGCGAAGGCGGCGATGACGGCCCCGAGGGCGCAGCCGCCGCCGGTGATGCGGGTGAGCAGCGCGGAACCGTTGCTCACCCGGATGTCGGTGATGCCGTCCGTCACGATGTCGATCGGCCCGGACACTGCCACGATCGACCCGAACTCCGCGGCGAGCGCTCGAGCCGCCGGCAGGGCCGCCTCCGCAGAATCCGTCGAGTCGACGCCACGCCCGCCGACACCGGACCGTGCCAGAGCCAGGATCTCCGACGGATTGCCACGAATGATCGTGGGTCGCAGCTGCACGAGCTCGTGGGCGAGAGTGGTGCGCACCGGCAGCGCGCCGATGGCGACCGGGTCGAGCACCCAGGGTGTTCCTGCCGCCGCTGCCGCCCGCGCCGACTCGAGCATGGCCACCCGCTGCTCGGCATGGGGCGTGCCGAGGTTGATCAGCAGCCCCGATGCGATCGGGGCGAAAATCCCGGCTTCGGTGGGTACGTCGGCCATGGCCGCCGAGGCCCCGATCGCGAGCAGGGCATTGGCGGTGAAGTTGGTGACCACCGTGTTGGTGATGCACTGCACGAGCGGACTCGTGCGGCGCAGGTCCACCAGGTGTTCCGCCACGGCATTCAGCCGGTCATTCAACAAGTGAGTGTTCACTCGGACATCCCTTCGCTAGTACTGGCTAGATCAGGTTCAACGGGTTTGTTCTCAGCCGGCCTTCCGGGACGGCACCCCGTGTCACGCCTCCACCCTATGGGTTCAGCGACGAGCTGTCAGGGCTCGGCCGCGCATCCAGATCACAGCCGGGCCAGTTCTTCGATATCTTCCAGGAACTCCGCCGCAACTTCCGCCGAGACCGTGGTGCGGGTGGAGAGGATTGCCTCGACGTAATCCGCGGTGCTCGGTCCGTTGAGATCGGACGCATCCCCTGCCGAATACAGGGACTTCTCGAGTGCATTCTGTGAGGCCCGGTGCGCGGCGTACTCAATATCGGCCGGCGAGAAGCCGTCACTCCTCTGCACGAGCGTGTCAAGGTCGACCACAGCGGTGACGGCAGCGGGGATGTACCGTTCCCAAATGGCTTGGCGGGCCGCCACGTCGGGCAGGCCGATCGGAATGACGTAGTCGAAGCGGCCATGGCGCAGGAAGGCCGAATCCAGAGCCCGGATGAAGTTGGTGGCGCACACCAACAGTCGCCCGGGCTGTTCCCGGAACGCCGGGATGATTTTCAGCAGCTCGTTCGTCACACCCTGCATGGCCGATGGCGGGTCGCCTTGGCGCTGCGCCGCAATTTCCTCGACCTCGTCGATGAACACCACGGCGTGTTCGAGCTCGGCTATCTTGAGGAATGTCTCGCGCAGCGCGCCGGCCAGTCCCTGGGGGTCGGCGGCCAGCCTGGACGGAAAGACTTCAACAAAGGACCATTCCAGTCGAGAAGCGATCGCCTTGGCGAATGTGGTCTTGCCGGTTCCGGGAGGGCCGAACAGCACCACGGCCTTCGGCGCGGATACGCCGTATTGCTCGGCGAGGTCGGGCTTGGCCAATGGCATCACGAGCCGGCGCTCGAGGAGTTCCTTCTCGCGCTGCATGCCGCCCACCCGGGCCCAGAGGTCGCGCGGGAGAACGCGCCCACCCAACTCGGTGAGCAGCTTGAGCTCCTGCCGTTGAACGGGGATGTGCCGTTCGAAGTAGCGCAAGTGCTTCTTCACTTCGAAGCCGCGGTTGAGGAACGCGTCCACCCGGGTCTCCGCCTCCGGCATCAGCGCCGACAGCTTCGTCATGCCGTGCGGTGCCATCCGGGCTTCAAGACCCGCGAGCATGGCCGTGCCGATGCCCTGGCTCTGCCAGCCTTGGGCCGTGGCCAGAAACACGATCCAACCCTGCGCGTGGGCGGCGCGGCCCACAACCGCGCCGACGACCTCCTCACCGTGCACGGCGACGAGCGCATAGTCTTTTTGGCACGAGGCCAGCACTTCGGAGAGGCCGTAGACCGGTTCGGTCTCCGAGGCCTTGATCTCTTCCCACAAGCGCAGGATCCCGTCAAGATCGTCGGGTTGGAAGTCACGCAGGTGCCAGCCGGTCAATTCGTACCTCACATCGTCGGTGTGCTGCCAATCTATGGCACACCCGGCGTGCCAGTGGCCAGGAGCGGGTGCTCCCAGCCACTGCACGGACTATGACGTCCGGATGACCTGTGGGTTACTTGGTCGTTCCGTCATGGACTTCCGCACCAGTGTCTGTCGACGCGCCGCCATCGGCCTTGACCGCGTCGTCGGCCTGGATGTGTCCGGCGATCTTCTGGATCTCCTCGCCGTAGTCACCGGCGATCGCCGAGGCCTCGATCCGGTCTGCGGCAGCCGCACGGTCGGCCTCCGGCGCGTCCTTGAGCGCCGCCAGGTCGTCCTGCAGGTTGGCGGGCAAGTTCGCGAACAAATCGGGGTTCTCGATCAGCGCCTCGGTCACGCGCTGCAGGGTGCGTTCGGCACTCCGGTCGGCGTGGCCGCCGGAGGTGTCCGAGTGGCTGCCGCCCTGGCCGACGAGCGCCCGGAGAGCCGCCACCGGATGTTCCGGGTTGCTCTTCTGCACGGCCGTCGCGATCTTCTGCGCGTCCTCGCCATAACCCCCCTCGAGGGCGGTAGTGCCGATCTGAGCGGCGAGGGCATCGCGCTCGGGGCCGGCTGAGGCGTTGAGCGAGGTGAGATCAGCTTGCAAGTTCGCCGGCAGGCTGGCGAAGAGGGCCGACTGGCCCGCCACGGTCTGGGAGATATTCTGGGCCTTCTCACCCAGGCTGCCGCCTTGCGTGATGTCGGCCCGCAACTGCTGCTTGACGGCGGCTATCACGTCTTCGATGCTGCCGGCCTGCCCGTCTGCGGAGGCGCTTGTGGTCGAGGATGTTCCCGAGGTGCTGTCGGTCACCCGGTCGATCGGAGTCGCCTGGGCGCCGACTGCGCCGATTCCCAGGAGGGATCCTGCCGTCATCACGGTGACGGCGCCACCGAGGATCTTCTTCTTGAGGGGAGTGTTGAACGCCGTGGAGTTGTGGTTCTGAGGCATTTGCTGTTCCTTTCGATCGCCCGTGGCTCAGGGCAGTTGCCGGAGTGCCACGGGGCATTGCCCGAGCATAGGTACGACTTCGATGCCGAGGCTCCGTGGCGGCTGAGTACTCAGGTTCAGGCCCCCCGTTCGGTGGTCGCCTCTATCGGCCACGGGACGGTCGCTCACTGTGCCGGGCCATGGCGCGGCCTTCCATCGAGTGGGCGGAATCGAACGTACACGCCCAGCCTTTTCACATGACTTTCACATCGGGGCCGGCTTCATCGACCCTGCGGACGGATGCGCTGTGGGGTATGCAGATGGATCGGTGCGACGTTGTTTTTTCACGGCATCATTCCTTGCCGTCGCGACCCTCGCGACCAGGCAGAGATCGGCCTGATGAACGACCTGCTGGCTTCTTCCCCGCAAACACTGCGTGCGATCAGACGGCGCTGACCAGCAGGTAGGGCACGGCGTCACGCTTGCGGTGCTCGTCCAGCAGTTGGGCGCAGCGGATGAAACCGAGGTGGGAATATGCCTGCGGGTGGTTGCCGAGGTGGGTCTCCGTCGCGGGATCGAACTCCTCCGACAGCAGGCCGGTCGGGCCGGTGAGCGTGACCAACTGGTCGAACAGGGCCTCCGCTTCATCGAAACGACCGGTGACGAGATAGGCCTCGATCAGCCAGGTGGTGCAAATGTGGAATCCGCCTTCGAGCCCGGGGAGTCCATCGTCATAGCGGTAGCGGAAGACGGTCGGACCCACGCGCAACTCGCGTTCCACAGCGCTGACGGTCTGGTAGAACCGCGGGTCGTTCACATCCAACAGCCCGGACAGGCCGATGTGCAGCACAGCGGCATCCAGATCGGGGCTGTCGTAGGCGACCGTGTATGACTTCACGTCGTCATCCCAGCCCTCGCGCAGCACGTCCTCTCGAATCGTGGCCGCGAGCAGCTCCCAGTGCGGCTCGGCCACCCGTCCGTGGCGAGCTGCCACGCGTAGGGCGCGATCAATGGTCACCCAGCACATGGTCTTGGTATAGGTGTGGTGTCGTGGCGAGCGCCGTGCTTCCCAAATGCCATGGTCCGGTTCCTGCCATCGGCTTTCGACGGCATCGACCATCTGTCCCAGCAATCCCCACTGGAAGTCCGTCACGTCGCCCTGCCGCGCGCTGAGCGTGTCGATGAGCTCGGCGATCGGCCCGAACACATCCAGCTGAACCTGATTGTCGGCCGCGTTTCCGATGCGCACTGGGCGCGATCCGGCATAACCGGGCAGTGACTCGAGGCTCGCCTCGGTGGAGAGCGACGATCCGGTCACGGAATACAGCGGATGCAGCCACTCGGCGCCCGGGCTGCGCTCCAGAATGTCATTGAGCCAGCGCAGGAAGCCTTCGGCTTCGACGGTTGAACCCAGGTCCACCAGTGCCTTCACCGTCATCGAGCCGTCGCGCAGCCAGCAATACCGGTAATCCCAGTTGCGGGTTCCGCCGATTCCCTCGGGCAGAGACGTCGTCGATGCGGCCAGCACGGCCCCGGTCGGCTCGTAGCTGAGGGCCCGCAGCACCAGTGCGGAACGCCCTACCAGGGCGGGCTTGACGCTCGGCAGTGACAGGCTGTTGACCCAGGCCCGCGACGATGACGCGATCGCGGCCCGGCGTTCGCGTTCGTTCGAGACCGGCGGCGGCGTCGGGTCGGTGTCTCCGCAACGCAGGTTGAGCACGACGGGCCCCTGGGAGAGATCAACGACCGCCGACGCCGTGGCATTGCGTCCGTCGGAGGTGATGGCGAAGTCGACACCCGGCGATGAGAGGGTGATCGGGTCGGGAGTGCCGGTGATGTGCACGCCGTCCGCGTCCGCGTGCATGTCGAAGTACGCTGCCGCGTAGTCGGGTCGGGGCGCGAAGACGATCCGCGCGGACCCGGTTCCGGTCAGCACTCGAACCAGGTTGGTGATGCCCAGCGGTGAGGGTTCGATGTAGTCGGTGACCGTGACATCTGCCCAGCGAGTCTCGACGATCATGGTGTTGTCCAGGTACCGCTGTCCGAGCACCCGGGACTTCTTCACCGGTTGGATCGAGAAATGGCCGGCTTCGTCGCTGCCGAGAATACTCGCGAACAACGACCCGGAGTCGGGCAGCGGATGCGTCATCCAGCAGATCCGGGCATCCGGGGTCACCAGCGCTGTGCTGGTGCCGTCGCCGATCATGGAGTGGCGCTCGATGGCCACGACCTGCTGACCGAAAAGCCAGTCTTTGCGCAACTCGAACAGCAGCGCGAGCATCTGGGCCAGCACCTCCGGGCCACTGACACTGTGAGCGGCCACGGATTCGCCCGGCCCGACACGAACACCCATGTCCGGTCCGTGCAAGGTGTTCATGGCGTGTTCGTCGTTGGCTGTGTCGCCGGCGAAGAAGGCTGCACTGACGCCCAGTCGCGTGCGCAGTCGGTCCAGGGCGATACCGGAATCCTCGGCCTCGTCTGAGGCTGGGGCCGCTGAGAAGAACTCCGAGTCGAATTCGGCTCCGTGCGAGCCGACCAGGTGCACCTCACGGGGCAGTCGGGAGTCCGCGGCGAGGTCCCGCAGCGGGCGTCCGGACAAGACGGCGGTGTGGGTGTTGGGCAGCGCAGCCAACGCCCGCAGTGCGGTGGCTGATTCGGCAAGGGGCGGCGACCCCAGCGCGGAATCACTGTTGTAAGACAACGTTCCACCGTAGTTGCAGGCCACCAGGAGGGACGGCGTGCGGGCAAGTTGCCGGAGGTCTTGCAACAACCCGAGCGAGAGGCCGGTGATGGAGCGAGGGAGATGGCTCGAACGGATCTGGCTTTGTGGCATGGTGTATGTCCTTGGGCTGGATGTAGGGGTCATGGACCAAACAAGACGTGCCGAATCGGAAAAGTGCCGAGTCTTGATCGTGTCACCCGGCTGGATAATTCGAGAATCGTGGACACGATTCACCCGGATGCGCATCGTCCCGGTGAGACGGTTCAGGCATCGCTGAGGTAGCGGCAGCCCCCGGAGCCATCGCGCCGGGGGCTGCTCGGGACGGTGCCCGGGAAAGCGCTAGACCTTCTTGACGACGCTGGACTTCAGCTGCATCGGACCGAAGCCGTCCACTTTGCAGTCGATGTCGTGGCCGTCGGCCGCGTCGATGAGGCGGATGTTGCGCACCTTGGTGCCCACCTTGATGGCCGTGGAGCTTCCCTTGAACTTCAGGTCTTTGATGACGGTCACCGTATCGCCGTCGGTGAGCACGGTTCCGAAGGCATCCGTGAAGATCGTCTCGCCGGCCGCCTCCTCTGCGGGCTCATCGGACCATTCGTGCGCGCAGAGCGGGCAAACGAGGAGGGCACCCATTTCGTAGGTGAGTTCGCTGGAGCATTCAGGACAGGGAGGCAATGAATCATTCACCTAACAATGCTAGTCCTGACGCGGTGCAGTCCTGGGATCGTTGATACGATCGATACCCCTTGGGGTATGTTTGCAGAAGAGTGTTTCACTGAAAGGGAAGTCTCATGTGCAGAGCCGTTGAGTGCAAGACGTGTGGGAAGACCACCTGGGCCGGGTGCGGCGAGCACATCGCCCAGGTGATGAAGGATGTTCCGCGCGCCCAGCAATGCGCCGGACACGAGAGGGTCGGTCCCCCGGTTTCCCTGTGGGCGAAGCTCCTCCGGCGCTAGTTGGGCGGCTAGCTGATGCCGCCCATGCGCTCCAGGGCTGAGCGCATGATCTGCGCCTCAGGTGTCGGCGCCACATGGTGGTTCGCGTAAATGCCCAGCAGCCAGGAGAGAACTTCGTCTTCTGGCATCGACACAGCCGCCCAGTCCACTCCGGGGAGGGCCTGGGTGCGCGGCTCACCAGTTGTCTGGTCAAGCCAGGCGCGGGCGATCTGCACGCCGTCGCGACCAGGCACCGGCGTCCAGACCAGCGCGATCGGGTGATTGTCGCCATCGATGTGCTCGTGGTCGACAGTTCCGGAGCCGAGCCACGGGAGGGTCAGCAGTTCCCCGACGATTCCGAGCTCGATCAGTTCCAGCTGCGTGGGATCGGTCTCCGGAACATAGAGGGTGAACCCCTGCTCAAACCAGTCTGCTGCTTCGGCGATCGTGTCGAGCAGGTCCTCCAGGGCGTAGATTTCCTGGGCAAGGGTCAGCGCCCACTGCAGGAGCGTCTCGGTGTCCTTCTCCGGCCAGGGACTCTCGTAGGGGTCGTTTGTGCCGTGATAGTGAAACGTGGGACCGGATTCTTCGAGCACGATGTGGAGCTGGCCGTCATCGAAGTCGACGGACAGGTTCAGTGCCTCGCCGTCTTCCTCCCAGTCCGCGAACAGGTCAGGGTGCCCCAGGGTTTCCGGAAGGGTGATCGCGGCGGCAAGCCGGTCACCGAGGTCGAGCACGGCACGGAATTGAATCGTGGGCAGTCGCAGTGTTTCGTCGGTTACCACCGGGCACTCCATACGCATTGCTGTTCGTGTTGCATGACTCAAAGTTTACCGGTGCGCCGTTATGTCGAGCGGTGCAGACATGAGCGGCAACCCGGCGAAAGCCTGCGGACGAGGATCAGTCCGAATCGCCTGATGGAACGGAAGCCGGGGCGATTCCTGCCTGTCCGGACCATACGGCCGTCGCCCCGCTGTGACCGATCCGGATGGCCTGCACAACGGTGCCGGTGGAGCTGACCGCGGCCGCGGCGATAACGACGATGGTGACCCACTTCGGAGTGCGGTTCGGCGCCCGATCCGCGTAGCTGCGCCAGAGCATCACTCCGGCGACCACGACCAGTGCGATCGTCCAGGGCAGGAGGCCTTCCGCCAGGTCAGCATGCGTCTGGATCAGCGCGGAGCCGCCAACCCGAGCCTCGAGCGTCTCCCCCGTTTGCGTGGAGATCGGCACCAGGATCAGGGCGGCCAGGGCCAGACCGAGCGGCAGGAACCGGGCCCAACGGCGAAACCGCGGCCAGGCTGCAGCAAGGAGAACGACCAGCGCGGCCGTGGGGACGACGACTTCGGTGGCATGGACGACAAGAGGATGCAGCGGAAGGCCGAAGATGGTGTCGAACATGGAGCTCCTTGATGGTGGCAATGCCGCGAGATTCAGGCGCATTCTATCGAACCCAGATGTCTGTACCACGATGGCCACCCGAACCCGCGTTCGCCGTTTCCCTGCTCCTGAGACGTGCAAGCAGTGACACGCACCTGGAGACTGACCACGAGCGGGCAGGAGCCGTGCAGGCGGCCCGGACCTGGCATCAGGTGGTGAAGACCCAAGGCCGTACGGAGGTCCCGTCCTGAGCCCCGGGAATTCCAGGTTGCCCGAAGGCTTTGTCAGCGCAGAACGGTCAGCGGTTTACGACAGCCCTCAAGCACGGTTCCAGTTGGGGTTCCGGACGGCCGAAGAGGTATCCCTGCACGAGGTTGCAGCCGCTGGCCCGAAGTACGTCGCGCTGCTGGATGGTTTCAACGCCCTCCGCGATCACCTCGACATTGAGCTTGGCCGCAAGCGCCAGGATTCCCTCCACAAGGGAGGCCGAGGCGGCGTCGAGGACGTTCATGACAAAGCTCCGGTCGATCTTGATCTGGTCGACGGGAAGGGTGCTCAGCCAGGTGAGCGTGGAATAGCCGGTACCGAAGTCATCGAGCGAGATTCGGACTCCCAGCTGGCGCAGCTCGACCAGCCGCTCGACGATGCCGGGCAGATCGATCAGGGCCCGGCTCTCTACAACTTCGAGGAGAAGCCGTTCCGGAACCAGATGGTTTCGTTTGAGAGCCGCGCGAACCGTGGGGAGAAGCCTCTCGTCCAGCAGCGTCGCGGCGTCCAGGTTGACCGCCACAGTCAGCGGCGATGGCCCCAACTGCGGCCACGCGGCAGCAGCGGCGCATGCCGCCCCGACTACCCACAGGTCCAGATCGGCGATCAAGCCGATCTGCTGCGCCACCGGCAGGAACGCGGCCGGAACGAGGACACCGAGCCGCGGATGCTCCCAACGAATGAGTGCCTCAGCACCCACCACCCGGTCTCCATCAGGATGGGAGATATCGACAACCGGCTGGAAGAAGACCCTCATCTCGTTTGCTGCCAGCGCCGAGGAGAGCTCCGCAACCAGGGCATCAGGCGAGTCGCAGCTCGTCACGCTGCCGGCGACGGAAACCTGATTGCGCCCCATCCTCTTTGCCGCATACATCGCGCCGTCCGCCGACTCGAGGAGACGTTCGCCCTGGCCGCCCCGCCCCGAATGCACCGAGACCCCCACGCTGGCGGAGACGCGCAGGTCACGCCCGTCCACTCGGAACGTGCGATTCAGGCACTCGACAATCTGGTCGGCCACGTCGATGGCCGCCTGCTCCCCCGCAACATCCATGATGACGACGGCGAATTCGTCGCCGCCGAGTCGACCGATCAAGTCTTCGCTGCCGATTTGAGCGCGCAGCCGCGCGGCGACCTGACGCAGCAGCTCGTCGCCCGCGCTGTGCCCCAAGCGATCGTTGACGCGCTTGAAGTCGTCGAGGTCACAGAAGACAATGGCGGTCGAGGCATCGCTTGTGCAGGCTGACAGTGCAGCATCGAGTTCCCGGGCGAACAGCACCCGGTTTGGCAGGCCGGTCAAGGAATCATGTTCAGACTGATGCCTCACGGTGCCAAGCAACTTTGCCTTTTGCATTGCCATGGCGCACTGGTAGCTCGCGCCCTCGAGCCGTTCGACAGCCTCCGTCAGCGTCTCGGCGCTGACGGCATCACCCCAGCTGACAGTGGCCACCCCCATGAAAAGCTCGTCTGCGAGGAGCGGCACCGCCACGATGCAGTGCGACCCAAGAGTGCGAAGCAACGAGGCCACGGCCGGGCTGGCTTCCTCAGCTGTGAGCACGAGTCGCTCCCGCCTGGTCAGCAGCGCCAGCAGCTCCGGAGTCTCGTCCACCCGGTACGTCGTGTTCTCGTACAACTCGCGTTGAGAATCGTTGAAACCCTCAGACGCGATCGGACACATCTCGCCCCGCTCGGCATCCCACAGCAGTACGGACGCCGTCTGGGAGCCGACGATGACGGGCAAAGCCGAAGCGACGATACCAGCGACATCCTCGACTCTGTCGCTGGTCGCGAGTTCATGCGCAAGACCGAGCAGCGCGGCCGTTCGCGCCCCTTCACGTCGGGACTCTTCGAGGGCCGTCAACAGGTCGAGGGCGGCCGCCGCATGGCCGGCATAGGCCTCCAGGAGCAGGCGATCGCCCTCCATCGCCGCATGCCCATCCATGAAGACCGCGGCCAGATAGCCGTGGATCTTGCGTGTTGACACGATGTCAACGACCAAGGTACTCGGGCCCAGGTCCTCCAGGCGCAGCATCCGTTCGGACAGGTCAACGGCATGCTCGGGGCTGAGCCCCCGATGGCGCACCAGAGGAGCGCCGCCATCGTCTTGCGTCAGAACGAGGAGGTAGCCGGGAGCGAGCACGGCCGAGTCGGCACGGTCGACGATGCGCGCCAGCACTTCGTCCACGTGATCGCTGCTGACCAGGTCAGCGGCGGCCATCTGCACCTCGCGTACCTTATCGCGCAGCACCGCCAGCGATTCTTCGACAAAACGTTTCCGCCGACGCCACGACCACCAGTGCGGGCGCATCGACCAGTTGATGACGTACTCGCACGCATCATGGCCATCCGACTGGCATGTCGGGTGCGTGACCTTTGCCGGCGAGAGGCCGAAGATGACGGGAATTCCCGAGAACAATCCTTGGGCGTATTGGCAGTCCAACAGGGACGGGACATACCCCTCATGCAGACGGTAACGCAGCGTCGCGGTTGTCTTTCCCACGGTGATCGCATCGATCGAGGACGTCGTGGTGAACTTAGGAACCATTCGAGGGAATTGACGATAAATCGCGCTCGGCGAGGCCAGCATACTCAGCAGCTGCAACATCACCGGATGGATATCGCCGGTCACCGCGTCTGCGCCGACCCTGAACATGGTCCTCGGGTTCTCAAGCACAGCCGTCGCGGCCTCGAACAAGCGAATCCTGGTGTCATAGCCCACCCATGAGGAGGCCTGTTGGAGCGTTTTCTCGTCTTGGGTGACCCCCGCCTGGGAGAGCACTTCTTCGACGGCCGCGTCCCCGCCTTGCAGGCGCACGTGTTGCAGGAGAAGGCTGATAGTCGTGCTCGCTGTCTCGCGCGGCTCAACGTCCATTGCTCCCCCAATCCCCCGTGCAGCTGCCGTCAACCTGACTTGAAACATTACAGCAGTGCCTGCTGTGTTCTTGAAGAATCTGCTGCTCCGGGGCAAGAATTTCGAACGTGCTAGGCATTGTGCGGCGGTGGCTGGCAGCATGGCGGCTAGGAGCGGGGGCGGCCGACCGGCAGACGGATTGGGTGTTGACCGGTCGGCGCGCTCAGCCTATGGTTCGAGGGGCCTGGCTGAGGAAGGCTCGCAAGGATCCCCCGATCGCACTGTTCCGTCCCGACGGGTCGGCTCGCACCTCCCCTGGTTCCCTCGGCCCGCTTGGCAGGCCGCGTCGTCAGGATCGATTCTCAAAGGAGAGACACCGTGATCCGACGCCGCCTCGTCGTACCCGCCACCATCGCCGCGCTGACCTTCGTCGCAATCTCGCTCGGCCCGGCTGCGTCGGCCACGCCGAGCTCGGAGGCCGTCGGCTCCCCCGGCCTCACGAGTCATCAGAGTCTCTCGCGCAAGGATTGCGTGGGAACCTCTCGGACAACCGGGTCGAAAATCTGGTTCACAGTGGCGAACGGCATCCTCTCTGACGTCTACGCGCCGACGGTGGACGCGACAAACGTCGAAACAATGCAATACCTGGTGACGGACGGCTCGAGCTTCACCGACCTGCAGAGCCGCGACACCACCTACACGGTTGCGTCCGATCCCACCGGAATGACCTGCACGGTTACCTCCACCGCGAAAAGCGGCGCATACCGCCTTATCAACACGTACCTGACCGACCCGGCGCGCGACAGCGTGGTGGTTCGCACCACGTACCAGCCGCTCACTGCGGCGGCGCGAAACTACGAGATGTTCGTCCGGCTTGACGCCAACGCAGGCGGCAACGGTGGTGGCGGCTCCGCAAACGGCGGGGCGGACACGGCCGTGGTCGACACGTCGACCGGATCCCCGGTGCCCGTCTCCTTCGACACGAAGACGACGAGCCAGGCCAACCGCACCGGCTACGCAGTGCCGTCCTTCGTGGCCCTCACAGCGGATCGGGCCTTCACGACCGTGAGCAGCGGTTTCGTTGGAACCGCGAGCGACGGCCTCACCCAACTCGACGCCACCCACGCCCTCGCCCCGGTGACCACGACAGCGACCGCGGGGAACGTCGAGCAAACCGTGGGTATCCGGCGCGACCGCGACGGCCAGTTCACTCTCGCGCTCGGCTTCGGCACCACCCAGGCCTCGGCGGTGAAGATCGCGCAAGACACAGCACGGTCGTCGATTGCACGGATGAGCGCAGACTACGTCGCCGGTTGGGCCCGCTACGACGCGGGTCTCACAGCGCCACGGCTGACCGGGCCGCTCCTAACAGGGAAGAAGCGCCTAGCCGCGATCACGAGCTATTACCAGTCGGCCAACGTCGTCAAGGCCTCCGAGGACAAGACCTACCCCGGCGCGATCGTCGCCGGCCTAGACGCCCCGTGGGGCCAGTCCATCGTCGCCAACGATCCGAACAATCTGTTCGTCGGCGGTTACAAGGAGGTGTTCGCCCGCGACCTCTACGAGGCCTGGACGGCCCTGTACACGGACGGCGATATTCAGACGGCACGCGATACCGTGCGCTACCTGCTGCTCACCAGCCAGCAGCCAAACGGATCGCAGCCGCGCAATTCCCTGCTCGACGGCACGAAGGCGGCCGATGCCTTCAACGACCAGTTGGATGAGACGGCCTACCCGATCTTGATGGCCCTGCAATCGGGCCTCGCCGGGGACGACACCCTGTGGCCGCACGTGAAGTCGGCGGCCAACTTCCTCGTCAGCCACGGACCCAGCTTCGGCGTCGAGCGCTGGGAGGAGCAAACCGGGTACTCCCCCTCGACCATCGCGGCGGAAATCGCGGGCCTCGTCGCTG
>Ga0209023_10003098_pt1 | contig 20081 bp, 22 predicted proteins | sample LakOneMetagenome_FD_187468 | JGI IMG/M metagenome (GOLD analysis project Ga0209023, IMG submission 187468) | Freshwater and sediment microbial communities from Lake Erie, Canada (SPAdes) (version 2) | ecosystem: Environmental > Aquatic > Freshwater > Lentic | place: Lake Erie, Canada...
GGGGGTGGAGCCGATGCCGGGCTGCATCGTGCCGGGGCTTGTCGACCTGCAGGTGAACGGCGGCGGCGGGGTGATGCTGAACGACGCGCCGACCGCCGAAACACTGGCCACCATCGTCGCCGCGCACGAGCGATTCGGCACGACCGGGCTGATGGCGACGCTGATCACCGACCGCCCCGAGGTGACCGAGGCCGCGATCGAGGCAGTGGCCTCGGTCGAGCTGCCGGGGCTTCTGGGCCTGCACCTTGAAGGGCCGCACATCGCACCTGCCCGCAAAGGCACGCACGACCCCGCACTGATCCGGCCGATGGAGGCGCGGGACCTGTCGCTGCTTCTATCTGCCGCGCGGCGCCTGCCGCACCTGATGGTGACGCTGGCGCCCGAATCGGTGACGCTGGCACAGGTCGCCGCACTTGCGGATGCGGGCGTCGTGGTCAGCCTTGGCCACAGCGACTGCGACCTGAAGACGGCGAGGGCCTACGCGGATGCGGGCGCCCGCATGGTCACGCACCTTTACAACGCCATGAGCCAGCTTGGCCACCGCGCGCCGGGGCTTGTGGGCGCGGCACTGTCGGACGGGCGCCTGGCGGCGGGGCTGATCGCCGACGGCTTTCACGTCGAGGACGCGGCCCTGGGCATCGCGCTTCGGGGCAAGGCGGGGCCGGCGGGCATGTTCCTCGTGTCGGACGCGATGGCGACGGTCGGCAGTCCGATCCGGGGCTTCACGCTCAACGGCCGCCAGATCCTGCGCGGTGCGGGGCGGCTGACGCTGGCGGACGGAACGCTGGCCGGGGCCGACATCGCGCTTGTCGATGCGGTGCGCCATTGCCGCACGGCGCTTGGCCTGCCGCTCGAGGCGGCGGTGGCCTTGGCGACCACGGCCCCGGCGGCGGCGCTTGGCGTCGCGGACCGCGGCCACCTGCGGCCCGGCGCGCGGGCCGATTTCCTGTGCCTTGGACCGGACACAAGCGCGCTCGCGACCGTCGTCGGCGGGGAGAGGGTCGCATGATCCTCTGTTTCGACATCGGCGGCAGCGCCATCAAGATCGCCGAGGCGCATGCGCTGACCGACATCCGGCCCATGGGGCGGGTGCCGACCCCGGGCCAAGACTGGGACGCCTTCGTCGGGGTCCTTCGCGCGGCGATCGCGGGTGCGAGCGTCCGGCCTGCGCGCCTTGCCTTTTCCATCGCGGGCGCCATCGACCCCGACACGGGCCGCGCGAACGTGGCGAACATCCCCTGCCTGACCGGCCACCCCCTGCGCCATGACCTGGAGGCAGCACTCGGCCTGCCGGTCGACCTGGCCAATGACGCCGACTGTTTCGCGCTCGCCGAGGCGGTCCTTGGTGTCGGCCGGGGGCACCCGGTCGTCCTTGGCCTGATCCTGGGCACCGGCGTCGGCGGCGGCGTGGTGGTGAATGGCGCGCTCATCAATGCGGGCGGCGGCATCGCGGGCGAGCTGGGCCACGGCCCCATCGTCCAGCGACGGATCGACGCGCCGCCGCTGACCTTGCCGCCCCTGACCTTGCCGGCCTTTCCCTGCGGTTGCGGGCAGATCGGCTGCCTTGACGCCGTCTGTTCGGCGCGGGGCATGGAAAAGCTGCACCGCCACCTGCACGAAACCGAGGCCGACAGCCGCGCCATCGTCGCGGGCTGGGAGGCGGGCGAAGAGGCGGCGACGCAGACCATCACGCTCTGGCTCGAGCTTCTGGCCGGTCCCCTTGCCATGGTGCAGAACCTGCTCGGCACCGGGGTCATCGCGGTCGGCGGCGGCCTTTCGACCTCTGCCCCGCTCATCGCCGCGCTGGACCGGGCGGTGCAGGCGCGCATCCTGCGCCCGCTTGGCCGGCCCCTGCTGGTGCCGGTGCAGGGCGGGCTGGAACCGGGGCTGGTCGGGGCAGCAATCATCGGCCTTGGGCACGGGACGGAGGGCAAAGCATGAAATTTATTTTCACAGCGCCCCAAAAGCCGCTGAAATATATTGACGGATCGGCGCGCGATCCGCAAAATTCCGAAAAATAATTTCGCAACAGGGAGGGGTCATGCGAGTCGCCATCATCGGCCTGGGCTTCCGGCTCGGCTACCTCGGTCACGTCTTTACCGAGATGGACCCGGACTTCCGGATCGTCGGCTACCATGATCCGGCCCCCGCGGGCCTTGCCGTCCTTGGCGAGCACGGGATCGACCCGGGCCGCGCCTACGACAGCGCCGAAGAACTGGTGCGCGCGGGCGGGTTCGACCTTCTGATGGTCGGATCGCCGAACCACATGCACCTTGACCATATCCGCCTTGGCCTTGAGGCTGGCGTGAAGGTCTTCAGCGAAAAACCCATCGTGGCGACACTCGAGCAAAGCTATGAGATGGCGGCACTCATGGGGCGCTACGGGCCTGAAAGCCTGCTCGTCGGCCTCGTCCTGCGCTATGCGCCGCTTTACCGCGACCTCATCAAGGCGCGCGACAGCGGGCAGTTGGGCAAGATCGTCTCGATCGAGGCGGCCGAGCACATCTTCCCCTACCACGGCGCCTTCTTCATGCGCGACTGGCGGCGGTATGAGAAATGGTCGGGCAGCTTCATGCTGGAGAAGTGCTGCCACGACCTTGACCTCTACAACGGCCTGATCGGTGCGCGGCCCGAACGGGTGGCGAGCTTCGGCGGCCGCAAGACCTTCATCCCCGAAAACGACCCCCGGCTCGAAGGCGTGAACGACCTTGGGCTCTATCACCGCAAACCCTCGGGCTGGATGGGGTCGGACCGGGTCTTCGACAGCGACGGCGACATCATCGACTACCAGGTGGCGATTATCGACTATGCGAACGGCGTGGGCATGAATTTCCACACCAACCTCAACGCCCCCGACCAGTTCCGCCGTTTTGCCGTCTTCGGCACCCGGGGTCAGGCCGAGGGCGACTTCATCCGCGGCTTCCTGAAGGTCACGGACGTGCTGTCGGAAAAGCGCGTCACGGAAACCGAATACAGGGGCACGACGCTGTCGCAGCACTATGGCGCGGACGAGCAGATGGCGGCCGAGGTCGTGGCGCATGTGATGAAGGGCGGCCCCCTGCCCGTGTCGCCCCTCGACGCGCTCGAGGCCGGGATATTGGCCATGGCCTGCGACGAGGCGCGGCGGAAGAAGCAGGTCGTGGACCTGCGCCCGATCTGGGACCGGTACGACACCGCCTTCGCGCGCAAGGCCGCCTGATGGACCGCTCGCGCACCACATTGATCTTTGCCTGGATGCTTCTGGCACCCGCACTTCTCTATGTGCTGGTGATCGTGGCCTGGCCCCTGGTCGAGACGGTGCGCCTGTCCTTCACCGACGCATCGCTGAAGAAGGTCACGGACTACGTCGGCTGGCGGAACTACACCAAGATCTACAACGCCACCTTCTTCGAGGTCATCGTCCGCACCTTCACCTGGACCTTCTTTTCGGTGCTTCTGAAGATGATCATCGGCACCTGCGGCGCGGTCCTTCTGAATGCCGCCGTGCCCGGGCGGCACCTCTTCCGCATCCTGACCATGCCGCCCTGGATCGTGCCGATGGCGATCGGCATCTTCATGTGGGGCTGGATGTATAACGGCCAGTTCGGGATGATTTCCGGGCTTCTGCAACGCTTCGGGCTGGTCGACGGGCCGGTGGCTTTCCTCGCCTATGGCAACACTGCCTACTGGGCGACGATCTTCACCGATGTCTGGATCGGCGTGCCGATGGTGACGATCTATTTCCTGGCCGCGATCCAGTCGATCCCGAAGGACCTTTACGAGGCGGCCTGGACCGACGGCGCCAGCCGCTGGATGCGCTTTCGCCGCATCACCCTGCCGCTGATGGCGCCGGCGATCATCACCATGTCGATGCTGTCGCTGATCGCTACCTTCAACTCGTTCGACATCATCTGGATCCTGACACGCGGCGGCCCGTCGGGCGAAACCACGACCATGATCATCGACACCTACCAGACCGCCATCGGCTCGAAGAAATACGGCGAGGGCGCCGCGCGGGCCGTGGTGATCTGCATCTTCCTGTCCTTGTTCTGCCTCGCCTATTTCCGCGTCACCCGGCGGCTCGCTGCCGCGGACAACGCCTGAGGAGGGGACCATGGCGCTCTTTCGCAAAGAAAACACCGCGATGATCGACCGCTACAGCTGGTGGGAGATCGTGGCGATCTATGCCGGCATCGCGGCCTTCCTCTTCTTCATGCTGTCGCCCTTCATCGAGGGGTTCCTCGTCAGCCTGAAGCCGCTCGCCCAGCTCTTCTCGTCGCCCTACACCTTCTGGCCGGAAAACGGCAGTTTCGACGCCTATTTCACCATGTGGGATTCGGTGCCGGGTTTCGGGCGCTACATCTTCAACTCGTTCCTGATCTCGACCGTGGCGACGGCGATCGTCCTTCTGCTGGTGGTTCCGGCGGCCTATGCCTTTGCCCGGTTCAACTACCAGGGCATGGGGCTGGTCCTTGGCGGGTTCCTGGCGATCAGCATGTTTTCAGGCGCGGTGCTTCTGATCCCGCTTTTCCGGCTGATGCGGACACTCGGGCTGCTGAATACCTACTTCGCCATGATCGTGCCGGGCGTGGCCTTCCTGATTCCCTCGGCCATCTGGCTTCTGCGCACCTACATGAAGCGCATTCCGCTGGAACTGAACGAGGCCGCCTACATGGACGGCGCCAGCCAGTTCTACACCTTCCGCCGGGTGATCCTGCCCATCGCCAGCCCCGGCATCATCGTCGTCGCCATCACCACCTTCATCGGCGCCTATGCCCAGCAGTTCGTCTTCGCGCTGAGCTTCAACTCCAAGACCGAATACATGCCGCTGCCGGTCGGGCTCTTCGCCTATTTCGGCAGGCAGGAGGTGATCTGGAACGAGTTGATGGCAGCGTCCTTCGTGGGCATCACGCCGGCGCTGATCATCATCTTTTTCCTGCAACGCTATCTCGTCGGCGGGCTGACCGCCGGCGCAGTGAAGTAAGAACCGATCCACAACAGGGAGTAAAAGACGTGACGACACTCATCCGCAAGGGACTGATCGGCATGGCGCTGGTCTGCACCACCGCGCTGCCGGCCATGGCCAAGGACATCAGCTGGATCTACTGCGGCGACAAGATCGACCCGGTGCATGAAAAGGCGATCCAGGAATGGGACGCGAAGAACCCCGACAACAAGGTCGTGGTCGAGGTGGTGGGCTGGGAACAGTGCCAGGACAAGGCGACGACGCTCGCCGCCGCCGGCTCGCCCGCTGGCATCGCCTATGTCGGCTCGCGCACGCTGAAGGAATTCGCCCAGAACGACATGATCGTTCCTGTCCCGATGACCGACGCGGAAAAGGCCAGCTACTACCCGGGCATCGTCAACACCGTCACCTCGGGCGGCACCCAGTGGGGCGTGCCGATCGCCTTCTCGACCAAGGCGCTTTACTGGAACAAGGACCTGTTCAAGCAGGCCGGCCTTGACCCCGAGAAGCCGCCGACCACCTGGGCGGAAGAGATCGAGGATGCCAAGATCATCAAGGAAAAGACCGGCATCCCGGGCTATGGCCTGCCGGCCAAGACCTTCGACAACACCATGCACCAGTTCCTGCACTGGGTGTATACCAACAACGGCGAGATCATCGACGCCGACGGCAACATCAAGCTCGACAGCCCGCAGGTCCTTGCGGCCCTTCAGGCCTACAAGGACATCACCCCCTATTCCGAGGAAGGCCCGACCGCCTACGAACAGAACGAGGTCCGGGCCATCTTCCTTGATGGCAAGGTGGCTATGATCCAGGGCTCGGTCGGCGCGGCCTTCAAGCTCAAGGACACCAAGATCAACTGGGGCGTTTCCGACCTGCCGCTCGGTCCCGACGCCAAGGGCAAGGGCACGCTGCTGATCACCGACAGCCTTGCGGTATTCAAGGGCTCGGGCGTCGAGGACAAGGCGGTCGAGTTCGCCAAGTACATCACCTCGGCCCCGGTCCAGGAAGCCTACGAGGGTGGCGGCGCCGCCGGTCTGACGCCGCTGCGCCCGTCGCCTGCGGTCGACAAGATGGTGGCCGACGCCCCCTACTGGAAGCCGTTCATCGACGGCATCGCCTCGGGCGGGCCCGAGCCGCTCTTCACCGACTACAAGGGCTTCCAGAACGTGATGATCGAGATGGTCCAGTCGGTCGTCACCGGCAAGGCTGAACCGGACGCGGCACTGAAAAAGGCCGCTGCGGCGCTGGAAGAATACAAGTAACTCCCCTTGCCCGGCCGGGTTCTGACACCCGGCCGGGCATTTCCTTGCAAGGAGATCCGCCTTGGGACAGCTTTCCCTGAAAAAGGTCGTCAAGACCTTCGGCAGCATCGAAGTTGTGAAAGGCGTGGACCTTGACGTTCAGGAAGGCGAATTCGTGGTGTTCGTCGGCCCGTCGGGCTGCGGCAAGTCCACGCTTCTGCGGATGATCGCGGGGCTGGAGCACACCAGCGCCGGCGACATCTTGATCAACGGCGAACGGGTCAACGACCTGCCGCCGGTCAAGCGCGGCATCGCCATGGTGTTCCAGAGCTATGCGCTTTACCCCCACATGAGCGTCTTCGAGAACATCGCCTTCCCCCTCAGGGTCGAGAAGGCGCCCGAGGATGTGCTGAAGCGCAAGGTCCAGGCGGCGGCCGAGATCCTGCACCTGGAAAACCGGCTTCAGCAAAAGCCCGGCCAGCTTTCCGGCGGCCAGCGGCAGCGCGTTGCCATCGGCCGGGCGATCGTGCGCGAGCCGAAGATCTTCCTGTTCGACGAGCCCCTGTCGAACCTTGACGCCGCCCTGCGCGCCGACATGCGGATCGAACTCACGCGGCTGCACAAGCAGTTGGGCGCGACAATGATCTATGTCACCCACGACCAGATCGAGGCCATGACCATGGCCGACCGGATCGTGGTCCTGAACTTCGGCAACATTGCCCAGGTGGGCGCGCCGCTCGAGCTTTATCACCGGCCCGAAAACCTGTTCGTGGCGGGCTTCATCGGCAATCCGCGGATGAACATCCTGCCCGCGACCGGCGTCAAGTCCGGGCCAGAGGGCGTGACCGTCGACTGCCTTGGCCAGCGCCTGACCGTGCCCGTCGCGCCCCCCCGCACGGGGATCGAGGGCGCAGCCCTGTCGCTTGGCATCCGGCCCGAGCATATCCACCTTGGCGATGGCCGCGACTTGCGGCTGAATCTGACGCCGACGGTGGTCGAGCAGCTGGGCCAGCACACCATCGGCTATGCGACGGTCGAGGGGATGGAGCCCACCTTCTGCTTCGTCCTGCCCGGCTCTCGCCCCGTTCACGACGACCGCCCGCTCGACGTGAATTTCCGCGCGAGGGACTGCCATCTCTTCGATGCGGACGGGCAGGCCCTGCCCCGGCGGCCGGGTGTCGAAGACAGCGACTGATACAGCGGCCCGGCCGGCAGCCGGGCCGGCGACCGAGGCACCCGCTCCCCCACCAAGATTGTTGCCAAAACGGAGACTTTCGGCCTAGAGCCTATCAAGGCCCGGACCAAACGGGCAGAGACTCGGGCGGGGCAGAGGCGGGGACGGGAGCAGTCATGGACATCGTGTTTCATCTCGGCGCGCACTGCACCGATGACGGGAAGCTCATGCGCTCGCTCCTGCGCAGCCGTGGCGCCTTTGCCGACGGGCGGGTCGAAATACCCGGGCCGCGCAGCTACCGCGTCCTTCTGCGCGAGACGATCGGCATCCTGCATGGCGCCACGGCCAGCGCCGAGGTGCAGTCGCTGCTTCTGGACGGCATGACCGAAACCGATGACGCCGAGCGGGTCATCCTGTTCCATGAAAACCTGATCTGCCTGCCGCCAAAGGTCCTGTCACCTGCCGGGCTCTACCCGATGGCGCCGGACCGGATCGCGGCCATGCGCGGCCTATTTCCCGACCATCATTGCCGCTTCCAGATCGCGATGCTGCATCCGGCGCTGATGATCTGGGGGCTTCTGGCCCGCAATGTCGCCGCCGACTACACTGCGCTGATGGCCGGGATCGCGCCCAAGATCCTGCGCTGGCGCCCGCTGGTCGAGGCGATCCTTGAAAAGAACCCCGACATCGACCTGACGCTCTGGTGTCACGAGGATGCGGCAGTCCTCTGGCCCGAGATCCTGCGCGATCTGGTCGGGCTGCCCGACACCATGCCGCTTGAGGGCGATGCCGACATGGCGCTGACGCTTCTGACCGACACGGGTACCGAGGCGCTGGCGCGCAGCTTCCGCGAGACGCCGCCGCGCGACGGGGTCGAGCGGACCGAGCGGCTGACGGACGCGCTCGCGCGGAACGCAAACCCCGCGCTGGTCGAACAGGCGCTCGACTATCCCGGCTGGACCGAGGCGGCGGTGACGAAGATGACCCGGACTTACGAGGCCGACTGCGCGGCGCTGGCAGCCCGGGGCGACGTGCGGTTCCTGACCGCGCCGGTGGCGGTCCCGGCCTGACGGCCGGGGCGCGCCCCGCGGGCGGTCACGGCCCGGCTCAGGCCCACAGTTCAGGCCATGCCGAGTGCGGCCTTGTACATTTCCAGCACCGCCTCTTCCTCGGCGATGTCGTCCTTGTCGCGCTTCCTGAGCGCGATGATCTTGCGGAGGACCTTGGTGTCGTAGCCGCGCCCCTTGGCATCGGCCATCAACTCCTTCTGCCGCTCGGCAAGGTCCTTCTTTTCCGCCTCGAGCTGCTCGAACTGCTCGATGTACTGGCGAAGCTCGGCGGCGGTCACGGAATAGGCGTCGGCAGTCGTGTCGGTCATGGCGGGTTCCTTTTCGAAGTCGGGCGATGACTAGTCGGCGGCGCGGGGGCGATCAAGGGGGATCGCGGTCGGGGGACTTGCCCCCCCTGGGGGGGGCCGGGGGACTTGCCCCGGCGGGGCCATGCCGCTAGGGGGGCCCAAACGGGAGGGTCCGATGGGCTACATGATCTGGATTGGGGCGGCCGTGACGGTCCTTGGGCTCGTGGGCCTGATCTGGTGCATCGCGACCGTCGCGCGGGCGCGCGCCGCGGGCCTGCGGGATGAAGAGCTGAAGGCGCGGCTCCAGCGGGTCGTGGCGGTCAACATGGCGGCGCTCTTCGTTTCGGCCATCGGGCTGATGATGGTTGTCGTCGGCGTCCTGCTGCGCTAGAGCGCCCGGCTGGCCCGCGCGCGTTCGAGCCCGAGTTGCCGCTCGCGCCAGATGATGAGGATGCCGGCCGCGATCACCACGCAGGCGCCAAGCAGGACCCGGCTGCTCGGCACCTCGCCGAAGCCGACGTAGCCGATGACGATCGACAGGACCATCGCGGCATAGTCGAAGGGCGCCACGACCGAGGCATCGGCATAGCGGTAGCAGGCGGTCAGGAAGATCTGGCCGACCCCGCCCATGAGCCCGCAGAGGACCAGAAGCCCGAAGGTCGCGCCATCGGGCCAGACCCAGCCCATCGGCAGGGTGACGAGCGACAGAAGTGCCGAGTTGATCGAGAAATAGAAGACGATGGCGCTGGTGCGCTCGTTCGAGACCAGCTTTCGGACGAAGACCTGCGCAAGGGCGGCAAAGACCGCGCCGGTCAGGACCGACACCGCGCCAAGCGCCTCGCGGCTGCCCGCATCCGCCGCCGGCAGGGCGCCAAGGCGGGGCGACAGGATGATGAGGACGCCGGCCATGCCGATTGCCACCGCGATCAGGCGGAAGGCGCGCACCTCTTCGCCCAGAAACATGGCGGCGAAGATCACGGTCAGGATCGGCGCGGCAAAGCCAAGCGCCGTGACTTCTGGCAGGGGCAGAAGGCCGTAGCCGAAGAAGGCGAAGCCCATGGCGGTCGTCCCGGCCAGGCCGCGCCAGAAGTGGCCCATGTAATTGTGCGTCTCGATCCCGACGCGCAGGCTGTGGGTCGCCATCAGCCAGACAAGGATCACCGGGACCGCGAAGGCCGAGCGGAAGAAGACCACCTCGCCCGCCGGGACGGTCGGTGCCACGATCTTGATGAGCGCGGCCATGGCCATGAAGACGCCGACCGCGACGAGCTTCAGCGCGATCCCGCGCAGGGGGTTGGCGATGCGTGCGTCCTGTGGCGCCACTCGGGATGCATCCGGGGGCGCCTCTGGGGGCGCCTCTGGAGACACTTCCGGCGCGCTCACGCCCCCTGCCCCGGCTTGATCCGCGGCCCGGTGCCGTCGGCAAAGGCCTTGAGCCGCGCGCGGGCGTCGGGCTGGGTGTTCACGATCCCGGCCACCGTCGCCTCGGCATAGGCCGCGTCGAGCGCGGACATGTTCTGCATGTGGCTGATTGCCGAACAGATGGCGAAGTTCGTGAGCGGCAGGTTCGCGGCCGTCGCCTCGGCCAGCTCGCGCGCCTTGGCCTCGCTGTCCTCGACCAGATATTGCGCAAGGCCGACCTCGACCGCCTCGGCGCCGCGATAGATGCGCCCCGTCAGCATCATGTCGATCATCCGCGCCTTGCCGACAAGGTCCGCGACCCGGATCGTGGCGCCGCCGCCGGTGAAGAGCCCGCGCGAGCCTTCGGGCAGCGCGAAGTAGGTCGAGGCGTCGGCAACGCGGATATGGGCGGCGGAGGCGAGTTCAAGCCCGCCGCCGACGACCGCGCCCTTCAAGGCGGCGATGACCGGAATGCCGCCATATTCCATGCGGTTGAACGCCTCGTGCCAGCGCAGGCACAGCTGCCAGAATTCGGCCGGGCTGCGGTCGGCGCCGTGGTGTTCCACGAGGTCAAGGCCAGCGCAGAAATGTGGCCCCTCGGCGCGCAGGATGACGGCGCGGACGCCCGCCTCGGGGAAGGCGGTGAAGGCGCGGATCAGTTCCCCCACCGTCGCCGCGTCAAGCGCGTTGCGCTTCTGCGGGCGGTTCAGGCTCAGGGTCGCGATGCCGCGGTCATCGAGTGACAGCGCAAGGTTCGCCAGCGACAGGGACGCCAGCGGCGGGGGCAGATCGGTCATGGAACCTCCGGTCTTTGGGGGGTATGAGCCCAACCTGACAGAGCGTCCGTGCGATTGCCAGCGGTGGCTGGCAAGCGTTAGGTTTGACAAGAACTCAAAGGAGGTCGCGATGGCGGCGGACACCCAGGGCCCGGACGGCAGCGGCTATTTCCTTTATCATTCGATCGGACAATATGCCGGCAAGGCGGATGACCTGCGCCGCGCGATGGATGTCTTTGCCGCAAGCTGGGGGCGCGCCGATGACGGGCAGTGGCCCGTGGCCCTTGGCATGCGCGCGCGGTTCATTGACCGCTGGACCGCTCTTCTGAAGGCCCGGCCGGGCACGGTCACCACCTGCGAAAGCGTGACGGCCGGCCTTGGCGCGCTGATCGGCGGCCTGCCGGACGCGGCCTTGCGCGGGCGCCAGGTGCTGGTCGCGGGCGATTGCTTTCCGTCGGTCCACTTCCTTCTGCAGGCGCTGGCCGAGCCGCGCGGGTTCCAGCTTGTCACGGTCCCCCTCAGGCCCGGCGCCACCTGGGTCGAGGATGAGGATCTGCGCGACGCCTGGGGGCCGGAGGTCGGCCTTGCGCTTCTGACCTGGGTTTCGTCGACCTCGTCCCACCGCAGCGCGCTCGCGCCGCTCATCGCCCACGGGCGCGCGCAGGGCAGCCTCATCGGCGTGGACATCACGCAAGGGGGTGGCCTGCTGCCCTTCGACGTGAGCTCGCCCGCGATCGACTTCTGCCTGACGACCAGCCTCAAGTGGATGTGCGGCACGCCGGGTGCGGGGATGCTTTACGTGGCACCCGAACTGGTCGCCAAATCGAACCCGACGCTTTGCGGCTGGTTCAGCCAGCCCGATCCGTTCAACTGGGACTTCGACCGCTTCACCTACGCGCCCGACATCCGCCGTTTCGACCACGGCACGCCCGGCGTGATCGCGGCCGCGATGAGCGCGCCGGCGATGGACTGGCATGCGGGGCAGGACCATGGCGCGATCCTCGACACCAACCGGCGGCTGTCGGCGATGATCGAGGAGGGCGCGGCCGAGATGGGGCTGCGCTTCGTCTCGCCCCGCGACCCCGCGCAGCGCGGCGGGTCGGTCATGGTTGAACTGCCAGAGGGGCTGCCGGGCCCGGACGCGGTCGCGGGCCTTCGGGCAGAGGGGCTGGCGGCCGACGCCCGCAGCCGGACGCTGCGCCTGTCGCCGGGCGTGATGACCCGGGCGAGCGGAGTCGAGAGGCTGATCTCGGTCCTTGGCGGGATGGTCCGCAGGGCCTGACGTCCGCGATGCCGGTGGAGCGGGTGATGGGAATCGAACCCACGTATTCAGCTTGGAAGGCTGCTGCTCTACCATTGAGCTACACCCGCGCCCGGACCTTTTAGGCCAGGCGCGGGCGAGTGGCAAGCCGGCCCGCCCGGCCTGCCGGCCCCGGCAAGAGCGTCCCGCGGGACCGCCCCCGAATCGCGCCCTTCGGACGGGCTGAAACCCCCTGAAACGGGTGGGTTTCTGTCGCACCCTCGGTTCGCGCATAGTCACGCCGGCGTGACGAAAAACCGGGTCCGTCGGGCTGTCGAGGAAAAGTTTGGATCGAATGCCACTAAAACCTGTCTAAAAGTTAGCAACCCAGAGTGAGGTTGAAACAGTCCTTTTCAGCCTGACGGCGGTGAAAAGGAACGGTTTCATTTCAGATTTCTGCAGGCCTCCTGTATAAGTAAGTTATTGAGAGTGACGATTGAACGGCGACTGTTTCCAGGCTTTTCCGGGCCACAAAGCGAGAGTTTTCCCCGCTGGTTCGGAAAGGGAATTTCAACGGACCGGCATTTTCCGCCGGTATTTTCAGGAAGGGCGACAAGATTGAGCGTCGCTGACCAAAGGCTGCCAGAGAACGCCCCGCCCCGCCGGTCGGGGCGTTTTCCGTTCGAGCCACTCGCGGGTCCCGACTGGGAAACCCAGCTTGCCCCCAACGCCGCCGGCCTCGAGCCGCGCCGGACCATGGGACGCCAGAGGCGCCCCCTGCGCAACCAACGTGGCGCGCGGAATTTCCCGAGCTTCCTTTCCCGGCTGCCGGTCATGACGCTGGTCGAAACCGGCGGGATCATCCTTCTGATCCTCTGCCTCGCGGCACAGGGATAGCCCACCCTCAGGGTGCTGCCGCGCCCTGCCCTGCGGCCTTGGCGAGCGCCGGCCGGATGTCCGAGGCGATGGTCGGTTCGGTGATCGGCCCGGCATAGCGCATGACGACGCGGCCCTGACCGTCGATGACGAAACTTTCCGGCACGCCGTAGGTGCCCCAGTCGATCCCCATGCGGCCTGTCGGGTCGGCCCCGGTCAGCGCGAAGGGGCTGCCAAGCTCGGCCAGGAAGGCCAGCGCGTCGTCGGGCCGGTCCTTGTAGTTCACGCCGTAGATCGTCACCCCCTCTGCGGCGAGCGCCTTCAGGCTCGGATGTTCCGCGCGGCAGGGTGCGCACCAACTGGCCCAGAAGTTCACGATCTTGACCTTGCCGTCCTTCAGGTCGGCCTCGGTGAAGGGCTTCAGGTCGCCAAGGGGCGTCAGCTCGACCGCGCCCGCCGGCTTGCCGATGAACATCGACGGCAGCGCCTCGGGGTCCTTGCGCGACATGCCCCAGTAGAAAAGGACCGCAAGCCCCGCAAACAGCCCGACCGGCAGGATGACGAGGGGCGATATCCTAGCCATTCCCGCCCACCTTTTCGGTGCCACGGTCAGACTGGCCCCGCGCCTCTTGCGCCTCGAGAGCGCGGCGGACCTCGCTTGCCCGCCAGAGCGTCTGGCCGATCAGCCCGGCCAGCGCCAGAAGCGTGCCGCCCCAGGCCAGAAGCACGGTCATTTCATAGTGGCCAAGATCGGGCATCAGGCCGCCTTCCTTTCACGGGCCACCAGCGCGCTGAGGCGCCGGGCGCGGATTTCGGTCCGCGTGCGCACGAAGACCAGGGTCAGGAACAGGAATACGAAGCCCGCCATCGTCAGCCAGAGCGGATAGGCATAGACGTCCGCGACATGCTGGGCGCGGTCGACCGACAGGCTCGCGCCCTGATGCAGCCCCTGGGCCCAGAAATAGACGGCGTAGCGCGACAGGAAGGCAAAGACCGACCCCACAAGGCAGAGGACCGAGGTCAGGTCGGCCGCCGTGTCGGGATTCTCGATCGCGGCCCAGAGCGCCAGATAGCCAAGGTAGAACAGGAAAAGGATCAGGAAGGCCGTCAGCCGCGGGTCCCAGGCCCACCAGGTGCCCCACATCGGCTGGCCCCAGACCGCGCCGGTGAAAAGCGCAATCAGCGTCATGACCATGCCCACGGGTGCCGCAGCGCGGGCTGCCAGGACCGACACATGGTGCCGCCGGACCAGCCAGATCAGCGAGGTGACCAGCATCATCACCCAGGCGTTGATGGCGATGAAGGCCGAGGGGACATGGACGTAGAGGATCTTCACCGTCGAGCCGAAGCGGTCGGCGTCCGGTGTCAGGAAGAAGCCCCAGACCAGGCCGCCGCCCAGCGTCAGCGCGGTCAGGGCCGTGAGCCAGGGCAGAAGCCAGCCGGTGGTTTCCATGAATTTTTTCGGGTTGGCATATTCCCAGAGTGACATGCGGTCTTTCGGGCTTCCATCTGTTCGCAAGGGCCTGACTAGCACGGCCGGCGGCTAGCGCAAACTGACGCGGATTGCCGCAGCCGCCGCGAAGGGCAGTGCGGCGCAGGCGGCCAGGCTGATCGCGGCCACCATGAGAAGGACGGGCAGCGCGGGCAGGCCCTCGGCGCCCCGCCGCGCGGCCTCGGCACCGAAGATGAGCGTGGGCACGTAAAGCGGCAGGACGAGAAGCGACAGCAGAAGCCCCCCGCGCTTCACGCCCACGGTCAGCGCCGCGCCGAAGGCGCCGATCATCGACAGGGCGGGCGTGCCGGCCAGAAGCGACAGGGGCAGCCAGACGTAGCCCGCCGGCGCGAGGTTCAGAAGGACGCCCAGGACCGGCGACAGGGCCACGAGCGGCAGGCCGGTCGTCAGCCAGTGGGCGGCGGCCTTCATGGCGACCGCGCCCTCCATCGGCAGGGGGGCGGTCGCCAGCGCCTCGAGCGAGCCATCCTCCCAATCCAGCTGGAAAAGCCGGTCGAGCGACAGGAGCGCTGCGAGGAGTGCCCCCACCCACAGGATGCCGGGGGCGATCAGCGCCAGCCGCTCGCGGTCCGGCCCGATGCCGAAGGGGACAAGGACGGCGAGGATCAGGAAGAAGGCGAGGCTGAGGCCGAAGCCCCCGCCCACGCGGACCGCAAGGCGCAGGTCGCGCAGAAGAAGCGCGCTCACAGGAAGGCCCCGTCGAAGGTGTCGTCGAAGGCGTCTTCGAAGGCGTCTCCGGGTCCGGTCGGGGCGTCGGATGGCGCAAGGTCAAGGCAGGTGGCGTCGGGCAGACCTAGGTCGATGTGGGTCGCAAGGATCGCGGCGCCGCCAGCGGTCAGGTGCGCGCCAAGGGCCGTGGCGAAAAGCCCGACCGATCCCTTGTCGAGCGAGACGGTGGGCTCGTCCAGAAGCCAGACCGGCCGGCTGGTCAGGACCATGCGCGCAAGGCCAAGCCGCCGGCGCTGGCCGGCCGACAGGGTCGCGGCGCGGCGGTCCCGAAGGTGGGTCAGGTCGAAGGCGGCAAGGGCTGCGGGCACATCGACCGACCTTCCATGGACGGCGGCCCAGAAGTCCAGGTTTTCAGTCACGGTCAGCGCGGACTTCACCGCATCGGCATGACCGCCATAGGCAAGGCCGCCCTCGCAGACCGTGACGGTGCCCGCAACGGGCGGCTGCAGGCCAGCAAGCGTGCGCAGCAGCGTCGTCTTGCCGACGCCGTTCGGCCCCCTGAGGACCAGCGCGTCGCCGGGGCGAAGCTCGAAACTGACGCCGGACAGAAGCCGCACACCGCCCCGCGCGACGGACAGGCCCTGCGCGATCAGAAGCGCGTCGCTCATGCTGGCACCAGTCATACTGGCATCAGTCATACTGGCACCAGGGCGGCTGCGGTGCGGCGGCCCTCGGCCAGAAGCATGTTCCAGGTGCGGCAGGCAGAGGGGGTGGGCATCGGCTCGGCCGGAAGGTCGGCCCCGGCCAGCGCGGCGGACAGGCCGGGCGACGGCCAGCCCATCACGGCGCCCATGCCAAGAAGGAGCACATCGACCCGGCCCGCCAGCGCCAGAAGTGGCTCCGTCTCCCCCAGCCCCGACCACGCGCGCGGACCCTCTGGCGTCAGCAGGACCGGCCCGCGCCAGACGCGGTCGTTCAGGCGAAAGAAGCCCGGACCATAGCCCTGCACCGGCCCGGCCGGCCCCTCATAGGCAATGTCGTCGAGCGCGACCACCGGCCTCAGGGCCCGGTCGCGAAGCGCGTGCCCTTGGGGCCGCCCTTGTCCGCGCCGGGCTTCGACCAGTCACGCTTCACGCCCAGGTAAAGGACGACGTTCTTGGCGACATAGATCGAGGAATAGGTGCCCAGAAGAATGCCGATGAAGATCGCGAAGACGAAGCTGCGGATCACGTCGCCGCCGAAGATCAGAAGCGAGCCGAGCGCTATGAGCGTCGTGAGCGAGGTCATGAGCGTCCGGCTCAGCGTCTCGTTCACCGACAGGTTCATCACCTCCCGCAGGGGCATGGTCTTGAACTTCATCAGGTTTTCGCGAAGCCGGTCGAAGACGACCACGGTGTCGTTGATCGAATAGCCCAGGATCGTCAGCAGGGCGGCGATGGTCGTCAGGTCGAACTTGATCTGGAAGAGGGCGAAGATGCCGATCGTGACCACCACGTCATGGACGAGCGAGGCGACGGCGCCGATCGAGAACTGCCATTCGAACCTGAGCCAGACATAGATGCAGATTGCGGTCATCGCCGCCAGGACCGACAGGACGGCAGACCGGATCAGCTCGCCCGACACCTTCGGGCCGACAGTTTCCACGGCGGCGAACTTCACGTCCGGCGCCACTGCCTGAAGGGCGGTCTGGACGCGCTGCACATCTTCGGGCGCCAGCGCCTGCTGGCCCGCCTGTTCCTGGATGCGCACCATGGAGACATGCTTGTCGGGACCGAAGCTCGGGTCGAAGACCTCGGTGATCGAGACATCGCCCATCTTCAGTCCCTCGAGCGCGCTGCGGTAGGCGCCAAGGTCGATCGCTTGCGCGCTTTCGGTGCGGATCGTGGTGCCGCCCTTGAAGTCGATGCCGAAATTCAGCCCCATCACCAGCGTGAGGACGATCGAGGCGATGATTGCCACGATCGACAGGCCGAAGGTCAGTGCCTGCCACTGGAAGAAGTCCCAGTTGGTCTTTTCAGGAACGAGTTTCAGACGCCAGGCCATGTTGCCCCCTCAGACCACGATGGTTTTCGGCCGCCGCCAGGCGAACCAGGTCGTCACCAGAAGCCGGGTGACAAGGACGGCCGAGAAGACCGAGGTGATGACGCCGATGGTCAGCGTGACGGCAAAGCCCTTCACCGGACCCGCGCCAAGGAAGAACAGGATCGCGGTCGAGATGAGCGCGGTCATGTTCGAGTCGGTGATGGCCGACATGGCCTTTTCATAGCCGATCTCGATCGCCCGCGCCGGGCCGTTGCCACGCCGCAGTTCCTCGCGGATGCGTTCGTAGATCAGCACGTTGGCGTCGACCGCCATGCCCATGGTCAGCACGATGCCGGCGATGCCGGGCAAGGTCAGCGTGGCGCCGATCAGCGACAGGACCGCAAAGATCATGGCGATGTTGAGCGCGAGTGCGATGACGGCGAGCGTGCCGAAGAAGCCGTAGGAGGCGATCATGAAGACCGCAACCGCGACATAACCCACGGTCGCCGCCAGCTTGCCCGCGTCGATCGAGTCCTGGCCAAGCTCGGGCCCGATGGTGCGTTCCTCAAGGAAGGTCATGCCCGCCGGAAGCGCACCCGCCCTGAGAAGGACGGCGAGGTTGGTCGAGCTTTCGACGGTGAAATGGCCGGTGATGATGCCCGAGCCGCCGGGGATGGCCGAATTGATGCGGGGGGCCGAGATCACCTTGCCGTCAAGGACGATCGCGAAAAGCTGGCCCACGTTTTCGGCCGTATAGTCGCCGAAGCGCCGCGCGCCCGAAGGGTCGAAGCGGAAGCCCACGGAAGGCTGGCCGCTCTGGTCAAACTCGGGCCGCGCATCGACCAGATCCTCGCCGGTGACGACGGGGGCATCCTCGAGCACGTAGAAGACGCCCGGCTCTTCGAGCGAGGGCAGAAGGACGTTGCCCGCGCCCGGCAGATCGGTGCCGTTCGTGGTGCGGCTCACGACCGGCTGGAAGGTCAGCTTCGCCGTGGTGCCGATCAGCGATTTCAGTTCGGCTGCCGAGCCGATGCCCGGCACCTGGATCAGGATGCGGTTCGTGCCCTCGCGCTGGATTGTCGGTTCGCGGGTGCCGACCTCATCGACGCGGCGGCGGATGATTTCCAGGCTCTGCTGGATCGTCCGGTCGTCCGTCGCGGCGCGCTCGGCGTCGGACATGGTCATCGAAAGCGTGTTGCCGTCGCCCGCGACCGCGTAGTCGCGCTGGCCGACCCCGGTCAGGCTGATGACCGGGCTCGTCAGGCCCTGCGCCACCTCCATCGCCTTGGCCAGGCCTTCGGGTTTTTCGATCTGCACGCGCAGCTCGCCATCGGGCGCGGGCACGCGGCGCACGCCACCCACCGTCGCGCGTTCGGCGCTGAGCCCCTTGCGAAGTTCGGGCCAAAGGCTGTTCATCCGCGCCTTGTAGACATCGGCCACCTGCACCTCGGCCAGAAGATGCGCGCCGCCCCTGAGGTCGAGGCCCAGGTTCACGATCTTCGAGGGCGCCCAGTTTGGCCAGAGCGCGCGATCGGCGGCCAGTTCGGGCGTCTCGCCGGTCTTTTCGATGCGGGTGATGGCGTCGTTGTGCTTCTCGACCCTTGGGTAGAAGGCGTTCGGCAGGGCGTAGATCACCGCGAGCAGGCAAATGCCCCAGATGAGAATGCGCTTCCACAGGCTGAATTGCATGGCGGGGGAACTCGGGGCTTCAGGTCAGGGGCAGGTCGGGCGGGGTCGCGGCGGGGTTGCGGCGCGCGCGGGCTCAGTTCGAGTTGGCCGCGGGCTCGGTCCGCGTCAGGACCTGCGAGATCGTCGACTTGACCACGCGGACCTTCAAGCCTTGCGCAATCTCGACCTCAAGCTCCTTGCCGTCGTCCATGACCTTCGTGACCTTGCCGATGATGCCGCCGCCGGTCACGACCTGGTCGCCGCGCCGGATCGCGTTGAGCGAGGCCTGCTGTTCCTTCAGGCGCTTTTGCTGCGGGCGGATCAGCAGGAAATACATGATGCCCATGATGAGGATGAGCGGCAGGAACTGGGTCAGGCCGAATCCGGCGGGGGCGCCACCGGCGGCCTGGGCATAAGCGGGAGTGGCAAACATGGCGGCATCCTTTGGTATGGCACGAGAGGGGCCGGCATGGAGTCATGGCGGCCAGATTCTGGTGGCGCACCCTATAGGCGCGGGTCCGGCAGCGCAACGGGTCGGGATCGGGGGCCGGGTCCGGGCTTGGCGTGCGGGTGGGCAGGACGGCACGGGGGCGCTAGAAGGGGGTGAGGCAAGCGGGGGTGCGCGTGGCTGGTCGTTGGACGCTTGGGATGGTGATCGGGGCCTTGGCCCTTACGGCCGCGCGGGCGGACGATTTGCCGCGGGCGCTCGGCTGGCTCGGCGCGGGCGTGGCCCCTGCCCCCGGCCCCGGCACCTGCTCGGCCGTCCTTGTCGCGCCCGACCTTGTGGCGACGGCCGCCCATTGCCTGGCCGACCCGAAGGCCGGGGTCGTGCGCGATCTGGCGAGCTTGCGCTTCATCGCCGGCTGGGGCGGCCCCGGTGTGGCCCAGCCCGTTGCCGGAAAAGCGGCGATCTTTCCGGCCGCGCGCGAGCTTGCGAACGGGTCGCTGCCCTATGACATGGCGCTTTTGCGGCTTGCCGGGCCGGTCGAGGGCGTGGTGCCCCTGTCCTTCGACCCCATGCCCGAGGCCCCGGACACGCCCGTGACGCTGGGCGGCTATGCGCAGGCCGATCCCGCCCACCCGATCCGTCGCGACCCTTGCCGCAAGGTCCTGGTCGCGCTGCCGGTCCTGGGGCTCGACTGCCGGGCCGAGGGTGGATTTTCCGGCGGTGCGATGCTGACGATGGGGCCGGACGG
>Ga0209023_10003099_pt1 | contig 20078 bp, 15 predicted proteins | sample LakOneMetagenome_FD_187468 | JGI IMG/M metagenome (GOLD analysis project Ga0209023, IMG submission 187468) | Freshwater and sediment microbial communities from Lake Erie, Canada (SPAdes) (version 2) | ecosystem: Environmental > Aquatic > Freshwater > Lentic | place: Lake Erie, Canada...
CTCGCGGTGCTCGATGCGGTGCGCGACGAATCGAGCAAGGACGCTCCGGTGCGGCTCGTGTTCGAGCCGAAGACCCGCACCATCGAGCAACGGGAGTTGATCAGCACGCTGCTCGCGCACACCGCGCTCGAAAGCTCCGCGCCGATCAACCTGACGATGATCGGCAGCGATGGCCGGCCGTCGCAGAAGAGCCTGCGCCAGATCATGGCCGAATGGGTCGCGTTCCGCGCGATCACGGTCCAGCGGCGCACCCAGCATCGACTGTCGAAGGTCCTCGCGCGCATCCATGTGCTCGAAGGCCGGCAGCTCGTGCTGCTCAACATCGACGAGGTGATCCGCATCATCCGCGAGAGCGACGAGCCGAAGGCGGCGCTGATCGCGCGCTTCAACCTCAGCGAGATCCAGGCCGACGACATCCTCGACATCCGGTTGCGCCAGCTGGCGCGTCTGGAGGCGATCAAGATCGAGCAGGAGCTCGCCGGCCTGCGCAGCGAGCAGGCCCGACTCGAGGACGTGCTCGCCAGCCCGGCGTCGCTGAAGCGCTTGTTGATCAAGGAGATCGAGCAGGACGCCAAGGCGCACGGCGACGAGCGCCGCACGTTGATCCAGGCCGAGAAGAAGACGATCGTCGAGGTGCGTGTCGTCGACGAGCCGGTGACCGTCGTCGTCAGCCTGAAGGGCTGGGTGCGCGGTCTGAAGGGCCATGAGGTCGATGCGGCGACGCTCGCGTTCAAGGCCGGCGACGGGCTGTACGGCACGTTCGCCTGCCGCAGCGTCGATGCGCTGCTGGTGTTCGGCAGCAACGGGCGCGTGTATTCGACCGCGGTGTCGCAACTGCCCGGCGGACGTGGCGACGGGCAGCCGATCACCTCGCTGATCGATCTCGAATCGGGCACGCAGCCGAGCCACTACTTCGCCGGGCACACGCAGCAGACGCTGCTGCTCGCGAACACCGGCGGCTTCGGGTTGCTCGCGCGCGTAGGCGACCTGCTGTCGCGCCAGCGCGGCGGCAAGAGCTTCCTGTCGTTGGAGGCGGGCGAGATGCCGTTGCCGCCCAGCCTGGTCGACGGGCAATCGCAGGTGGCCTGCCTGTCGTTGAACGGGCGGCTGCTGGTGTTTGCGCTGGACGAGCTGAAACTGCAGCCCAATGGCGGGCGCGGGCTGACGCTGATCGATCTCGATGTGAAGGACCCGCTCGTCAGCGTGGCGGCCTTCGGCGACACGCTGCAGCTGCTCGGGGCGGGACGCGCTGGCAAGCCGAAGGACGAACTGGTGAGAGGTGCGGCGCTCGCCGTCTATGCCGGCAAGCGCGCGCGCAAGGGGCGCAAGCAGGACGTGATGGTGAAGGCGCTGCGGGTGCTGCGCCCCTGAACGGGGCTGCGCGTCAGCCGCGCGGGCAACGGCTGCGGTAGCTCTCTTCGAAGCGCTGCAGGTCCGCCTTCTCGCCGTCGTTCATCGTCGCAGCACGCTGGCGCTTGCCGTGCAGGATGCGCAGCATCTCGTAGCACTGCTCGCTGCTCACCGTCGCTCGGGCCTTCTCCGCCTTCACCGCGTCGACCTGGCCCTGACGCTGGCTTTTCTGTGCCGCCTCGGCATCGAGCAGTTGCCTGCGCGCCGCGGCTTCGTCGTCGGTGCAGCGCTTGCGGTAGTCGTCCTGCAGTTCGCTCATCGGTCCGGAGCGCAGACCTCGCGTCGGACCGGTGCGGATCGCCTCGCTGAGCTGGGCGCACTCGACGCTCATGTACGGCAGGTACTCCGGCGCCTTGGGCATCGTCGGCGAGTAAGACGACGAAACGCCGGGCGATGTGGACGAACCGCTGCCGTACACGCGCATCTCGTTGCGCTGTGTGCTGGGGCAGGGACGGTTCGACGTCCAGGAGTAGCCGTCGCCGTTGCAGTGGTACTCTGCGGCCCGCGCCGACGCTGGCGCCGTGCTCGCCAGCAGCATGGCGATGACGGGCATGAACCGGATCAGGAAGGCGCGCATGGTCGGAGCTCGAAAATCGCCGCGAGTCTAGCGCCCTGCATCACCCCACGCAGTGAACAACTGCGCGCACGCGGCGCCCGGGTCAGCGCCGTGCGCGCTGCGCCGTGAGCAATGCCACGGTCGCAAGAGCGAACAGCCCCAGGCTCCAGAAATCGTACGACACGCCGAGCAGGTTCACCGCAGCGTCCGCGCAGCTTGCACGCGCCTCGAACACGTCGGGCAGCAGTTGATCGAGCTGCAGCCAGCGGCTGACGATCTTGTCGGCGAGCGTGAGGTTGCACGACGCCGACGCCGCGGCCTGGAAGTGCTGCCACAGCGCCGCCGCGATCCCGCCGAGCGCGAGCAGCATGCCGAGCGTCGTGCCGACGAGCAAACCGGCGCGGCCGCGCCAGGCGAGGCCGATCGCACAGGCGATCGCGATCGCCAGGAAGATCACGCGCTGCAGCACGCACCAGGGACAGGGCTGCATGTCGTAGAGGTGCTGCGACACCAGCGCGGCGCCGACGGCCGCCACGCAGACGACGGCGGTGCCCGCGAGCCAGCGATCGGCGGCGCTCACGAGACTTGCGCGATCAACTCGATCTCGACGCACGCGCCCATCGGTATCTGCGCGACGCCGAACGCGCTGCGCGCGTGCGCGCCCCGGTCGCCGAAGACCTCGGCCAGCAATTCGGAGCAGCCGTTGGTCACGAGATGCTGCTCGGTGTAGTCCGGCGTGCTGTTCACTAGGCTCATCACCTTGACGATGCGTTCGACCTTGCCGAGGTCGCCGATCGCCGCATGCAACGTGCCCATCAGGTCGATCGCGATCGCGCGCGCGGCGAGCTTGCCGGTGGCGGTGTCGGTGTCGCGGCCGAGCTGGCCAACCCACGGCTTGCCGTCGCGTTTGGCGAGATGGCCGGACAGGAACACAAGGTTGCCGCTGCGCACGAACGGCAGGTAGGCCGCCGCCGGCACGGCCACCGGCGGCAACGTGATGCCGAGCCGGGCCAGGCGTTCGTAGGGGGGCGAGGTCGTTGCACTCATGGCGGTCTGCGTCGTTGGGGGCGAGAGGGCGCCGATGCTACACCGGTGGCAACGATTGATTGCGATGTCCGCGGTGCGCGCGCCGGATCCGCGGCGACACTGGATCGATGGGGGGAGAGACAGCAGCACCGCTGACCGGCTGGCGGCTGAACGGCCTGGCGGTGGCGTGGCTGGGTGGCGTCGCGCTGCACCTGCAGCAGCGGGCACTGTGGTCGCTCGAGGCCTGCGTGCTGGCGGTCGTGACGGGGGGACTTGCGTTGCTCGCGGTCGCGCGCTGGCCGCGTGCGTTCGTGCTCGGCCTGCTGGGCGCGGCGCTGCTGGCGTTCGGGGCGTCGGGCTGGCGCGCGTCGCTGCGATTGGCGGAGACCTTGCCCGCGGCGCTCGAAGGTCAGGACGTGAGCGTCACCGGTGTGATCACGACGTTGCCCCAGCGCAGTCCAGCGGGGCTGCGCTTTCGCTTCGAGGTCGAGGCGGCGACGCTCGGCGGCGCCTCGGTCGCGGTGCCCGAACTGCTGGCGGTTGGCTGGTACAAGGGACAGCACGAGGACGCCGCGTTCAGCGAACCGCAAGCCGAGTTGCGTGCCGGGCAGCGCTGGCGCTTCGCGCTGCGCCTGCGCCAACCGCACGGCAACCTGAATCCGTACGGATTCGACTATGAACTGAGCCTGTTCGAGCAGGGCGTGCGCGCCACCGCGTATGTGCGCGATGTGCCGCCGCCCGAGCTGCTGCATCGCGCGGCCGGGCACCCGGTCGAGCGGCTGCGCCAGCGCGTGCGCGATGCGATCGACGCGAGCGTGCCGGACCGGCGCGCGGCGGGCGTGCTGGCGGCGCTGTCGGTCGGCGATCAGGGCGCGATCGAACGCGACGATTGGGATCTTTACCGCAACACCGGGATCGCCCATCTGGTGTCGATCAGCGGCCTGCACATCACGATGTTCGCGTGGCTGGCCGGCGCTCTGATCGCATGGCTGTGGCGTCGCAACGCGCGCGCGGTGTTGTGGTGGCCGACGCCGCTCGCGGCGCGCTGGGGTGGCCTGGCCTGCGCGGGTGCGTACGCGGTGTTTTCCGGCTGGGGCGTGCCCTCGCAACGCACGATCTGGATGCTGGCCACGGTCACGCTGCTGCAGACGGTCGGCGTGCGCTGGCCGTGGTCCGTCGTGCTGCTGCTGGCCGCGGTGGTCGTCACCGCGATCGACCCGTGGGCGTTGCTGCAGGCCGGCTTCTGGCTGTCGTTCGTCGCGGTGGGGCTGCTGATGGCGTCGTCGCAGCAGGCGCCGACCGCATCGACGACCGCGTCGGACGCCCCGCGCTGGCGCCGCTGGGCGGCCGCGGTGTGGGCGGTGATGCGTCGCGACCTGCGCACGCAGGTGATCGCCACGATCGGCCTCGCGCCGCTGACGCTGGTGTTCTTCCAGCAACTGTCGGTGGTCGGCTTCGTGGCCAACCTGGTCGCGATTCCGTTGATCACGTTGCTGATCACGCCGCTGGCGCTGCTCGGGGTGATGCTGGTGCCGCTGTGGACGCTCGGCGCGTGGCTGATCCAGCAACTGAATGCCGTCCTGGGCGTCCTGGCGCAATGGCCGGGTGCGGTCTGGATCGCGCCAGTCGCGCCGCTGTGGGCGCAACTCGCGGGCCTGCTGGGCGCGGTCCTGCTGGTGCTTGCGGTGCCTTGGCGTGCGCGCCTGCTCGCGTTGCCGTTGTTGTTGCCGCTCGCGTGGCCGCCGCGCGATTTGCCACCGACCGGCGCGTTCGACGTGATCGCGCTCGACGTCGGCCAGGGCACCGCCGTGCTCGTGCGCACGCGCGAGCACGTGCTCGTCTTCGATGCCGGGCCGCAATACTCGCGCGAGAGCGATGCCGGCCAGCGCGTGCTGCTACCGCTGCTGCGCGCACGCGGCGAGATGCGGCTCGATCGACTGGTGCTCAGCCACCGCGACCTGGACCATGTCGGTGGCGCGCCGTCGCTGCTGAAGGCGCTGCCGGTCGACGATCTGCTGAGCTCGCTGGAGGACGGTCACCCGATCCTCGCGCTGGCCCCACGCGCGACCCGCTGCGTTGCCGGGCAGACCTGGACCTGGGACGGCGTGCGCTTCGATGTGCTGCGGCCCGATCCGGGCGACTACGGGCGCGCGTTGAAGTCGAACGCGATGTCGTGCGTGTTGCGTGTGGCCACACTCGGGGCCGAGCCGCGCAGCGTGCTGCTGACCGGCGACATCGAGCGCGATCAGGAGGCGGCGCTCGTCGCGGCGGATGCCGATGCCTTGCGAAGCGACGTGCTCGTGGTGCCGCATCACGGCAGCAAGACATCGTCGACCGCGGCATTCCTCGATGCGGTGCGACCGCGTGTCGCGATCTTCCAGGCGGGCTACCGCAACCGGTTCGGCCATCCGGCCGCCGACGTTCTCGCGCGCTACGTCGAGCGCGGCATCGAGGTCCACGCCAGTCCGGCCTGCGGGGCGTGGATCTGGCGCTCGGACGACGCGTCCGGCGCACGCTGCGTCCGCGAAACGGCGCGCCGCTATTGGCACGCCTATGATCGCTGAGTGGCCCGCGTTCGGGCCGATCTTTGGCCTGATACTTGCTACCCAGGGCGCCAGGAGACGATTCGATGAGACCAGGTTTCGACGAGATGAGGGCCGACAGCCAGACGGTGCGCGAGCACTACCAGGGCTACGAGCGCTGGCTCTCGCAGCAGCCCAACGACGTGATGCTGTCGCGCCGCGAAGAGGCCGAGATGATCTTTCGCCGCGTCGGGATCACGTTCGCGGTCTACGGCGCGAAAGACGAAGACGGGCACGGCACCGAGCGCTTGATCCCCTTCGACCTGATTCCGCGGGTGATCCCGGCGCATGAGTGGCGCGAGATGGAGAAGGGCCTGGCGCAGCGCGTGACCGCGTTGAACCGGTTCATCCACGATGTCTATCACGGCCAGGAGATCATCAAGGCCGGGCACATCCCGGCCGAGCAGATCCTGAAGAACGCGCAGTTCCGCAAGGAGATGATGGGCGTGAACGTGCCGGGCGACGTCTACTCGCACATCGCCGGCGTCGACATCATCCGCGCGCCCGACCCCGACGGCCACGGCCGCTACTACGTGCTCGAGGACAACCTGCGCGTGCCCAGCGGCGTGAGCTACATGCTCGAGGACCGCAAGATGATGATGCGGCTGTTCCCCGACCTGTTCAGCCAGCATCGCGTCGCGCCGGTCGCCCACTATCCCGACCTGCTGCTCGAGACGCTGCGCTCGGTGGCGCCCGCGTCGGTGAACGATCCGGTCGTCGTCGTGCTGACGCCGGGGATGTACAACAGCGCGTACTTCGAACACGCGTTCCTCGCGCAGCAGATGGGCGTCGAACTGGTCGAGGGGCAGGATCTGTTCGTCAAGGACAACTTCGTCTACATGCGCACGACGCAAGGGCCGAAGCGCGTGGACGTGATCTACCGCCGGGTCGACGACGACTTCCTCGATCCGAACGTCTTCCGCAAGGATTCGACGCTGGGCTGCGCCGGCCTGCTCGACGCCTACCGCGCCGGCAACGTCACGCTGTCCAACGCGATCGGTACCGGCGTGGCGGATGACAAGTCGATCTACCCGTACGTGCCGAAGATGATCGAGTTCTATCTCGGCGAGAAGCCGATCCTGTCGAACGTGCCGACCTACCTGTGCCGCGAAGCCGATGACTACAAGTACGTGATGGATCACCTGGCTGACCTGGTCGTGAAGGAGGTCCACGGCGCGGGTGGCTACGGCATGCTGATCGGCCCGGCGGCGACGAAGGCGGAGATCGAGGACTTTCGCAAGGCGGTGCAGGCCAACCCGTCCGGCTACATCGCGCAGCCGACGCTGAGCTTGTCGACCTGCCCGACCTACGTCGAGAGCGGCATCGCGCCGCGTCACATCGACCTGCGGCCGTTCGTGCTGTCCGGCAAGGAGGTGCAGATGGTGCCGGGCGGCTTGACCCGCGTCGCGCTGAAGGAAGGGTCGCTCGTCGTCAACTCGTCGCAGGGCGGGGGCACGAAGGACACCTGGGTGCTGGAAGACTGACGGGCTCGGGCCCGACTGAGCGAGGGAGGATCACAAGATGTTGTCACGCACCGCCGATCACCTGTTCTGGATGGCGCGCTACATGGAGCGCGCCGAGAACACCGCACGCATGCTGGACGTGAATTACCAGGCGTCGCTGCTGCCGCAGTCGGCCGACGACGCGGTCAGCGGCTGGAAGGGCCTGCTCGGCATCAGCGAGCTCAGCGGTGACTTCGCGACGCGCTACGGCGCGATCACGCTGACCAACGTGATGCGCTACATGGTCAGCGATGCGGACAATCTTTCGAGCATCCGCAACTGCCTGCAGGCGGCGCGCGAGAACGCTCGCGCGGTGCGCGGCACGCTGACGACCGAAGTCTGGGAGACGCAGAACCAGACCTGGCTCGAGTTCCAGCGCCTGATCGCGAGCGAGTCGTTCCTGCGCGATCCGAGCACGCTGTTCGAGTGGGTCAAGTTCCGCTCGCACCTGTCGCGCGGGGTCACGGTCGGCACGATGCTGCAGGACGAATCGTTCCACTTCCTGCGCATCGGCAGCTTCCTCGAGCGCGCCGACAACACCGCGCGGCTGCTCGACGTGAAGTTCCACGCGGTCGAGAGCGAATACCACGGCGGCAACGGCCAGAGCCAGGGTCAGAGCCAAGGCAACGGCGGTCAGGGACGCGACATCGAAGTCGACTTCTATCACTGGTCCGGCATCTTGCGTTCGGTCTCGGGCTTCGAGGTCTATCGCAAGGCCTATCGCAACGTGATCAAGCCGGAGAAGGTCGCCGAGTTGCTGATCCTGCGGCCCGACATGCCGCGCTCGATGGCGGCCTGCATGCACGAAGTCGTCATCAACCTGCAGAAGGTCGCGAACGAGCAGAGCGCCGACACCTTGCGCCGTGCGGGCCGGCTGCAGGCCGATCTGCAATACGGGCGCATCGACGAGATCCTCGCGACCGGGCTGCATGCCTACCTGACGCAGTTCCTCGAGCGCGTCAACACGCTCGGGGTCGGCATCAGCCGCGACTTCCTCGTCCCGGTGGCTGCGTAGAACAGAACAACAACATCGAGTAGCCCATGTCGATCCATGTCGCGCTGAACCACGTCACGCACTACCGGTACGACCGGCCGATCCACCTCGGCCCGCAAGTCGTGCGGCTGCGCCCGGCGCCGCATTCGCGTACGCGCATCCTGTCGTACTCGATGCGCGTCGAACCGGCGACGCACTTCATCAACTGGCAGCAGGATCCGCAGTCGAACTACCTCGCGCGGCTCGTCTTCCCGGACAAGACGACCGCGTTCCGGATCGAGATCGATCTGGTGGCCGAGATGGCGGTGCTCAATCCGTTCGACTTCTTCCTCGAACCATCGGCCGAGCACTATCCGTTCGGCTATACACCCGAACTCGCGACCGAGTTGGCGCCGTACCTCGTGAAGGCGCCCGAGACGCTGAACGCGCCGGCGTTCGCGGCGTATCTGGCCAAAGTACCGCGCACGAAGAAGCCGACCAACGATTTCCTGGTCGAATTGAACCAGCGGCTGCAGCGCGACATCGGCTATCTCGTGCGCATGGAGCCGGGCGTGCAGACGCCCGAGGAGACGCTGACCAAGGCGAGCGGGTCGTGCCGTGACACGGGCTGGCTGCTGGTGCAACTGCTGCGACACCTCGGCCTGGCCGCGCGCTTCGTTTCGGGCTACCTGATCCAGTTGAAGAGCGACGTGAAGTCGCTCGACGGCCCGAGCGGCACCGAGGTCGATTTCACCGACCTGCATGCGTGGTGCGAGGTCTACCTGCCCGGCGCGGGCTGGATCGGTCTCGACCCGACCTCGGGCCTGCTCGCCGGCGAAGGTCACATTCCGCTCGCCTGTTCGCCAGAGCCCGGTTCGGCGGCACCGGTGAGCGGCGCGATCGACGAGTGCGAGACGACCTTCGAGCACCACATGTCGGTCAAGCGCGTCTGGGAGGCGCCCCGCGTCACGCTGCCGTACACCGAGGAGCAGTGGTCGGCGATCGACCGACTGGGCCAGCAGGTCGACGAAGACCTGCGCCGCAACGATGTGCGCTTGACGCAGGGCGGCGAGCCGACGTTCGTCTCCGTCGACGACCGCGAGGGCGCCGAATGGAACACCGAGGCGATGGGGCCGACTAAGCGGCTGCTGAGCGCCGCGCTGATGGACAAGCTGCGCCGCAAGTACGGCGAGGGCGGCCTGCTGCACTACGGTCAGGGCAAGTGGTATCCGGGCGAGCAGTTGCCGCGCTGGTCGCTGAACCTGTTCTGGCGCAAGGACCGCGAACCGATCTGGTCGCGTGCCGACCTGTTCGCCGACGAGAAGGTCGACTACGGCGTCACCGAGGCGCACGCGCATCGATTTCTCGCCGCGGTCGCGAAGCGGCTCGGCCTCGATCCGCAGTACGTCTTTCCCGCCTACGAAGACACCTGGTACTACCTGTGGCGCGAGCGGCGGTTGCCGACCAACGTCGATCCGTTCGACGCGCGACTGGCCGATCCGCTCGAACGGGATCGCATCCGCAAGATCTTCACGCAGGGTCTGGACAAGGTCGTCGGCCATGTGTTCCCGGTGGCCCGCAACCCGTCGGGCACGCCGCGCTGGCAGACCGGGCCGTGGTTCCTGCGCGCCGAGCGCTGCTACCTGATCCCGGGCGACTCCGCGATGGGCTACCGCCTGCCGCTCGATTCGCAGCCGTGGGCGCGCGATACCGATCTGCCGTGGGTCCATCCGCCGGATCAGACCCAGCCGTTCGCGCCGCTGCCGCCGTACCGGCGTTTGCGCTTCGCGACGAATGCCGGCGAGGTCGCGACGGCGACGACCGCGGCGCCGCCGGCAAGTTTTGCCGAGCGCTCGCGGGCTGCGCTGCTCAGTGGCGGCGACGCCAAGTCGTCGAGCGCGGCCGGGTCACCTCAGAACGTGAGGGCACCGGCGCGCTTCGAGTCGGCCGCCAACGTCACGCGCACCGCCTTGAGCGCCGAGCCGCGCGATGGCCGCCTGTACGTGTTCATGCCGCCGACGGTTGCGCTCGAGGATTACCTCGAACTCGTGTGCGCGATCGAAGACGCCGCCGCCGAGTTGAAGCTGCCGGTCATTCTCGAAGGCTACGAGCCGCCGAAGGATCCGCGCCTGGCGCTGCTGCGCGTGACGCCCGACCCGGGCGTGATCGAGGTCAACGTCCATCCGGCCCACAGCTGGAACGAGCTCGTCGACCAGGCCACCCACCTGTACCAGGCGGCGCACGAGACGCGACTGTCGACCGAGAAATTCATGCTCGACGGCCGCCACACCGGGACGGGCGGCGGCAACCACTTCGTGCTCGGCGGCGCGACGGTGGCCGATTCGCCCTTCCTGCGTCGGCCGGACCTGCTCGCGAGCATGGTCGCGTACTGGCACAACCACCCCGCGCTGAGCTACGTGTTCTCGGGCATGTTCGTCGGCCCGACGAGCCAGGCGCCGCGCACCGACGAAGCGCGCAACGATTCGGTCTACGAGATCGAGATCGCGTTCGCCGAATTGAAGCGCATCACCGCGCAGCAGGGCCAGGTGCCGCCCTGGCTGATCGACCGGCTGATGCGCAACCTGCTGATCGACGTCACCGGCAACACCCACCGCGCCGAGTTCTGCATCGACAAGCTCTACTCGCCCGACGGGCCGACCGGTCGGCTCGGCCTGCTCGAGATGCGCGCGTTCGAAATGCCGCCGCACGCGCGCATGAGCCTGACCCAGCAGTTGTTGATGCGGGCGCTGGTGGCGCGTTTCTGGAAGCAGCCGTATCGCCCCGAGCGGTTGAAGCGCTGGGGCACCGAGCTGCACGACCGCTTCATGCTGCCGCACTTCCTGTGGCAGGACCTGCGCGACGTGATCGAGGAGCTGAACGCGGCCGGCTGCCCGATGCGCACCGAGTGGTTCGCGCCGCATCTGGAGTTCCGCTTCCCTCGGCTGGGCGAGTTCGCGGCGCAGGGCGTGCAGGTCGAGATGCGGCTCGCGCTCGAGCCGTGGCATGTGATGGGCGAGGAGGGCGCGGTGGGCGGTACGGCCCGCTTCGTCGATTCATCGGTCGAGCGCGTGCAGCTCAAGGTCACCGGGTTGATCGGCGATCGGCATGTCGTCACCTGCAACGGCCGCACCGTGCCGTTGCAGCCCACCGGCAAGGTCGGCGAGTTCGTGGGTGCGGTGCGCTACCGGGCCTGGAATCCGCCGAGCGCGCTGCATCCGAGCATCGGCGTGCAGGCGCCGCTCGTCGTCGATTTGGTCGACACCTGGATGGACCGCTCGATGGGCGGTTGCCAGTATCACGTCTCGCACCCGGGCGGGCGCAGCTATGACGTGTTCCCGGTCAACGCCTACGAGGCCGAGGCTCGGCGCCTCGGGCGCTACTTCCGCACCGGCCACACGCCCGGCGTGATGCGGGTGAAGCCCGAGGAGCGCAACCCGAACTTTCCGTTCACGCTCGACCTGCGGCGCGCTCCACCGGCCTGACGGCTATGAAAGTGTCGCGGGCTCCCCACGGATCGAGGGGGAGTCCGCGTTCCTCGTGCCGCGCGGGGCGTCGACAATTTGCCCAGTGATGCAACGCGCGCGCCGCGACTGTCTTCGATGTTGACCAACCTGCTTGCCGACTACGCCGTGCCTGCAAGCCGCTACGACGAGTTGCTGTCGGCGCCGGGCCTGCCGCGCGCGCACTGGGATGCGTTCCTGCGGGCGCTCGCATCTCGGGGCAGCCTCGAGGTCGGCGATACGCTCGCGATGATCGAGCGCGAAGTGCGCGAGAACGGCATCACCTACAACGTCTACGCCGACCCGAAAGGGGCGGATCGTCCGTGGGAAGTCGACCCGCTGCCGCTGCTGCTGTCGGCCGATGAATGGTCGCGCATCGAGGCCGGCATCGCGCAGCGCGCCGAGCTGCTGAACCGCGTGCTCGGCGACATCTACGGTCCGCAGGAGTTGCTGCGTTCGGGGGCGATCCCGGCGCCGGTGGTGTTCGGGCACGGTGGCTTCCTGAGACCGGCGCACGGCATCCGCCCGCCGGGCGGGATCCACCTGTTTCAGTACGCGGCCGATCTGGCGCGCTCGCCGGACGGCAGCTGGTGGGTCGTCAGCGATCGGACGCAGGCGCCGTCCGGAGCCGGCTACGCGCTGGAGAACCGCCTCGTCGTCTCACGCGTCTTTCCCCAGACCTTCAGCGACCTGCATGTGCAGCACCTGGCGTCGTTCTTCGCCGCGGTGCGCGACTCGGTGCTGCATTGGGCGCCGAAGCCGCCGAACGGCGGCTTGCCCTTGGTCATCGTGTTGACCCCGGGGCCTTACAACGAAACCTACTTCGAGCATGCGTTGATGGCGCGCTACCTCGGCTTTGCGCTCGTCGAAGGCAGCGACCTGACGGTGCGCAACGGCTGCGTCTGGATGAAGACGATCGAAGGCCTGAAGCGCGTGCACGCGATCCTGCGGCGCCAAGACGACGACTATTGCGATCCGCTCGAGTTGCGTTCCGATTCGGCCCTCGGCGTCGCCGGGCTGACCGATTGCGCGCGGCGCGGCACCGTGTTTCTCGCGAACGCGCTCGGCTCCGGCGTGATCGAGTCGGGTGCGTTGCTCGGCTATCTGCCGGGGCTGTCGGAGCGACTGCTGGGTGAGCCGCTCAAGGTGCCGTCGGTCGCGACCTGGTGGCTCGGCGAGCCGGCGGCGTTCGACGACGCCTGGCGCCGCCTCGATCACCTGCTGATCAAGCCGCTCGAACGCTCGGCGCGCGAGCCGGCGCTGTTCGGGGCCGACCTGTCGCCGGACGAGCGCATCCTGCTGCGCGCCAAGGTCTCGGCACGGCCGCAGCGCTTTGTCGCGCAGGAGTGGGTCCAGGTTTCGCAGGCGCCGGTGCTGGAGCGCCATGCCGGCGCGCGTGACGTCCTCGAGCCCCGCGCGGTCGGACTGCGCGTGTTCGCCGTCGCCACGCCCGACGGCTATCGGGTCATGCCCGGTGGGTTGACGCGTGTCGCCGTCGGCGGCGATTCGCGCGTGATCGCGATGCAGCGCGGCGGGCGTTCCAAAGACACCTGGGTGCTCTCGGGTGCACCGGTGAACGCATCGTTCTCGCTGTTGTCGTCGACGGTCGGGCCGGCCGATCTGGTCGGCTCACGCGTCAACCTGCCATCGCGCGCGGCCGAGAACCTGTACTGGTACGGCCGCTACGGCGAACGCTGCGACAGTGCGGCGCGCACGCTGCGCGTGGCGATCGCCGGCGTGCTCGACCACAACGCCGAACCGTCCGACGGCCTGGCGCCGGCGATCGTGCTGGCCCACCGGATCGGCCTGATCGATGATCCCGACGACGCGCGGGTCGCGTTGCTGCGGGCGGCGACGCATCCCGACGAGGCCTTCGCCGAGCGGCTGCGCCAACTCACGCGCACCGCGTTCAACCTGCGCGATCGCCTGTCGGCCGACAACTGGCGCACGCTGAACCAGCTCGCGGCCGATCCGGTGTTCCAGCGCGGCGCGGCGCTGCCGCTGGCGCTGTCGTGGCTCGACCGAGCGGTCACCTCGACGGTGACGCTGACGGGCTACGTGCTCGACGGCATGACGCGCGGCGCCGGCTGGCGCTTCCTGTCGATCGGCCGGCGCATCGAGCGGCTGATGCACCTGTGCACCGCGCTGCAGATCGCCACCCAGGAGGGGCGCGCGCACGGGCTGGACTGGCTGCTCGAACTGTGCGATTCGATCGGCACCTACCGCTCGCGCTACCTGGTCGCGCCGGAGTGGCTGCCGGTGCTCGACATCCTCGTGCGCGACGACACCAATCCGCGCTCGATCGCGTTCCAGGTCAAGGGGCTGTCGGAATACATCGCGAAGCTCGAACTGAGCCACGGGCGCTTCGCCAGCGACGTGCTCGCGCCGGCCGAGCTCCGGCTGCGCGAACTGACCGCGCAGGATCTGAATCCGGAGAGCGAAGCGCTGGCGCAATTGCTCGACCAGTTGCACAAGTGCGCGAGCACCGTCTCCGACGAGATCACCCTCAAGTTCTTCTCGCACGCCGAATCGCGCAGCGTGCTGTCGCTCGTCGCCTGACCAAAAAAACAAACGGCCCGGTGTCGCCACCGAGCCGAAAGGTACCTTGAAGAGAGGGATCAGAGGTACCGAGGAGACAACCTTCAGGAAAACCGCCGGCATCGCCGACGGTCAACATGAGATGGGCTCGCCTCGGGAAAGTTCAAGCGCGCGACAACTCTTTACGCGCCGAACGTCCGATCCGGATCTCAGGCAGCGCGCTTGGCCTTCGTGACCTTGGTCGCTTGTGCGCTCATGGCTTGCATGTTCGCTTCGGCCACGTCGGTCGCTTGCTTGACGGCCTTCTGCACGCCTTCGAAGGCGTTGTTCGCAGCGGCAACCGCCGACTTCACCAGCGCGACGGCGTTTTCGCTGCCTGCCGGCGCGTTCTTCACGGCGCTGTCGACCGCGGCGATGAACTTGGCTTGCGTTTCAGCGGCTTGCGCTTCGGCGACCTTGCTGATGTCGGCGCTGGTCGACGCGGCGATGTCGTAGAGGTGGCGGCTGTACGCAGCGGCCTTTTCGGCGGCCGGTTGCAGCAGGCCGGCTTGCAGCGCGAGGAATTCTTGCGCGTCCTTGGCCGACAGCGCGGCCTTGGTGTTCTCGGCGACTTCGCCGATCGCGGCGCGGGCCACTTGCAGGTTCAGTTCGACGAGCTTCTCGACGCCTTCGAAGGCCTTGTTGGTCAGACCGAACAGGGTCTCGACATTGGACTTGTGGGCGGCAATCACTTGTTCAGCGGTCAGCATGGAAATAGTCTCCGGACGATGGTGGGGTGAAACTGGATGGTGCGTGCTGGTGCGGCTTCGAATTCAATGCTGCACTGCAACATGAGTGGAAGTATACGTGCCGAATCCAGGATTGCAAGAACTTTTTGCTGCGCCGCAACAATTCGATTCACAACGCGTCCCGGAAGCATCGCCGCGGGGCGTGACGGCCCGATGACGGCACCCGCGGCACAATGCCCTTCAGCCGCCATGGAAGCCTTCTACGCCGACCAGTTCGTCCTGCCGCTGCCTCCGGGCCACACTTTCCCGATGTCGAAGTACCGGCTGCTGCGCGAACGCGCTGCCGTTGAGCCCGGGTTGGAGTTGCACACGGCCGTTCCGGCGACCGACGCCGAGCTCGCACTCGCCCATACGCCGGGCTACATCAGCGCGGTCGTCGACGGAACGCTGGCGCCGGCCCAGCAGCGCGAGATCGGATTCCCCTGGAGCGAAGCGATGGTCGCGCGCTCGCGCCGCTCGGTCGGCGCGACGATCGCCGCCGCGCGCGCGGCGCTCGCCGGCGCCGGCGTGGCGGCGAACCTGGCCGGCGGCACGCACCACGCGAGCGCGGAGAAGGGCGGTGGCTATTGCGTCTTCAACGATGTCGCGGTCGCGGCGCGGTTGATGCAGGCCGAGCGCCACCGCTCGCACCGCCGGCTGTTGCGCGTCGCCGTGGTCGACCTGGATGTGCATCAAGGCAACGGCACCGCGGCGATCTTCGCCGATGATCCGACGGTGTTCACGCTCTCGTTGCACGGCGCGAAGAACTTTCCGTTCCGCAAGGCGCGCAGCGACCTCGATGTCGAACTGCCCGATGGTTGCGGCGACGAGCCCTACCTGCGCGCGCTCGACGACGCGTTGGATCAGATGTGGCGGCGCCACGTCGACGGCCCGCCCGGACTCATCTTCTTCGTCGCCGGCGCCGACCCGCATGAAGGCGACCGCCTGGGCCGGCTCAAGCTCACGACGGCCGGACTCGCCGCGCGCGATCGGCGCGTGCTGAGCGCCGCGCGCGAGCGCCGCATCCCGGTCGCGATCTCGATGGCCGGCGGCTACGGCCGCAACGTCGAGGACACGGTGCAGGTCCATCTCGGCACGCTGCGGGCCGCTGCAGCCAGCTGGCGCGAATGGAACAATGTCGGCTCATGACCGAACCCTCGAACCCGCCGCGCGCCAGCCCGGCTCCACGCCGCCACTTCCGTCACTTCGAGCCGATCACGACGCGCTGGATGGACAACGACGCCTACGGCCACGTCAACAACGTCGTCTACTACAGCTACTTCGACACGGTCGTGAACCGCTACCTGATCGAGGGCGGCGCGCTCGACGTCGAGCGAAGTCCCGTGATCGGCCTGGTGGTCGAGACGCACTGCAACTACTTCGCGCCGATCTCGTTCCCGCAGCGCATCGAGGCCGGGTTGCGGGTCGCACGGCTCGGCGCGTCGAGCGTGCGCTACGAGATCGGCCTGTTCGCGGCCGATGCACCGCTGGCCGCCGCGTGCGGCCACTTCGTCCACGTCTACGTCGATCGGGCATCGCGACGCCCGGTGTCGGCGCTGCCTGCGCCGTTGCACGCCGCCTTGCAAGGATTGCTGTGATGATGATCAAGCCCACCCCCGAACAGACCGCCGCGGTCGATGCCGCGATCACGACGCGCCGCTCGCTGCGCGCGTTCCTGCCGACACCGGTACCGCGCGCGACGATCGAGGAGATCCTCGCGGTGGCCGCGCGCGCGCCGTCCGGCACCAACACGCAGCCGTGGAAGGTCTACGTGCTGACCGGCGAGGCCAAGGCCGCGCTGTCGGCCAAGATCATGGCGGCGCACGACGACCCCGAGTTACGCGCGCAGCACGTCGACGAATACGACTACTACCCGACCGAATGGCGCTCGCCGTTCATCGACCGGCGCCGCAAGGTCGGTTGGGACCTGTACGGCCTGCTCGGCATCGCCAAGACCGACAAGGCGCGCATGCACCGCCAGCACGGGCGCAACTACGACTTCTTCGGCGCACCCGTCGGGATGATGTTCACGATCGACCGGGTGATGCAGCAGGGCAGTTGGCTCGACTACGGCATGTTCCTGCAGAGCATCATGGTCGCGGCGCGCGGGCGCGGGCTGGACACCTGCCCGCAAGCCGCCTTCACGCCGTTTCATCGCATCATCACCGAGCACCTCGGCGCGCCGCCGAACGAGCAACTCGTGTGCGGCATGTCGCTCGGGTGGGCCGACCCATCCGCCGTCGAGAACACGCTGGTGACCGAACGCGAACCGGTCGCCGGCTTCACGCGCTTCCTCGACTGAGCGCGTGCCGATGGATTCGGTGCCGATCGACTTCATCCTGTTCGCGCTCACGCTGGTCAGCGTGGCCGTCTTTCATCACCATACCTTGCGCGTGGCGGTGATCGGTCTGGTGCTGATCACGTCCTACAAACTGCTGTTCGGAAGCTTCGGGTCGGTGCGTGGGGCCGAAGGCTTGATGATGTTGCTCGGCCACGAGTGGGTCACGCTCGCCAACCTGTTCGGCCTGTTGCTCGGGTTCGCGCTGCTGTCGAGTCACTTCGAGCGCAGCGGTCTGCCCGCGTTGCTTCCCCGCGTACTGCCCGACGATTGGAAAGGTGGCTTCGTGCTGCTGCTGCTGGTGTTCGTGCTGTCGAGCTTTCTCGACAACATCGCCGCCGCGATGATCGGTGGCACGACCGCCAACGCGCTCTACCGCGGTCGTCTGCATGTCGGCTTTCTTGCCGCGATCGTGGCGGCGTCGAATGCCGGCGGTGCCGGCAGCGTGGTCGGCGACACGACGACCACGATGATGTGGATCGCCGGCGTGCCGCCGTTGCAGGTGCTCGACGCCTACGTCGCGGCACTGCCCGCCGTGCTGTTTCTGGGCGTGATCGCCGCGCGTCAGCAGCAGGGCTTCGAGCCGATCGCGAAGGACCCGCCGGCCGGCGCGGCGCTCGACCCGTGGCGGCTCGTGATCGTCGCGCTGATCCTGGCGAGCGCGATCGCTGCCAATGTCTATTTCAACCTGCGCCACCCGGAACTGCTCGATCGCGTGCCGGTGATCGGCCTCGCGGTATGGCTCGCGATCGCGCTGACCGGTTGGATACGCCGCCCCGATTGGACCTTGCTGCCCGGCGCCGCGCGCGGCAGCGTGTTCCTCTTGTCCCTCGTGCTGTGCGCGTCGATGATGCCGGTCGAACGGCTGCCGTCGGCGTCGTGGCCGGTCGCGCTCGGGTTGGGGTTCGTCTCTGCGGTGTTCGACAACATCCCGCTGACCGCGCTCGCGCTGCACCAAGGCGGCTACGACTGGGGCTTCCTCGCGTACGCGGTGGGCTTCGGTGGGTCGATGATCTGGTTCGGGTCGTCGGCCGGCGTTGCGCTCGCGGGGATGTTTCCGCAAGCCCGCTCGGCCGCGGCATGGATCGTCGGCGGCTGGCATGTCACGCTCGCGTACCTGATCGGTTTCGCGATTCTGCTGTTCACGCTCGGCTGGCATGCCGATCTCCCCCATTGAGAAAGGCCCACGACATGAAGCCCTCGGTACTGGTCTGTCGCGCCGTGTTCCCCGACGTCGTCGACCGCCTGCGCGCGCACTTCGAGGTCGAGACCAACGAGCCCGACGTCGTCTGGACGCGCGAGGAGTTGATCGGTCATCTGCAAGGCAAGGTCGGTGTCTTCATCACCGGCACGCAGCCGATCGATGCGGCGCTGCTCGACGCCTGTCCGACGCTGAAGGCGGTGTGCAGCATGGCGGTCGGCTACAACAACATCGACGTGCCGACGTGCACCGCGCGCGGCGTGCTCGTCAGCAACGCGCCCGACGTGCTGACCGAAACGACGGCCGACTTCGGCTTCGCGCTGATGATGGCCACCGCCCGCCGGATCGCCGAGAGCGAACACTTCCTGCGCCGCGGCGAATGGACCAAGTGGAGCGTTGAAGGCTTCGCCGGCAGCGATGTGCACGGTGCCACGCTCGGCGTGCTCGGCATGGGCCGCATCGGCCAGGCGATCGCGCGACGCGGCGCGAAGGGTTTCGGGATGCAAGTGCTGTACCACAACCGTTCACGGCTGGAGCCGGCCGTCGAGGGCGATCTGGGGGCACGCTACGTCGACAAGGCGACACTCCTGCGCGAGTCCGACCACCTCGTGATCGTCGTGCCCTACAGCGCCGAGTCGCACCACCTGATCGGTGCAGCGGAGCTGGCGCAGATGAAGTCGACCGCGACGCTGACCAACATCGCGCGCGGCGGCATCGTCGACGACGCGGCACTGGCCGAGGCGCTGCGCGAGCGCCGCATCGCCGCGGCGGGGCTGGACGTGTTCGAGGGCGAACCGTCGGTTCATCCGGGGCTGCTTGCGGTGCCCAACGTCGTGCTGACGCCGCACATCGCGAGCGCCAGCCTGCCGACGCGACGCGCGATGGCGAACCTGGCGGTGGACAACCTGATCGCCGCGCTCGGCGCCGGGCCGAACGCCGGGCGCCCGCCGACCGCGTTGAATCCCCAAGTCTTGGGATGATGAACGTCACGGATGCATACACCTGAATGAGGTGGTGATGAACCACGCGCGCGATTTCGGATCAGACTACGTACAGGGCTGCCGGGGGGATCGGCGGTTCGGGGAGTCGTATCGTGAGCGTGGCCGTTGTCATTCGTCACCTCGCGCTGGCCGCAGTGGCCGCGTCCGGGAGCAGTGTCGCCATCGCGGCGGATGAGGTCTCGACACGCGTCGAGCGTGTCGACAATCCCGGCTACTCGGAATTTGCCATCAGCCGCTGGACGTCCACCGGACACGCCGATCTCGGCTGGGGGGTCGGGACGATCAGCCTGGCGGACCGGTCGGCGACCACGCCAACGCTGATGCTCGGTTTGCGCTACCGCACCGGCGCACGGTATGCGCTGTTCGCCGACGCGACGCACGTGCGCGGTATCGGACTGAACGGCGAAGATCAGCTGGTGAGCAAGGTGGGGGTCGAATTCAAGGCCGCCCAGTCGAGATGGAACCTCACCTATGGCGGCCTCGGGATGCATCTGGCCGGCGACGCGCGCATGACGCTGAAAGCGCGGCGCGGCGGCATGGAACTGGTGGTGCGCAGCACCTTCTAGCGCTGCGCGCCGACCGGTTCGCGGCCCGGGATCAGGGCCGAACGACGATCGAGTTCTTGACGCTCTTCACGCCGTTGACCTTCATCGCGATGTCCTCGGCCATCATGCGTTCGGTGTT
>Ga0209023_10003100_pt1 | contig 20071 bp, 16 predicted proteins | sample LakOneMetagenome_FD_187468 | JGI IMG/M metagenome (GOLD analysis project Ga0209023, IMG submission 187468) | Freshwater and sediment microbial communities from Lake Erie, Canada (SPAdes) (version 2) | ecosystem: Environmental > Aquatic > Freshwater > Lentic | place: Lake Erie, Canada...
GTCCGCCCCCGGCCGTCGGCAAATCAAAAGGGGGCGCGGGGTCGCCGGGTTTGAGCGCTTTCGCCATCGTGGGTCTCCAGGCCGGCGGTCTCCAAGGTATTGGAGGCGCGGGAACATGCGCCGCGCACTGCGCGGGCGCTGGACCTTTGCTTTGCGTCAAAACGTTTGCTCGCGCTAGAAAAAGCCGAGGGGCGCCGGAGGCTTTGACGTGATCCGCCGCTCGACGCTGATCGCTGGTGAAATTCTACTCGGACTGATTGCCGCCTTGGTGATCGGTCTAGCGATCGCGTGGTGGCGGCTAAGCCAAGGGCCGGTCGATCTCAGCTTCATCCGCGAAAGTGTGCAAACGCAACTGAGCGAAGCGCGTCAGGGCCGGCCAGTTCACATCGAACGCGTGCAGTTAGCGTGGAGCCATTCCGGCGGCGCGGTTGACGTTCGGGCCGTCGGCATCACCATCCAGGATGGACACGGGCATGTGCTGTCGCATTCCGACGAAGCGCGACTCGAGCTCGGCGTCTTGCCCCTGCTGATCGGCCGCATTTCGGTGGAACGGGCGGAATTTAGCGGCGGCGCTATCACGCTGACACGCCGACTTAACGGGGTCACCTATGTAGCGTTCGGTCCGGAGGGTGCTCCGCCGGATATTATCCTTCCACCTGCGCCAGAGAACGAAACGCTCGAGCACCGTGTCGCACGAACACTCGACAACTTGGCCGCTGCGTTCAGGCCCGTCGGTGGCGCGGGTAGCTTGAGGCAGATCAGCGTCCGCGGTGCTCGCTTGGCGATCATCGATGAAAAGGGCGGCGGGCGTTGGAGCGCGGACGCCGCGAATTTCCAACTCTCCCGTCAGGGCCAAACGTTGGAGCTGACTGCCGACGCGCGTCTTGAGGGCGCGCACGGCTTGGCGCCGGCAAATCTGCGAATTGCGACCGACACCCGGTTCCAGAGTGCGGTTGTTTCATTCGGCACGCACAACGTGCGCCCCCGCGCTCTCTTTTCCGATGCCGCGTTGGGTCCGTTCGCGGGCCTTGATGCGCCCATGAGCGCCAACATCGCGATCGATTTGGACCGCCGGAGCGGCGTCAATCGCTTTGAAGGCGACGCCGTGATTGGGCGTGGGACCGCTGACATGGCCGGCGGGCGCTTCAGCCTCGACGGCGGCCGCATTCACGGACGGTACGATGTCGATAGCGACGAACTGATTGTCGATCAGATAGCCGTCGCTGGCGCGCGTACGCAAATGCGTGGCGAAATGCATTTGCGCAACGTGTCCGCGATCATGCGCGCGGCGCCCAATCAACCGGCGGCGTTCGATGTTTCGTTGCCCGCGCTGCAATTGGATGTTCCAGGGACATTCACACAACCGCTAACACTTTCGAACGTGCAAGCGGTGGGCGCCATCGATGGCGCCGCGCGTTCAATCAACTTCACGCAATTGCACGCGCAGACAGGCGCGGCGCGGATCAATCTGGCTGGGCGCCTTTACTGGGGCGAGGCCGGCGCCGATCGGGCGACGCACATGGGCGTTCAGATGCAAGGCGGCATCGATGGCCCGGTCGACGTGACGACCGTGATGCAAGGCTGGCCAATGACATTGGGCCACGGCATTCACGACTATCTCTCCCACGCTCTCTACGCGGGCCGGGTCACAGACGTGGCGGTTCGGCTCGATATTCGGCCTTCTGATCTCGCTGCACCGCAATTTCGCGACGAAGCCGTGGATGTACGCTTCAACGTGAACGGCGGCGCGCTTCGCTTTATCAACACGATGTCGCCGATCACCGACGCGCGTGGCTCTGGCGTACTGCGCGGCAATCGCTTCGACATGACGATCGCGCAAGCGCGCATGAATAACATCGCACTGACTAACGGCACGATCTCTGTGCCCCACTTCAGGCATTCCGAGAACGACTACACCACGATTGCAGCGCATGCGGAGGGCGACGCCCGCAACATTCTCGAAGTGCTGATGCAGCAGCCGATCAATCTGCGCGATAAGCTGCCGGTCGACGCGGCCAGCGCCAGTGGTCACGGCAGCGTCAATATTCGGCTGCAGCGTCCATCGCGTAGCGATGTGCGCTTTGAGGACTGGCGGTTCACCGTCGACGGCGGCATTCGCAATTTTGCGGGCAACATGTCGACGCGGCGCGTGGCGCTAAGCCAAGGTCAGCTCACCGTGCGCGGCGATCAGCGGGCGATCGTGGTCAGCGGACCGATCCGCGCCGGCGCCTCCGCGATAGACAATGTACGTTGGACGGAAAATCTAGCGCGTCACGGCAACGACTCTTCCGAGTACCAAATCTCCGGCGATTTTGACGCGGTCGACTTGCGTCGGCTCGGGTACACCATTGCCCAGTACGCGGAAGGTCGTGTGGGCGTGACCGTCACCGGTCAGGGGCGCGGCTTCGACGTCGAACAGGCGCGCGTGGACGTCGATCTTACTAACGCGGCGGTGGACTCGCCATTCTCTTTCTACACAAAGCCCGCCGGCGTCGGCGCGTCGGCGCGCATGAACGTGCAGCGTCAGGGCGATGGCAGCTTGCTGTTTTCGAACATTGATGCGCGCGGCGGCGGACTAACCGCGATGGGCCGCGTGCGCGTATCGCGCGACGGGCGCATCATGGAAGCGGACGTTCCGCGCTTGTTGATTGAGGGCCGTTCCGACGCGCATCTCTCGGCTTTGCGCGCCAACGACGGCGTCCTCGACGTTAACGTGCGTGGCGCGGTCTTTGACGCCGCGCCGTTCATGGACGCCAGCAGTGACGAGACACCTGCCGGCGATCCTGCGGATCCGGCGACGCCGCCTCCGGAATCGGTGCGCGCCAACGTGGTTGTCGATCATCTCAAGATGCGCGGCGGCGCCACGCTCGATGATGCGCGCGTGGACGTGACTGCGCTGCGTGGCGTGCTCGTCAGCCTCGTCGCCGAAGGTCATGCGCCGCAAAACCGCGCCTTCTCGCTGGCGCTCGGGCCGCGTCCGACCGATCCGCAAGGCCACATCCGTATGCGTTCCGACGATGCCGGCTTCGCCGCGCGGGCGCTGACAAGTTCGGAAAACGTCGTTGGCGGCACAGCCTCAGCTGACGGCGACTGGCATCCCGGGCCGCCGACCACAGCGCAGTTCGACGTGCGCATGCGCAACTTCCAAATCGTTCGCCTCCCAGCCATGGCGCGCTTGCTGTCTTCGGCGGGTTCGCTGACTGGCATGGTGGAGATGCTGAACGGCGAGGGCATTGGCTTCGGCGCTCTCGATGCGCACATGGTCTATGCCAACAATCAGATCCGATTCACTGATGGCGCCATGCGAGGGCCTTCGCTCGGCCTGACGGGTTCGGGCTCGTATGATTTGCGGCGCGACAATCTCGACATCAACGGCGTGGTCGCCCCGTCGCCGGTGCTCAATCTTTCGATGCTCGGCAATGTGCCGGTGATCGGTGATCTCCTGGTCTCGCGACGTGGCGAAGGTTTGTTTGGCATGACTTACTCGATCGATGGCCATGCGCGCGAGCCACGCGTCGGCGTCAATCCTGTCTCAGCTCTGACGCCCGGCATCCTGCGGCGCATCTTCGAACCCGTGCAGCGCGATGGTGGTGCGCATTCAACGCCCGATCGTAGTGCGGCTGTTGCGCCCAGTGCGGCGGGGGGCGCGGCAGTTGCTCCTGCGGCTGCAGCGGAAGCGTCCGCGAACTAGACTTGCGCCGGTCGAGCGGTTGTTTTCGGCGTATGCCGGCTCAGCACGAAAGCAAGCGTCGAGCCAAAGACCAATTGCCATGGCCCGAGTGAACCGATGCGTTGCCAGAGTAGGTAGTTGGCTTGGTCGCTGTGAAGAAGCGGTCGAGTTGCCCCCGGCAATGCACCCGATAGCGCGATGGCGCCGAACAGCGCCAGCACCAGCGCCGCGCTCGCCATCACCACGAGGGCCTTTCGGTCGCGAATGTCGGCGCCCAGCAAGGTAGTCGCTGCGAATGGAAGCGCACTCCCGACAAACCCCGCGACCGCACCAGTAATCTGTACACGGGGCATGTTCGCCGCTTGCTCTTGCGCCGAACAGAAGATGCAGAGGCTGCCGTTGACGGCAGGCAGTGTGATAATCGCGGCATAGATCGCCGCAACGAATGACGCCGACACGACGAGAACGAGGTAGAGCGCGCCAAAGAGGCGCAAGTGGCCGAGCCGCATCAACGCGGCGATCAGCGGCAATACAAAAAACAGAGGCGCAGCAAAGCCGTACTGCGTGTTGATCGCGAAGCTCGCACACAGCGCCAGGACAACGCCGCCAACTACACCCGCGGCCAGGATAGCGATTTCCGATCGCGCGGTCGCGGGCATCGAGACTCCCTATGAGAGACGCAGCAAGGCGTGCTTCTTCTTGCCCAGCGACAATTTGATGGCGCCGTCGATCACATCTTTGGCGGTGAGCGTCGCGCCTTCATTGGACACGGCCTGATCATTTACGCGCAACGCCCCTGACGCGATGTGGCGCTTGGCTTCACCGTTGGAGGCGACCAGTTCGGCGCGCACAAAAGCGCCGGCCACCCGTAGCCCGGCAGTCAACTCATCCCGTGTGACCGCGTATGTCGGCAGGTCGTCACTTCGCGCGCCGTGTTCAAACGTCGCCTGGGCCGCGCCTGCAGCTTTGCTCGCTTCTTCGCGTCCGTGCAGCAGTGCCGTCGCTTCGGTTGCAAGGACTTTCTTTGCATCGTTGATTTCCGAGCCTTGCAGCGCTTCCAACCGCGCGATTTCATCAAGCGGCAGGTCGGTGAAAATCTTCAGGAAGCGGCCGACATCGGCGTCCTCGGTGTTGCGCCAGTACTGCCAGTAGTCGTAGGGCGAAAGCATATCGGCGTTGAGCCAAACCGCGCCTTGAGCAGTCTTGCCCATCTTCGCGCCGCTGGCGGTGGTGATCAGCGGTTGCGTGAGGCCGAACAGCTCGAAGCTCTCCATGCGACGGCCAAGCTCAACGCCGTTGACTATGTTGCCCCACTGGTCGCTGCCGCCCATCTGCAGCGCGCAATTGTAGCGCTTCTTCAACTCCACAAAATCGTAGGCTTGCAGGATCATGTAGTTGAATTCGATGAAGCTCATCGGTTGCTCGCGCTCGAGCCTCATCTTCACTGAATCCATTGTCAGCATCCGATTGACCGACATGTGCCGGCCAACCGTGCGCAGGAAGTCGAGATAGTTGAGCTTTAGCAGCCATTCGGAATTGTCGACGAGAACAGCGTCGCTCTTGCCGTCGCCGAACGTCAGGAATTTTGTGAACGTGTCGCGGATCGAGTTGGTGTTCTTGACGATCTGCTCTTCGCTCAGAAGTTGGCGCATTTCTTCCTTGCCGGAGGGGTCGCCGACGCGCGTGGTGCCGCCACCAAGAAGGACGATTGGCTTGCCGCCAGCTTGCTGCAGGCGGCGCAGGTACATGATCTGAGTCAGATTGCCGACGTGCAGCGACGGCGCCGTCATGTCGAAACCGATGTAGCCGGTGACGCCCGCCAGGGCGGCTTTATCCAAACCTTCGAGATCAGTGCACTGATGGAATTGTCCGCGCGCAATTGCAGTGCGGAGGAATTCAGATTGGGGTGAGGGCGTCGTCATAAGGCGGCGGGCGATAGCATGAGGGCACGCAAATGTCGAAGCGAACGGCCTAGCGCGGTGCGCGTTTTGCCAGAATGCGCTGCAACGTGCGGCGGTGCATATTGAGGCGGCGCGCGGTTTCGCTGACGTTGTGCCCACAAAGTTCGTAAACGCGCTGAATATGCTCCCAACGGATACGATCGGCGGACATCGGATTGTCCGGCGGCTCGGGCGTAGCGTCCGGTGCAGCGAGCAGGGCTTTGACAATGTCCTCGGCGTCAGCGGGCTTCGCCAGATAGTCGATGGCGCCGGCCTTAACGGCCGCCACAGCAGTAGCGATGGCGCCATAGCCGGTCAGCATAACGACGCGACAGTCGGGACGTGTCTTGTGAAGCGCTTCAACGACAGAAAGGCCTGACCCGTCCTCAAGTCTCAGATCCAAAACCGCGTAAGCCGGACCGCCTTTCGCCGCGACATCGTTGGCTTCCGCGACTGAACCGACAGCGGTCACTTCGAACCCACGCGTCTCCAATGCGCGCGCCAGCCGTGTGCGGAACGCCACGTCGTCATCAAGGATGAGCAGGCTTTTGTCGCCTTCGATGGTCGCCGTCATGATGTCTCCCGTGACCTTTATTTAAGTTCATTCGAACGGGAATTAAAGCGCCGGCGCTTCGATTGCAGCGCGCGGCCAGCGCACTTTAACCACCGCGCCTTCGTTCGGCGGGCGCCGATTTCGCGTTTCAAGCTTAGCGCCAGTTCGTTCGAGTAGTGTTTTGGAGATGAAGAAGCCAAGCCCGAGGCCGCCAGCGGCGCCTTCTTCGTCGCGCACAGTCAGGTAAGGCTCGCCAAGACGATTGAGCACGGCCGAAGCGAACCCGGGTCCATCATCGCGAACCGAGATCTCCACAAAATCCGCATCCCAGCGCGCTTCGATGTCTACACGCACGCGCGCAAACCCAACGGCGTTTTCGACGATGCCGCCGAGCGAATGCACGATCTCAGGCATTCGCTTGATTTCGAGCGGTCCGGTTCCTTGCGCATCGATGACAATTTCGGTTCCCAGCCCTTCATGCGGCGCGACAATTTCTTCGAGCATCACGCGAATTGGCGCGCGCTGGATCATCACGTCACCGCGCTCCCGATTGGCGGACAGTTGGCCGAGGATGGCGCGACAGCGCTCGCTTTGCGTAACGAGGAGCTGCAGATCTTCGGCGCGCGGATCATCCGGCTTCAGCTCACGCGCCATCTCTTTAGCCACGAGGTGGATGGTGGCGAGCGGCGTGCCCAGTTCGTGGGCCGCAGCCGCCGCGAGACCGCCGAGCGCTGACAGCGTCTGCTCGCGCGAGAGCACTGCCTGCACGGCGGCGAGCGCGAAGTTGAGCCGCTCTTCTTCAGCCGCAACGCGCCACGCATACACACTCGTAAAGCCTAGCCCGACCAGAACCGCGGCAGCGACGCCGAGTTGGTAGAGCGGCGGTAAATCGAAGGGCACCTCGCCGTCCGGCCAAGGCAAGGGCAAGCGCATCACCGAGATTACGCCGACCAGCGCGAACGTGAGCGCCGCCAACATCGCCGTCACCGCGGGACGCAACACAGTCGCCGAAACCGCCACAGGCGCTACAAACAAGAACACGAATGGGTTTTGCAAACCACCAGTCAGGGCCAACAGCACCGCGAGTTGAATCGCATCGTAGGCAAGCTGCGCAGCGGCTTCCCATTCTAGCGCCAATTCCTGTGACCGCCGCCGCGCCATCAGCGCCAGGTTGAGCACGATACTGATGCCGACGGTCGCCACCGCCCACGACAGTGGGAAATCCACGTTCAGCACCAAGCGAACGAATGTCACCGCCGCTAATTGGCCGCCGATCGCTAACCAGCGCAGTACGATCAGAGTGCGGCGGCGCACGCGGCTCTGCGAGGTCCAGAAAGCGGGGACCGGCGCCGGAGGAAGGCGGACATCGTTTAAAGCCATTGCGGCGTGTTCATGCGCTCAAGGATGGCACTTGCTCAAGCGACGGCGCGCGTTTCCTGCGGCATTGCGCCTCCTGTGCGCTCGCGCCGCCTTGCTAGCAGCGTGCGCGCAGGGGTTAGCTCGCTCCGCAATGAACGCTCCCGAAACGCCGCGACGAAATCTGACCGGCGCCATGATCCCAGCATTGGGTGTGGCGGGCCTGGCCGCCGTCTGCGCGCTGCTGTTGGTCGGCACCAATCACGGCAAGCAGGCCATAATCACGCCTGCGCCGCAGGACTGCATCCTCGAGGGCGCCGACGCGGTTGGTGGGCCGATCAGTCTCTTGGATTCCAACGGGGCTCACATCACGCAGGCCGATTTCGTAGGCCAGCCCGCCGTTGTGTATTTCGGCTTCACGCATTGCCCGGATGCATGCCCGACGACGATGTATTCGCTGACCGAGGCGCTCGCAGCGCCGGGCGGTTACGACGTGACGCCGGTGTTGATCACGGTTGACCCTGAGCGCGACACGCCCGACGTCATGCGCGCTTACACGCATACGCAGGGCTTTCCGGCAGGGCTGGTGGGGCTGACTGGATCGGCTGCTCAGGTAGACGGCGCCAAGCAGGCGTTTCGCGTTTATGCCTCGCGATCGCCGATCGAGGGCGCGCCGGCGAACGTCTACAACGTCGATCACTCCTCATTCCTCTACGTCATGGACAGGCATTGGCGCACAGTGGCGATTACGCCGACCATGAAGCGCGAGCGGCCGGAGGACCCAACCAGCACCCAGGTTGCGGTCCCACCCGCCGAGCTGGCCGCTTGCATTGCTGCGGGCCTGGACCGGGCGGCGGCTGCCTCTTGAGCTGAGCAAATCCGGGATTATGGGAAAAAGAGTTGCCAATTCCGCTTGGCGACGGCGATAGCCATTATTACGTTCGGGTCAGGGGAGTTTGCCGCAGTGCGGCAGAGGGTGCGAGGCCAGCCGTCTTAGCCAGTTGGAAACCGCGACACCCTCACGGTGTTGGGTGATTGCTGCAACGCAGCAAAGGATGCTTATGCTCTATTCGCTCTACGAACTGGGTCATCTGTCGGTCGCGCCGCTGCGGCTCGCGGCTTTGATGCAATCGAGCATTCTGCGCTCGCCGTTGAACCTTGCCGCCGACACCGAAATTTCGCGGACCGCGGCGGCCGCCGCTGATCTCTTCGAAACCATGACACGGCGCTATCGGAAGCCTGATTGGAATCTTCCGACGACGTCGGTCGAAGAGCACGACGTGCCGGTACGCATCGAGACAGCGTGGGCATCGCCCTGGTGCAACATGATCCATTTCGCGCGTGACGAAGATGCGCTCAACATGGCGCGCGGCGAACGTACCGATCCGACTGTCCTGATCGTTGCGCCGATGTCGGGCCATTACGCGACACTTCTGCGCGACACGGTCAGCGCGTTTTTGCCAGAGCACGAAGTGTACGTCACCGATTGGTCGGACGCGCGCATGGTGCCGGTGCTGGCTGGGCGCTTCGATCTGCATGACTACATCAATCATGTGATGTCGATGTTGCGTACATTGGGACCCGACACGCATGTCGTGGCCGTGTGTCAACCCGGACCGCTCGTGCTCTCGGCCGTGTCGCTGATGGCGCAACAAAACGATCCCTGTGCGCCGGCGACGATGACCTTCATGGGTTCGCCGATCGACGCGCGTAAATCGCCGACGGCGCCGAACCTGCTCGCGGAAAAGCGCGACATCGAGTGGTTTAAGCAGAACATGATCCACACGGTGCCCGCGCTCTATCCGGGCGCGTTCCGGCGGGTCTATCCGGGCTTTCTGCAGCTCGCGAGCTTCATGGGCATGAACCTCTCGCGCCATGTGGACGCGCATCAAGCCTATTTCCAAAACTTGGTGAAGGGCGACGGCGAGTCCACCGAGAAGCACCGCGAATTCTACGACGAATATCTCGCGGTGATGGATCTCACTGAGGAGTTCTACATCCAGACGCTGGTGGAAGTGTTCCAGGAATATTCGCTGGCTCGTGGCGTGTTCGAACACGAAGGCCTGTTGGTCGATCCGGGCGCCATCACCAAGACGGCGCTCCTCACCGTCGAAGGCGAGAACGACGACATTTCCGGCATCGGCCAAACCCAAGCCGCGCACGAAATCTGCGCGAACATTCCAGCCGGTATGCGTCGGGACTACATCCAGCCGGGCGTGGGCCATTACGGCGTGTTTTCTGGCCGTCGCTATCGCTCGGAAATTTATCCGCGGATGCGCGACTTCATTCGCACGTTTCAGACCGCACGCTCGCGCTCCACGCCGTCGCTGAAGCTGGTTGGTGAATAGTCACGCTGAAGGGCCGCTGCGGCCGGGCGCGTGCGCGTCGACGGCAAGTGACATGGTTTTCCCGTCGGCGTGGCGCACCGGCATGTCCGTTGGATCGAAATTGTCGAGACAGTGGATATTGATGCCATAGTGATCGGGCATCGATCGCTTCTTATGGAACGTGTAGATGCCGCAGACGCTGCAAAAATAGTGGCGCGCGATGCGCATGTTCCATTGATAGAGCGTGAGTGCGCTTTCACCGCTGACAAGTTTGAAGCGATCCTCGTGCACGCTGGTCATCAGCGCATTCTTCTTGCGGCAAAGCGAGCAATCGCAGACGTATAGGTCGGTTATTTCGGTATCGATCTCGAACCGGACGGCGCCGCAGTGGCAAGATCCGCGATAGAGCGTCATTGGCTTTTCCTTCTGCGCAGCCTAACCGCCGCGCATAGTCGCGGGAATGCGCGAAGCATGAGATTCTTGCCTATGCGCTTTGATTCGCGGCCGAAGGCCGAACCCACTCAGACCGAGGTCGAAACGAACGACGGCCGCCGCGTGTCTGTGCGGCTGGTGGTGAATTCGCGCGCGCGCCGTGTGTCAGTACGCATAGACGCAACCCGGCGTGAAGCCATCGCGACAGCGCCGACAAAACGTCATCTCAAACATGCCGCGCAATTCGCGGCCGAACGCGCAGGCTGGATTGTCCATGAATTGGAGCGCCTGCCGAAAGGCGTGACGCTGACGCCAGGTTCGTTCATTAATTTGCGCGGCGTCGAGCACGAGCTGGTTTACGAGCGCGGACGCGGTGGTGCGCGAGTCGAACCTGATCTTATCCCGCGTATCGTAGTGCCCTGTATGGACTTGGCGTTGTTCGAGGCTCGGACGATCCGCTTTCTCAAGGAAGAAGCGCGATCCGATCTAGTCGATCGCGTCGCTAGGCATTCGATCACACTCGGCGTGCGGCCAACACGGCTGCAAGTCAAAGAGCTACGGTCGCGGTGGGGATCGTGCTCGGTGGAGGGCGTGTTGTCGTTCTCCTGGCGGTTGATCCTCGCGCCGCCATTCGTACTCGACTATTTGGCCGCGCATGAAACGTCGCATCTAAAAGAAATGAACCACTCGCGTCGCTTCTGGGCGCAAGTGAAGCGCTGCATGCCGGACTATGAGCGTGGGCGAGATTGGTTGCACGAGCAAGGCAGTGGCCTTCATGCGATCGGCGTTGTGCGCTAGTTCTTTTGCGCGCCAGGGATGAGCATTCGCCGGAAGATCCCGTCTCGGTCGATCATCGCATGCTTCAGCGCGCCCAACACATGCAGCGTGATGACGATCACAAAAATCCAGCGTGTATTGGCGTGAACAGCCTCAAGAACCTCGTGCCAGTCGCGATGGCGTTCGTGGAAGGGGCTGGGTATGGCAAACCAGTCCCAGACCTGGATTGGATGAGCCCCTACCCATTCCATCAGCGGACCGGTAACGATCTGAGTCAGGATCAGCAGAAGCAGCAATTGGTGGGTGGCGACGGAAAGGAATTTCAGCGGTATCGCCTGTTCGGGCGCTGCGGGTCGAGGTTGCGCATAGCTCGCGAAGACGCGAGCGGCCAGAATGAGAATGACCGTCACGCCAAAAGAGATGTGCAGTTCTTCCAACGAATGATGTAGGGCGCGGTTATGCGCTTCTTCGGCGGCATCCATCTGGAAGCCGAGCCAGAGCAGATAGATCACGGAGACCGCCGCCAACCAGTGCAGGATGACGGAGAGCCAGCCATAGCTTTGCTTGGTGTTGATCCACTGCATGCGCGTCACTCCGGAATACGTTGTCAGAGTAACGCGCAATCTTGCCGGACAGCAGCAATCTTTGTCGGAACGCGAGGTGCCGCGGCGTCAGCCTTCGGGGCCAAAGTCTAGCGACCGATCCTGATTGTCGGGTGGCGCTGCTGGGGTTGCGCCGATCGTTGCGCCCACGGGAGCACCAACCGAAGTCAGTTGTGGCGTTTCTGGCGGTGCGACCCCCATGCTGTAATCGCCTTCCGTCGGCATTTGCAGTGGACGGATAGGCACGTTGCGCAGCGCCGTCGGCATGAAGCGCGCCCAGATATCCGCCGGCAGCGAGCCGCCAGTGACGCGTGCCGTTTCAGTGAAGTTGTCGTTGCCGACCCAAACGCCCGCGACTAGTCCGGGCGTGAAACCGATAAACCATGCGTCGCGATAGTCGTTGCCGGTCCCGGTTTTGCCGGCGATATCGCGTCCCACGATACGCGCGTGCGTGCCCGTGCCGGCCTGGACAACACGGCTCATCATCAAATTCATCAGGCGCAGCGGACGCTCTTCAATGACGCGATCATGATGTTGTGGACGCCAAGCCCACATCGTCTCGTTCGTGTTGACGCGGCGGATGCGCGCGACGCCGTGGGGTTCGACACGATAGCCTTCCGACGCCATCGCGCCGTAAGCGCCGACCATCTCCAGCAGCGTTACTTCCTGCGCGCCCAGCGCCAGCGAATGATAATTGTGCAGCGGCGACGTCACACCAAGACGCTGTGCCACGTCGATGACGTGATCGCCGCCGACCTCATTACAAACGCGGATCGCCACCATGTTGAAAGAGTTGGCGAACGCTGAGGTGAGGGATACAGGCCCGTGATATTCGTGCGTGTAATTGCCGGGCGACCAATCGGGTTGGCCGGCGATGTGAATAGTGATCGGAGCGTCGTCGCGCACGCTCCAGGGCGTTAGCCCGTTTTCCATCGCCGCAAGATAGATGAAGAACTTAAACGACGATCCCGGTTGTCGATGCGCTTGCGTGACGCGATTGAATTGACTTTGCGCATAGTCGCGTCCGCCAACCATGGCGCGCACGCCGCCCTGATCGTCCATCGCCAAAAGTGAAGCTTGCCCAACGTGTCGATCAGCGCCTTGCTCGGCGAGCACGGACTCGACGGCAGACGCGCCGGCGCGCTGTGAAGCAAGATCGAGTGTTGTCTCGACCACAAAGGCATCGCGCTGCGTGCCGATTACTTGGTTGAGGAGGGGATCGACCCAATCGCGATAATAGCTGAGCACGCCGGCGGGATTGCGCCGGCTGATCACCAGCTCTTCACGAAGCGCCGCGTCGCGCTCAGCCGCGCTGATGTCACCCGATGACACCATCTCATTGAGAACGACCTGGGCGCGCGCACGCGCAGCGCTGATGTCTTGGCTCGCCGGATTCATGCGCGACGGCGCCTTCACCAAACCGGCCAGCATCGCCGACTGCAGCAGTGTGAGTTCGCGGGCAGGGCGATCGAAATAGCGCTCCGATGCGGCTTCGATGCCGTAGGCGCCTGCGCCAAAATACACGCGCGACAAATAGAGCGCCAGGATCTCATCTTTGCTGAAGCGCGTCTCCAGCCACACCGCCATCGCCATTTCCTGCAGCTTGCGCCGCCAGGAGCGTTCGTTGGTGAGGAAGAGATTCTTCGCGAGCTGTTGCGTGAGCGTCGAGCCGCCTTGCACGACATGGCCGGCGCGCAAGTTCTCCGCGACGGCTCGCATCATGCCGCCGATATCCACGCCGAAGTGGTGATAGAATTTCTTATCTTCGATCGCGATGAAGGCTTGCGGCACGTAGGCCGGTAACGATGCCAGATCGACAGGCGGTGCGTTTTGCGCGCCCTCGCGCAGGATGACGTGGCCGTTCCGATCAAGGAACGTGATCGATTGACCGCTGCGCGCTTCCCAGAGATCGTCGGTGGACGGCATATCCCACGTGACGAAGAAGAAGAAACCCAGGATCAGCGCGACAAAGCCGCCGACAGCCCAGCCTGTCCACACCGCCGCTTCTTTGACGTTCTTCGGCGGCTTAACACTGCGCACTTGGCGCGCAACTGCGCCCCCAGCACTTCGCGTTGCGCCCCACGCCTTGATCCAATGAGGCTCGACGCGACGCCATGTGTCCTGCGCCGTATCCGTGACACGTGCTTTGATGCGGCCCAGTTGGGTGGGCGGCGCATCCTCCGGTTCTTGAGGATCGCCCGCGGCGCGGAAAAACGCAGGGGGCAAATCGCTGGCTGGTTCATCGCCGGACGCCGCGCTTTCGCTCGACGTAGACTCTTCGCTTGGTGGCGTAGTCTGATTGCTGTCGAATAGAGCGGGATCAGACTCTACCGGCGGCGTCTGCGGATCAGCAGCCGGCTCGCCCTCGCTGGGCGGTAGCGCCGAAGGATCGTCCTTCGGCCGATCTGGATCGTTCTCGTCCGCCACCCCGGCTCAACCTCCGCGCCGTCGTCGTAGCGCGATTCGACTGCCGTCCGTGGTGTGCTGGACAGACGCGGCGGATCGCAACCGAAACGCGCGAGATCGGGAGAAAAGTTCCCCGCCTCGTTCTCGCCATAAGTGTGGACGGGAGGGCTGTGTTGCGCAATCGAAAGAGGCGCCCGGTTTTACTTGCTGGGGTTCCGTAGCGTGGCCATATAGTGACAGCGGCTGCGGGACGTCTCGCTGGCCAAGGAGGTTTACTCGGATGAGCGACTACCACTCCCAAACCCGGGCGATCCCCGCCGGCGCGGATATGGCGGTCGATGCCGGCCTGCGGTCTTTCATGCTTGGCGTCTACAATAAGATGGCCTTGGGCTTGTTGGTATCTGGCGGGATTGCTTACGGCGTCGCCGTCACGCCCGCGCTGCTGCAACTCTTTTTCGGCGGGCCCCAAGCTTACGTCATTCTGTTCGCGCCTCTCGCGCTGATCTTGATTTCGAACTTCGTGATGCGGAATCCGTCTCCAACGGCCGCGAACATCATCTATTGGGGCGTGGTCGCCACCATGGGCCTGAGCCTAGGTCTGACGGTCGCAATTTATGCCGGTGCTGACGGCGGCGGCATGTTGACGATCGTCAAAGCGCTGCTGGTTACCGCCGCCACTTTCGGCGGGCTTTCGCTCTGGGGATACACGACCAAGCGTGATCTCACCGGCTGGGGCACGTTCCTTTACATGGGCGTCATCGGTATGATCATCGCCTCGCTTGTGAATTTCGGTTTCGCTGCATTCACAGGCGCACCCATCAGCGGCCTCGATCTCGCCATTTCGGTGATCGGTGTTTTGGTGTTCTCGGGTCTCACGGCCTACAAAACGCAAATGATCAAGTACATGTACTATGATCTGGGCGGTAATCAGCGGGCCATGTCCGTTGGCACGACCTACGCGGCTCTCAGCCTGTACATCACCTTTATCAACCTGTTCCTCAGCATCCTGCGGATCATGGGCGGCCGCCGCTAAACGGCGCTTGCCAGGAAAGAACAAACGCCCCGGTCTCGGCCGGGGCGTTTTTGTTTGTAGATCAATCCGACACCAGCGTCATTCGCTTGGGCTCAAGCACTGTGAGCACGCGGGCCAAATCATGCCCGCGACGCAGGATGCGTCCGTCCATCGCCTTCACGCTGAACGCGCCTTGGCGGCGCGCATCCTCCGGGCGCTTCTCGATCTGATAGAGCGGTGCTTCGCTCGAACGGCGATAGACACTGAAGAGCGCGCGATCCGGCAGCGCATCCATCGCGTAGTCGCGCCATTCACCAGCAGCGACCATGCGGCCGTAGAATCTGAGCAGACGATCAAGTTCAACACGTTCGAAGAACACGTTGCATTTGCTCATCAGTCGTGTGCCTTTCGCGTTCTAGCTGTGTGGACAACAGCAAAGCGCAACTCTTGTTGGATTACAAATCTGCGAGTTCCGCATTTCGCCTGATTTTCCACTTGCTCTCGCCACGCGCCAGCGCCAGCCTCGTTATGTGGCCGGCCGGAGAAAGGCTCGTGCTGGGTTTCCATCAGCCCCCCCAGCCCCCCCAGTACGCGCTTCGGCTGGCCACACTGAATTTTCTAAAGCCCGCGCTCGTCGCGGGCTTTAGTGTTTCTGGGCTAGCCGAAAAGGCCGAGAAATCAGCGTTTATGTGATGCTTGGCGTCCACTTCGCTTTTGTACATCTCGGCGCACTCATGTCGTCGCGGGGCGTCTTCAGCTCATCGACGCGTGCTTAACCTGTACGAAACCGGGGTGCGGAATCGCCGCAGCTGATTCGGGCGGAGAGCGGTGCTTCTGTGGATAAGAAGCGTTGGCATTTTCCCCAAAACGGCCCTATGAGCGGCGCTCGCAATTTCGACGGGGAAATCCATCCACATGCTGCTGCAGGTCGACGGCTTGCGCAAAAGTTTCGGACGCCGCGCGGCAGTGGACGGCATCGGCTTCTCGCTCGACGTGGGCGAGATCGTTGGATTCCTCGGACCCAACGGCGCCGGCAAAACCACGACGATGCGGATGATCGCTGGTTATCTTGAGCCGGACGAAGGTAGCGCCAAGATTTTCAACATTGACGTTGCCCGTGAACGCCGCCGGGCGCAGGAGCGCGTGGGATATCTTCCGGAAGGCGCGCCACTCTACGGTGAGATGACGCCTTGGAGTTTCCTGCGGTTCATCGCCGAAACCCGCGGCATGTCGCGCGAGGCTGCCCGCCACGCGGTACGCCGGGCCGCGCAGGACGCGCGCCTGGGCGACACGATCGATCAGCCGATTGAAACGCTGTCCAAGGGGTACCGCCGCCGTGTCGGCTTGGCTGCGGCGCTGCTGCACGATCCGTTGCTGCTGATCCTGGACGAGCCGACCGATGGTCTCGATCCCAACCAACGTCACGCCGTCCGCGATCTGATCAAGCGCCTGGGTGAAGAGCGGGGGCTCATTATCTCGACGCACAGCTTGGAAGAGGTGGAGGCAGTCTGCACTCGCGCCATCGTCATCGACCAAGGCCGCATCGTCGCCGACAAGGAGCCGAAGGCGCTGATTGAAGAGCATGGCAGCCTTGAGCGCGCTTTCACGACGTTGACCCGCGGGGAGGAGCGCACGTGAAGAAGCGTCCCGGCCTTGCAAGCATGGTGGCGATCTATCGCCGCGAACTGCTCTCCTATCTGACCACGCCAACAGCATACGTGTTCATCGCGGTGTTTCTGTTCGCGATCGGTCTGTTCACATTCCAGCTGAACCATTTCTTCGAAAATCGCCAAGCAGAGCTGAGCTATTCTTTCTTCGGCTCTCAGCCGTGGTTGTTCATGATTTTCCTGCCGGCAATCGCGATGCGTTTGTGGGCGGAAGAGACGCGGTCTGGCGGCATCGAATTGCTGCTGACGTTGCCGGCGCCCACGTGGTCATTGGTGCTCGGAAAATTCTTGGCGGCTTGGACAGTCGCAGCGGTTGCATTGTTGCTGACGTTCCCGCTCTGGATCACCGTCAACGTGCTCGGTCATCCCGACAATGCGGCAATCTTCACGGCCTATCTTGCGAGCCTGCTGATGGCGGGCGCCTACATCGCCATAGGATCCGCCATGTCTGCGCTGACGCCTGCGCAAGTGGTGGCATTCGTGCTGGCGGTCTTGGTGTCGTTCCTACTGACGGCTCTAGGATTGCCCCTGGTGTCGGATTTCTTCAGCGGCCTTGTGGGTGGCGGCGCTGCGGCCGCGATTGCGCGTTTCTCGATCCTCTATCATTTCGACGCGGCGCAGCGCGGCGTGGTGGAATTCAGATCCGTTTTCTATTTCGCTTCGCTGATCGCGCTGTGTCTCGGATTTACTGCGCTCTCCGTCGACGCACGGCGGGGAGGGTAGTCCATGAACGGCCGCCGCTTCGCATTCCTCGCCGCCATCGCGCTTTTCGTCATGTTCGTCGCCGCGAACGTGACCGCCAATTCGTGGTTCCGTTCTTGGCGCCTCGATCTGACAGAGAACCATCTCTATTCGCTCTCGCCTGGCACACAGCGCACGCTGGATCGTCTGAGCGAGCCGGTGGAGCTCACGCTCTATTACTCACGAGACACCACGCGCGCGGCGCCCGCGCTGCAAGCATACGCCTCGCGCGTACGGGAAATGCTGCAGACGTTCCAAGCTCGCAGCCACGGTCGCGTTCGCTTCGTCGAAGTCGATGTGAAGCCGTTCTCGCCGGAAGAAGACGCCGCTGTCGAAGCTGGCATTCAGGCCGTACGGCCCTCGCAAAATGCCGATCCGATTTATTTCGGGCTAACGGGCGCCAACGCCATCGACGACAAGCGTACCATCCCGTTGTTCGATCCATCGCGCGAAGCGTTCCTCGAATATGAAGTCACGCGACTCATCTTCGAGTTGGAGCACCCGGACCGCACGCGCGTTGCGCTTATCACGTCGCTTCCGCTTGATCCTGCGGCCGCTGCCGATGAGCATGCGCCCGCAGGCAGCCAATCCACGTTCGCCACCGAGATGGGCCGTCAAATGACGGTGACAAAGCTCGCCCAGAATTTCACGTCCATTCCTGATGTGGACGAGTTGGCGATCATCCATCCTTGGCAACTGACGCCGCAGCAACTCTACGCCATTGATCAATTCGTGCTGCGCAAAGGCCGCGCGTTCGTGGCGCTCGATCCGGCTGCGCTGTCCGCGCAAGCGAGCCCTTCGACGGACCCATTCAACACTGCCGCGCCCGCGCCGCCGTCTTCAAACCTTGAGCCGCTGCTCTCCCGCTGGGGCGTGTCCATGCTGCCAAGCGTGGTGCTCGATATGGAAGGCGCGCTGCCGGTGCAGGTGCAAGATCCGCAAACTGGCCAGGTGCAGCAAGCGCCGCAGCCGCTCTTCTTTGCGGTGCCTGCAGAGCATCTCGATCGAAGTGATCTCATGACCGCATGGCTTCAGCGCGGGATCAACTTTGGTCTTGCGGGCGGATTGAGCTGGAGCGAACGCGCGGGCGTCCAATTCGAGCCGCTGGCGCATACGAGCGGGCGCACGATGCGCTTGCCCGCGGCTCAGGCCCTGATGCGTCCGTCGCCGCAGGAAATCTTTGCGATGTGGCCGCAAACGGGCGGGCGGATCGAAACCATTGCGTTGCGCCTCAGCGGCAATTTGCAAACCGCGTTTCCGAGCGGGCCGCCAGCGGTCGAGCCGATTGCGACGCCTCCTCCGGGCGAGGGGGCCGCGCCCACCCCGCCACCGGCGCTACCCGGGCCGACAACGCCACAACTGATGCGCTCAAGCACGCCGGCTCAGATCGTCGTTGTGGCCGACGTCGATTTCCTCGCCGACGACTTTTACGTCGATCCAAACAGCGGCGGCACGGCTGCCGACAACGCCGCGTTCGCGCTTAACGCCATCGACGTGCTGGGCGGTTCGGATGACTTGGTTTCATTGCGTTCGCGCGCGCCATCGGCGCGACGCATGGAAATGGTCGATGACATGGAGCGCGATGCGCAGCGCCACATCGAGCAACAGCAGAACCAATTGCAGGATCAGCTCCATGCGACTGAGGCGCGCTTGCAGGCCTTACAAACGCGCGGAAGAGGATCAGGCTTTTTCACCGGCAATCTGGGCGCTGAACTGACGCCGGAAGAAAACGCCGAGATCCAGCGTTTCCAGCGTCAAATCGGACAAGTGCGCGGCGAACTTCGCAACACCGAGCGAGACATGCGCTCCGATATTGAGAACCTGAAAGCACTGGTGCTCTTCATCAACATTTGGTTGGCGCCGTTGCTGATTGCGGGCGTTGGTTTGTTGTTGTTCTGGCGGCGGCAACGGCGCGGGAGAGGGCGGGGATGAGTACGGACCTCGCAGAACGCCGCCGTGGGCGCGTGCTCACACTGTTTTTGCTCGCGGGCGCATTAGCGGTGATCGCTGCGGTGACGGTGGCGATCGACATGCGCTCGGCGCGTCCTGACCTTGCGTCGGGGCCGGTCGTCCCGAACCTGGCGCAGACCGTAGGGACGGCGCAGCGCATCATCATTACGAGCGCCGATGCATCCTATCGCATCGAGAAGACGCAACGCGGCTGGGCCATGCGCGATCGCGGCGATTATCCGGTGCTCTCAAGCCGGCTCGCGCAGTTCACTGAAGGTCTGCAAAGCCTACGCTTCGTGCGCCGCATGACCAGCGATCCAACCAAGCATGAGCGCCTAGGTGTTGGCGATCCGCGCCATGGCGGGCAGGGCATTCTGGTGCAGATCGAAGACAGCCGCGGCGCGCTGTTGGTCAGTCTCATTCTGGGCGTGCAACCCAACGGTCTATACGTGCGACGTCCGGACGATCCGCAGACCTGGGCCGCAACTGGACAGCTGCCGCCACTGCGCAACGTCGCCGCTTGGCTTGACTTGGCGCCGCTAAATTTGAGCGCCGAAGGCATTGCCCGCGTGGAGATCACGCCAGCCGCTGGCCGCGCCTATATACTCGGCCGAGATAACGCGGAAACCGGCTGGCGG